>Ga0070714_100004423_pt1 | contig 10577 bp, 9 predicted proteins | sample LARL83metaG_FD_65450 | JGI IMG/M metagenome (GOLD analysis project Ga0070714, IMG submission 65450) | Corn, switchgrass and miscanthus rhizosphere microbial communities from Kellogg Biological Station, Michigan, USA - LAR L8-3 metaG | ecosystem: Host-associated > Plants > Roots > Rhizosphere ... | reverse complement strand
GCGCGGCAAGCGTGGGTCATTCGTTGCGAAGCGTTGACGCGTGACCCCGATCCTGTACACCGTCGCGGCGCTGCTCGCGTTCGTCGGCGTCGTCGCATGGATCGCCGCGCGCCTGTCGGTGCCGTCGCCAATCCTGCTCGTCGTCGCCGGAATCGCGCTCGCGCTGACGCCGTGGGTGCCGTCGATCACGCTCGAGCCGGACCTCGTGCTGCTCGTGCTGCTGCCGCCGCTCATCTACTTCGCGGCATTCACGATGAGCTGGCAGGCGTTCCGCGCCAACCTCCGCTCGATCCTGCTTCTCGCGTTCGGTTGCGTGATCGTGACGACGATCGCCGTCGCGGGTGCGGCCAACTGGCTGTTCGGATTTCCGCTCGGCGTCGCGTTCATGCTCGGCGCGATCGTGTCACCGCCGGACGTCGTCGCGCCGCTCGCGGTGGCCGAGCGGCTCAGCATCCCGCGGCGCATCGTCGCCGTTCTCGAAGGCGAGGGCCTCGTCAACGACGCGACGGCGCTGATCCTCTTCAACCTCGCGCTGACGGCCGTCTTCACCGGACACTTCTCGCTTCCCGTTGCCGTGCGCGATTTCGCGCTCGTGCTGGTCGGCGAGACCGCGTGGGGCTTCGTCGTCGGATACGCGATCTTGCGGCTTCGCCACTTTGCAGCGGAACCTCGGCTCGAGGTGCTGCTGTCGCTGCTGACACCTTTCGCTGCGTTCTGGCTGCCGCATGCGCTCGGCGGGTCGGGCGTCCTCGCGACCGTCGTTGCCGGCCTCTACGTCGGCTCCGCCGGCGTGACCTGGATCCGCTCGAACACGCGCCTGCAGGCGCTCTTCTTCTGGGACATCGTCAATACGCTGATCACCGGCGCGATCTTTCTTCTGACGGGATTGCAGGCGCGGACGGTCGCCGCGGGCTTCGACGACAACGCGCTGTTCCGCATGATCGTCGAGGGCCTCGTCGTCAGCGCCGTCGTCATCGTCGTGCGTTTCCTGTGGATCTTTCCGGTGGTTTACCTGCCGCGCTGGCTTTTTCCGCGAATCGCGGCACGTCTTCCGGCGCCCGACTGGCGGCTGCCGTTCGTCGTCGCCTTCACCGGCGTGCGCGGCGTCGTGAGCCTCGCCGCCGCGCTCAGCATCCCGGTCGCGCTCGCGACCGACGTGCCGTTTCCGGAACGCGACCGCGTCCTCGTGCTGACGTTCGTCGTCATCGTCGTGACGCTCGTCGCGCAGGGTCTCACGCTGCCCTGGGTCCTGCGAAGGCTCGGCCTCGAGAAGCTCGGCGACGCCGAATTGCGCGAGCGCAAGGACCGCGAGATGATCGCGCGCATCGAAGGCGCGCGGGCAGCGCTGTCCGAGCTGGACGTCGCGGCGAAAGCCGAACGCATTCCGGACGAAGTGCTCGCGCCGTGGCGCGAGCGCGAAGCATTGCGGGTGCGCCAGCTCGAAGGCGAGCGCGCAGGCGACGGCGCGCGCCTCGCGACGTCGGCACGGATGCGCCGCGTCGAGCTCGCGCTCGTCGCGGCTCAGCGCCGGCGCATCAACGAGCTGGTACGCAAAGGCACGGTGAGCGACGAGATACGCCGGCGCATCGAGCGCGACCTCGATCTCGACGAGGAGCGGCTGCGCGGCAACGTGACCGGCATCGCGACCGACGCGCCCGACGGCGAAATTCCGCGCGACTGACGCGCGGGGCGCTTCACCGCGCCGTCACGCCGGCAGCGTCACTCCGGCAATGTGACGCCGGAGCCGCCCATCTCGCTCGGCATGTCCTTCATCTTCGGCAGTCCGTCGCGGATCGGAAGCACCGCTTCCGCGTAGTTGACGTGGAGCTGCGGCACGTAGCGCAACGTCGGTATCGTCGCCGCGTAAACGTCGACGACGCCCCAGCCGGGATGCTCGGTGAAAAGGTGCCCGCCGCACATGCGGCAGAACTTGCGGTTGCTGCGCTCGGTCTTGCGGTAGGCGCCGACGTTGCTCTCGCCGCGCGTCACCTTGACCGCATCGGGCTTCCACAGCGTGAATGCATTGACGGGCGCCGCCGACCAGCTACGGCACGACGCGCAGTGACAATAGCCGGCAGCGACAGGCTCGCCTTCGACCGCGATCTGAACCGCACCGCAGAAGCAGCTTCCTTCGTGTGTCGTCATGACTTCTTCTCCCTGGTGGTGATGCAGGTGAGCGCCGCGGAAACCGGGTAGCCCGCAGCCGTCGCGGCGTCGAGCTTCGCCGGCACGATCACCAGCGCGGCGATCGTCGTCGCCGAGATCGCGACGGCGATGAATCCCAGCACCGCGCGCGGCGTATCCGTTTTATAGACCTTCATGTTCGTCACGTCCCGTATTCGACATCGACGAACGCAGTCTAGAAAACCGATGTCGCGCGCGGACTTCGCCGCCGGCGCATTCTTGTTTCGTTTGTATCCGTCGTCCGCCGCGACGAGCGCGGCGTCGCGCGATCAATGCAGCCGAGACGTCTCGCTGCTCGCGGCGACCTCGTCGACGACGCGGCGAACTTCGCTCGGCAGGAACGGCTTCTCGATGACGAGCCGGCCGCTGCGGCACACGAAGTCGCGCAGCTCGGACGCGAGCGTGTCGCCGGTGACGAACACGACGCGCACGAGCTCGCTCGGCCACCTCGCCTCGATCTGCTGGTAGAGCGCGCGCCCGTCCATGTCGGGCATCCGGATGTCGGTCAGGATCACGTCGTAGCGCTCGATCGTGAGCCGCTCCAGCGCCTCGCGGCCCGAGCTCGCGGTGACGACGCGATGCGACGCCGCGCTCAGAATCTCGGCGAGCGATTCGCGGATGTCGGGCTCGTCATCGACGACGAGCACCTTGCGGCGCAGCGCGCTGCGCTGCACCGACGCTGCGGCGCTCGCGGCGCCCGGCTGCGCGCTTTTGACCGGCAGCGCGATCGTGAACACCGCGCCGCCGCCCTTCGCCGCATCGACGGTGAGCCGCCCGCCGTGCGCTTCGACGATGCCGAGGCTGACGGCGAGGCCGACGCCGGTCCCGACGCCCATCGGTTTCGTCGTGAAGTACGGCTCGAACACGCGGGCGCGAAGATTCGCGGGAATGCCGGGACCGTTGTCGGCGACGCTGACGCGCAGCGTGTCGCCGGCTGCATCGAGGTTGCTCGTCACGCGAATGCGCCGCGGGGCCGGAACGTCCTGCAGCGACTGCTGCGCGTTGACGATCAGGTTGAGCAGCACCTGATGGAGCTGGTCGGCGTCCGCGAGAATTTGCGGCAGGTCAGCCGCCAGGAACAGCTCGACTTCGATGCCGCTCGTCCGGATCGCGTACGCGGTGATGTCGAGCGCCGCGGCGATGACGTCGTTGATCGCGACGGGGCCGCGCTCGGGGCGCTGCTGACGCGCCATCGCGAGGAACGTGCGCACGATGCGTGCGCAGCGCTCGGCCGCGGTGCGGATCTTCACTGCCGCCGCCTGCGTCCGCGCGTCGCCCTGCTCCTCGAGCAGCACCGCGCGCGCGACGACGACCGACAGCGGATTGTTGAGCTCGTGCGAAACGCCGGCCAGGAGCGATCCGAGCGCCGCGAGCTTCTCGCGCTGATAGAGCGACTCGCGCTGCTGCGCGAGCTCCTCGGCGACGCGCTTCTTGTCGGTGACGTCGCGCGCGATCGTCAGCACGTGCGGCCGTCCCTGGTACTGCATGGCGATGCCGTGCACCTCGAGCGCGAGCGACGAGCCGTCCTTCCGCTGCTCGGTCACCTCGGCGTGCACCGACTCGCCGCTCGACAGCACGTCGAGGAAGCGCGGCAGATACGTCGGCTGCGCGAACGCGGGACGCGGCGTCGCCGCGATCTCCCCATCGTCGTGTCCGTACATTCGCCACAGCGCCGGGTTGGTGTCGACGAGCTTTCCTTCCGCGTTCCAGAGCGCGAGTCCGTCGATCGATGCCTTGAACATCGCGTGGTACTGCTCCTCGCTCGCGCGAAGCGCCGCTTCCGAATGCTCCAGCTCGCGCTGGACGCGGACGCGCTCGGCGATGTCGTCGTGAAGCCGCGTCTGCGTGCGCTCGATCTTGCGCGCCATCGCGTCGAACGCGCGGCCGAGCCGGCCGAGCTCGTCGTCGCCGCCCAGGTCGCTTCGCGCAGCGAGGTTTCCCGACGCGATCTCCTCCGCCGCGCCGACGAGCCGCGCGGTGCGGCGCGTCAGCAGGAAGTGGAACACCAGCCACAGCGCGAGCGCCAGCGCGGTGACCCATCCCGCCCAGTACAGCGACTGCTGGATCACCTGCGCGCGCGCTTCCGCCTTGTAGCGCTTCAGGTCGTACGCGAGAAAGAGGTTGCCGACGCGCGACGGCCGCAGCTCGTCGCGCTCGCTGCCGAGGAGGATTCCGGCGTGCCCGAGGAGCATGTCGCCTTCCGCGTCGATCGCGATGCCGGCGCGCCGCTCGCGGATCGCGCGCACCGCGCGGTCGACGTCGAACAGCGGCGACGCATCCTCGATCTGCCGTCCGAGCCACGCGCGGCGCGTCGCCGCGATGACGACGTTGTGATCGTCGGTGAGCGCGGCGATCACGACGTCGTGGTTGTGCGACAGCACCGAGATCTCGTGCTCGCCCGCCTCGAGATCGCCCTTGAGCAGCAGGTATTCGAGCGTGCTCTGCAGCCGCGACATCTCCTGCGCGAGGCGCTTGCGGCTGTCCTCCTCCGCCTCGCGCTCGGCCTGCGGCACGTGGTAGAGCAGGTTCACGGCGCTCAATGCCGCGGCGAAGGCGAGCAGGATCACCGGGACGGTGACCTTGAGCGACGCGGGAACCGGAATCCTCATTTCATCTGCTGGAGCGGCTGCGGCGCGAGAACGCTTTCGATGTCGACGTTCGTACGCAGCAGCTTCGCGTCGACCATCAGCGTCATCAGCCGGCGGCCCGTCGTCGCGAGCTCGGGGTGCGGGCCGCCGAGCATGCGCAGGTTGTCTTCGCGCGTCGGCACGTGCAACCCCGACTGCGCCTGCAGGAACTGCTCGCCGCTCGTCTGCTGGCGTACGCCCATTCGCCGCGCGGCGTCGAGCGGCTCGCGCTTCATGTAGTCGAGCGCCGCGAACCAGCCCGAAAGGAGCGCCTGGATCGTCTTCGGATGCTGCTCGATGAACGAGGCGCGCACGGCGAGCAGATCGACGATCTCGCCGGGGATCTGCGTGCTGTCGAACAGCGTCTTGCCGCCGGCGGCGATCAGTTGCCCGCGGAACGGATCGAACGTAACGGCGCCGTCGACCTGGCCCTTCTCGAACGCGCGCGGATGCTCGTTCGATTCGAGGTGGACGACGTTGACGTCGCTCGCCTGCATGCCGGAAAGCGCGAGCGCGCGCGACAGCACGAATGCGCCGAGCGCGCCGCCTTCGACGGCGACCGCCTTGCCCTGCAGGTCGCGCATCGTGCGCATGCCTTGCCGGCCGACGACGACGTCGGCGCCGTTCGAGACGTCGACGACGAGGATGATCCGCGGCTGCAGGCCGTCGGCCGCGAGGCCGAAAAGCTCGTCCAGGCTGATGACCATTCCGTCGATCGCCTCGTTGCGGAATGCGCGCAGCACCTCGCTCGCGGACGGGTACTCGACGAGCTGGACGGTGCCGGGATCGAGGCGGCCGAGATCGCGCGCGAGGTAAAGCGGCTCGCTGCCGATCCAGACGTTCGTCCCGATCCGCAGCGCCGGCTCGGGCAGACGCACGCAGCCCGCGAGCGACGCGATGCAGCAGAGGAACGCGAGCGCGCAAAGGCCGCGCAAGGCTCGGGTGGTGTTCATCTCAGTGTCCGTCAGGAATGAAGATGTAGCCCTCGTTGCGGATGGTCCGGATGTAGCGCGGGTGCTCCGGATCGGGCTCGACCTTCTTGCGCAGCCGCATGATCCGCAGATCGACGCTGCGATCGAACGGATCCCAATCGCGCTGGTTGAGGTTCAGGATGCGCTCGCGCGAAAGCGCGCGATTCGGGTGCTCGGCGAACGCCTTCAACAGGTCGTACTCGAGCGGCGACATCGCGACCTCGCTGCCGTCCTCGTCCGTCAGCCGATGCGCGCCGATATCGAGGACGCAGCGGCCGATGCGCACGCGCGAGGCGCCGATGTCGGCGCGGCTCGCGTACGACGTTCGGCGCAGCACGCTCTTCACGCGCGCGGCGAGCTCGCGCGGGTCGAACGGCTTCGGCACGTAATCGTCGGCCCCCATCTCGAGCCCGACGATGCGATCGACGACGGTCGACGCCGACGTCAGCATGATGATCGCGATCTTCGTGTAGCGCTCGCGCAGGTGCCGCGCGAGCGCGAGCCCGTCCTCGCCGGGCATGTGGATGTCGACCAGCGCCAGATCGATCGCCTGCCGCGCGGCTTCGGCCTTCGCGGCGTCGGCGCTCTCCGCGCCCACCACCGCGTAGCCGTGCGCGACGAAATAATCGTGCAGCACTTCGCGCACATCCGGTTCGTCGTCGACAACGAGGATCGTCGCGTTGGGGCTCATCGAATGTCGCTCCTTTCGAGCTTCGCCGCCCGCCTCGACGCGCCGTTGGCGTTATCCGCCGGGAATCGGCGCGGCCCGGGAGGCACAGCATAAAGCGATTTGGGCATGTTTGCCGGCAGGCGCCCCAGGAGGGAAACAAACGAAACAAATTCGTCGGGAAGGGTTTTCAAAGCTCTCGCGGACGGCGCGCAAAAAAAACGAAACAAAAGTGCCGCGCGCGTGAAACAGCGTTGCCGCATCCGCTGCCTAGACTTCATCGCTCGCCCGGTCTGCCGGGCGGGCGTCCGCAACCGAGCGATTCGATCCGGCGGGCGCGTCAACGATCGAAAGGAAGGCGTTTCATGCAATCGACCTTGAGCTCATCGCGCGAGCGCTTTGTCGCGCACTCATCCGAAGCCGATCAACTGCTCGAACGCATGTCGCGGCCCGTCGTCGCCGAAATGGCGGTGTGGCCCGGTGCACTCACCGGCCACAACGCGGATCGCTCACGCGTCGACGATCCGGCCGAGGCCTCGACGCCGACGCTGTGGCGAATATTCGTCGACGTTCGCGACGCGGGCGCCGCGAATGCGGACGACCCGCTCGATCCGTGGCCGTCGAGCTACGCGCTGATGCACGAGGCGCGCACGCGCCGCGCCGAAGCGATCGGCCGGCTGCTCTGCGAAGGCCTGCGTGGCGTACGCGGCGCGCTCACGCGCGCGTTCGTCGCGTATCGGCGCCGGCGTCATACGCGCGCGATCTACGGCGCGCTGTCCGAGCTGGACGATCGGACGCTGCGCGATCTCGGTTTCCATCGCAGCGAGATCTGGTCCGTCGCAGCCGAGACGACCGGCGAGGCCGAGCCAACGCGGATGATCGCGCGCGCGCCCGCGTAAAACGCATCGACCGGTCCCCTCACCCCAACCCTCTCCCCTCCGGGGAGAGGAGCCGAGCGCCAGCGCGGCGGGTGAGGGGTTATCGCTCGCTCTGAGCCGACTGTGCCTGCGACGCCATCCGCGCGGGCGCGTTCAGCGCACCGTACGCGTCGTAGCCGCCGCGCCGCTCGACGATCTCGAAGAAGAAGCGGTCCGCGAATGACGGCGTGTACCCGTGCAGATATTCGCCGCCATCGCCAACGCGGTCGTAGAGGATCGACGTTCGCCGCATGCCGTCGAGCATCGAAGCGTCGACGTCGATCCGCGCCGCGATGTCGCCGTAGTAGTTGGGCGAGATCGGCACGAGCGGCATGCCGTTTCGCCGCAGCGCGTCGGCCGCCGCGATCGCGTCGGCGACGTCGAGTCCGACGTGATGAACCGTCGCACTGCCGCCGCTCGCGCTCACCGTGCGCGCCGTTTTCGTTTTCTGGCTCAGCGAAACGTTGAGGACGAAGCGGACGCGCCGGTCGGGCGTCGCGACGCCGACGCTGCGGATCAGCCCGAACGGATCGGCGAGCTCCAGGCTGTCGCCCTGCTCCATGCCGAGCACGGCGCGGCAGAACAGCACCCACGTGTCGAGCTCGCCGAGCGGCAGCCCGAACGCGACGTGATCGATCCGTTGCAGCGGCGAGCCTTCGGCATCGGTTCCTTCGTCGAGCGCGAAGTCGATCTCGAACAGTCGATTCGGCGCCAGCGCCTCGTCGACGAAATAGACGACGGTGCGCCCCGGCGCGACGATCGCGGGAATCGGCACCTCGTTCGGTCCCACGCGACCCTCGAAGCGTGCGCTTTGCAGCGCGATCGCGCGGTTTTGCGCGCGCACCGGATCGTCGGTCCAAAGCCCGATCGCACAGACCGAAGGGCCGCGATCGTTGAAGAAGGCGCGCGCCGGCAGCGTCGGATCGGCATTCAGGATCAGGTTGATCTCGCCTTGGCGATAGAGCGTCACCTGCTTCGAGCGGTGATTGCCGGCACGGCGAAACCCGAGCTTGCCGAACCATTCGGCGAGCGCGGCCCCGGCCTTCTCGTCCACGGCGAACTCGAGGAAGGCGACGCCTGAGAAATGCGCCGACGCCGGCGCGTCGAAGAGGTCGATCCGCGTCAGCGCGCGCTTCGCCGCCGCGTTCTCGTCGGCAGCCGCCTTTTCGAGCCGCTCGCGCGCGACGCTTTCGAGAAACAGCAGCGAGCGCATCGCGTCGGTCGCCGTCCGGCGATTCGGTGTCTCGCGAAACACGTCGTTGAAGATCTCGAGCGACAGCGGGCCGCTGTAGCCGGCGAGGAGCGCCTGCTCGAAGAAATCCACGACGGCGAGCTGTCCCTGGCCGGGGAAGTTTCGATAGTGGCGCGCCCAGTTCGTCACGTCGAGCGAAAGCCACGGCGCATCCGCCATCTGCAGGAAGAAGATCTTGTCGCCGGGGATGCTCGCGATGCCGGACGGGTCGTCGCGCAGCGACAGCGTATGGAAGCTGTCGAGAATGAGGCCGAGATGCGGATGGTTCGCGCGGCGCACGATCGACCACGCCTGACCGTAGCGGTTGACGACGCGACCCCATCCGAGCGCCTCGTAGCCGATCCGGATGCTGCGCTGCGCGGCGCGCTCGGCGAGCGCATGGAGCTGGTTGGCCATCAACGCCTCGTCGACGATCACGTCGGCGCGCGTGTTCGAGCAGACGAGCATGAGACGGCAACCGAGCGCCTGCATCACGTCGAACTTGCGCTCCGCACGCTCGAGATTGCGTCGGAAGACCGTTTCGCTCGTCCCCTCGAAGTCGCGAAACGGCTGATACAGCTCGCAGGCGAGCCCCAGATCGGCGGCGAGCGCGCCGACTTCGGCCGGCGACGCCTGGAAGTACAGCAGGTCGTTCTCGAAGATCTCGTAGCCGTCGAAGCGCGCGGCGGCGATCGCCTCGAGCTTGTCGCGAAGCGTGCCGCTCATCGAGACGGTGGCAATGGATCGGCGCATGGCTACTGCTTTCGCGAAACCGCGAGGCCCTTGGCCACGATGCAGGCGACGCAGTCGCGCACATGCGCGTCGAGCGTGCGCTGCGCGGACTTCCAGTCGCGCGCGAGCCCGCACTCGAGCAGCTTGCGGTGCTCGTTCACGGCGACCCTGCCACGGAAGACGTTGGCGAGCACCAGATAGCGCAGGTACTTGTCGTAGACGGCCGCATGCGTTTCGAGCAGCAGGTTCGATCCGCACGCGGAAATGAGCGCGTTGTGAAACGCGGCGTCGTAACGCTTCCAGGGCTCGGTTTCCGAATGATCGCCCGCAAGCATCCGTTTCTCGGTCGTGGCGAGCTTGTGGTGCGCGGCCACGACGCGGCCTTCCCACTCGATGTCGCCCGCCTCGAACGACTCGCGCAACGCATGCCGCTCGAGCAGCAGCCGCATGTCGGCGAGCTCACGCAAATTCTCGACCGACGCCGGCGCGACCTCGAACCCGCGCGCACCTTCCGCCGCGACGAATCCTTCGGACGCCAAGCGATTCAACACCTCGCGCAGCGTGCCGATGCTCGTACCGTACGTGCTGCGCATGCGATCGAGCGTGAGCCGCTGCCCGGGCATCAGGCGCCCGAGGATCACGTCGGTGCGGATGCGGCTGTAGATCCGGTCGCTGATCGCGGCGGTATCGGCTGAAGTCTCGGTCATTCGATCCGGCAGGTTGGGACACGCGCGGACGGCGCGCGCTTTCGATGATACCGGGGCAGCTTCCTGCTTGGCAGAATCGGACGGTCTTGGTACTCTCCGACGAACAAAGGATTGTCCAACAAACCGCCCGGAGGCGGAAGGACCGCCCCGCGGCCACTCGGAGGAGATGCCATGAAGCACGTACCGTTCGATCGCCGCTCGTTCCTCGTCGCGGGCGCGTCGCTCGCCGCTGCGTCCGCGATGCCAGGCGCGCTTGCGCAGGGCAAGACGAAAATGCGCTTTTCGTGTGCGTTCACCGAGCAGGATCTGCGCGCCGAGGCCTACAAGAACTTCGCCGCGGCGATGAAGGACGCTATCGATTTCGAGCCGTACTGGAACAACACGCTGTTCAAGCAAGGCACCGAGCTCGTGGCGCTGCAGCGCGGCAACGTCGAGATGGTGAACCTCGCACCGCAGGACATCTCGAAGCAGCTCCCCGCGTGGTCGCTGATGACCTCTGCGTACCTGTTCCGCGATCCCGATCACCTGAAGAAGACGTTCA
>Ga0070714_100004420_pt1 | contig 10582 bp, 10 predicted proteins | sample LARL83metaG_FD_65450 | JGI IMG/M metagenome (GOLD analysis project Ga0070714, IMG submission 65450) | Corn, switchgrass and miscanthus rhizosphere microbial communities from Kellogg Biological Station, Michigan, USA - LAR L8-3 metaG | ecosystem: Host-associated > Plants > Roots > Rhizosphere ... | reverse complement strand
CTTCGAGAGGACTGATCCGACTCGATCTTTGTGAAAGGGCAAGGGCCGGCGATACACGAGACTCTGACATTCTGGAATTCATGACCGTCGCCCGCGTCAAGCGTTATGCCGCCAATAGTCGCTTTCCATTTGCCGTTGGGCGAACAAGGTGAATGCCCGTCGCATGGGACTCCACCAACATTTTTTACTTCGAACGTCTTCACCGTACTCCCGACGTTAATCGGCGTCGTGGCCTTTACTGCATACCTGATGCGCACATCCGCCACCGTGATTTCGGCGGTACTCTGGCGGTCGGTATTTTTTTGCGGAACCGGGACCAGACGCACGACATAAATCTGGTCTTGCAAACGTTCCGTGACGTCCAGCGGCCGATAGCCGGGATGCCGAAAACTGATACTAGTCGCTTCACTGAGCCACGCTCTCATCGGGACAATCAGGCGGAAAAGGCCGGCTGAATCCGACTTCTGAGTAATCACACTCGTCCCATCCATAACCGTGATCTCGACATTTGGAATTGGCAACTGTTTTCTCGGATCAGGGTCCTCGGTGAGGACCGCGCCCGTCATAGTTACTGTCCTGGCGCGGAACTGCTTCATGATCAACGCGGTGGCTGCAGTTGCGGTTACCACAGCCACTCCGGTCCAAATCGCGATCTTCTTCCTCGTCGTCATCAATTTATGCTACGCCGGAATTTATGATACCTTTGCTTGCGATCCTATAGATTAGTATTTGTGGGCGAACACTCCCGTCGGAAATTACTCCAATGGCTGTCTGGAGCTGCATATCTCACACAAGCCGCTCACGGAGTCGCCGCGGCACCCGCAAAGTCAGACGTTCCTTCAACAGCCCTGTCGCAGGAGGAAGATGCTCTTCTCGACGAACTCGAAAAAGCAAATTACCTCTATTTTTGGGAGCAGGCTCACCCTGCGACAGGCTTAATCAAGGATCGTTGTAATACGCGAGCAACCGATACCGGCATCGTGGCTAGTATCGCGGGAACGGGTTTCGGTCTCACAGCGCTGTGCATTGCGCAGCAACGTGGGTGGGTATCGCTTTCCGACTCGCGTGAGCGGGTCCTCACCGTCTTGCGTTTCCTATGGAAGAAGATGCCGACGCATCGCGGCTTCTTTTTTCACTGGGCCAACATCATCACCGGCGAGAGAATCTGGGACGCGGAAGTCTCCTCTGTCGACACCGCCATCTTGCTTTGCGGGGTGCTTGCCTGTCGCCAGCACTTCCGTCACGTCGAGATCAATCGCCTGGCGTCCGATATCTTTAATCGTGTCGATTGGACCTGGCTTTCCGAAGACACGTCTCTACTACCCCATGGATGGACTCCGGAAATTGGATTTCTACCCTATCGTTGGGACTTTTACAGTGAACACATGATGATGTATCTACTCGGTTTGGGATCTTCTTCCCATCCCTTACCTGCGGAGGCTTGGAACGCTTGGAAGCGGACCACCTTTGAATACCATGGCCTTCGCTACATCGGTTCGTTTGCGCCGTTGTTTGTCCATCAGTATTCTCAGGCTTGGTTCGATTTCCGCGGCAAGCGTGACCGCTACGCCGATTACTTCAAGAATTCGACCACGGCGGTCGAAGCTCACCGCCGCTTTTGCCTCGAGTTGTCGAAACAGTTTCCCGATTATAGTGACGACTTGTGGGGCATTAGCGCCTCGGACTCGCCAAACGGGTATGTCGTCTGGGGCGGCCCTCCAGAGATCGGCCCCATTGACGGAACCGTTGTGCCGAGTGCCGCGGCAGGTTCGTTGCCCTTTCAGCCCACAGCCACATTGCGTGTTCTGAAGCACATTCGGAATAGATACCAGTCACATGCTTGGAGCCGTTATGGCTTCGTGAATGCATTCAACCCCCTGAAAAACTGGTACGACACCGACGTCATTGCGATCGACACGGGAATCACGATGCTGATGGCGGAGAATCTGCGTACCGCCTTCGTGTGGAACACATTCATGAAAAGTCCAGAAGCCCAGCGTGGCATGCAACGCGCGGGTTTTATGAGTTATTAGGCCCTGTAAACACCTAGCCCAAATCTGTTTTACTGCGACCCCAACAACGCTCGACACGATCGTCGCACTGGCCGTGCAAAAACGCGCGGGCGCGCCGCGTGAAAATGCAAAACTCGGTGCATGGGACTTCCGCTCGCTCCCGGCCACGCGTTAGCGTTGAGGACAAGTACCACATCGCGTGCCTGCTCGGGTTCCAATTGATAGGATGACAAAATTCCAGAACCGGATAATGGGGCGCTGTTGTCCAGCGGAACTCTCAACCTAGTTGAGAACGAAATGACGAAGCAATTCGTTCGCCCAGATCAGCCAGAGGAAGTTTGATAATGTTCACAGCAGACAGCGTGTAGCTGCGCGCTGTGAATCCGGCAACGCCGGATTCCTGCTGGATGCGCTGTGCTGCGTGAAAGCGCGGGTGGCGGGACCGAACGCGCATTAACTACAGGTCGCCTAGCGCACCGCCACGCAGGCATCCGCCCATATCACGTTAGAACTCAATCGGAAGCGGCCCGGTTGAATCGGTAGTGTTGCAAGTTTCGCAACGGAACAGGAGTTCGAAGAGGAGGCTTCGTCGCCGGAACCTTAGGCTGCCACTTCGAAGAGTTCGTTGACGAACCGATTCTGACGCTGGACGTCTTGCCCGCTCAGCCACCGGACTTGACCCTTCCGAATTATGTGTATCGCCTCATAGCCCTGAATGGTTCGTCGCGCAGCCTGGAATTCGCGAAACCCTTACTTAGCGTTCACTCGTCGTTTAATCGCGCGATGGTCTTGCTCGATGATGTTATTCAGATACTGGACGGGTCGGTGGCGGCACCGGCTGCGGAGCGTCCCTTCCTTCTTTATGTCTGCGATGGCCGAGCCGTAAATCGGCGCCAGATCCGTGTTGATGACGCGGGGTTGAGGATGACAAAGATCGCTCAACGCGCTGCGAAACAGCCGTTTGGCGGCATCGGCATCGCGCAGTATCGACAATAGGAAATTGATGGTGGCACCGGCCGAATCGATCGCCCGGTACAGGTAGCACCAGCGGCCTTTTACCCGAACGTAAGTTTCATCGACCCGCCACGACTTATTGGTCGGCTTCAAGTGCCGGCGCAGTCGTTGCTCTAACTCGGGGCCGTAACGCTGAACCCATCGCCAGATCGTCGTATGATCGGCCTCCAGCCCGCGTTCCTCCAGCAGCTCTTCAACATCCCGCAGCGACAGAGAATATCGAAGATACCAGCGGACCGCACAGAGAATGAGCGCTGGTTCTGTTTGCCGCCACTTGAAGATCGTCGGTCGCGTAGCCATTTTCACGATTCTTTCACGTTGTCGGCAGGGCCCATGGAAGTTGCAACACAATCAGCGCGGCTAAGCCCAATAGCAAAAACAACCATTCCAGGCCACGGAGTCCAATCCCGCCGTGGACAACTCGATGAGTGCTCTTGCACGCAGCAGGACCATTCATTTGGTGCGTGCCAGCTCAGCGTCAGTGGTATACAAGTAACTGGTGCGCGTTCGGACAGTCAGCTTTTTTCCACTTGGGGACCAAGCCGCGACCTTGACGTGCCGCTCGACTGTTCTGTCCGCCTCCACTGGAATGTATCCGATCGTGTATCGCGTCCGAATATCCCTCGCGATCTCGCGGCAAATGGGTACAATTTCGTCCAGGCTCTTTGGAAAGTACGCGCCGCCCCCACTAACGTGCGCGATCCGGTTCAGGAGTCCAGGATTCTTGTCGGGATCGTCCTCGGTGAAAATGCCAATAGTGTAAATGGTTGCCACCGAATCCAGGACATCGTGCATCACGTCTTGAAGTTTATGCACGCTAACGTTATCTCCGCCGTCACTGATCACTATCAGGGTCTTCTCCTGGCGCCGGCCGAAGTCGAGTTGATGGAGCGCCATCTCGACCGCGTCGTACAAAGCCGTTCGGCCTTCCGGTACGCCTCGCCACAGGGCGGCCCGTAATTGCTCGACATTGTCGGAAAACAACTGTGTGTCGGGCAACCCGCGCCGCGGCTTCTCATTGAAGTTGATGACGAACATCTCATCCTGCGGATTGCTGGCTTGAATGAATGCCAGAGCGGCTGTGATCACCTCCGGTTGCTTCGCGCGCATGCTGCCGCTTTCGTCCACGACCAGCCCTACGGTGACGGGGTTGTCCTCATGGGCGAACTGAGTAATCTGCTGCTGCTTCCCGTTCTCGTACACTTCGAAGTTTGACTTAGCTAGTCCCGGAACTAAGTCCCTCGTCGCATCTTTTACGCCGACATCCAATAAAACAAGCCGCGACGTAGTTCGAATGGTGTATTGCCCGGGCTCCTGGTCTTTGGCGATTAGGTGTCTTCTATCAGCCCAACCGGCAGCCACCCAGAGGACTACGATCAATGACCATCGAATCGCGCCGCGGTATCGTTTCATACGTCACCATCCGCGATGGTGAGCTACGAAGTGCGAACCACACGCACTACGCCGTAGATCAGCAGCGAGAGCATGCCTGCTAGTCCAATCAGAGGATAAGGACTGGCCGTCTTCGGAAGCTCTGGCGGCGCTGGTGGAATCTCCTGTGCTACTTCAGGCGCAGCCACAACCGGAGCCGGAGCTGGAAGTGGAGCAGGAGGCAGCGGAGCCTCTGCCACTGGCTCAGGGACCTCAGCGATGGGTGCAGTCGCCATCTCAGCCGGCTTCTCAGCCTCCGTCGTCGGAACTTCGGCGTGAGATACGGCCGCTATAGCGACAGCCTTCGTTTTGGGATAGGCGAATTCCTGCCCGAAGTTGTCACCGGGGTAGAACCAAGCTCTCAGCGCTGCGGGTTGTCCGGGAGGCATCTCCCAGAACGTGAATACTGAGTCGCCGGTCGGTTTCAGCCGGTAGTTAGGAATCGCAAGAATAGTGGTTTGGATTTCGGTTTCGTCCGCGTTGAAGATCTGGACGATGTGCCGGTCCGACAGCGAGTCAAGCAACTTGATCACATAGGTGCCGGGCGGAAGCATCTTATTGGGAACTTGGATCGCCTCATTGACCGTCATTGTAGTTTTCTTATCCCACGCGTCTGCCCGGGCGTTGGGAGTCAATCCGATCCCAAGCAGGCCGAGGGATGCAACGGCCAGTAGAAAACGTTTCATAATATTATCCTCCTTGCGCGCAAAAGCCCTGCCTGCATAGGCAAGGTACATCATTGCGCTATGAATTACGGCAACTTGCCAACCAAAGAGCGTGTCGCTTGACGATGATTGAGGTGATTATCCGGATCGCTCGAAGACGGCGAAGATACAGGGTTTACTGGGTGGAAACAATGAGCGAAGCGCCCCAACCGGGTGCGCCCTTTAGCCTTAAGTCTGCAATGACATAGTGGTTCCAAGCCGCACTTCGATTTGACGGGCAGGGGGTCCAAGGTTCGGTCCTACCCCGATTGCTTGCCGCGCTTGCGGTATTTTGAGACGCAGATCGAGGGAATACGGCGCGGGACGCAGCACGGTGTACTTGGATTATGCAACGGAGCTCGAAGTGAAGCACGCTCTCACGCTACTGTCGCCGCGCCCGACCATGCTGGTGATCGCTCATCGTTACACGATGATGAAAGAAGCCGACTACGTGTACGTAATGAAGGACGGTGAAGTGGTAGAACAGGGAACGCCAACCAAGCTCTTGACGCAGGGTGGCTGGTTTGCGCAGTTAGCAACGCGGTCCGGAGAACATACCGAAGAGGCGCCTCAGTTGAGCTAAGGAAATTGCGCAGGGCCGCGCATCAGTGGTCTTGCACCGCGATGGCGATTGCCGCCTGTCAGGCGCATGCTGAACAAGTACCACCTAGCCTTCGACCGGTTAACGATTGGATTGGAATCGAACCTCGGGTAATGAGCGTCTCGCGACTCCATGGATGATCCACTGGCTTAGTGAAGTAGGTCCGCGCGGGGGCTCGGATCCTGTCATTCGCCAAAGAATGTGGACTGTTAAAGCCTCGGCGGACACCTAAAACCGGCCATCGGTGGACACCTGAAAAGCGGCCAACGGGATAGCTGAACCAGGACATTGACTGCGACGGAGGTTTACCCTCCGACGGTGAATGTCTTGAGCGAAGAAAAGAAACAGCAAGTCCTTGCCTTAGGCCAGCTTGGCTGGTCGCTGCGGCGGATCGAACGAACCATCCACATTCGGCGCGAAACGGCCGCATCTTACTTGAAAGCGGCTGGCATTCCTGTCCGACCTCCAGGCGGTTGGGGGCGCAGCCATCCAAAACCGGCCATAGGGGTGTCCACCGACCCTGGACACGAAGATGGTCCCGGAGACGACACCAGCAAGCCGGACCACACTGGATCGGCGAGCGCTTGCGAACCGTACCGCGAGTTCATCGAAGCGGCACTCTCAAAGGGCCGTAATGCCATGGCCATTTGGCAGGACTTGGTGGACAGCCATGGCTTCGGTGAAAAGTACCCCAGCGTGAAGCGCTTTGTGCGGAAGCTGCGCGGATCTCCGGCCCCAGAAGCGCGTGTGGTGATTGAAACGGCCGTTGGTGAAGAAGCCCAGGTGGATTATGGCAGCGGCCCGATGGTGCGCGATCCGAAAACGGGCAAGTATCGGCGCACTCGGTTGTTCGTTCTGACGTTGGGATACAGCCGCAAGGCCGTTCGCCTCCTGGTGTTCCGTTCCAGTGCGCGGGTCTGGGCCGAGCTGCATGAGAAAGCGTTTCGCCGGCTGGGCGGAGCCACTCGCGTAGTGGTGCTGGATAATCTGCGCGAAGGCGTGCTCACGCCAGACATTTACGAGCCCACACTCAACCCCCTGTACCGCGATGTGTTGCAGCACTACGGCGCCACGGCGCTGCCCTGCAGAGTGCAGGATCCGGATCGAAAAGGCAAAGTCGAGTCCGGCGTCGGCCATGCGCAGAAGACACCGCTGAAAGGTCAGCGGTTCGAGAGCTTGGAAGAGGCACAGACCTATCTGGATCGCTGGGAAGAGCGCTGGGCCGACACACGCATTCATGGAACCACCAAGCGGCAAGTCGCGGCCATGTTCGCTGAAGAGCGGCCAGCACTGCTTCCGCTGCCGGTCGAGCCTTTCCGCTATTACCAGTACGGCGAGAGAGCCGTGCACCTGGATGGCTGCGTGGAAATCGAGGCTGCCTACTACGGCGCACCGCCGGGCTGGATCGGCCGCCATGTTCAGGTGCAGTGGAATGCCACTCATGTCCGCCTCCTGAATCCCGTCACCGGCCAACTGCTGCGCGAGCATCTGCGCCAGGAGCGCGGTCGTCATCGAATCCACGATGAAGATCGCCCGCCACGGACACCCCTCTCGACCCAACAGCTCCTGCACCGTGCCGCAAAAACAGGAAAGCACATCGGCAGCTTGTGCCAGCAATTGCATGGAAAGTATGGCGAGGTCGCCGTGCGGCTCATCCTGGGCGTGATGGCGCTGGCAAAGAAGTACGGTATCGCTTCTACCGATGACGCCTGTGCCATGGCCCTGGAAACCGGCACCTGCGAATACCATTTTGTTCGTCGTTATCTGGAACGGAATCCGCAACTGCCTCTGAGCCTGCGGCAAGTAGACCCGCTCATCCGCCAGCTCACCTTGTATCGCGATCTCATCGAAAACCGAACCCGTCAGGAGGACCAACCATGAACATCGTCGAACTGGAACGCGCCCTTCGCCAACTGCGATTAGGCGGCATGGCCGCGGTGCTGGAAACCCGGCTGCGCCAGGCTCAGGCCGAACCCATGGCGCCGATCGATCTGATCTCTTGCCTGGTGTCGGACGAACTCACGCGCCGCGCCGACCGGCTGCTAGAGCGTCGCCGCAAGCAGGCCGGATTCCGCGATCCCGATCGCACGCTCGATAATTTTGACTTCACCTTCAATCCCAAGATCAATCGCAGTTTGGTCTTCGACCTGGCCACCGGCGCATTCATCAGTAAACGGGAGGACGCTTTGTTTCTCGGCCCCGGCGGAACGGGCAAGAGCCACTTGGCACAAGCCATCGCTCAGGCGATCATTCTGCAGGGCTATCGTGTGCTGTATCGTGAAACCCACGTGTTGCTCGATGAGCTGGCCGACGCTGTTGCTGAAGGCACTCGCAAGGAATACATGGAAATGGTATCGACGGTTCCGCTTCTCATCCTCGACGACTTCGGCATGCGCAAACTCCCGCATACTGCCGCAGAGGACCTGTTGGAGATCGTCATGCGCCGCTACGAACGCTGCAGCACACTGCTCACATCCAACCGCCCGGTCGAGGACTGGGGCAAATTGCTCGGCGATGTCGCTGCTGTCAGCGCCATGCTCGATCGGCTGCTCCATCACGGCCATGTGCTCAAGTGCGGTCCGCGAAGCTGGCGCACCAAGACCGCCGCTGCCTCATAAGGAAGAAACGTTTCTTCAGATGGGGACTCTGTCCCCATACCCCTGGGATTTGCCGCGCCGGTGCCATCCCATGTGGGCTAGCCAAGTCAAAGTCAAAAGCCGGAGCGGCGCACTACATGCGGCCCCGGCTCATGGTCTGGCCCCGCCAGTCGGCGCTCGGGTCGCATCCCTGCGTTGCCCTATCCTCCGCTGCGGTCAGCCTTACTCTACTACAAACCGGCAACGGAACAAATCATTTGTTGGTGAATACCACAAAGTGTTTGCACCCACGACCTCTACCAGGGTATAAATACTCTTGTTCTGGTTCTGCTCCGTTGGCCGGTTTTGAAGCGTCCACCTATGGCCGGTTTTCAGACGTCCACCGAGGGTTAAAGCAGTTTCAGGTTCCGGCGAGAATAGTCCAATCTCATGCTGGCCGTCCGCTTCATAACACCTGCTGCCATGCTTTATGGGTCAGCCCTTTCAGCAGAACCCGGTCTTCGGCCAGCAACTGCTTGAGTTCCTCTGTCCAGCGCACCTTGTTTGTGCTTTCGGGGCTTTCCTTTCTTCCGTCGTCAACGCCGGTAAGGACAAGCTTGACCTCGTCAAAAGGCTCTTGCAACCTTTTCCTCATCAGTACGAATCGAAATCGTGATCGGAGTCCTGTTGCTGGCAGTGTGCAATTTGACCGAACTCCGGTTGGGGCGGATTCAGTGTGTCTATCACGCGGGGACGTCGATGGGTTGGCTGAAGGGCTGTACGACAGGCTTCAGCAGACCGTTGGTGCTCCGGTCATGTAATACCATGCTGCGGTCTAAAATACCAGCTTCAGCGCCATCTGAAGTTGGCGAGAATCCTGTGCGCTAGATATGCTACCGAAGTTAGCGGTAAAAGCGGTTCGGTTCGGGATATTGAAATGAGGATGATTGAAGAGATTGTACGCCTCTGCGCGAAACTGCAGCTTGGTTGCCTCGGTCGGTCGTATGTCTTTCTGAAGCGAGAGATCGAACTCCTGCAATCCCGGCCCGAGGGCAGAATTCCGAGGTGCGTTTCCGAAAGTATATAGCGCGGGCAACGAAAAGACGGACGTGTTGAACCATTGCTGGGGTGTCATGGGTCCCTCGTTCGGATTGCCCGAGACGTTTGGACGTTGCGCCGGGCCGGCACCGATATTGGCTTGATCGCTGGATATGTTCACCGTAAACGGCGCGCCCGACTGGGCGGTGAAATTTCCACCAGCCTGCCATTGTTCAAACAGCACACGCACCCAACTGATCGAGTCTTTAGGCCAAGGCAATTGATAGATGAAACTCACCACTACGCGCTGGCGGTGATCAAAACTGGAACTCGCCTTCTCGGCCGCCAGGTCATAGACATTTTGCGGAAGATTTGTTTCGTTGAACGTGGCGCCAGGATCGGAAGCGTCGTCGATGGAATGAGACCACGTCCAGTTCGCGTCGAGCATTAGTCCTTTGGTGAAGCGCCGCTTAGCGGCCACTGTCAGCGCATGGTACGCTGCCCACCCGTTCCAGCGAATGTCATTAATTTGGCTCAGTTGTGGAATCGGCCGGCGGGCCCCGATCGGGCCTTGACCGGGGAGGGGAACGTTCAGCACCGTCGCGCTATCGGCATGCACGGTACGTGAACCGACGTAGGCCAACGAGAATAAAGTGCTGGAGCTCAGCTCGCGCTCCAGGTTGACATTCCACACTTCGTTGTATTCGATCTTGAAATTATGGTCCAAGTTATTGCCACCGACCGTCCCCACGGTATCTGCAGTCAGGGCATTTTCCGTCGTGAAGGCGGGTGAGAGCGTGGTGGCTGCCGAGTTGACGGTCTTAGTCACAAAGAACGGCAGGTTCTGCGCTAAGTTGGTGACAATGCTGTAAGCGGCCTGATTAGAGTAGACACCAAGACCGGCGCGGATTACGGTTTTAAAGCTTGGGAGACTCCACGCCAACCCTCCGCGGGGCGCCACGCGCAACGGCCTTGCCACAAGAAGGCTGTTATTCCAGCCCGCCGCCGAGGACGTGACATAGGGAATCGGGAGAAACGGAAGCAGACCGTTCGCCGCCGGTGAAATGTCTCCCGAGCCATCGCTGGAAACCACGAACCGGCCGCCCGCCACGGAGGTGTCGATTGCCGCAATCTGATTGTTGGCCTCCGTCATGTTCTGGTTGTACTCGTAGCGAATTCCGATATCGATCTTGAGGTTTGGATGGA
>Ga0070714_100004419_pt1 | contig 10583 bp, 11 predicted proteins | sample LARL83metaG_FD_65450 | JGI IMG/M metagenome (GOLD analysis project Ga0070714, IMG submission 65450) | Corn, switchgrass and miscanthus rhizosphere microbial communities from Kellogg Biological Station, Michigan, USA - LAR L8-3 metaG | ecosystem: Host-associated > Plants > Roots > Rhizosphere ... | reverse complement strand
CGTAGACGCGCCCCGCGCCGATGACCGCTTTGCTGAGCTCTCCGACGAACGCCGCGAAACGATTCATCGGGTTGATGAGGTTGGCAAGAAGCGCCCAATACTGAAACAGCTGGCCGACGTTCAGACGCCCCACTACGACTTCACGCGTCGACAGCCAGACGATGCCCACCACCGCGGTGCTCATGAGCACTGAAAGCACCAGGGGCTGCGTGGCGATGAACTGCGTCAGCTTCATGTAGATGCTGAAGTACTCGTCGTTGCGCTCGCGGAAGCGCTGCGCTTCGTAATCCTCGCGTCCGAACGCTTTGATGATCCGCTGCCCGGTCAGCGCTTCCGTCAGCGTGGACGAAAGATCGGAGATGCGCTGCTGGGATCGAGTCGTGCTGCTGGAGATGAGCCGTTGGAAACGCGAAACGGCGATCGAAATAATCGGAGCGACGACGATCAGCGAGCAGGTGAGCAGCCAATCCATCCACAGCATCACGACGAACGACGATGCGAACGTCACCGTGTTGGTGATGAGTTGCGGGAGTGAGATGCTCACCGAGTCGGTCATGATCTGCAGATCGCTGTTGAACCGCGCGATGAGATCGCCCGGCCGCCATTTCGCAAACTCGCCAAGCGGCAGGCGGAGGATGCGTTCGAAAAGCCGCGCGCGCATCGTGGCGATGAGGTGCTGTCCGCTCCAAGCCATGAGGTACGCCTGACCGTATACCGCCAGCGCGGCAAGAATCAGCGCGCAGAAGATCACGAACAGCGAGACGTACAGGGCGTGCAGGTCGGGATGGCGAGCGGTGATGACGCGGTTGATGATCTCATTGAACGCCCACGGCGATACCAGCGCCAAAAGCCCGGCCGCCGTACCGAGCGCCACTGCGACGCTGAGCGTTGCAGCATAAGGACGCGCGTCGTGCGCCAGACGCGAAAGCGTTCCACGGAAGGTCATCGGGCGATGCCTTGCCGCCGCGGCGCTCTGAAACCTCTCGGCACCTTTACGGTACATTGGAAAGAAGCCCAACCGGGAGAATTGCCGTGGATTGCTACTTTCATTCAAACGTTCCGTCCGTCGCCGCATGTACCGACTGCGGGAAACCGATCTGCGCCACGTGCCGCGATGTCGCCGGCACCTGCCCCAGCTGCCGCCTAGCGGCAAAGATGGAAGCCGCAGGCGCCACGAAAAAGGCGGTCGCGGGCGAAGTTCCGCCGCGCTCGCAGCAGTGGTGGCACGCCGGGCCCCAGCAGGCAGCGCAGCCGGCACCGCAGCCTCGCGCGACCGTGAGCGAGCTCGACGATCCGGCGGAGTCCCGCGCGCTCGTCGCACTGGGATATCCGCTCTTCCCCCTCGCCGTACTCTCGCTCTTCGATCGCAAACAATCCAAGCGCTTGCGCAAGCATGCGTACCAAGCCATCGGCTTCAACGTCGGCATGGCTGCCGTGTCCGCCGCGCTTTGGTTTCTCATCAATCTTCCGTTCGTGGGATGGACGCCGCTCGGATGGAGCTCCGCGCTGCTATACGGCTTGTTACTGCCGATTTGGGTCGTGCTGAGCGTCTACTACGGCATCAAAGCGTGGCACGGCTACGACGTGCACGTTCCCATCGTCAGCGATTGGCTTGACGATCGGATGCCTGCATAAAGCGCTGGTAGCGCCCCAAAAACTCGCGCGCCGCGCGATCGTGATCGATCGCCGGCTGCGGATAGGGCTGTCCTGAATACAGGGGCAGCTCTATTTGCGTCGTCGCCGCGCGCGCCGAGATTGCGCCCGCGGGCAAATGCGCGATTTCGTCGATCCAGGTGCGGGCATACACACCCAGCGGATCGAAACGCCGCGCCTGTTTGACCGGATTGTAAATGCGCGGATACGCGGCCAAGTCGGCACCGACGCCCGCGACCCATTGCCAATTGCCGGCGGCCAGCGACGGATCGTCCTCGATGAGATAACGCTCCCACTCCTCCAAGCCCACGCGCCAGTCGACGCCGAGATCGAAGCACAGAAACGACGCGGCGATCGCCCGCACGCGCGGATGCATCCACCCGGTCTCGTGCAGTTGCCGGATTCCCGCGTCTATCAGCGGATAGCCCGTGCATCCTGCGCGCCATGCGTCGAGCTGCGGATGCGTGCGCGCAAACGGAAACTCGCGCATCTTCTCCTGCAATGGCTGCCGATCGGTCTGCGGATTATACCACGAGAGCTGCAGGAAAAAATCGCGCATCGCGAGCGAGCGCAAGAACAACTTGAGCGAATTGCGCTCTTCCGCCAGCAGAAACGGATCGTCCATGCGTTTGCGCGTCTCGCGCACGATCGTGCGCGCGGCGATCGTACCGAATGAAAGATCCGCACCCAGGTGCGAGGTGCGATCGTCCGCGGGCTGGCTCGTCGCGAACGCGTACTGCAGGCCGTCGCCCTCCAAGAACGATTCAAAGCGCCGAGCCGCCGCGTGCGCGCCGGACTGCATCGGCGCGATCGCGGCGTTGAACTCTCCCGGTTCGGGCAGCGGTTCGCTTTGCAGATCGCCGCGCGCGAACGTGAGCAGCAGCGGCGCTTCGTACGAGGCCGGCTCGAGCTCGCGCCACAACTCGTGGTACGGCACGAACGCGCGATAGCCGTCGCCCGCCGAGGGACGCGCGGCGGTCGTTTCCTCGGGCGCAAGGGCCGGCGCATCGGGAACGACGATGGCGCGCAGGCCCGCCTCTTCCAAATCCGACTGCAGTTTTTGGTCGGCTTCCATGCCGGTGCGATCGAAACTCGCGCTCCACGTGACGGTCTGCGCGCCGCACGAACGCGCGAGCTGCCGCAGGAGCGGGCCGGCATTGCCGCGCCGCACCACGAGCTGCGCGCCGCGCTCGCGCAGCGCCGCGTCGAGCGCCGCGACCGCGCCGCAATAGAACGCCGCGCGGCGCGCAGACGCGGAGATGCGCGCGTGCAGCGCGCGATCGATGACGAGCACGGGCAGAACCTCGCCGTGCGACGCGGCGGCTGCCAACCCCGCGTGATCGTCCAAACGCAGATCACGCAAAAAGCGATGGATCGCGACCGCCATCAGAGCGTTTCCACGTACGCGCTCACGTCGCGCACGTCGGCTTGCGTCAGACGGCTGGGATAGAGTTTGGGCATCGGCGGCGCGGGATCCAGCACGAGCGCGTACACGGAGCGGTAGGGCCGCCGCGCGTTCTCATGCTGCAGCGCGGGACCGATGGGCCCGTTCGCGCCTGCTGCACCGTGACACGCCGCGCATTGCGCCTCGTACACCGCGCGCCCGTGGTTCAGGTCCGCCCCCGAGACGACGGCTGCGGGCGTAGAGGCGGCTTTCGCCGTTCCGTGGCGGCTGCATCCGGCCGCGGCAGCGGCCGCCGTGAGCAGCGCGAAGGTGGCGGCGGCGATGCGAAGCGACATGGGCGCGCTATTTGTATAAAAGGTGCATTTCTCCCCACTTGGCAAACAGAGGAGCGTGCCGAGCAAGATCTACCTGCGCTTCGCCCAACAGAGCGACGCTCAGCGCCTATTCACGGACAAAGTGATCGGCGGTCCGCAGCCCAAGCGCGAGACCTGGCCGCAGCGCGTGATGAAATGGCTTGCGGAACAGCAGGCCGGCCGCCGAGTCATCCTTGTCGCCGAAGATCATACGGGACTGCTCGGAATGGTGCAGTTGGTCTTCGCCTTCCCGCCCGGTTATCAAGATGCGGAAGCGGCGAACGGCATGGACGTGGCCATGATGGAAGGCCTGCGGTTGCGCGGCGGCGCGCCGCCCGAAGTCGGAACGCGTTTGGTCGAGGAAGTGCAGCGCATCGCCGGCAAGCGCAACGTCAAGACGCTGACGTTTCTGCTGCCGATGAACGACAATCGCGCGCTGCGCCAAGCCAAGATGTGGGGCTTCGAAGAGTTTCGCATCATGCCCGAACCGGACAAGATGCTCGCGTTCTTCCGGAAGTCGGTCGACTAGACCGCTACTGCTGCCCTCCGCCGGATTGCGCGCCCGGCGGCGTGTTTCCAATCGTTTGCGGCGGTCCCTGATTGATCTGCGCTCGCACCGGACCGGCGCTGATGTTCGGCACGTGCGGCAAGCCTTCGGAATTCATCGACGTCTGATCGCTCATGTGGAAGGTGAACGCGTCGTGATACGTACCGGGCACCGGACGGCCGTCCACCATCTTCGGCATATAGCGCGCCTTCATGGCGGCTTTGCAGACCGCGTCGTCGAGCACCGGGTAGCCCGCCGACTTCGTGATGACGCATTTCGTGGGCGCGCCGCGCTCGTCGACGATTACTTCGAAAACCGTCGTTCCTTCAGCGCCCTCGTCGTACGCGATCATCGGCGGCTGCGGATTGATCGCCGTCTCACCGCCAACCGGCGCGACTTCCCGCGTGTAATTCGGAGCGACTTGAATCGATTCGGCGCTGTGCGTCAACGTCTGCGGCGCCGTCTCCGTCACTGAGGTCGTCGTCGTGCGCGCTACGGTCGTCCAAGCGGTGTCGTTGCGGCGCCAAACGGGAATCTTGGCACGCTGCACTGCGGGCGCGGCCTGTTCGGGGTGCACGGTGATCGCCACGAGCTGACGCGGCTTACTCTCGTCGTTTGCGGAAGCCGGCGCCGGATCGACCGCCGCAGCGGCGATTGGTGCGCGCGCAATCTGCACGACGTTGTGCATTACGATGAGCCGCCGCGGCGCTGCGGAAGCCGGTGCGGAGACCGCTGGTTTGGCCGTCGCCGGGTTTTGTTCGAGCACGATCCGCGCCGGACCGGCGTTGATGACGACCGGAGAGGCCGCATGCCGATCGATTCGCGGAATTCCCGCCGCGAAAACGAGATGCGCGCCGACCGAGGCGGCAAGCGCAATCCCGAATACACTCAAGCCCCAGCGAAGTTTTTGCGTGCGGCGACGCAGGCGCGTGTCGACCGCACCACGCACGTCGGGTTCCCACACCTCTTGATCGCGCGCGTAAGAGACCGTCGAGGCGACGCGCTCGATCTCGTGCTCGCCGCCGAGCGCGTCCAGGCAGGCGCGGCACGCCGCGATGTGCTCGCGATACTGCCGGCGCTCTTCGTCGCTCGCTTCGCCCAGCGCAATTGCGCCGGCAATCGCTTCAATGCGATCGTGGACGTTAGATTTCACGCAGTCTCCGTCATGACGGCCCGCAGCGTTCGCATTGCGCGGCAGACGCGCTGACGCACCGCATCGGCGGTCGTACCCAGAATGCTTGCAGCTTCGGCCGACGAGTATCCAGCATAACTGGTCAACATGATCGCGGCAGCTTGATCCGTCGGAAGCCGCTGCATCGCCGCCTGCAGATCGAGCGACGCCGCGCTGCGCTCGTCGATGCGAAGAGCGCGCACGTCGTGATCCCGATCGAGGGGCATGAAACGCAGAATTTTCTTCCTCCGCAAAAACGATATGGCGGTGTTGGTGGCGGTCTTGTAGAGCCATCCCGCCGTGAGCGGCCGCGACGGATCCGCTTGCAGCGTACGGTACGCGGCGAAAAACACGTCCTGGACGATGTCCAGGGCGACGTCTGCGTCGCCTACCATCCGGCGCACGTAGCGAGCGAGCTTCGTTTGATGCTCGCGAACCAGCGTCTCCACGCGGGCATGTGCCGCCTGTGCGTCCGTGGCTATGAGGTAGACCTGCTCCACGTTGTGGCCCCCCTTTGCCTTGTAACGCCGACCTTCGTCGGAGTGTGACAGGCCTCTTGCGGTAAGGGGCCGGCTAGCCGCCTATTTCGCTGAAGGCGCGCATTCTGGAGGCCGCTTCGCCGAGTTTGAGGTGGTGCCGCTCGGGCTTGATGAGCATGGCCGAGCGCAGCAGGTCAGCAATCTCCGCTTCGGAGGCGCCGGCGCGCAGCGGCGAGCGCAAATCGATCTCGTGATCGCCGAAGAGGCAGAGCCGCAGCCGGCCGTTGGCCGTCAGGCGCACGCGGTTGCAGCGCTCGCAATAGTCGTGTGAGAGCGGGCTGATGACGCCGACGGCTCCGGGAGCTCCGGGAAAGGCGAAGTAACGCGCAGGCCCGTTCCCGCCCGGGCCCGGGGCCGCTTCCAATTCGCCGATGGCTCGCACGCGCTCGAGGATCTCGTCCGAACTGACGTACGCGTCGCGCTGCACGTCCAGATTCTCCGCAACCGGCATGAGTTCGATGAAGCGCACGTAGACGGCACGCTCCCTCGTCCACTGCGCGAATGCCGCGATCTCATCGTCGTTGTAGCCGCGCATCACGACGCAGTTGATCTTCATCGGAGAGAGACCGCGCGAAATCGCGGCGTCGATACCGGCGAGCACGCGGTCCAGACCCGGCCGGCGCGCGATCTCGAGAAACCGATCTTCGCGCAGCGTGTCGAGCGAAACGTTCACGCGTTTCAAGCCCGCCGCGAGCAGCGCGTCGAGCTGCTCTTCCAAAAGCAGCCCGTTCGTGGAGAGCGCGATGTCTTCAATTCCGTCGATCGCGGCGATCTCTGCAACGAGCCGGTGAAGGTCTTTGCGAATCAGCGGCTCGCCGCCGGAAAGGCGAATGCTCCGCACTCCCGCGGACGCCGCAGCGCGCACGAGCTGCGAGATCTCTTCGTACGAAAGAATCTCCGCCTTCGGAAGCCACGGCAACCCGCGTTCCGGCATGCAGTACACGCAGCGCAGATTGCATTTGTCCGTCACCGAGATGCGCAAATAGGTAACGGGCCGGTTGAACTGATCGGCCAAAAGTTCGCGCGTGAGATCGATGAGCGGAGCCGCCATGCTGTTGTGGTTCTTCCCTAACGGCTCCGCAGATACTCCAACGTTTGCCGATCGACGGTTCCGTCGCCGCGCACGCGATTTTCCAAGTTTTCCACGTGCATGAACGCTACCAGCGCGTCCTTGGCCCGTTCGTCATACGCATCGCCTGAGTCCAACGCCCCAATCCGCACCAGGTGCCCGGCGATTTCGCGGCCGAGCGCATCGTCTATGGCGAGCACGTCCTCGGGCGCGGCGGGGAAGAAGTAGAGTTTGTGCAGCTCGAGCAGGCGCGCCAGTTCCTGGACGGGCGCGGGATGATCGTCGACGCGCAAATCCACGTAGCGATCGTTGAATCCGGCATATCCGCCCCCCGGTTTTTCAATGACGAGCGCGGCACTCTGCTGGCCGCGTTTGTCTCCGCCCGCGGCCTGCGCCGCGGCGAGTGCGGCGACCAGGCGATCGGCAAGGGTCCCACGCGCTGATTGGAACGTCGATGCGAGGGCGTCGACCACGGCGGCGCCGGCCAGGCAGTTGCCTTGAGCGGCGAAGTCGGGGCCCGCCAAGCCGCCCGCCCATGGAATGCACTTTTCTCCGGTGTAACTGCTCGCGCGGCCGGTCACGTCGACGATCCCGAACTGCCGGTCCGCGCGACCTTCGTCTGCGGCGGCGAGCTCGTGCGCGACTTCCTCCGGCGACCGTCCCGCCGCCAACATATCCAGTGCGCGCGGCCCGTACGACGTATTGGCGAAAGCCTGCGTGGCGATTGCGCCGGCGCCGGCACGCACCCACGGAACGACCGCACCGACGCTCAGGAACTTCGACTGGACCGCGATGCCGATCTCTCCGGTTTGCCGATCGGCGGCAACGAGCGAAAACGTCGTCAGCATCCGACGGCGTTTCGCGCTAGGCGGCCGAAAGCCTTAGCCGTTATTCGCGAAAACGGAGTCCGGGATGTTCGCGTTGATGTGGAACGTACTGAACGTCGATTTCAGGTCCGCGTTGTAATGCGGCACTTCGAAGTGTCCGGTCTGCTCGGTGACGAGGCGATGGCCTTCGACGACGCTGTACGTCTGATTCAGAGTCGCGTAGCCGCCGTCGCTGTAATTCCAGCGCAACTCGACCAGATCCGCCGTTCCGTTCTCGATCTTGGCGTCGATATGATCGATACGCCCGTGTTTGCGCGGAACCAGTTTGAGTGTGGTGTACTGCGCGTCTTGGCTCTCGAGCGAAACGTAGTACTTGCTCATCCAGTTCGCCGGGCTTTCGACCTCCGGGTACACCTTGCTGAATTGCTTGGCGATGAACGGCAGGCCGCTGGTAAAGACGATCTTGTTCTTGCTGGGTTCCTTGTGGTAGTACGTTCCGTCGAGCGAGGGGCTCAGGAACGGAAACGAATGCATCGCGATGTCGGCATGCACGCTTGCCGTGTAGCTGCGTACCGTGTCCGCGGCGACCATGCGGTTGATGACGTCGGTGATGGTAGGGTTCTGTGCCGATGCCGGAAGCAGCGTGGCGATCAGGACGGCGCACAATGCCAATACCGCAGCGGTTGTTGGGACGATTCGCTTCATATCTGCTCTAACGCGCGATCGAGTGCTCAGGTTCCGATGCGGCAAGCGCCGCCGCTAGTTCCTCCCGAACGCTTGCCTCCTGCTCTTCGAGCAAGCGTTCGCGCAAGCGCTCTATCGCTTCGTTTCCGCCGATACGGCCCAGCGCCCACGCAGCATGGCCGCGCACCATCGGATGCGGATCCTTGCGCAGCGCTTGTGCGAGTGCGGGAATCGCGGCGCGATCGAGCGAGTTGCCGAGCCCGACGGCCGCGTTTCGGCGTAGAATGGCGGCGCCGCGCCAGCCCATCGCCGTCTTCGCATAGGTCCTTTTGAATTCGCCGCTGCGCAGCTGCAGCAAGCGCACGAGCGAGGGCGTCGAGGTTTCCTGTGAAAGCGCGCGGTTCGCGTCGCTCGCGCGCACCGTCGCGTGCTCGTTCGGCGGGCACGCAACCTGGCAAAGATCGCATCCCCACACCCACGTTCCGACGAGCGGGCGCATTTCGCGCGGGATTGCATCGGTGCGCTGCGTGAGATCGGCAATGCACCGCGTCGCATCGATCGTATAGTCTCCGCGCAGCGCTCCCGTCGGGCAAACGTCCACGCAGCGCGTGCACGACCCACAGGTCTTGCGCAGCGGCATGTCGGGCGCGAGCGGGAGCGTGGTCACGATCTCGCCGAGAAAGACGAACGACCCGGCCCGCGGATTGATGAGATTCGTGTGCTTGCCGACCCAGCCCAGTCCGGCGCGCGCCGCAAATGCCCGCTCGGCGAGCGGTTTGGTGTCGCATGCTATCGCCGTTACCGGTTCGCCCGCTGCTTCGTCGATGCGCTGCGCGATCTGCGCGAGCATCGCCTTGACGCGGTAATGGTAATCGGCCGACCACGCGTAATTCGAAACGCGTCCGGAGAGCGGCGGGGCCGCGGGCTCATCCGTGCGATACGGAACCGCGATGCAGATGACACTTTGGGCGCCGGCGAGCACGTGCTGCGGAGAAGATGCCTTTTGCGCGTACTCCTCGTCGTAGCGCCACGTCGTAAAATCGCCGCGCGCAAATGCGGCGCGCATCGCTTCACGCGCCATTTCGTCGGTGTGCGCGGGGGCTATGCGCACGTCGGCCGCACCCAATGCTTGCGCTGTCTGGAATGCCAGGCGTTTTACGGCTTCCAGTTTATAAGGTGGCCAGCGGTCCTTCATGCACCGGAAACGCCGCGTCGATTGCCGCAACGTCCTCCGCGGTAAGCCGCCATCCCGCGGCACCCGCGTTCTCCTGCACGTGTTCGACGCGCGAGGCCTTGGGAATCGCGAACACGCTGCGCTCGCGCGTGAGAAAGTTCAATATCACTTGCCGCACGGTTTTTCCGTGCGCGGCGGCGATGCGTCCCAGAACTCCGCCCGGCTCGGCTTCCTTGCGCGGAAAACGCCCGCGCCCGAACGGCGTGTAACCGACGAGCGCGATGTGCTCTTTCGCGCAATACGGCAGCAGCTGCGCTTCCGGCCCGCGCTCCTTCACGTGATACAGCACCTGATCGCATGCAAGCGGCACGGAGCGAAGATACGATTGCGCCTCCTGCACCTGGTCAACGTCGAAGTTGCTCACGCCGATGAACCGCGTCTTGCCCTGCTCGACCAGCGCTTCGAGCGCGCGCATCGTCTCTTCGAGCGGATACGAACTGGGCCAGTGCAGCAGGTACAGATCCAGGCACTCCGTGCCGATGCGCCGCAAAGAACGCTCGCATGCCGCGAGCACGCCTTTGTAGCTCCCATTGCTCGGCAGCACTTTGCTGGTGATGAACAGCTGCTCTCTGCCTACGCCGCGAATCGCTTCGCCCACGATCTCCTCGGCGCGGCCGCTGCCGTACATCTCGGCCGTGTCGATGTGCGTCAGCCCGAGCTCGATTCCGCGCCGGAGGGCCAGAACCGCTTCGTCGCGCCGCGCGCCGCTTTCCGGAATGTCCCACGTGCCTTGCCCGATAACGGAAACCTCGACCCGCGTGGGCCCGAACGCCTTTTTTTCCATTAGAAGAACGCGAACTCGTCGTGTGACGCGGCGTAGGAAAGGAGCCCTCCGCGCAAGTGCACGACGCGGCGGAAACCCGCATCGCGCAGCAAACGCGCGGCCCACAGCGACTTTTGCCCAACGCGGCACGCCACGATGTAGCGTTTGGCTGAATCGAGTTCGTGCAGGCGTTCCGGCAGCTGCGTTGCCGGAACGTGCAGCGCGCCGTCGATGATGCCCAGCGCAGTTTCATGCGGCTCGCGCACGTCGAGCAGGATCGCGTCCGGGAGCGCGGCGTCGAGCTGCACCGCATCGATCTCCTCGACGTCCACCGCTTG
>Ga0070714_100004418_pt1 | contig 10584 bp, 9 predicted proteins | sample LARL83metaG_FD_65450 | JGI IMG/M metagenome (GOLD analysis project Ga0070714, IMG submission 65450) | Corn, switchgrass and miscanthus rhizosphere microbial communities from Kellogg Biological Station, Michigan, USA - LAR L8-3 metaG | ecosystem: Host-associated > Plants > Roots > Rhizosphere ... | reverse complement strand
CGCAACCAGGCCGACACGCTCGTCTACTCGACGGAGAAGTTCCTCGCCGAGAACGACGAGAAGGTGCCCGCGGACGTCAAGGCCGAGGTGAAGGACGCCATCGCCGACCTGAAGAAGGCCATCGAGGGCAACGACATCGACGCGATCAAGACGGCCAGCGAGCACGCCGCCACGGTCAGCCAGAAGATGGGCAGCGCCATCTACGCCGCGGCCCAGGCCGAGCGGCAGGCCTCCGGCGAGGCCGCCGGCGGCGCGAGCTCCGACGTCCCGCAGGACGAGGAAGTGGTCGACGCCGAGATCGTCGATGAAGGCGAAGGCGGCGCCGCCTGATGACTGCACCTGAGGAACCTGGCATGGGGCCGGTGATCCGCGATAACCGGCGGATCGACCCGGTCACGGGGCAGGCGCGAAGGGGCAAGCACGCGGCTTCCCAGCCGGCCGGCACCATGGGTGCCGGCCGGCCGGGGGGGCCAAATGCGGCCCGGCACACCAGGATGGGCGAAGACGCCGGCTCCCCGGCGCAGGGAGTTACCTCGCCCGAAGGCGAGGCAACGCCGGCCGCGGGCGGCGGCACCCAGTCCGCCCCGGCCGAATCGGCCCAGCTCAGCAAGCTGCAGAACCAGCTGGCCGAGCGCACTGCCGACCTGCAGCGACTCCAGGCGGAGTACTCCAACTACCGCAAGCGGGTGGACAGGGACCGGGTCACGGTGCGCGAGCACGCGGTGGCCGGGACACTGCTTGAGCTGCTGCCCGTCCTTGACGCCATCGGCCAGGCCCGCGATCACGGCGAGCTGTCCGGCGGATTCAAGTCGGTGGCGGACTCGCTCCAGGCGGTAACGGGCAAGCTCGGGCTGGTCAGCTACGGGCAGCGCGGCGACGCCTTCGACCCGAAGATCCACGAGGCCCTGACATACGTCGACTCCGCCGACGTGACCGAGGACACCTGCGTGGACATCTTCCAGCCGGGCTACAAGGTAGGCGAGCGAATCCTGCGGCCGGCCCGCGTAGCGGTCGCCGCCCCGGCCACTGGTCCGGACGGCAGCGGCAACACCGCCGACTGGCCGTCCGGTGAAGATAACAACTAAACAGCCCAGCGAGGCCAGATGAGCGCGAAGGACTACCAGAAGGACTACTACAAGGCACTCGGCGTGCCGAAGACCGCGACGGCCGCCGAGATCAAGAAGTCCTACCGTGAGCTCGCACGGAAGTGGCATCCCGACGCGAACAAGGGCAGCGCCGACGCCGAGGAGCGCTTCAAGGAGATCACCGAGGCATACAACGTGCTCTCCGACGAGAAGCAGCGCAAGGAGTACGACGAGGCGCGCTCGATGTTCGGCGGGTTCCGCGTGCCAACGGGGAGCAGGCCCGGGCCGGGCGGCACCACGTTCGACCTTGGTGACCTCTTCGGGGGCAGCGACGGGCTCGGCGACGTCCTTGGCGGGATCTTCCGCAACCGTACCGGCACGGCGAGCAGCCGGGCGCGGCGCGGCGCGGACGTGGAGACCGAGACCACGCTGTCCTTCGGCGACGCGATCGACGGCGCGACCATCTCCCTGCGGCTGACCGGCGAGGGCCCCTGCCCCGTCTGCGGTGGCACGGGCGCGAAGTCGGGCACGGTGCCCAAGGTCTGCCCGGACTGCCACGGCACCGGGCAGCAGTCGAGGAACCTGGGCGGCTTCGGGCTCTCCGAGCCCTGCAAGACGTGCCGGGGCCGCGGCCTCGTGGTCGAGGACCCGTGCCAGGCGTGCAGCGGCAGCGGCCGGGCGATGAGCTCGCGGACCATTCCGGTGCGCATCCCCGCCGGGGTGGCCGACGGCCAGCGGATCAAGATTCCGGGAAAGGGCGCCACGGGCGAGCACGGCGGCAAGGCGGGTGACCTGTACGTCCGGGTGCACGTCAAGCCACACGACGTGTTCGGCCGGAGCGGCGACAACCTGACGGTGACGGTCCCGGTCACCATCACCGAACTGGCGCTCGGCGCGGATATCAAGGTGCCGACGCACCGCGGCCCCGCCGTGACCTTGCGGATCAAGCCGGGCTCGGCGAACGGAACCGTGATGCGCGTCGCTGGCCGGGGAGTCCGCCGCAAGGACGGGACCATGGGGGACCTGCGCGCCACCCTTGAGGTGACAGTGCCGCAAGACCTCAACAAGAAGGCCAAGTCCGCGCTTGAGGACCTGCGGAGCGCCACGGCCGGGCCCGACCCGCGCGAAGAACTGCTCCGCCGGGCCCGGGAAGAGTAGTTAGGTTCACCCGGTCGACCGGAATGGTCGGCCGGGACGGAAGGAAGGAGATGACATGAGCAGCCCCTACGAGCTGTCCGATGACATGCCCGTGTATGTCATCTCCATCGCCGCGACCCTGTCCGGGATGCACCCGCAGACGCTGCGCGGTTACGAGCGGGTCGGCCTGGTGACGCCACGGCGCACCCCGGGCGGCGGCCGCCGCTACTCGATGCGGGACATCCTGACGCTGCGGCAGATCCAGCGGCTCTCCCAGGACGAGGGGATCAACCTCTCCGGCATCAAGCGCATCCTCGACCTCGAGCGGGACCTAGAGCAGACCCGGCTGATGGCGGCCGAGTTGCACGCCGAGCTGTCTGTGCTGCGCAACGAGCTGGAGTCAACCCGCGCGGTGGCCGCGCGGCTGGCGGAGCTGCGGCGCTCGCAGACTGTCGACCCAGCGGCCGCGCTCGTGCCGGTCCGGCCGTCGACCAGGACCACCTTCTGGCACGGCGGTCCGAAGCACGGCGATCAGCATGCCGCCGACGACTAACGAACACTGTTCTTTTGATGATCCCGGCCTCGTGAAGGCTGATGCAAGGCCAAAAGAACAGTGTTCGAAGTGAATAACGATCCAGGGGGATCAGACTGATGGCTTACAAGAGAACTACTAAGAGCGAGGAAGCGATCGGCGCGGCCATTCAGCAGGCCACAGCCGACGGCAATCCCCAAGTCGAGCCGGTGCACCTGCTCCTCGCGCTGCTGCAGCAAACGGACGGCATGATCCAGCCGGTGTTCGAACGGGTCGGCGCCGACCTGAGCCAGGTGCGCGGGGAGGCCGCGGCGCTGCAGCAGAAGCTCCCGCAGACCCACGGCGCGGCGGCGAGCCGCCCCGACGGGTCCCGCCAGCTGCTCTCGGTGCTCAACACCGCCGAGGACATGGCCAGGGAGATGGGCGACGACTACCTCTCCACCGAGCACCTGCTCGTGGGCCTGGCGACCGGCAACGGGCCGCTGGCCAGGGCACTGCAGCAGGCCGGCGCCAACCCGGAGGCGCTGACCGACGCCATCAAGCAGCTACGGGGCGGCGCCCGGGTCACCACACCAGACCCGGAGAGCACCTTCCAGGCGCTTGAGAAGTTCGGCGTCGACTTCACCCAGCTCGCGCGGGACGGCAAGCTTGACCCGGTGATCGGCCGCGACTCCGAGATCCGGCGCGTGGTCCAGGTGCTGTCCAGGCGGACGAAGAACAACCCGGTGCTCATCGGCGAGCCCGGCGTCGGCAAGACGGCCGTCGTGGAAGGCCTCGCCCAGCGCATCGTGGCCGGCGACGTGCCGGAGTCCCTGCGCGGCAAGCGGCTGATCTCGCTCGACCTTGGCAGCATGGTCGCGGGCGCGAAGTACCGCGGTGAATTCGAGGAGCGGCTCAAGGCCGTGCTCAACGAGATCAAGGCGAGCGACGGCCAGGTGATCACTTTCATCGACGAGCTGCACACGGTCGTCGGGGCGGGCCGGGCCGACGGGGCGATGGACGCAGGCAACATGCTCAAGCCGATGCTCGCCCGCGGCGAGCTGCGCATGGTCGGCGCCACGACACTGGATGAGTACCGCGAGCGGATCGAGAAGGACCCCGCGCTTGAGCGCCGGTTCCAGCAGGTCCTGGTGGGCGAGCCGTCGGTCGAGGACACGATCGCGATCCTGCGCGGGCTCAAGGGCCGGTACGAGGCGCACCACCAGGTGCAGATCTCCGACGCGGCGCTGGTCGCGGCGGCCGCGCTGTCCGACCGCTACATCACCGCCAGGTTCCTGCCAGACAAGGCCATCGACCTGGTGGATGAGGCCGCCTCCCGGCTGCGGATGGAGATTGACTCCTCCCCCGTGGAAGTCGACGAGCTGCGCCGCGCGGTTGACCGGATGAAGATGGAGGAGCTCGCGCTTTCCCGCGAGTCCGATGCGGCGAGCAAGGACCGCCTGGAGAAGCTGCGCGCCGACCTAGCGGACCGGCAGGAGCAGCTCACCACGCTGACCGCGCGCTGGGAGCAGGAGAAGTCCGGGCTGAACCGGGTCGGCGAGCTCAAGAAGCGGCTCGACGACCTTAAGGGCCAGTCTGAGCGGGCCAAGCGCGACGGGGACCTCGAGGCCGCCTCCAGGCTGGACTACGGCGAGATCCCCGCGCTTGAGAAGGAGATCGCCAAGGCAGCGGCGAGCGACAAGCCCGTCGAGGCCGCGGTACCCGCCGTGGCGCCCATGGTGAAGGAAGAGGTCGGACCGGACGACGTGGCCGACGTCGTGTCAGCGTGGACGGGAATCCCCGCCGGGCGGCTGCTCGAGGGCGAAACCGGCAAGCTGCTGCGCATGGAGGACGAGCTCGGGTCCCGGGTGGTCGGCCAGGCGAGTGCTGTACAGGCGGTGTCCGACGCGGTGCGCCGGGCGCGCGCCGGGGTGTCCGACCCGGACCGGCCGACCGGATCCTTCTTGTTCCTCGGGCCGACCGGAGTCGGCAAGACGGAGCTGGCCAAGGCCCTCGCCGAGTTCCTTTTCGATGACGAGCGGGCGATGATCCGCATCGACATGAGCGAGTACGGCGAGAAGCACTCGGTCGCACGGCTGGTCGGCGCGCCGCCCGGCTACGTCGGCTACGAGGAGGGCGGACAGCTCACCGAGGCGGTGCGGCGGCGCCCGTACTGCGTCGTGCTGCTTGACGAGGTGGAAAAGGCGCACTCCGAGGTCTTCGATGTGCTGCTCCAGGTCCTCGACGACGGGCGGCTCACCGACGGGCAAGGACGGACCGTGGATTTCCGCAACACGATCCTCATCCTCACCTCGAACCTGGGCTCGTCCTTTATCGCCGATCCCGCACTGGACGACCGGGCGAGGCGCGAGGCGGTGATGGCCGCGGTTCGCGCCGCGTTCAAGCCGGAGTTCCTCAACCGGCTCGACGACGTGATCATCTTTGACTCGCTGTCCACCGCGGAACTGACCCGCATCGTCGACATCCAGGTGGAACGGCTCGGCAAGCGGCTGTCCGGGCGGCGGCTCAGCCTGACGGTCACCCCGGCCGCCAAGGACTGGCTGGCGCTCACCGGGTTCGACCCCGTGTACGGGGCCCGGCCGCTGCGGCGGCTTGTGCAGTCGGCGATCGGCGACAAGCTGGCGAAGGCGCTGCTGACGGGGACAATCACCGACGGCGACGAGGTGATCGTGGACCTCGACCAGAGCGCGGACGAGCTAACCGTGAAGGCTGCCGCCCAGGTCGCATAACCAGCCGGGTCCGCTAACGAGCCGGGTGGATGTTGTCCAGCATGTGGTCGTAATCGTCCTCATCAAGGCCAAGATCCACCCGGATCCGGTAACGGAGGCGTAGCAGCAGCTGGAGCTCGGCGTCATCGCCAAGCTGTATGCACCGCTCGACCCCGGACGTCGCCCAGTCGAGCGCGCCGCGCAGGTCTCCCTGCTCGGTGAACAGCTCGGCGAGCAGGTCACAGGTCCGCGGCGTGACCGCGTCGCGGTCGGTGGTCAGCGCGCTCAGCATCACCCGCGCCTCGGCGTCACGGCCAAGGTCGAGTAGCGCCCGGACCAGGGGAACCCTGGGGTCGGCGAACGTGACGCCGCCATCCTCGATCGCGGCGGAGAACTCATCCGCCGCGCGCTGCGGGTCGTCCGCGCTCATCCACTGCTCGCCTGCCCGCAGGTGGAACTCGGCGCGCAGGCCCAGCTCGGCCTGCTTCGCCAGTTCGCTCATCTGAACGGCGGCCCGCACATGGTTGCCAGTCCGTGCCGCCTGGAACTCGATCTCGTCGAATTCTTCGACGCTCGCCATTCTTCTCACGCTACCCCAGCGGCCCTTCCCGATTCATACGTTTTTGCGTCCGCACCGGGTGCGGTCTAGCGGCGTGATCGCTCAAGTGCGTCCCAGAAGCCGCGTCGCAGCGCGTGCCGCACCTCGTCGTGCAGCAGGAAATCGATCGGCAGTGCCGATCCCTGCAACAGCCTCGCCTCAAGGTCCGAGGGCATCCTCGGCTTCCTGGCGAGTACGGCCTCGAGCCACAGCGCCGGAGCGTCACGTGCCACCGATTCACCGAACGCCTGGCCTTCCTCGTGTGCCGACTGTACGGCGTCACCCAGGGAGACGCCGGGCGCACTGCCCGGGTAACCGCTGGGGCCGACCAGGCCGATGGGGCCGGACGGCGCGACGACGACCTCTTGCTGCTGTCCGGCCGCCACCGGCGCGGGCAGCGAAGTCACCTGGATGGCTGGCCCGCCCGGGCGCATGGCGGCCGGCGGCCCGTAGGGCAGCACTGGCTGCCCGCCCGTCGGCTGACCGCTCGGCTGCTGCTGGCCGCCCTGGAACTGGCCCCCACCCTGGAACTGGCCATTCTGGAACTGACCGTTCGGGTACTGGCCATTTTGGAACTGACCGCCCGGCTGCTGCGCTCCCGGCTGCCTGGCCAGGACGACCTCCGCCGCGGCTGGCGGCGGCGGTGCGGGCGGCGTGTTCGCCGGCGCGGGCACTGCGGGCGGCCCGGCGGGCGCCGCGTCACGGTTGGGCAGCCGCCTGACCTGAGCCGAGCCGACCCCGGTGTCGCCAGGCGGCGCCGGGGCGATGACGGGCGCGGCGTAGATGTCCTGGTGCGCCGCCGGCATCGGCATCGGGGTCGGTACCGGTGCCGGGTAGTCAGGGGCGGGGACGTATTCCGCGGTCCCGTAGTCGGCGGCCGGGCCCTGGTCTGCGGCCGCCCGGTGCTCGGCTGCCCGGGGATCCGCTGCCCGGTGGTCGGCGGCCCGGGGGCCGGCCGCAGGCGGGTAGTCCGCGGGCACGCCGTAATCCACGGACGCGCTGTAGTCGACGCTGGCGCTCAGGTCTGGGACCGCCCCGAAGTCCGCCATCCTGGCGCCCTCCGCCCGCTGCGGCTGGGCCTGCTCTGGCTGCGCGGGTTCCGGCGCCGGCGCCGGCCCGGGCGTGGCGTCGGCTGGCTGTTCGGCCCTGCCCTGCGGCGCGTACGGGACGACGCGCCCGGTCGCGGGCACCTTGCCGTTCGCGCCGCTCACGTGGTGACCGTTGCCGTTGATGACCGGGCGGAGCGCGATCGGTCCCGCATCGGACTCGTCCGGGCGCGGCGGCTCCGCCCCGGAGATCAGCTCGACGTAGGGCCGCAGGTGCGCGGCGCTGATGTCCACGAAGTCATCGCACTCCTGCCGGAGCGAGCGAGACGCGGCCCAGCTGCCCTCGATGTCGATGTGCAGCAGCGTGACCCGCAGGCCCATGTCCTGAACGTCGGCGATCACCTGCGCGAGGTCCTCCTCGGCGCTGACCACCACGACATCGCTGACGGCCTTGTTCTGCGCCAGCGTCGTAAGGTCCCGGCGGATCTCACTTTCGACGCCCTCCCGGCGGCCCGGCCGTGCCTTCGCCACCCGGAGCTTCACGCCAGGCAGGTCGGCGAGGGTCTCGTGATCGGCTGTCCGCCGGCCCTCAACGGTCGCCTCGTACCAGTAGCAGCGCAGCAGGGGCAGCCTTGTGCGCTCCATCGCCAGGCTGCCGAACAGCTGCAGCAGCCCCGCGTAATCCCAGGACACCGACTCACGGCGGCGCGTACCATGCACCGCCATAGCACCGTCCGCGAGCACATAGCCCGCGTCCACGAACAGCGCACAGCGATCCACCGCACACCCGCCTTTCTACTTGCGAGAACATGCCAGTTCATAGACCGCATAGAGACAGCAGCCGGATGTCCCCGCCCTCTCTAGGGTAATAAAGCCCGCCGCCCGCGATGGCCGTTCCGCAGGAACTCACGGGAACGTCACGCCCCGTGAGCGCTCCCGTATGCTCTGGAGGCGTGGATGATCGAGCTGAACTGCTGGCCGGGATCAAGGCCAAGGGAATCGTGCACGGCGACTTCGAGCTATCGTCGGGCGCGCGGGCCACCAGCTACGTGGACCTGCGCCGGGTAACGCTCGACGGGCGGCTCGCGCCGCTGGTCGGCCGGGTGCTGCTGAACGCGACCGCGGACCTGTCCTACGATGCGGTCGGCGGGCTCACGCTCGGCGCGGACCCGGTGGCGACGGCCATGATGCACGCGGCGGCGAACCGGGGCACCCCGGTCGACGCGTTCGTAGTACGCAAGGCGGAGAAGACGCACGGCCTGCAGCGGCGGATCGAGGGACCCGACGTGCGGGGCCGCCGGGTGCTCGCGCTCGAGGACACCTCGACGACCGGCAGTTCCGTGCTCACCGCCGTGGACGCGCTGCGCGAGGCGGGCGCCGAGGTGGCCGGCGTGGCCGTCATCGTGGACCGCGGCGCCCGGCAGAAGGTCCTGGATTACGGCCTGCCTTACATCGCGGTGTACGAGCTCAGCGAACTCGGCGTCTAGCGGTAGCGGCTAACGCGGGGCCCGGTGGCTGTGGGGGGCGCCATCGCCCGCAGCCTTGGCGGCGGCCTCCCGGCGAAACTCGCGCACCCGGAGGACGACGAACGCGACGATCGCGACCACGACGACGGCGACCACGATGTAGGTGATCATCGTCAGGCTGTGGTTGACCTTCGTCCACTCCCCGCCGATCTTGTAGCCGATGCTGGACAGCACCACCACGTAGACGAAGGTGCCGATGCCGCTGAGCACACCGAAGCGGAGCGGCGGGATGTCCACGAGCCCGGCCACGATCGACGCGAAGGCCCGGATGAAGGGCAGCATGCGCGCCACCGGCAGCGCCCACGCGCCGCGCCCGACGAGGAAGCGCTCGGCCCGCGCCACGTCCGACTCGGTGATTAGGAGGTACCGGCCCCAGCGGTGGACTAGCGGCTTGCCGCCGACCCGGCCGACCCCGTAGGAAATGTAGGAGCCGACGAGCTCCGCGAGCGTCCCCAGGACGATCACCAGCAGCAGCGACGGGTGCTGGGTGGTGCCCGGGATGGCACCGGACGCGACGGCCCCGCCGAGCAGGAACGTCAGCTCGGACGAGATCGGCACGCACATCGCCTCTAGCACGCCAAACAAGATCACCGCATAGATGGCATGCGAGATGAGGAAGCTCTCCATGGCCACCTTTGTACATCATGCCGGGGAGGGCCTCGTCCACTTCGGGCTGTACTGGCCTCTGAGGCTACCCTGAATTTCCGCAACTCCCCTGGTGCCGAGCCGGCCTCGAGCAGGTCTAGACCACCCACTACAGTGGCAGCAGACCCACCGACATAGGAGTACATCCCCATGCCGATCGCGACCCCAGAGATTTACGCGCAGATGCTGGACCGGGCCAAGCAGCAGGGCTTCGCCTACCCGGCCATCAACGTGACCTCGAGCCAGACGCTGAACGCGGCACTCAAGGGCTTCGCCGACGCCGAGAGCGACGGGATCCTCCAGATTTCCACCGGCGGGGCCGAGTACCTGTCCGGCCAGTCGGTCAAGGACATGGTCACCGGGGCGACCGCGCTCGCCGAGTTCGCCCACGTGGTCGCCGACCGCTACCCGGTCAACGTGGCGCTGCACACCGACCACTGCCCCAAGGACAAGCTCGACGGCTACATGCGGCCCCTGGTCGCGATCTCGGCCGAGCGGGTGAAGAGCGGCCGGGAGCCGCTGTTCCAGTCGCACATGTGGGACGGCTCCGCAGTGCCACTCGAGGAGAACCTGGAGATCGCCAGCGACCTGCTCGCCCGGTGTGCCGAGGCGAAGATCATCATGGAGCTTGAGATCGGCGTCGTCGGCGGCGAGGAAGACGGCATCGTCGGCGAGATCAACGAGAAGCTGTACTCCACCACGGAGGACGCCCTGGCCACGGCGGAGGCCCTGGGCCTTGGCGAGCGCGGCCGGTACATACTCGCCGCGACCTTCGGCAACGTGCACGGCGTGTACAAGCCTGGTCACGTTAAGCTCCGCCCGACCGTGCTCAAGGAGATCCAGGACGCGGTGGGCGCCAAGTACGGCAAGGAAAAGCCGTTCGACCTGGTCTTCCACGGCGGCTCCGGCTCGGCGGAGTCCGAGATCCGCGAGGCGATCGGCTACGGCGTGGTGAAGATGAACGTGGACACCGACACCCAGTACGCGTTCACCCGCCCGGTCGCCGGCCACATGTTCGCCAACTACGACGGCGTGCTCAAGGTGGACGGCGAGGTCGGCAACAAGAAGGCCTACGACCCGCGCACCTGGGGTAAGTCGGCCGAGGCCGGCATGGCGGCCCGGATCACCCAGGCCTGCCAGGACCTGCTCTCCGCCGGCACGAAGCTTAAGTAGTCATCCGAACGTAAGCGTGTTTCACCGTTTACCGTCCATGACCCTGGTGAGTCGCGGGGGCGGAAGGAGTCGCCATCGCGCAGTCGGCGCCCCGATAAGACCGATCGGGACACCGAACGCGCGCTGTCGATCCC
>Ga0070714_100004417_pt1 | contig 10585 bp, 7 predicted proteins | sample LARL83metaG_FD_65450 | JGI IMG/M metagenome (GOLD analysis project Ga0070714, IMG submission 65450) | Corn, switchgrass and miscanthus rhizosphere microbial communities from Kellogg Biological Station, Michigan, USA - LAR L8-3 metaG | ecosystem: Host-associated > Plants > Roots > Rhizosphere ... | reverse complement strand
CCCGAAGGCGATTGCCGCGGCCTTTTCATCGCCGATCAGCCGCTCGAGCGTCGCATCATCGGCGTCGGGCCAGAGGTGCTCGTCATCGCTGGACGGATTGGCATGCACGACGAGCAGCTCGTTGTCCGCACCGCCGAACCGCAGCGAGAAGGGTAGTTCGGAAAGCCAGTCCAGCCACTTCTCGCCTAGTTCGGCGCGGGTCCACTTGAGCTGTTTGCGCTCGGCGTCGTCCAGCGCCGTCAGCTCGGCATCGTCGTCCGCGCAGAGAAAGCGGTCGGTATTGCCGCGCAAACACTGCGCACCGGCCTCTTCCAGCCGCTGCAGCACCTTTTTCGGCTTCGGACCGTCCATGCACAAGTCGCCGGCTGCGACGAGCACATCGGCACCGCCCTGCGCCTGCAGGTCGGCCAGACACGCGTCGAGCCCCACGAGATTGCCGTGAATGTCCGATACGATCGCAATGCGCACTCGCGCCCGCCGTTCTAGATGCGCTTCAAATCGACGGCGAGCATGGACGGCGAGATGCCGATGCGCCCGAAATCGTGCAGGTCGATGGCCTCGACGACGACGCCGCCGCGCCGCAACACGTCGACCACGCTCGGATAGCGCACGTTCGCGAGCACGTGATGCTCGCCGAGATTCAGCACGCCCGCGCCGCGCTCGTGTCCGAGCGGTGCCGTGAAGATCTTGAAGCCGTTAAACGCCGCGTGATCGAGGCTGCTCTGCGGTGCGAGAACGACCGAATCCGCGGAAACCGCCCCGGCGAGCGCGCGCAGCGGTGCGGCCGGATCGCGCAATTCGACTTCGCGCACGGCGAAGCCGTGTGCTTTGGCGATCTGTGCGAAGCCGTTGCGGCCCAGCGAGTTGCTGCGTTTACTGACCCCGATGAACGCGACGTTGCCGGCAAGGAGTACGTCGGAGCCGTCGAGCAGTCCGGGAGCCGCGATGTGCCCGGCGATGGGGATGTCGCGCTTGACGAATTCGGTTTCGAGCCAGGCGCTTTCCGGGCGCCGCGTCATCGAGCTCGGACGCATCATTACGGCGCCGTTCTCGAAAACGACCGCCGCATCCGCAGCCGCGCACGCGTACGGATCGCCGGTAGCCGGCTCGAGCAGCGTGACCTCGCTGCCGAAATAGCGCAGCGTTTTGGCGAGAATCTCCTGCTCGGCACGAGCGCGCGAATAGATCGCGTTCAGCTCGCCGGGCAGCGGGCGCGCGTTCTCGATCGCCGGCGCGGGTGCAACCAGCACCGCGGCGCGCAGGGCGCCCGTCGGGTGCGCCACCAGGCGCGGTCCGTAACTCAGTGTCTGCGTCATATCCAATCTTTAGTTGTCGAGTGCGCGCAGCGCGGCCTCGTAAAGGGCCTTCTGCTGCGCCGTGTACGCCTGCGGCGCCATGACGTCGCGGCGTTGCGCCAGGGCATCGGCCCGGCGCGCCAGGTCGATGATTCGCGCGGAACGTTCGACGTCCGCGTCCGGACCACTTTGGTCAGTCCGGGAAAGCAAGGCGGCGATGCGCTGTCCTTCGACGCCGGCGCTTTGCACGGCCACGGGGATGGCACTGAACGGCGAGATGTCGGCGGTGTCCTGGAAGAAGCCGGACATGTCCGTCGCCAGCAGATCTCCCAGCGAGAGCGGGGAGAGGCCCAGCAGTTCTTCCTCGGTCTTCAGTATGCTCACCGTCGAGAGATGCGCGCCGCCGATGTAGCGCCGTTTGGCGTACGGCGAAACGACAATCGCATACGTACGGTGCTCGTTCACGTGATCGCGTCCGCTTTGTGCGTCGTCGGGCGTGATGAAGATTGCGGTCGAACTCCAGGTCGGCTGATGCGTGAGAAAGTCGACGATCGCGCCGAGCGCGCGATCGCCGTCGGCAACTTCCTCCGCAAGCGGCGGGATGCCGGGGCCGAAGCCGCCGTGATCGTCCGGCAGCCAGATGTAGGTGAAATCCGGTACCGCATTTTGCTGTTCGAGCTGCGTGTAATCGCGGATGAACTCCTTTGCGCGCCGCATGTCGCGAATGCGCAGATTCCACCCCGGATAATTCAGATCGATGTGTCCGCTCAGCGCCCCGAGCGCCGGTACGTTCAGCGAATACAGTCCGCCCAATCCCAGCGTCGGTGCGTCCTCGTCGGCAGGATCCTTGAAATTGGGATCGTCGGCTTTTGGATCGAGCGCCTGCCCTTCGTCGTAACCCGACAACCGGACGAGATCGCCGTAGTCGCGGTACGACAAGCTGCGGCGCGCAAGGTCATTGAAGATGTAACCGGATCGCGGATAATCGTCGGGATCTTCGTTCTTGTTCACGAGCGGACGGCGCCCGCTCTTCACCAGAAGCGTCTTCTCGGTATACGCCGTCGCGATGCCTGCGGCTGCAAACTGATGGCCCGCGTCCGATTCTTCGCCGTCCGCGTAAAAATTCGTAGCCAGCCCGAACTCGCGCGCGAGCGCGTGCAAGTTCGGAGTGACGCTCGCCCCAAACAACGTCAGCGACGGATCGCCTGCGCCGTACGCATGCCCTTGAGCGTCCGTGAGATCGCCGAGCATCGAGTCGTACGTTTTGTTCTCTTCCAGAATGAACACGACGTGCTTGATGACGGTGCTGCGCTGCAGCGAACGAAGCGGAGGAACGACCGCGTTTGCGGCGGCGCGGCGCGGAACGCGCAGGTAGTGCAGCGCGGACATGGTGGTCTTCTCGAGCGGCAGCTTGTGCATGTCGATGCGCTGCAGCGTTGCCCAGATCACGTTGACGTCTTGCGCGTGTCCGTCGCCTTTGAAGCCCGGCTCCTGGCCCATCCCTTTGGCGTTTGCAACGTAGACGTAGCGCCCCGTCGGGGAGACTGCGAGCGCGGCCGGATACCACCCGGTCGGGATCAGACCGAGGCGGTGCAGTTTGCGCGGATTGGTGGCATCGAGCACGGCAACGGCGTTCATGCCGGCGAGCGCGACGTACAAGCGTTTGCCGTCGGGACTGCGCACGATCGCATCGGGCTGCGCGCCGTACGGGGCTTTGTCGAACAGGCGCAGCTGCAAGCCGCCGACAACGCGGGGCATGCCGAGCAGATCGACGATCGCAACGCGATCGACGTTCGCCATGCAAACGTACGCGTAGCGGCCGTTCTTCGAAACCGCGATCGCGGAGGGATGCGCGCCCCCGACGTTCTCGACGCCGTCCGGCGCCACGTCCATGCGCGTCGCGGCAATGCCTTGCGAGAGAACGTCGCCGTCCCGCGCCAGCGGCACGCTCGTGAGCGCCGACGCGTCCTCCGGCGCGAACGGAACGTTTGCGAACTGCGGGTAGCGCACGGGCTGTGTGAGATTGCCGTACAACATCAGGCCCGGATCGGTGACGAAAAGTTTGTGTCCCGAAACCGCCGCGTCCCACGGAAAATACCCGACCGGCACGCTGTGCAGGACTTTTCGTGCGCGCAGATCGACCGCAGTCACCGTATTCGCAAGATTGTTGACGACGTACGCAACACGGTGATTCGGCGCCAGCGCAATAGAGCCCGGAAATGCGCGATTATCGTTTGCGAAGCGCGATCCAGACGCAACCGGCATCGCGAGCGGCCCGCTGCTCTGGTGTAATTTGCCGCGCGAATCGATTTCGAAAAAATGCAGCGTGTTGCTGGGGCCGCCGGCGGCAAGCACAAGCGTGCGCGACGGCGCCGCCGGATCTTTCAGCGCCTGCACACCGAGAAAGAACGCCTGGTGCTCGGCGTGGTACACGTCCGAAATCGCCATCGTCGCGGTGTTGACGACCGCGAGCGAGTAGCCGCCGCGTACGCCCCGCACGATGCTGCTCGTCGCATTTTGCTCGCGCTCGTCGTCGTTGCTCACGATTGCGAATTTGCCGTCCGGCGTCACGGTAACGCCGAGCGCGTTCATGCCGACGACGACGCTCTTTCCGACCGGCGCGACGATGCGGCCGTTCGGAAGTATCACGTCATAGGGATTGCCGGGATGCGGAGCACCGGCGATACGGGAGCCCGCCGGTGCGGTGTAAACGGTCGGCAGCGGAGCCGCGCCCAAAAGCGCAAAAGCCAGCGCTGCCGCAGTGATACCTCGCAACTTCACGTACGGGGCGTTACGGATGCGCGACGGGCCGCCCCTGCCGGGGGCTCGGCAGGCCTGGCGACTTTAGACGGACGCGAGCAGCTCCATCCAGTGATTCCAGAGAGCCAGGTCGCCTTTTTCCGGATCGTCGGCGGTCGTTTTCGCAGTGCGAATGAGCTCGGCGACGTGCGGTTTGCCCTCCGCGGAGACGTTTTTTTCCATGAACTCCGCTGCGGCGGCCAGAGCGTCTTGCGGCTCGAGCGGATCGGCGGTGATCGTATCGAGGAAGCGCTGGTAGAGCGCGGGGAGGCGCGAATGATCGCCGTCCATCTGCATGTTTCGCGCAACGTCTTCCATGTTGGTGTCACCCAAATGCGCCGCGTTCTCGAGAAGCAGTTTGCGCGTTGCTTCGTACGTCTGCTGTTTCGACACGAACTCCATGGGAGCCGTATACCCGTTATGAAGCGAGCTTGCCCAGAGCGGCAGCGAGGCGGCGTACGCCTTCTGCAGCGTCTTCCGTGCTGAGGTGACCGAACGAGAGCCGCAGCGCCGGCGGACCTTGGCGCGTCGGATAGAACGGCTCGGACGGCATCACCAGAACGCCTTGGCGCGCGCACGCATCGAATGCCGCTTGCGTCGATATTCGCGGCGGAAGCGCGAGCCACACGTTCAAGCCGGCCGCCGGCGGACGCACGTCGGCCCAGGGAACGTGCTGCGCGAGCGCGTCGATGAACGCGTTGCGCCGCTCCAAATACAGAGTGCGGGCGGAGCGCAAATGGCGCGCGTACGCCGCGCCGTTCATGAATCGCCACAGCGCGCGCTGCGTGAGCGTCGAGGTAAAGACGTCGGTACGCGCTTTGGCCAGCTCGAGCGCATCCGCGAGTGCGCCTTTGCAGTAGAGATAGCCGATGCGCAGCGCCGGAAAGATCGATTTCGAAAGGCTTTCCATCACGATGACGCGGCCGTCCGTGTCGAACGCGGCCAGCGGCGGCGGCGCGGCGGCGTCGTACGTCAGCTGCCAGCCCGTTTGATCTTCCAAGATGACGACGTCGTACCGGCGCGCGAGCGAGACGATATGCTTGGCGCGCCGCTGCGGCAAGACGGCGCCCGTGGGATTCTGCGCGATGGGATTGATGTAGAACAGCCGCGGGCGGTACTCACTGAACACGCGCTCCACGTCGTCGGGCCGCACGCCGTCCACGTCGCTCGCGACTTCGACGTAGGTAACCCCGCGAGCGTCGAAGACGCCGAGGGTTCCCGAATACGTCGGGCTCTCGGCTGCAACGACGCTGCGCGATTCGAGCAGCACCGTCGCAACCAAATCGGCAGCCTGCTGCGCGCCGGAGCACACGATGATGTCGTCGGCGCTCGCGCTGCATCCGCGCGTGCGCAGCAATCCCGCAAGCGTTTGGCAGAGATCCGGATCGCCGCTCGCCGCACGGTATTGCATGAGCTGCGGCGGATCTTCGAGCAGCGTACGATGAAACGCGCGTGCAAAATCCGCGAGCGGAAAAGTTTCGGGTGCGGGATGCCCCGACGCGAGCGTGATGCTCCCCGGCGCGCCGGCTCGCGTGAGCTGCTCGATGACCCCTTCCATGCGCTCGGCCCGCGCCAGACGCCCGAGATCCGGCTCCCAGCGCCGCGCAAACGGTTCGCCGGGCGGCGGTGCCTGCGCCACGAAGGTGCCTTTGCCGACGCGCGAGGTCGTGCGGCCGCGCGCGGTAAGCAGCTCGTACGCCTGCGAAACGGTGACCAGCGCACAGTCCAGTTCGCGCGCGAGATCGCGCATCGCCGGAAGCCGGTCACCCGGCTGCAGGCGATCGGAATCCATCGCTTCGACGATGTGGTCGGCGATTTGGACGTAGAGCGGCCTGGGATCACCAGGCTCTAGGCGGATGCCTAAGCGCGCCGCGTTACTTGGTGTCGAGCCTATAGCCAATGCCGCGCACGCTCGCAATCTCCACCGGAGCTCCGACCTCGGTGAGTTTCTTGCGCAATGCGGCGATGTGCACGTCTACGACGCGCGTCGGAACGCCCGACGTGTCGTTCCACACGTGTTCCAGAATCTGCGCGCGGGTGAGGAGCCGGCCTTCGGCTTCAGCAAGGAACCACAGCAGCCGGAACTCGAGCGCGGTGAGGGAGACGCTCTTGCCGTCGTTGTTGAGCGTATGAAAATCGCGCACCAACTTGGCGGTGCCGACCTGCAGCACGCCGGCGTCTTCTTTCTTTTCGAGATATTTCTCGCGCCGGCGCAAGAACGACGCGACGCGCGCCACCAGCTCGTTGCCGGAGAACGGCTTGGTGATGTAATCGTCGGCTCCGAGACCCAGGCCCAGCAGCACGTCCTGCTCGCGGGAATGCCCGCTCACCATCAGGACGAACGCGTTGTTCGAGTTCGAGAGCGACGTGCAGACGTCGAGGCCGGAGATATCCGGCAGCCCGATATCCAGAATTACGACGTCGGGCTTATAGGACTCGGCAAGTTCCAAGCCCTCGGCACCCGAGCCGGTCACCTTCACTTCATAATCAGCCCGCTCGAGCACCGTCTGCTCGAGTTTCGCGATGTCTTCGTCGTCCTCGATGACGAGAATCTTAGCCTGCGGCATAACCCCCCTTTATGTTGCTGCGGTTATGTCTTCCCCTTCGGACACTACCAATTGTCGGCGGGCGACGCCCTCCTCAACAGCGGCCGCCGCGACGGCTTTGGCCACCGCCTCCACCACCCGCACGTCGAAAACGCTCGGGATGATGTATTCGGGGCTGCGTTCCTCCTCGCCCACGATCGACGCAATGGCGTGGGCCGCTGCCAGCTTCATCTTTTCCGTGATGCGGCTGGCCCGCGCATCCAGAGCGCCGCGGAAGATGCCGGGGAACGCCAGCAGATTGTTCACCTGATTTGGAAAGTCCGAGCGGCCGGTCGCGATGACTGCCACGTGCCCCGCTGCGGCGTCCGGCATGATCTCCGGCGTCGGATTGGCCATGGCGAAGACGATGGGATCGCGTCCCATCAAGCGGATGTCTTCCACCTGCAGAATGCCCGGGGCTGAGACGCCGATGAAGACGTCGGCACCCTTGAGGACGTCGTGCAGGCCGCCGCGCCGGTTCTCACGATTCGTATTCTCGGCAAGCCAGCGCCAATGCGAGTTCTCATAGCGCTCGCTCCGGTTGATCGCGCCGGCGCGATCCACGGGGATGACGTCGCGCACGCCCGCGCCGAGCAGCATCTTGATCGTCGCGGTCCCGGCGGCGCCGCTGCCCGCCACGACGATTTGCAGATCGCCGAGATCCTTGCCGACGACTTTGGCCGCGTTGATCAGCGCGGCGAGAATAACGACTGCCGTTCCATGCTGGTCGTCGTGCATGACCGGAATGTCGAGCGCTTCGATGAGGCGCCGTTCCACTTCGAAGCAGCGCGGAGCGGAGATGTCTTCCAAGTTGATGCCGCCGAACACCGGAGCGAGCCGCACGACCGTCTCGACGATCTCGTCGACGTCCTTGGTATCCAGGCAGATCGGAAACGCGTCGATGCCGGCGAACTGCTTGAAGAGCATCGCCTTGCCTTCCATCACCGGCAGCGCGCCCAGCGGCCCGATGTCGCCGAGTCCAAGCACCGCCGTGCCGTCCGAAACCACGGCGACCGAATTCCGCTTGATCGTCAGATTGAACGCCTTGGCGGGATCTGCGGCGATTGCCATCGAGACGCGCGCAACGCCCGGCGTGTAGACCGTCGAAAGATCTTGCCGGGTCTTCACCGGAATCTTGGGTTCGACGGCGATCTTGCCGCCCAGATGCGCGAGAAACGTGCTGTCGGAGACGCTGACCACCGTCACGCCGTCCAAGGCTTCGACCGCATCGCGCACGGCTTTACCGATTACGTCAGAACTCACGTTCACCGTGACGTCGCGAACGACGGCGGTCTTCGTCACCGAGCGCATATCGACGGCCGCGATAACGCCGCCCGCATCCCCGATTGCCGCGGCCAGCTGATTGAACGCACCCGGACTGTTGGGCATTTCCAGCCGCATAATCAAGGTGAAGCTTATCCCTATTTGAGGCATGAAACCGGCTTCGCTAATCTCCGCTTACGGTCATTTCCGCGACGCGGAACGACGGTGACACTACACCGGCATCGAAGCGCAGGTCGTTCGCCACGGCGTCGACGGCTGCGAGCATCTCGGGGAAGGTGCCGGCGATGGTGAACTCCTCGACGGGGTGGGCGATCTCGCCGTTCTCGATGTACAGGCCGCGCGCGCCGCGGCTGTACGTGCCGCTCGCGTACTCGGTCGCAAAGCCGATGGTATCCATCACGAGGATGCCGCGCCGGGTCTGCGCTATCAGATCTTCCAGCGATCGCGTCCCCGGCTCCAGATAGAAGTTGTTCGGCGCGACGCCGCCGCCGCTGCCGTTGCCGGTCGAGCGCGCGCCGAGTTTGCGCGCGTAGTAGGTATCGTACAGGAACGTGCGCAGCGCGCCGCCCTCGAAGACGACCGTACGCTGCGTCGGCACGCCTTCGCCGTCAAACGGCGAGGTGCCCATCAGCCCGGGCATCGTGCCGTCGTCCACGATGGTGACGAGATCGCTGCCGATGCGCGAACCGACGCGCTCGGCGAGCCACGAATTGCCGATTGCAACGTTCGCGGCACTGAGCGCCGAGAAAATGTCGGAGAGTACCGACGCGGCGACGTCGCGTTCGAAGATCACGGGAACGCGCATCGTTTGCGGTTTGCGCGCGCCGAACAGCATGACGGTGCGGTCGACGGCTTTTTTCGCGACGGCCGGCGCCTCTTCCATATCGCTCAGGCGTCGAGCCGCGCTTCCGTAGGCGCCGGTTCGTTTGGCGTCGCCGTCGAGCGCGACGGGACTGACCGAACGGTGCACGCGCGTGGAACGGTATGCGCCGGCGAAGCCGTTCGAATTGGCGATCGCCGTCGTCGAAATCGTATCGCCGACGTGCGAGCCGTTGCTGTTCGTGATACGCGAATCGAGGGCGCGAATGCGCGCTTCCAGCTCGAGCGCCTCGTCGATCTTCGCCTGTGCGTCGCGCTGCGCCACGTCTTGCGAAAACAGCTCCAGATCGCCGTCGCGCGTTCCGGCGGTCGATGCGTCCGGCAGCGCAGCGTACGGATCTTGCGCAACGTGACGCGCCTGGGAAACGGCCGCGCCAATCGCTTCGTCCAAGTGCGCCCGGTCGAAATCGGATGTCGCCAGCGTCGCCTTACGGCCGTCCACGAACACGCGCAAGTGCAGCGAACGTCCGGTGGATTGTTCCAACTTGGTCACGGCGCGATCGCGGGCTTCGGTGGAGAAGCGATCGTTGACCGAAACCGTCGCCTCGGCTTGCGTCGCTCCGGCGCGTAAAGCGGCATCGACCGCGAATTGCGCGTACTCGAGAGCGTGGGTCGTATCAGCGGCCGTTATCTCAGCCAACGTTCGAGCCCCCAACGGTGATCGAGGATATTTTCACGGTGGGCATGCCTACGCCGACGGGGACGTATTGGCCGCCTTTTCCGCAGGTGTAATGGCGGTTGGCCAAACGCAGGTCGTTTCCGACCGCGACGACCTTCGTCATCACGTCCGGACCGTTTCCGACAATCGTTGCATTTTTCACCGGCGCGGTAATCTTGCCGTTTTCGACCAGATAGCCCTCGGCAACCATGAAGACGAAATCGCCGCGGCTGATCTCCACTTGGCCGCCTCCGAAGGACTTGGCGTAGATTCCGCGCTTCGTCGAAGCAATGATCTCTTCGGGCGTGGAGTTGCCATTGGGCATGTACGTGTTGCACATGCGCGGCTGCGGCATCACGCGAAACGACTGCCGCCGTCCGCTGCCCGTGGAAGGCGCGCCCATCAGTTTGCCGTTGAGATAGTCCTGCATGTATCCGCGCAGGATGCCGTTCTCCACCAGCACTTTGTGAGCACCCGGCGTACCCTCGTCGTCGACGCCGATGCTGCCGCGCTCTTCGTGCAAATTGCCGTCGTCGTAAATCGTCACCAGGTCGCTCGCAACGCGCTCGCCGACGCGGCCGCTGTACAGCGATACGCCTTGGCGGTTGAAGTCGCTCTCCAAACCGTGTCCGACGGCTTCGTGCAGCAGCACGCCGCCGCCGCCGTTTCCGACGATCATCTCCATCTCGCCGGCGGGGGCGGGAATCGCTTCCAAGTTGGTCGTGGATACGAGCGCAGCGTCTCGCGCGATTGATTCGGGCGTTCGCTTCTCGTAAAACGCAATCGACGTGCGCCCGCCGTCGCCGACGAAACCTTGCGCCCGGTCCCCGTTGCGCGTCGACACCGCTTGAACGCCGAGCGAGATCAAGGGGCGGCGATCGTGCACGAAGCGGCCGTCGCTAGTCGCGATCCACACGTCCTGCAGTTCGTCGGTGATCGTGGCGTTGACCGCACTGATGCGCGGATCGAAAGCGCGCGCCGCGACGTCGGCGCGTTCGAGCAGTTTGACGTACTGCTCGGACGGCGCGTGCGCCCGGCGATCGGTGGAATAGAACGGCGTGACGCTTGCGTTTGAAACTTTCACG
>Ga0070714_100004414_pt1 | contig 10586 bp, 8 predicted proteins | sample LARL83metaG_FD_65450 | JGI IMG/M metagenome (GOLD analysis project Ga0070714, IMG submission 65450) | Corn, switchgrass and miscanthus rhizosphere microbial communities from Kellogg Biological Station, Michigan, USA - LAR L8-3 metaG | ecosystem: Host-associated > Plants > Roots > Rhizosphere ... | reverse complement strand
CCGATGCCGCGGGCGGCGCCGGTGACGATGGCGATTTTGGAGTTTGTCATGGTTTTACCGTGGTCGCACTCACCCCCGGCGTAATCGCCGGGGGCTAAATACCGAAAATCGATGCCGGAATTAATCGAAGAACTTGTGATAGGGGCCGTGATCGAAACGTTGCAGATAGATCGCGAGTTCCAGCAGGTGATAATCCCCCCAGAGACTCGATTCGCCGCACGGAATTTTCCGGTCGGCGGGCACGTGATCCCAGCCATTGGGCCGGTGGTAAATCGAATGCAGGAGCAGGCCTTGATGGTCGTCGCTTTGCGCGAGGTAATCGTCGGACATGAGCCGTTGCGCGACAGTTAATCCCGCGGACGAATAGCGACTGTCGTTCAGATACCGACCGAGGCGAAGGAGCCCCTGGGCGGCGATGGCGCTGGCGGAGGAATCGACGGGTTCGTGATCATTGAACGGATCGGCGTCTTTGGTGCGCCAGTCACCCATCTTTGCGAGGCCAGGCGCGCCGTCGTCCCAATAGACGACGCCGTCGCGGGCGGCGCAATCATTAATGTAATGATCGCAAACCGCGCGGGCGGCGGATTCGAAGGTGGCGACGACATCGCGCTTGGGCAGTCCGACGGAGGATTGGAATTTGGCGTCGTCGATTTCGGCGAAAAGCTCCAGTTGCTCGGCGTAACCGAGCATCGCCCAGGCGAGGCCGCGGGTCCATGTGCTGAAAGGCGAATAGCCTTGTTGTGTGCCCCGACAGCGGAAAGAACCGTCGTTGCGATTGAAGACGGCTTCGTGAGCGGTTCGGCCGCGGACATCGTAAGTATGGCCTGAATTGCCCTGGAAAATGATGTATTGATTCGTGGCGAGCGCGTGCAGGACGGTGCGCTTGAGCAGATCGGCGCTGCGGTCGTTTTCGTGCATGAGTTTATGACCGAGCTGCCAGGCAAGCGAGAGAATGCGCAGCGTGCGCATGGTATCGACGAAGAGCGAGTGCGGGCCGTTGAACGAGTAGATGTAGCCGAGGGAATTGGAGTTAGCCGAGAGGGCGAAAGGTTTGGCGACGGCGACACCGGACCAGCGCGCAGCCTGGACGGCGCCGCTCGATTTTATGGCGAGTTCGTAAAAGTTCATCTCCCATTCGTTATGCGGAATCCGGCCCTCGCGCATCAGCCGGCGGAGGTTGCCATAGGTGGAGAGGTTGTTGAAACCGTGATCATGGACGCCAGTGTGCGTGATGTGCGGCGCCATGAATTTGAGTGTGCTGTTGCGGCCGAGTTCGAGCAGATCGCGCTCATCCGAGCCATCGAAGGCGAGCAGCGCGAGGCCATATTGAAAGCCTTGCGTCCATTCGGTCCATCCCCGGCTGGTGTATTGGCCATCGACGGTAAAGACGGGCGTGCCTTTAGCGGGATCCCAGGATTTGGCGAGGAGGCGAGCTTTTTTGCCGGCGAGTTGGATGACGCGCTGGGTTTGTTTGGTGAGGTCGGAGGATTTTAGTGATTGGTCGATTCGCATAGGTTTTATGTAGGGTGGGCTTTAGCCCACCGCGGTTGTGGAGTGGTGGGCTGAAGCCCACACTACTTATACATGGTCAAGATACGCGGTGCGTATGCTGGTGAGAAATTCAATCTGATCCATCTGCCAGAATTCGTCGGAGAAAATTTCGACTTCGATCATGCCAGCAAAACCGGCGCGTTCAACCCAGGAGCGGATTTTTCGTAGCGGAATGCAGCCTTGGCCCATGAGGCCACGGTCGTTCAGGAGATCGCGCGTCGGGCTGCGCCAGTCGCAGACGTGGTAGGCGAAGATCGCGTTGAGATTTCCACTGCGCGCGATCTCGGATTCGAGTCTATCGTCCCACCAGAGGTGATAGACGTCGATGGCGACGCCGACTTGCGGAGAGTTCAAATGCTCGACAATGTCGTTGGCCTGCGTAAGGGTGTTGATCGCGCTGCGGCAGTCGGCGTACATCGGATGCAGCGGCTCGATCGCGAGTTTGACGTTGGCTTGTTTAGCATACGGCACGAGCGCGGCGATGCCGTCTTCAATCTGCTTTCGCGCTTCGATGAGCGCGATGCCTGGCACAGCGCCGCAGACGAGCACGATCAGCGGCGCGCCGATGGCGGCGGCTTCGTCGATCGTCCGCCGGTTTTCGTCAAGGGCTTTGGTGCGATCGGATTCGGTGATGCCGGGGAAGAATCCGCCGCGACAGAGACTGACGATTTCGAGGCCGGAGCCGGCGAGCAACTTGGCCGATTCTTTTATTCCGAGTGGCGCGAGAGCGTCGCGCCAGACGGTAATGCCGGAGACGCCTAGGTCGCGATAGGCTTCGATCGCGCGCGGCAACGCCAGCGGCTTGGTCGTGATCGTGTGAACGCAGAGGCGGGAAAGTTGGGCGGATTCCATGGGTTTATTGCAAATTGCAAATTGAAAAATGCAAATTGAAAATTAGTCGAGCGCGGGGATATCGAGCCATTTGCGCTGCTTCCACGATTCGACGCCGAGTTCTGCGAGTTGCACACCCTTGGCGGCCTCGCGCAACGTCCAGCGGAATGGCTCATTCAGCGCGACATGCCGGAGAAACAGCTCCCATTGGATCTTGAACGCATTGTCGTAATTCTGATTCGTCGGCACCGCGGGCCAATTATCGAAAAACTTGATCGGGCTATCGATGTCGGGATTCCACACGGGCTTGGGCGTCATCGTCCCGTGTTGAATGAGGCACTCGCGAAGACCAGCAATCGCGCTGCCCTTTGTGCCATCGACTTGCAATGTCAAAAGATCATCCCGACGAACGCGCACGCACCACGACGAATTGAAATGACACACAATATTCTGATCCGTCATCATCGTCGCATACGCGCTATCGTCGGCGGTGCAGTTGTATTTCTTGCCGTTCTCGTCGATGCGTTGATCGACATGCGTCGCGCCGAGACAGGAAACGCTGGTGACGTTTCCGAAGAGGTTGTCGATCAAATATCGCCAGTGGCAGAGCATATCGCTGATGATTCCGCCGCCGTCTTCAGCGCGGTAATTCCAGCTCGGGCGCTGGGCGGGTTGGTCTTCGCCGGTGAAGACCCAGTAGCCGAATTCGCCGCGGACGGAGAGGATTTTCCCGAAGAAACCGGTGTCGATGAGGTATTTGAGTTTTCGGATGCCGGGCAGCCAGAGCTTGTCCTGCACGGCGCCGTTTTTCACACCGGCTTTCTCGGCGCGGTGTGCGAGGTCGAGCGCCTCGGCCGAGGTGCTCGCGACGGGTTTCTCGCAGTAGATATGCTTGCCCGCAGCGATCGCCTTGCCGACGGCCTCGAAGCGCTGCTGCGTAAGTTGGGCGTCAAAGTAAACCGAATACTTCGGATCTTTCAGCAGGGCGGCGAGATCGGTTGAGTAAGCGATCCCACCAAAGCGATCCGACAGCGCTTTGAGTTTATCCGCATTCCGGCCGACGAGGATCGGGTCGGGCATAATCACGGCACTGGTGCCGATCTTCACACCGCCTTGTTTGCGGATCGCGAGGATCGAACGCTCGAGGTGCTGATTGGTGCCCATTCGGCCCGTGACACCGTTGAGAATAATGCCAACGCGATGCATGTCCATGCGGATCTCCTGTAGCAAACGGCCAAAGCTTATGATGATTGCCGGTGCAGGGAAATGGATTTCCAGGCCATTATTTGTATTTTATGGCCAGCCATGAGTCGCGAAATCCAGTTCCTTTTCGGTCAGCATGTTCGCCGGTGCACGCACCGGATCGATAAGCAGTTCGAATATTACGTTCTGCAATACATGGACGGCGGGAAAGTTTCGCTAAGAATTGGTGAGGCGGATTACGACCTGGAGGGGCGATATTTCTGGTCGAGTTATCCGGGGCCGCGGATTCGGTTCAATTCGGCGGCGGCGGGGAAGACGTGGGTTCACCGGTATCTCGCGTTTAGTGGCCCGGTGGTAAAGCGGTGGATCGCAGCGGGGTTTTTCCCGATCGCGCCGCAGCGGCCGGGTGTTGCGAGCGACGATTATGCGGAGCGATTCGATGCGCTGCTTGAGCATGCGCTGCGCACGGATCAGTACAGCCATCTACGCGCGCTGCATCTGCTGGAGGGGATTCTACTGGATCTGGCCGAAGCGCGGACGGAATCGAAGCAGCAGCCGGCGTGGCTGGTTACGACCTTGCAGCGGCTGCAGAATGGCGTGGCATTGGATTATTCGGCCATCGCGCGCGACGCGGGTTTTTCGGAAAGATCGCTGCGGCGAAAGTTTCAAAGCGCCGTCGGCATGTCGCCACACGAATACGTCCTGCACGCGCGGATGGCGAAGGCGCGGCAACTGCTTGGTGAAACCGATCTGCCTGCAAAGGTGATCGCGCAGCGCCTCGGCTATCGCGACGTCTATTTCTTCTCCCGCCAATTCCGCGAGCTCACCGGGGTTCCGCCGGTGACGTATCGGAAATCTCGACAGGCTTGAATTCTCTAATGGTAGTTTTCACCGCAGAGGCGCAGAGAGCGCAGAGAAGAAATAACTTTTGCGACAGACCAAATGAAAGATGCACACAGATAATTGATTAATCTGTGTGCATCTTGCTCGTGTGCGCCAATAGGTATTTGTATTTCTATTCCTTTTTCACTTCGTACTCGGCATCGATGACGTCTTCGTCTTTCTTGGCGCCGTCGCCACCTGCGCCGGCGGGCTGCGCGCCGCGGTCGGCCCCTGGAGGCGGAGTACCGGGTGCTCCCGCGCCCGCGGTTTTGTACATCTCTTCCGCCAGCTTGTGCGACGCCGTCGTGAGACTCTCCATCGTCTTTTTGATCCGATCGAGGTCATCGCTCTTGAGTGCATCACGCAGGTTGTTGATCGCGCTTTCGATGTTGCCTCGAATTTCCGGCGTGACCTTTTCGCCGTATTCCTTGAGCGACTTCTCGGTCCCGTAGGCGAGCTGTTCGCCCTGGTTTTTCAGGTCGATGACCTCGCGGCGCTTCTTATCTTCCTCGGCATGCTGCTCGGCTTCGCGCTGCATGCGATCGATTTCTTCCTTGGAAAGACCACCGGTTTTTTCGATGCTGATCTTGGCTTCCTTACCGGTCGCCTTGTCTTTGGCGTGAACGTTCAAAATACCGTTGACGTCGATGTTAAACGCCACTTCGATCTGCGGCACACCGCGCGGTGCGGGCGGGAGATCCGTCAGATTGAACGTCCCGAGCAGGCGATTGTCCTTGGCGAATTGCCGCTCGCCCTGAAGGACGTTGATGGTGACGGCATTCTGATTGTCAGAGGCGGTCGAGAAGACCTCGGCCTTGCTGGTTGGGATCGTCGTATTGCGCGGAATGAGCACGGTCATCACACCGCCGAGTGTTTCGACACCGAGCGACAGCGGAGTGGCGTCGAGAACGAGAATGTCCTTGACGTCGCCCTTGGCGATCGCGCCTTGAATGGCGGCGCCGATGGCGACGACTTCGTCGGGGTTAACCGAACGGTTGGGCTCTTTGCCTTTGAACAATTCCTTGACCAGACGTGCGACCATCGGCACGCGCGTCGAGCCACCGACCAAAACAACTTCGTCGACTTGTTCGGGCTTGAGGTTCGCGTCTTTGAGCGCGGAAATCACGGGCTGACGGCATCGCTCCACCAGCGATGTAATCAGCTGCTCAAACTTCGACCGCGTAATGCTCATCTGCAAATGCTTCGGCCCCGTCTGATCCGCCGTGATAAACGGCAAATTGATCGTCGTCTCCATCGCGTTGGACAATTCGATCTTCGCCTTCTCCGAAGCTTCTTTCAGACGCTGCAGCGCCATTGCATCTTTCCGCAGATCAATCCCTTCCTGCTTGCGGAATTCTTCGGCCACGTAATTGATCAGTTCTTCGTCAAAGTCATCGCCACCGAGGTGCGTGTCGCCATTGATCGACAGCACTTCGAACACTCCATCGCCGACATCAAGCACGGAGACGTCGAACGTTCCGCCACCGAGGTCGAACACACAAATTTTTTCGTTCTTCTTTTTGTCCAGGCCATAAGCCAGCGCCGCCGCCGTCGGTTCCGGGAGCACGCGCAGGACTTTTAGTCCCGCGATCTCACCGGCGTTCTTGGTCGCCTGGCGCTGCGCATCGTTGAAGTAAGCCGGCACGGTGATGACAGCTTCTGTGACTTTTTCACCGAGGTAATCTTCCGCGGTCTTCTTCAAATCTTGAAGAATGAACGCCGAGACTTGCTCGGGTGTGTATTCCTTGCCTCGAGCGCCGACTTTCACGAAATCTTCGGGGCCGCCGAGGATTTCGTAGGGAACCATTTTCTCTTCGGTGGCGACTTCACTATGCCGACGGCCCATGAAGCGCTTGATCGAGAAGATGGTGTTTTTCGGGTTGGTAACTTGCTGGTGTTTGGCGACCTGACCAATCAGCCGTTCGCCTTTTTCGGTGAAGGCGACAACAGATGGTGTAAGCCGACTGCCCTGAGAATTGATCAGCACCTTGGGCTGATCGCCTTCCATGACAGCCACGACGCTGTTGGTGGTGCCCAGGTCAATTCCGATGATCTTTGCCATGACTGCTCCTGCTGGAAGAGGATGAAAAGTTCGCTTGCGGTAAGGTATTCCCGCGAATACGTCGAAGTACTCTTGGCAAAGTGGGTGCCAATGAATTAAAGTTACGTAACATGCTGATCTACATCGGTTTGTGGATTATCGGTATGTGGGCTTATTGGGCCTGAGGTTATGCCAAACAGGCAGGTCGGGTTCGTCCGCTGCCGTTCTGGCAAAGCCGTTAGACAATGGATCAGCTCGGTCGTATCTTCTAAAAGCCAGCCACAGGAAAAAATTGCACCGCTCCATTTTTTGCAAAGCGAGTTGTTCAATGGATTGGAATCCAATCGCGATGGAACCGCTGGAATCTCGCAAGCTTTTGACGGTGAATTTCACGGTTTCGTTTGCGGACAACGGTGCGTTCACCATCTATCACGACGAGATCCAGCGGACGATCCTGGCCGCGGGGGCGGAGTGGGCGTCCAAGCTCCTCGGTGGCGGGACGATCGATGTGCAGGTGTCGTTCTCAGGATCGATTGCGACGGCGCAAACGGCGTCGCTGGTTTCGGTGCCGGTCGGGACGAGCCCGGATGGCTTTGAATTAGACGCACAAGGCGCGGGTTACGAGATTCAAACGGAGACCGATCCCAACGGCACCGATCCGGATGTGCAGATCGATATCGGGACGAGCTATCTTCAAAACGATTTGTGGTTCGATCCCGATCCGACGACGCGCACGGCTACCGTGCCTGCGGACAAGGTCGATGCCTATTCGGTATTGCTGCATGAACTCGCGCATGGGTTTGCGTTCAATGGCGAGCGCAGTCAATCAACCGGCTCGCTGACAGGCGATGCGGAGTCGACATTCGATCAATACATTCGCACGGACGGCAGTCATCTTTATTTTGATGGGCCAAATGCGCGGGCGGCGTACGGTGGCGCGGTGCCTTTGACCGCGGGAAATATTTTTCACGTCGCCAACAACGCGCCTCTCCCGGGATCGGATTTGCTCGGGGACCTGATGAACGGCGTGCAATTCAATCGCGGCGCGCGCTATGGCATTTCCAATGTGGATCTGGGCATTCTTCAGGATAGCGGAGTAGCAGTCGTTGATATGGCCCCGCTGGCATCGATTACCGCGGTTTCTCAATATGAGGGCGGAGGCGGGAAAACACCATTTGTCTTTAATGTGTCTCTGTCAGCGCCAGCGACAAGCGATGTGACGGTAAAATATGAGACCGCGGATGGCTCGGCGACCGCGGGGTCGGATTACATCGCGACCTCGGGTGTGCTCACGATCCCGGCCGGTCAGACATCGGGGACGGTTCGGGTGGATGTGCTTGGAGATATTGCGGTTGAGACGGACGAAACTTTTACCGTAACGTTATCCGATCCAAATGGGGCGCAGCTCGGCGATTCGGTGGCGACGTCGGTGATCTTGAACGACGATCTGCAACCGGCCAAGACACTGAGTTTTTCCCCGGGGCACCCGGTCAGCTATGCCGATGCCGATGGCCGAACTGTCACGGTGAAATTGAGCGGAATCGGCACCGGAACGATTACGTTCAACGACACGGGGATGCAGGATGCCGAAGCGATTATTCTCACGGGCACCGACAAAAAATCATCATTAAGCATCAAATCCAACGGGGCGGTCGCGCTGCACAATCTGCTGGCGGATTCAACGCTCGGCAGCATCACCGGCACGACGACGACGGTTACTGGCTCGCTGGCCGCGCCGGTGCGGTCGCACGTGACACTCGCGGGCTTGAACGGCGCAGTGGTGGATATGGGAACGGCCGGCTCGGTTTCGCTGAACGCGGGATCAGTTATGAATTCCACCATCGGCGCGGGTTCGATGAACTCGATCAAATCGACCGGTTGGTCGCGCAGCAACCTGGCGGTGGGTTCCCTGACGTCATTCGGCGCGGGCACGGTCATCAATTCAACATTCCGCGCTGATACGAACATCGGGAAATTTTCAGCGGTATCGGTCGACGGCAGCTCGATCATGGCCGGAGTGCAGGCGGGGCTGGTGGGCTTGCCGGATCTGAGCACGCAATTCACCTCGATCGCGGCGATTAAAAGCGTGTCGATCAAAAAGAATTTCTCGAACACATTGATCGCGGCCGCTCATTTGGGAAGCATGAGCCTCGGTGTGATTCAGTTGTCGAATGCACTGAATACTTTTGGTGTGGCGTGTGAGTCCTACACATCGCTGCACGGGACGGGAACCCGAACCGTCAGCGGCGTCACGACCACGACAAAGATTCGCTTGTCCCGCAGCCATACTTTTATGGGATCAAGTGATTTCAAGGTTTGGCTGCTGAGCTGACCTTTATCGGACGGTGCAATCGTTTCAGGTCGTTAATGCCTCTACCGGACCATGACGATAATAACCTGTACGGAGAACCCTGGAGAAAAAAGGGAATTTGATCATGCAGCTTACGTCTCGGAAATTCGCAGCGGTAGTCGGCAACTTGAAGCAGGCGGCTGAAAGCAGCGGCAGCGATAAGCGCCAATTTACGCGAATCGAAGTTCAGGCTCGGATTTCAATGGCGATCTTGCGCAACGGGGAACTCACATCGATTTTTACCGGACTGACGCGCGATGTTTCAATGGCAGGACTGGGAATATTCCAGGCAATTGATCTTCAAGCGGGGACGGAGCTGGTGATTAATTTGCCGGGCGAAGATGGATCACCACTGCTGATGCGATGTGTCGTGAAACACTGCCGAATGATCGCCAACGGAATTTTCTCGGTCGGTGCCACATTCGTAGCCGAAGCGAACGATGAGCTGGCGGCGCAGTGGCTGAGGAGCGATTCCGATGCGACCGAGAGAATTCGCAGCCGGATACTGGCGTGAATTCGGGATCTATTGCCGGCGCCTTTTGTCATAGCCGCGAATCAAGAGGCTGATATAATTGAACTCAATGACGACGCTTACAGAAGCCGACATTTTCAGCCGGATAATCGATTCATCGAACCCGAGCATGTCACCCGCGGCAGCCAAGGCAATCATAGCCCTGGGGTACACCGAGGCCGATCATGCCCGAATGGCCGAACTGGCAGCCAAATCAAATGAAGGGTCATTGGGAGAAGATGAGCGACGCGAACTGGAGATTTATGTCTCGGCTGGCGATCTTCTTTCATTGATGAAATCGAAGGCAAGAGCTTCACTGGGCAACGCATCGGCCGTGTGAAGCTATGGATATTTCGACTCGATGGAGAATAAAGCAGCGAGCGCGAGATTGCTGCGAATTCTGCCGACTTCCGCAGCGCGGGCACGAGGAGAGATTCTCGATTGATCATGTCATTCCGCGTAAGCACGGCGGAAATGATGGCGCAGAAAATTTGGCGCTCAGTTGCCTCAGGTGCAACTTGTATAAGGGGACGAATCTGAGCGGGATCGATCCGGATACACGACAGACGGTTGAATTGTTTAATCCGCGGCGGGATCTGTGGCCGGCGCACTTTCGTTGGGAAGGCTCGACAATCGTGGGATTGACTTCGATCGGACGAGCAACGATCGCAGTTCTCAGGATGAATGATCCCGAGCGTGTGAGATTACGGGATGCGCTGATTGCTGAGGGAATTCTCGAGGCGCAATAGAAACCCATTTAGACGGCGGGCACCCCTGCCGGCTAAATAACGACTCGTCAGCATTTTCACCTATCCTCTTCACATTCGCCCCGCGCACTTCTAACATCGCGGACGATATGGAAAAACGATCGATCGCTAATTCCGAAGCGTTATTTCTCAAGGCTCGCCAGCTCATGCCGGGCGGAGTTTCTTCGCCGGTGCGCGCGTTTAAGGGCGTGGGCGGGACGCCGCTGTTTATCAAGTCAGGTGCGGGCTGTCGGGTGACCGATGTGGATGGGAATAGTTACATTGATTACGTCGGTAGTTATGGGCCGCTGATTGCGGGGCACGCGAATGAGCGAGTGGTGGCGGCGCTGAGCAAAGCGATCGGTAAAGGCACCAGCTTTGGCGCGCCGACCGAGGCGGAGATTCAGCTGGCGCAGTTGATTACGTCGGCGCTGCCGGCGGTGGACATGGTGCGATTCGTGAATTCCGGGA
>Ga0070714_100004413_pt1 | contig 10587 bp, 8 predicted proteins | sample LARL83metaG_FD_65450 | JGI IMG/M metagenome (GOLD analysis project Ga0070714, IMG submission 65450) | Corn, switchgrass and miscanthus rhizosphere microbial communities from Kellogg Biological Station, Michigan, USA - LAR L8-3 metaG | ecosystem: Host-associated > Plants > Roots > Rhizosphere ... | reverse complement strand
CGACCCACGCATCACTGGCCGGCCAGGGCACGTTCGCCCGCTACGACCTCGCCGGGGACTGGCTGCTACAACAGTGGATGCAGGCCAGCCTGAGCCTGGGGGCGCGGCAGATCGCCGCCCAGGAACTGGCCACCATGCACATGCCGGCCATCGCGTCGCTGACCTTCCAGGGCCGGAGCGTCCCGTTCCTGACCTGGCACGCGCCGCGCGACCCGGGCCCGGTCACCGGCACCGATCTCCAAGGGGGCGCCAACGCGGACGCCTACCTGTTCCTGCAGAACTCCGGTATGTACCAGACCCGGGCCGCGCCGGGAATGAACAATCTCGGCGTGATCGCGGGCGATCTCAACGTGACGGTCGCGCAGATCAACGGGCCGACGGGAATCCCGGCGATGCCCCGCGTCCTGCCGGGTTGGGTTGGTGTCTCGGACAATTTGGACCACATTCTGGGGCATCCGCAGGCGGGGCAGGCGAACCCGGTGTTCTCGAATGCGGGCAACTTCCCGTCCACCAGCGATCACCGGATACTGGTCAGCACGGTGACCTGGTAGTTTCATCGCGATCACGGTGAGCAACGGCAGCAGCCCGACGCCGATATCGTGGCGTCGGGCTGTTGCCGGTCAGCGTGCCGCCGGCGCACTGACGCAGGCGCTCGGTCTGGTGCTGCGTGACCTGGTCGGCTGACTGCGCCGGGCGGGGTCCTCGTCCCGCGGGGCGCGGTCAGTCGATGTCGACGGTGTTCGTGGTGTCGTCGTGGCCGGACTGGCCGGGCGTGAGGACTGCCCGGAAGGTGTGCGAGCCCGCATCGTGGCGACCGCAGCCGCGCACGTACCCGTCGTTGGGTGTCACGCTGTTCCCGGGATCGACATTGCCTGACGTCCAGGTCTGGACCTGCTGGTCGTCGACGTAGACGGTCGCCGTCACCGCACCCGCGGCCTGGCCGACGTTCCACACCGCGAAGCTGACCATCGTGCCGGCATCGTGGTGCAGGACGACGTGGTTGTCCGGGTTGTCGGTGTCGTCGGGTGACACGAGCAGGCCGTTGCCGTCGAACGCGAACGCTGCCGTCGCGGTGCCAGCGTCGCCGCCGCTCTGGCCGGTGGACTGGCTCACCGCATTCCACTGCGCGCCGTCCCACCACCACTGTCCGTCCTCGGACACCTGCGCATCCGCGGGTATGGTCATGCGACCACGATGGCCCGCCGGACGCGGTGCGGTCCTGCCCGTTCGGGCGGTCAACCGCGCGGGATGCCCAGCACCGGCGCGGACGCCACCAGCGAACTGGCCGCGACCCTGCGCCAGCACCGACTGGCCAACGGCCTGTCATTCCGGGAACTGGCCAAGCAACTCGGCCTGTCCGCCCACAGCGGCCTGTCCGACTACGAACACGGCCGCCGAATTCCGCCAACCGACCTCATCACGGCCTACGAACGAGTCTTCGACCTACCCACCGGCACACTGAAAACCCTCCGCGACCGAGCCTTCCAGGAACGGGCGGAATCCAAGGCCGCACCACCCCAGCCACCCGACGGCGCACCGCGATTCCGCCTGTCCAGGCCCGCGCTGTTCACCACCGCAGGTGTAGTGATCGCACTGGCCGCCGTGCTGGGCGTGACCCATCTCATGACCCGACAGCCGCCGGCCGCTCCCGTCGCACGCACCAACACCACGACCTCCGCCAACCTGGACAGCCGAGGCCACCCCCAAGCGGTGCGGCGACACAACAAGGCGGTACTCGACGCCGGCCACGTGATCGACCTGGACTCGAACGCCGCGAACTGGGCCGACGAGCAGGCACCCAGCGACAACCCGGAGGACGTCGAGTTCACCCTCGCGCACCGCACGCTGACCGGTATCGACAACGCGGTCCTCGGCGTGCTCTCCCACGGCAGCAAAGGCTGGCGCAGCGAATGCGGCCGCCTGCAGGCATACGGCGTGGAAGCCGGCGCGGACGTGCTCAAGCCCGGCACGTTCCTGTGCGTCGAAACCGACCAACACCGGTACGCCCTGCTGCGCATCATTGCCGTACGCGACGACGGATTCGGCCGACCGGACCAGGTCAGCCTGGACATCACCGTCTGGGAGCCACAGGTCGCCGACTGATCACGCTCACTCGGGCGGACCTAGATCATGTCGACCATGACGACGCGGTGTTGTTGGTCCATCATGGACATCCGCTCCAGGAGACACACATCTCCTAGCTGTGGTATCCACCAAAACGGGGCAAGCCCACCCAGTCGCTGGCTTCACACGAGGTTGCGCAGCACGGCCTGGTATGTGACGTCGACCTTGCCTTCCGCAACGTGGACGATCCGTGCTCCAGGCCGTGCCGCGATCACAGCCATCAACCGGTCGTACATCACCGACAAGTCTTCGAACCCGTCACTTCGCTCGATCATCTCGTGGGCCTCGACATGCGCCGCATCAACCGCCGCTCTGCTGCGCTCGGCGAAGCGCCGCAGTATGTTCTCCTTGCTGTCGAGCAGCACGACCTCGTGGAACGTAGCGCCAGCCTGACGAGCGAGGCATTCGAGTTGTTCGATGAATGTCGCCCGGCCCAGGAACTGCGGGACCACCACATCGTGTTCGGACGCCAAATGGGCACGTGCGGCGGCGAGTGCGAGCTCCCGGGCAAGCAGGCCGGCAGCGTGTGGATCGTCGCGCCACCGGCCGATCAGACTCCGAAGACGGTCGACATCCAGATTCAGCGCCAAAGGATGCTCATCGACATACCGCTGCGCCAGCGTCGACTTGCCGCAAGCCGGCGGCCCGTTGAACAAGATCAATCGCGGCACCTCGCGACTCTAGCAACTGATGGTGCCAAGGGACACGCTGACCGCCGCTCCCTCAAGGCAGGCTCACGTTTCTTCCCATGACACCAAGCAATAAGTGATCGCACGCCGGGTCCGGTGGGGTCTACTCAGGACGCCGATCGAGCGTCACGCGTGCGACCGCCCCGTGAGCCGCCTCTTACTCCCACCAGTCCGGCCATGACGGCCTCGGGCGCCCCGGCGCGCCTGTTGACGGGACAACGTGATCGTCACACGTGTTCGGCTCAACCGCATCTCAAATTCGTCCAGCCCGACAAGGAAAGATCGTGCAAAGCTCGGGCGCGTCCCTGTGGATCGTCGAAGTCGGCTGCGGCCGTTCAAGTCGGAGGCCGGGGTGGGCAGTTCGGCAGCGCGGCCGCCGTCGCGGCGGCCATGGCCGGGTACTGGACATACCGGGTCGCCGGGCGGTGGGGACTGGTGCTGTCGGCGTGGCGCACGGAGCGGGCCCTGCTCGGCCGGTTCCCCTGGACGGACACGCCCGCCACGCTGCTGGGTGGTGGGCCGCGTCGGGTCAGTTCGTGCGGTGTCCGGGTCGAGTTGCCGACCGGTCCCGCGCTGTTGCGGTTTCGCCTGATGCCGTGGTCGTATCAGCGGATCATCATCCGGACCGGGCGGATCTGGCTGTGCGGCCCCGATCATCGAGGCCGGGCCAAGGTCCGTATCGACGGTGTCATCATGATGTCCAGCGTCCGCGTGGCCGACACGCTGCCCGCTGGTCCGGCGACCCCGACCCTGGCCACACCGGTGGGGACACGCCCGGCCGATGAACCGCAACTGGCGGCGGGCCGGACGTACATGCGACGGGTGTATCGGGCGGCGCGGCTGCCGTTGGCGCAGGTCGTGCTCGGGGTGGTGATCTGCGTGTCGGCCGTGCCGACCCGGTCGGTCGCCCTGGTGACGTTGGGTGCCGGTGTCGCACTGGACCAGATGCCCACGGTGTATCGGGTGATGCGGGATGAGGTGTGGACGCGTCCGGCGTACCGGTTGCTCGCCCGCGCCGAGCGGTGGACACCGCTGCCGGCGGAAATCCAGGCGAGGGGACCGTGGCACGCCGGCCCGGCCCGCGGCCGGGTTCAGCTGCCGGACGTGGGGTGGGTGTCGATGCGGATCGGTGTGATCAGCGCCGGCAACGTGGCCACCATTCACGACACCGCCACGGTGTGGCTGGCCGGCGACCCCGCAGCGGGCAAGCCGATCGCGGTCGGTGTGCCCGGCTGTCCGTTCTACGCCAAGGCCAAACTCGGCCGACCCCGCAGCGCAGTCCGCTGAGAGCGCGAAACGAGACGCTGCATTGGCAATAGCGCTCCGCCGTTCGTGATCACCTACGACACGCACCTGTGGTTCGGCGGTACGCATCGGATCCCGGATCGGCGAATCACCCGCGCCGGGATCGTGTGCCCAGTCGCCGCTGGATGCCCTCCGGGCGAATCCAGCCCAGGCCGGCCCGCTGCAGCCGCACCAGCAGGTCTTCGAAACTGTCGCCGGCATGATGCTGGTCGAGATATGGTCGGGCACGTTCGTCCCAGTCGGCCGGCGCGTGGACAGTCAGCTCCCAGTCCAGTTCCCAGACCCGGAGGAGCCCGTCATTGCCGAGTGACACGGCCCGGCTGCCGTCCTCGGCGATACGCACCGTTGCGCCGCTGACCCCTTCGAGGACCTGGACGCATCGCCCGTCGGTCACGTCCCAGATCCGTATGGTGTTGTCCATGCCCGCGGACAGGGTGAACCGGCCGTCGCCGCTGATGTCCACGCTCGTCACGGGGTGGGTGTGGCCGGTCATGACCTGCCGGCATTCCCCGGTGGTGATGTCCCAGTACCGGACCGTCGAGTCCCAGCCTCCGGTCAGGACGAATCGGCCGTCGGCACTGACCCGGGCCGCATCGACGCGGCCATCGTGGCCGTCGAGATCGCGCCACCTGCGTCGCCGACCGTTCCAGTAGATCACCCCGGAATATTGCAGCGCCGCCACGACCACTCGGCCGTCAGAGCTCAGCGCTACCCCGTTGACCTGTTCTTGTTCCTTCCGCGGTGGTCCTTCCGCAAAGTGGGTCATGCGTTTCGGTCCGCGAAAGGTGCGCAGCTCGCGACCATTGGTGAGGTCCCAGAGGCGCAGGACGCCCCTGCCTTGTTCGGCCAGTGCCGCGCGGCCCGCGCGGTCGACCGCGATCGAGATCTCGCTCGACAACGGCTTGCCAAGCTCCCGTATGCGGGCACCGGAGCGGAGATCCCACAACTGGATGCTCCGGTAGCCGTCACCGATGACCGCGCGGGAACCGTCGACGTTCATGTCCAGCGTGCTGGTGTAGATCGGGCGCTCGGTCTGGGTGTATCTGCGAACCTCCTGGCCTGATTCGAGATCCCACAGGACCATCCCGGCCCCGCCGACGGCGGTCAGAGCGTGCCGGCCGTCGCCGCTGATGGCCGCCGCGGAAGAGTGGAGGCTCCCGTCTCCCGGAATAGCGATGACCCGGGTGAGCCAGGCGGCCCGGAACCCGGTCCGTTCCGTGACCAGGGACAACCGGCGCCAGGCACTGACCACCGCGGCATCCCGCTCATGGCCCGCGATCGTGCGTGCCTCGGAGAGGCTGCTGAGCGCCTCGCCGAGCCGCCCGTTCGTCAGGGCGGCCGTACCGGTATCCATCAGTGCACGGACGCGCAGGTCGAGTTCCCGCACTCGGGCATGTGGCCGCGGGCGGCACAGCCGCAACGGTGCCCGGTATCCGGTAGGCAGTCCCCACGACCTGGCTATGTAGCGGTTGCTGACCGAGTGCGCGCGGCGGCCGTTCCGGTCGATGCGCAGCGGCATGTGCAGCATTTCGTTTCGGAACAGCAGCCGGGCGGCTTCGTCCCGGTATCCGGTGAATGTGCGCAGGATCCGCCAGTTCGACCTGTCCCACAGCCGCATGTCCCCGTTGCGGTGACCGGTCAGGACCAGTCCATCGTGCAGCCACAGGGTCATCACCTGCCCGCCCAGCACGAACCGGCGCTCACCGGTGGCCAGGTCCCACCCGTACAGCGCGTCATCGCCTCCGACGACCGCCAGCCTGTTGTCTTCGCCGATCTCGACCACTCGCAGCTTGTCCGGGTGGTCGATCACCTGCCGACACCGTCCCGTGCGCGGATCCCAGATCCGGAGTTTGCGGTCCTCTCCCGCCGAAGCAAGCAGGGAACCGTCGGCGGAGAAGCCGAAGGAGTTGATGCCGTGGTAGCGCTCCTCGGCCTGCCACAAACACTCACCGGACGCGACGTCCCAGGCCAAGATCCGGTGATCCTGGGATGATGCCGTGGCCAGCATCCGGTTGTCCGGGCTGAACCGGATCGCGCCGATGTATCCGGTGTGCCCGCTCAGGGCGTGGAGGCAACGGCCACTCGCAATGTCCCACAGCCGTACCGTGTCACTCGCCTCCACGGTGGCGGCGAGTTGACCGTCCAGGCTGACGTCGAGTTTCCCGACGACCCCCGGCGCGCTCCGGGTCCGCATCCGGTCCGGCGCGCTGGTGAAGATGTACATCGGGTATTCGTCGGGCGGGGGCTGGTAACCGCGCGCGGCGGTTTCCGGCTTTGGGTGGCGGACCATCCGGGCGGCCACGGCGACCCGGCCGTCCAGGCTGATGCCGGCGGCCGTCATCCATCCATCGAGCCGGGTTTCCGGGACCAGCGCCCCGTCGCGGTCGAGATGGCGTTCCTCCGCTCCGGCGGCAAGTTCGCCGGTTTCGGCCCGGTGCAGCGTCGCCGCCACCTCCGGATCGTGCGCGGCGCCGGCGGCCTCCCGCAGCAACGGGAGCGCCGCGTCCAGGTCGCCCCGTTCCAGATGCATCTGCCCGAGCAGGTATGCCCCGTCCCAGCGGTCGGGTGCTCCGGCGCGGGCAACGGCCAGGTTCGCGGCTGCCGTCTCATCGCTGACCTCCGCCCGGCGCCAGCGCAGGGTGAGTGAGTTGAAACTCGCCTCGACGTGGTTCGGGTCGACGGCCAGTGCTTCCGCGAACAGGGCGTCGGCCTGCTCGGTCTCGCCGAGGTCCAACTGGGACAACGCACGGTTGTTGAGTTCGTCGGCCCGCGGGGTGGCCTCGGTGGGCTTGGCCCTGGCGTAGGCGCCGACCTCTCGTTCGTGGATCTCGCGCAACTGGTCGGCGATGTCGGCCATGCTGTCCGGCCGCTGCGACTGCTCGTGCCGCAGGCACCGGCCCAACAGCGTGGCGAATTGGGTCGGCAGGTCGGTCCGAAGCCCACTCAGCACGGCTGGTGCCTGTGGGCCGCTGTCCCAGGTGGCGCTGCCGGTGAACATTTCCAGGACGGTGACCGCGTAGCTCCACACGTCGGTGCGGCGACTGAGCGTCCGGCCGGCAACCTGTTCCGGTGAGGCGTAGGCCGGCGTGAATCCGCCGGCGGTGACGGCGATGCTGGCGTCGCCACCGGCTTCGGTCGCCAGAATCGCCCGCGACCGCGCCAGCCCGAAATCGGTGATCATGGCTGCGCCGTCCGCGCCGATGAGGACGTTGGCCGGCTTCACGTCCTGATGGATGACTCCGAGCCGGTGTGCGTGCTCGAGGCCCCAGGCCATCTGGATCGCGAGGTCGAGGCGGGCACCAAGGGCATCGTCGGCTGCCAGGTCGGGCAACCCGTCGCCGTCGAGCAGGTCGCGAAGGCTGCCGCCCTCGGCGTATTCCGCGAAGATCCGCGGGATACCGTCGATCGTGCGCACATAGAAGCAACTGCACAGGTGCGGGTACAGGCCGAGGGAAATCCATGTCTGGGCTTCTGCGATGAACTGGCCACGGCCGGCCGGGTGGCGGAACAGGGCCGGCCGGGGGCTCTTGACCGCGAGATCGACGTTCCAACCCAGGTGACGGACGCGGTAAACGACTCCCATGCCGCCCTGCGAATGCACCGCGCTCACCCGATACAGGCCCTCGATGTCGTCACCGATCTGCCAGGCCGCCCCCGTCGCCACGAATACCCCTCGCATACCATCACGTGGTGTCGTTCCGTTACTACTTGTACATCAGCGATAGCAAGATCGACATGCTGTTGCCGCAAATCGACCCGGCCTTCGACGCGAAACGTGGCTCGGAGATCGGCGTGAAGCTGTCGGTACTCTCGCTCAAGAAGACTGCCGAACATGCCGGGAACGACCGCACGGCCCGGTTGGATCGCGTGATACGCCACCTCCACGACCACGGCGACCTCGGGTCGATCGACGAACCTGGACAGTTCTTCTGGGGACTGCTCCCCATGCAATGGGGCCAGTTCCCGGGCGCGACGTCGCTCGCCTTCACCGGAGGGCGGTCGGACCGTACCGTGGTCGGGCTAGGTGGTTCCGCTCGGCATCTCGTCGGCTCGGTGCCGAACGTCGACCATCAGGACCAGGCGTGGTCCCAACTGCCCCCGATGCTCGAAGGCCTGGCCTCCGACCTGGAGGACGAACTTGTCGTCGACGCGGCCGAGCAAGCCGGCAGCCCGCTGGACCGGGCGGATACGACGGCCCTGGCCACCGTCAGCCACGCCGTCGGGCGGTTGACCGGTCCGGCGCAGAACCTCGAATTCGTGGCCAAACGCCTACTGCACGGTGATTTCGACGGTGCGCGGGTACTGCTCGGATCACCCGTCTATATCGCGCTGGTCGACTGACCATCGACAGTCCTGGGTCACGGGATGTCCGATCAGAACGCCGTCATGCCCACCGAGGCCAACTTGCCGACCGACATTGCCAACTCGGCCGGGCCCGGGCACGTCTTGCTGCGACACGGACCGCCAATTCTTTCCTACTGCGCCGACAACGCGAGCCTGTCGGATCAGCCGTTCCGATGGAACGTGGCAACGTGTTGGGCGAGCACGTCGTCGCCGAAGTCTCCCTCCGGGTCGCGCCACACGGTGTGGATGTGGTTGACGTTTCGCTGTGTGTTGTCGTACTCGGCGAGCAGCCGCGGGCCTTGCAGCCGGTAATAGTGTGGATCTCCACGCTCGATCCCGCCCGCCCAGGCGAAATGCACTCCGTTCAGTTGGTTGCCGGCGAATTTGCGGGCCTCGCGTTCGGCGAGTTCGTCGGGGATGCGGCCGAGGAAGACCGACAACACCGCGCGCAGTTGATCTTGCTGGTCGTCGGTGAGATCGACGGCGGCGATGCCTTTCGGTGCCTGGGTGAGGGCGACCGCCTCGTGGTGTTCGGTTCGGAACCCGGCGCCATCACTGACACGGGGGCGGTTGCCGCTGACGATGTCGACGGGAGCGACCGGGGAGATCCGGGCCTGCGCGGCCTGGCGGTCGTCGAGGGAGTGGACCAGGTCGCGTGCGAGGTCCTCGGCCGCGCCGAGCGGCCGTAGGAGGTGCCCGCCCAGCAACGGAGACTGGGCCGGGTCGGCACCAAGAAACGCAGGTGAGCTGGCCTCGACCCGGCCGACGAGAACGAGTTGCATGGCGAGACGCTGCTGTGCGGGGCGCATGTGCCGCAAGGGCAACCCGCCGTGGTCGGTGGGGGTGTAGTACCAGCGGTGCCGTTCCTCATCCGAGGGCCAGGGGTTGAGTGCCGCGGACCGCTGTCGATCGTCCAGGCTGTCGAGCCAGCCGTTCGCCGCGTCGACCATTCGCCGGGCCAGGTCCGTGTGCGTCATGGCGTCTCCCGATCTGTGCGTGGTTGGCTGCTCGTCGTCGATCATCATGGTGATCGGGCGCCAGCCGCCGCCTCAGCCTTGGATGGTCGGGCGGATGGTGATGTCGCCGATCTCGACGTCGTCGGGCTGTTCTACGGCGAAGGCGATGGCCCGGGCGACGGCTTCCGGCGGGATGGCGAACTCCGCCATGTTCTTGCGGATGTCCTGGCGTACCACGGGATCGTCGATGGAGTCGGCGAGTTCGGTGCGGACGTAGCCGGGCGAGATCGAGGTCGTGCGCAGCATGCCGTCGGTCGACTCCTGCCGCAGGCCTTCCAGGATGGTGCGCACGGCATTCTTGGTCCCGGCGTACACCGCCATGGTGGGCGTGATCTTCAGCCCGGCCGTCGACACCGTGGTCACGAGATGGCCGCGGCCCTGGCGACGGAACACCGGCAGCGCAGCCGCTATGCCGTGGAGCACGCCGCGGACGTTGACGTCGATCATCGCCGACCAGCCGTCGACATCCAGGTCAGCCATGGGCCCGATCTTGCTGATGCCGGCGTTGCCCACCAGCACGTCGAGCCGGCCGAACTCGGTCACGGCCCGGTCGACGAGCCGCTCGAGGTCCTCGCGTCGGGTGACATCGACGGCGCACGCGACCGCGCGGCCACCCTGGTCGCGGATGTCCTGGGCGAGTTCGTCGAGACGGTCCTCCCGGCGCGCACCGAGGACGACGACGGCGCCGCGCTCGGCCATGAGTCGCGCGGTCGCCTCCCCGATGCCGCTGCTGGCCCCCGTGACGGCGACGACCTTGCCGGTGATGGCTGACATCGTGGCCCCTCCGGTTAATGTGGACACGTGTCCGCTTATCCGGGACGCTATCGGACACGTGTCCGCTTGTCGATGCCGCGGAGGGCTGATGAACGCATCTCGATTGCGTGCGGACGCCGCCGCGAACCGCGCCCGGATCGTCGAGGTCGCGCGGGCTGTCGTCGCGAGTTCGGACGAGCTGAAGCTCAACGCGATCGCCAAGCAGGCCGGGGTCGGCCAGGGCACCCTCTACCGCCACTTCCCGACCCGGGAGGACCTGCTCGCCGAGGTCTACCGTCACGACGTCGAGGAGCTCGTCGCGGCCGCACCGGCCCTGCTCGCCCAGCACGACCCGG
>Ga0070714_100004412_pt1 | contig 10588 bp, 5 predicted proteins | sample LARL83metaG_FD_65450 | JGI IMG/M metagenome (GOLD analysis project Ga0070714, IMG submission 65450) | Corn, switchgrass and miscanthus rhizosphere microbial communities from Kellogg Biological Station, Michigan, USA - LAR L8-3 metaG | ecosystem: Host-associated > Plants > Roots > Rhizosphere ... | reverse complement strand
ACGCCGCTGACGCCGAGCCCGATGCCGAGGGTGACCCGGCCGCCGCTCAGATGATCAAGGGTAACCACCTGGCGGGCCACGATCCACGGGCGGCGCCGCGACAGCGGCGTGATGAGCGGCCCGATCCGCATCCGCTGCGTGACCATGGCCACCGCGGCCAGCGTGATCCACGGATCGCACATGGGGAACACGCCCTCGTTCCTGGCCACGTGATCCCAGAGGAAGAAGCCGTCCCAGCCGGCCGCCTCGGCCCGCGTGGCCAGGTCGGCGACGGCGCCGGGATCGGCCAGGGCACCGAAGTTGGGCAGGTGCACACCGAACTTCATGACGATCCCCCCAGGTGAGTCTCGAACCAGCTCAGCACCCGTTCCCTCTGGTCAGCCACGTGCGCGGGCTCGCGGACGCTGTGCCCTTCTCTCGGGTAGGTGACGAACTCGACGGGCACGCCGAGCCGCCGCAGCCCGGCGTGAAGCTCCTCGGCCTGCCCGACCGGCACGCAGCGGTCCAGGAGGCCGTGCAGGATCAGCGTCGGGACCGAGGCCGCGCCGAGCCGGGTGACCGGCGAGCGTTCCAGGTACAGCGCGGGATGGTCGGCCGGGCGTCCCTGCAGCAGGTAGTCGTAGAACGGCGGGTTGTTGGCCGTGCCCCAGCAGCTGACCAGGTCGCTCATCCCGGCGATGACGACCCCGCACCGGAAGGTGGAGCCCCCGGCGATGGCCCACGCGGTCAGGTAACCGCCGTAGCTCGCGCCGATGGCCGCCACCCGGCTCGGGTCGGCGATGCCGTCGTCGACGCAGCGGGCGATCCCGGCCAGAATGTCGTCGAACTCCGCGCCCACCGGATCGCCGAGGTTGGCCCGGGCGAAGGCCTGGCCGCGCCCCGCGCTGCCGCGCGGGTTGGCCAGCAGCACCGCGTACCCGGCCGCGGTCAGCACCTCGGCCCAGGGCAGGTCCCAGCTGTGGTGCCAGGCCAGGCTCGGGCCGCCGTGGATGTCGGCCACGAGCGGCACCGGGCCGCTGGCGCTCCCGGCGGGCTCGGCCAGCAGGCCCTCGATCTCGGTCCCGTCCGCTGCCTTCCAGCGCAGCTCACGGACCCGCAGGGTCCTGGAGCCGGCCAGCCGCGCGTTGACCGAGGTCCACGGCACGGCCTCGCCGCCGCGGCGCAGCCGCACCACCTCGGGCGGCAGTTCCGGGGTCGAGCGCATGGTCAGCGCCGTGCCGTCGGGCAGCGGGACGACCTCGGGGTGCCAGCGGGAGTTGAGGCAGCTCGCTGTCTCAACCTGGACCATGACGTCCGCTTCACCGTGGGCCCAGCCCCAGGCGGTGCCCAGGTGGTGCCAGCCGGCCAGCCACAGCCGCCCGTCGGCGGCCCAGGACAGCCAGGTCACATCGACGTCGACGGCGACCATGCCGGTGCCGGTGCCGTCCAGGCCGGACAGCTGCACCTCGCCCGCGAGCAGGCCGCGGTCGCTGGCCCAGCCCTCGACATAGGCGACCCGCTGGCCGTCGGGGCTCACCGTCGGCGAGGACAGCTGCCACGGCGACTCCCGCAGCACCCGGGTGCGCTGGCCGGCGGCGTCCAGCACGATCAGGCTGGAGTGATACCACCCCGCCTCGGAGGGGTCGTCGCTGCCGACCACGACCGCGCCGCCGCCAGGGACCGGGGCGAACTCCCAGACGGCCAGATCGTCCGGGCTCACCGGGGTGGCTGCCCCGGTGGCCGCGTCGACCAGCCACAGCCGGCGCCAGCCGGCCGCGGCCCGGGCCACGACCGGGTCCTCGGCCTCGCCCGCGAGCGGCTTGCCCGAGGTCAGCGACGCGGTGTCGGCCCCAGGATCGGCGGCCAGGACGACCAGGCCGTCGGCGGTCCACGTCACCTGCTCGGCAAAGACCGGCAGGCGGTGCTCGGCCCAGCCGGGCTGTGAGGCGGCCGGGTCCGCCACGATCAGCCTGCTGCCCTCGCCGTCGTGCACGGCCAGGGCGAACGCGGAGCCCTGCGGCGCGAAGGCCAGGTTGGTGTCGGGGACCAGGTCGCTGATCTTCGCTGGCTGACCGCTGAGCGGCCCGTACCAGAGCCCGGTCGCCTCGGTCGGCCCGCCGGGCGTCGGGCCGACGGCGAACGCGGCGGCGTCGCCTCCGGCGGACACGGCGATGCGGTCAGGATGATCAGCATGCTGCATGCGGCAGGTGCTCCCCGTACTAGTGCGCCCGGACCCGCGGGTCCAGCACGGCGTAGAACATGTCGACCGCGAAGTTGCAGACCACGACGAACGTGGCGGCCAGCATCACGATCCCGATGATCACCGGCAGGTCCTGCTGGGTGACGGACTGCACGGCCAGCTGGCCCAGGCCCGGCAGCCCGAAGATGTTCTCGGTGACCACGGCGCCGCCGAGCAGGATGCCGACGTCGATGCCGAGCTGGGTCACCACCGAGGTGAGGGCGGCACGCAGGGCATGCCGGTAGGTGATCCGGCCTTCGGCGACGCCCTTGGCCCGCGCGGTGCGGATGTAGTCCTCGCCCAGCACGTCGAGCATGCCGGCCCGGGTCAGCCGGGTGTAGGTCGCCGCGGTGGTCAGGGCCACCGCGATCCACGGCAGGATCAGGTGCTGGGCCCACTGGGCCGGGCTCTGGAAGATCGAGACGTAGCCGCTGCCGGGGAAGATCGGGATCCCCGCCAGGTGCAGCTGGTAGAAGAGGAAGTACAGCAGGATGAGGCCCAGCAGGAACGTCGGCATCGAGTAGAAGAACACGGCGAAGAACGTCGCGCCCTTGTCGATGAACGACCGCGGGTGGGTGGCGGCCAGCACGCCGGTCGTGATCCCGATCAGCAGCCAGAGCACCGCCCCGCCGATCACCAGGGAGATCGTGACGCCGACCCGGCTGGCGATGAGGCTCACCACCGGCTCGGTGTTGTAGTACGAGTAGCCGAGGTTGCCGTGCAGCAGCCCCCCGACAAAGCTGCCGTACTGGTCGATGATGGGCCGGTCGAGGCCCAGGCGCCTGGCCACCTCCGCGACGGTCTGCGGCGTGGCCTGGCGGCCGGCGATCTTCTGAGCCACGTTGTTCGGGGCGATGAAGAACAGGGCGAACACGGCCATGCTGATGATCCACAGGACCACGATGGCGGAGACCAGCCGCTTCAGCACCAGGCGCGTCACAGCAGGTCGGCCTCCTTCCCTGGATCGCTGGCGGCCACGGCGGGCTGCCGCGCGCGGCGGCGCTTCCTGCTGCGGCGCATCGCGGTGATCAGCCGCTCCCCGCGGGGGTCGAGCGCGTCCCGCAGCGAGTCGCCCAGCAGGTTGAAGGCCAGCGTCGTGGCCAGCAGGAACATGCCGGGGAAGAAGATGAACCACCAGGCGACCTGGTAGTAGCCGATGGCCTCGGAGAGCATGTCACCCCAGCTGGGGGTGGGCGGGATGATGCCCAGGCCGAGGAACGACATCACCGCCTCGAACGCGATGGCCGCGGGGATCAGCAGCGTGGTGTACACGATCAGCGGCGCGGTCAGGTTGGGCAGGACCTCGACGAACATGATCCGCAGGTTGCCCGCTCCGGCGGCGCGGGCCGCCTCGGTGTACTCCTTCTCCTTGATCGACATGGCCAGCCCGCGCACGATGCGGCCGACCGCGGCCCAGGAGAACAGGGCGATCACCACGATGATCACACCCAGGCTGGGCCCGACCACCGAGACCAGCGCGATGGCGGCGAGCAGGAACGGGAACGAGAGCACCAGGTCCATGAACCTGGACAGCACCGAGTCGACCACGCCGCCGAGGAACCCGGCCACCAGGCCGATGGTGGTCCCGATGATGACCGCGCTCACGCTCGACACGATGCCGACGACGAGCGAGATCCGCGCCCCGTAGATCGTGCGCACGAACAGGTCGCGGCCCAGGTCATCGGTGCCGAACCAGTAGACCGAGCTCGGCGGCCGGGGCAGGCCGGACGGGGTCAGCCCGGCCGTGTCGTTCTGCTCGTTGACGCCGTGGCCGACGAGGTGCGCGAAGGCCGGGGCGAAGATGGCCAGCAGGATGAGCAGCAGGATGAAGCTGGCCGTGATCACCGCCATGCGGTCGTGCCGCAGCCGGTCCCAGGCCAGGCGCCACGGGCTGCGGCCCTCGATGCCGGTGCCTTCCAGCGCGGTCCCGGGCGCCGCGGCCTCGGGAAGCTCATCGGCGGGCGGCACCTCCACGGCCTCCGGGCCAGTGGCCGCGGCGACGGGAGGCCCGGCCGGGGCGGTCGCGGCGGGTGCGGGATCGCGGACGGCTGGTGCGGACTCTGGCCCCGTGGCGGTCGCGGTGGCCGACCCGTTCGCCTCGCCGGCGGTGCCGAGGCGCAGCGGCCCCCCGCCGTTGACCGCGGGCGTCTCGATCGGGAAGTGGCAGGCGGTGAAGTGCCCGGGGTCGCCGGGCGCCGGCACCAGCAGCGGCTCCTCGACCCGGCACCGGTCCTGGGCCCGCGGGCAGCGGGGATGGAACCGGCACCCGTGCGGCGGGTCGATCGGCGACGGGATGTCGCCTTCGATGGTCAGCCGCCGCCGCTGCCGGGCCAGGTCGGGGTCGGTGACCGACGCGGCCGACAGCAGCGCCGCGGCGTACGGATGGCGGGGCTCGCGGTAGAGCGCGCCGGCCGACGCCAGCTCCACCACCTTGCCCAGGTACATGACCGCGACCCGGTCACTCACGTGCTCGACCACGCCGAGGTCGTGCGAGATGAAGATGCAGGTCAGGTTCAGCTTGGCCTGCAGATCCTTGAGCAGGTTGATGACCTGCGCCTGCACCGAGACGTCCAGGGCGGATACCGGCTCGTCGCAGATGAGCAGCTTGGGGTTCACGGCCAGGGCCCGGGCGATGCCCGCCCGCTGGCGCTGCCCGCCGGAGAACTCGGCCGGGTAGCGGTTGTAGTGCTCAGGATTCAGCCCGACCAGCGCCATCAGTTCCTGGACGCGCTCCCGCCGCCGGCTGCCCCGTTCCAGGCCGTGAATGGCCAGCGGCTCGCCCACGATGGCGCCGATCCGGCGGCGCGGGTTCAGCGAGCCATACGGGTCCTGGAACACGATCTGCACCTCGCGGCGTATCGCGCGCAGTTCCCCGGAGGACAGGTTGGTGATGTCCTGGCCGTTGAAGACGACCTTTCCCTCGGTCACCGGCTGCAGCCGCGCGATGCACCGGGCCAGCGTGGACTTGCCGCAGCCGGTCTCGCCGACCAGCCCGAGCGTCTCCCCGTCGCGGACCTCCAGGCTGATGCCGTCCACGGCGTGCACCACGCGGTGCTCGCGGGAGATCAGCGACCCGCTGCGGACCGGGAAGTGCTTGACGATCCCGGTCAGCTCCAGCAGCGGCGGGGCTTCGTCGGGCTGTGATTCGTCGCGCGGGGCCTCGGCCACGGCCGGCGGCACCGCGACCGGGATGCGCCGCTCGACGTCCCCGGCCACGTCGTCCGGCAGCCAGCAGGCGGACAGGTGCCCGGGATCATCGCCGATCACGCGCAGCGGCGGCGGGTCGGTGGCGCAGCGCTCGAGCGCGAACCGGCAGCGGGGCTGGAACGAGCAGCCCGCCCGGGTGATCAGCATGCTGGGCGGCTGCCCGGGGATGGGACGCAGCCGCCCGGTGTCCCCGGCCACCGGGATGGACTCGAGCAGGCCGCGGGTGTAGGGGTGATGGGCCTGGTAGTAGGCGGTCCTCCGGTCGGCCTTCTCCACCGGCCGGCCGCTGTACATCACCATGACCTCGTCGGCCAGGTCGGCGACCACGCCCAGGTCGTGGGTGATCAGCACCAGCGACATGCCGAGCTCACCCTGGAGCTTGACCAGGAGCTCAAGCACCTGGGCCTGAACGGTCGCGTCCAGGGCGGTCGTCGGCTCGTCGGCGATGATCAGCGCCGGCTCGAGGGCCAGGGCCATCGCGATCATCACTCGCTGACGCATCCCGCCGGAGAACTGGTGCGGGTAGTCGTTGATGCGCTCGGCGGGCCGGGGAATGCCGACCATGCCGAGCAGCTCGATGGCCCGCTTGTTCGCGGCCTGGCGGCTGATGTTGCCGTGGGCCTGCATGGCCTCGGCCAGCTGCCAGCCCAGCTTGTACAGCGGGTGCAGGCTGGTCAGCGGGTCCTGGAACACCATGCTGATCCGCCGGCCGCGGATCTCCCGCAGCTGCTGGCTGGACAGCGCGAGCAGGTCGCGGCCCTCGAACCAGGCCTGCCCTTCCACGTCGGCGCCGGGCAGCAGGCCGAGCAGGGCCTGGGCCGTGACGCTCTTGCCCGAGCCCGACTCGCCCACGATGCCGAGCGTCTGGCCCTTCCCGATCGAGAACGAGACCCCGCGCACGGCGTGCAGCGTGCCGTCGGCCGTGTCGAAGCTCACGTGCAGGTCCTCGACGTCGAGCAGGGTGTCCGTGGTGCGCACGGCCTGGGCGGCTTCGGCCACCGCTACAGGATCCTTCCCGGGTCCGCGCACCAGGCCTCGATCTCGTCGGGCTCGCGGGGCAGGGCCGAGGACAGCAGTTCGTAGCCATCCGGGGTGATCAGCACGTCGTCCTCGATCCGGATGCCGATGCCGCGCAGCGCCTCGGGCACCGTCTCGTCGTTGCTCTGGAAGTACAGGCCTGGCTCCACGGTCAGGACGTGGCCCGCCTGCAGCGGGCCGCCCAGGTAGCGGGCTTCCCGCGCGCTGGCACAGTCGTGCACGTCCAGGCCCATCATGTGCCCGGGAGCGCACAGCGTCCAGCGCCGGTGCAGGCCGCAGTCGGGCTGCAGCGATTCCTCCGCGCTCACCGGCAGCACGCCGAGGTCGGCCAGTCCCTCGGCCAGGACCCGGGCCGAGGCCCGGTGAAAGGCCTTGAAGTCGGCTCCGGGCCGCAGCTCGGCCATGGCCGCTTCCTGCGCGGCGTGCACGATCTCGTAGACCCGGCGCTGCAGACCACGCAGCCGGCCGTTGACCGGGAAGGTCCTGGTCACGTCGGCCGTGTACAGGGACCGCACCTCCACGCCGGCGTCCAGCAGCAGCAGTTCCCCGGCGCGCAGCGGGCCGTCGTTGCGGTTCCAGTGCAGGATCGTGGCGTGTGCCCCGCCCGCGGCGATCGGGTGGTAGCCGACACCGTTGCCCTCGATCCGGGACCGGGCGGCGAACTCCCCTTCCACATGACGCTCGGTCAGTTCCGCGGGTGAGCGCATGAGCTGGGCCACGTCGCAGAACCCGAGCGTGGTGGCGTCCACGGCGGCGCGCAGCTGCGCGATCTCCCAGGGGTCCTTGACCAGCCGGAGCTCGGACAGGATCGCGGTCAGCTCCGCGTCGAGGTCCGGATCGACGCCGGTGACCTGCTGCTCGGCCTCGGGGTCGAAGGTGCGTGACACGAGCGCCTGGCCCAGGCCGGCCAGCCGCTCTGGCAGCTCGGCCAGGGGACGGCAGTCGATGCCGAGCGCCGCCGCGCGCCCTTCCAGCGAGCTGCGCCGCCCCACCCACAGCTCACCGCCCGAGTAGTCGGAGTAGAACTCGCCGTTGTCCCGCCGGGATGGCGGGGGCAGGAACAGCACGTCCCCGGCCGCCGACCCGGGGTCGATGATCAGCACCCCGGCGGCGGTCTGGTCGCCGGTCAGCCAGACGTAGTCGCTGTTGGGCCGGAACAGGTGGAACTGGTCGTTGGTCCGGCGCGGTGCCCGCCCGGCCGGGACGACGGCGGGCAGCGGCACCGGCAGCTGCCCGCGTAGCAGGTCCCGGCGGGCCCGCAGCCGCTCCGCGGGCGGCGCCGGCGGGGCCTCCGGGTCGGGCAGGCCGCCCCAGCCCTCGGCCATGAAGGCCTCGAGCCGGGGCGAGGGCGGGTCCTCGAACTTCCCCGGCGTGAGATGGTCGGGCACGGCCGGGCCGGCGCTGGACTCGCCAGCGCCGGCCCGGCTCGCGGTTTCCGTCGGAGCAGCGACGGTATCGGTCATGAGCTACTCAGCCACACGTTGGTCGGGTCGCAGTTGAGGCCGAACCAGAAGAAGTTGCACCCGTGCACGGCCGAGGAGTGGAAGATCGGCCACTTCTGCACGTTCACGGGCACGATGGCCGCATCCCGCATGGCCGCGTCGTCCGCCTTCTGCCAGTTCGTGTTGGCCGCCGCGGTGCTGGACGCCGACAGCGCGGCGTCGATGTACTTCTGCACCGTGGCGCTGGTGTACCCGCCGAAGTCGTTCGACCCCAGCCCGGGCTTGGTCAGCAGCGGGACGATCGTCGAGCGCCCGTTGTTGCCGAACCAGTCGGGGATCCAGCCCGGCGGGGCCATGTCCCAGACGTCGCGCTTGGAGGTCGCCGGGTTCTCCAGGTACTTCCCGTAGAAGTCCGACTGGGTCGCGGAGACCAGCTGCACGTGGAAGCCGGCCGCGTCCAGGCTGGACTGCAGGGACTGGGCCACCCGGGGCATCGGGTCGGTGGTCGAGTACAGCAGCTTGATGGTGACGCCGGTCTTGCCCGCCTGCTTCAGCAACTGCTTGGCCTTGGCCGGGTCACCGGCCCCGTTGTTGTCGGGGAACGGGTTGTAGTTGGAGATGTAACCCACGTTGCCCGGCAGCACGAGCTGAGACGTGGGGGAGGCGATCGCCTTCCCGCCCAGGATCTGCACGATCGCGTTCTTGTTGACCGCGTACGCCACGGCCTCGCGGACCAGCTTGTTCTTCATCGGGCCGGCGTACTGGTTGAGGGCCAGGTAGGTGCCGAGCGAGATCGACGCGTTGCCGGTCGCCGTGGGCCCGATGACCAGCCCGGAGTTATGCGTGGACATCAGGGACGGCAGGTTCTGCGCGGGCGGGACCACGTCCCATTCCATGTCGCCCGTGCCCGCCACCAGCTGCTGCTGCACGTTGTCGGCGGTCAGGCCCTCGGTGATGTTGATCTTGTTCACGTAGGCGTGCCTGAGCGGGTCGGTCGACGCCTTCCAGGCCGGGTTGCGCACGAGCGTGAACGACTTGCCCGCCACGTACGACGTGATCTTGTACGGGCCGTCCGAGAGCGTGTGCTGCCGGAACGTGGCGCTGTCCGGGACGTACTGCATGTACTCGATGGGCCGGGCCGAGCAGAAGCCCATGGTCAGGATGTACAGGAAGTCGGGCGTGGAGCTGTTCAGGTGGAACGTGAGGGTCAGGTCGTTGGTCGCGACCACGCCCGGCAGGGCGTGCGAGTTGACGTACGACGAGATCGCGGACGCCGTGCCCTTCACGCTGGCGAACCCGTTGCAGTACGCCTCCATCCCGACGATCGTGGCCGTGAAGTAGCCAGGCGCGCCGACCGGGGACACCGGGTTGCACAGCATCTTGAACTCGCGGACGAAGTCGGCCGCGGTGACCTGGCGCGCCGGGGTCGTGTCCCACATCACGCCCTTGCGCAGGTGGATGGTGAGGGTCTTCCCGCCGTCGGTGATGCCGCCGTTGGAGGTGGTGGGGATCGTGGAGGCGGCGTCCGGCACCACCGGCGGCGGGGTGGCCGAACCGGTCGGGACGCCGTAGCTGAACAGCTGCCGCGTGAACATGCGCTCGAGCATGCTGCTCACCGTGTAGTACGCACTGACGGTGTCGAGGTTGAAGATGTCGCTCTGGCCGAGCATGGTCAGCGTCCCGCCGCGCTGCGGCGTGGTCCCCGAGCTGGAGCCGCTGCCGGACCCCGACCCTGTGCTCACCGTGCCGGAGCAACCGGCTACCAACATGGCGGTCGCCGCTATCGCTGCGCCGACCGCCTGCAAACGACGTCGCATGCATCCTCCCGGGTCTTTGACCACACGCCGGCGCGACGCGGGTAGGGGTACTATGTCACATACCAGACCGGAGTCAAGATCAATCTGGCGCTACCGGTCAATGCGCGTCTGATTCGTAATAATCCTGTGTCATAGCCGCCTTTCCCGGCATTCTCGCACTGGCCAGCCGCCGTCAGTGACCTGCTGCTTTAAAGATCCCGGCGGTCTTCCGCGGCCACCGGGCCTGCGCCAGCAGCGCCTGCTCCTGTTCGGGGGAGAAGCCGTGGGCGAGCGGCGGCTCGCCGCGCTCCCGGTCCCAGGCCAGCACGTCGGCCGCGGTCACCGCCAGCGGGGTCGCGGGCAGGCCCGCGGCCCGGGCCTTCGCCGGGCTGCGCTGCTGGGTCGGCCAGACCGGCCGCACCAGCGGGAACAGCGGCGGCGCGGTCTCGGGTGGCACCGGCACGATCTCGACCCGGGAGTCCGCCACCCGGGCGCAGGTCTCGATCAGCCCGCCCAGCGTGACCGGCTCGGCCGGGCCGACCGCGTGGAACGCGCCGGGTCGGCCGTCCGCGAGCAACTGCACCACCAGGCGGGCCAGGTCGCGCGAGTCGATGACCTGAACCGGCTGCCGCGGGTCGGCCGGCAGCGCCACCCGCCCGCCGCGGGCGGCCCGGCGCACCCAGTACGTGAACATGTCCGACGGGTCGTGCGGCCCGGCCACCTTGCCCGGGCGCACCAGCGTCGCCCGCGCGCCGTACCGGGCCAGCACGTCGTCCTCGCACGCGACCTTGAGCGGGCCGTAGGTGGCGGAGTCGAGCTCCTCGGTGTCGCGTCTCGGCGGACGCCGGGGTGTGTCCTCGGTCGAGCCCGGTTCCAGCCCGTCGCGG
>Ga0070714_100004411_pt1 | contig 10591 bp, 13 predicted proteins | sample LARL83metaG_FD_65450 | JGI IMG/M metagenome (GOLD analysis project Ga0070714, IMG submission 65450) | Corn, switchgrass and miscanthus rhizosphere microbial communities from Kellogg Biological Station, Michigan, USA - LAR L8-3 metaG | ecosystem: Host-associated > Plants > Roots > Rhizosphere ... | reverse complement strand
CGCGAAAATGCTTCCCCACTTGGATCGGCGCGGCGTTTATGCTCGGCTGCCAGCCACACGGGCGACTCCTCAACGCGAGCCTGGACATAGAAGACGAGCAGCGCCGGGGACGCTCCGAGCATGAACAGTCCGCGCCAGCCGATGGCATGGAAGAACAGCGCAAAAGCGCCCGAAGCAAGGATTGATCCGAAGGCGTAACCCTCCTGCAGAATCCCCGAGAACCCGCCCCGTCCCTCTTTCGGCAATGTCTCAAACGCCAACGCGGCCCCCACGCCCCACTCGCCCCCCATCGCGACTCCGAACAGCGCGCGCAACACCAGCAGGACCGAGAGAGATGGCGCGAAAGCGCAGGCGAGTTCAATCACAGAGAAACTGAGAATGTTGAACATCAGCACGGGCCGTCGGCCATAGCGATCGGCCAGCACGCCAAACAGCAGCGCGCCCACGGGCCGGAAAGCCTGCGTCAGAAAGACGGCGCTGAGCACGTCAGAAGGCTTCGCCCCGAAATCTGAAGAGATAGCCTTCACGCAGAAGATCAGCAAAAAGAAATCGAGGCTGTCCAGCGTCCAGCCGAGGAACGACGCGATAAAGGTGTGGCGCTGTGCCGGGGTTAAGCCCCTGAAGTCACGGACAAGAGACATCGTCCGGAGGATACCAAAGCAAATCGCGCGAAATTTTGCGGGCGCCCCATTGAGCATAATATTTGTTGAAACAAATAACCCGGATGCCGCGTCCAACAACCAGTAACCTGCAGTTCCCCTGCGATTCCCCGCTCGCTGCACCCCTTCTCGGAAAGGAACCCGGCCCTTCTCGAGAATTCCTATTGGCTCTCAAAACCAGATCCCTGGCGCGTGGTGGCCCAGGCTCAAATGAAAGGACACGACGAAAATGAAACGTTTGGCACTGATACTTGGCATGTTGGCAATGGCCACCCCGCCGTCGGCCCTCGCCCAGACTTCCACCTGGACTCCCGATAAGGCCCACAGTGAGGTTGACTTCAGCATTCTGCACATGAGCCTTTCCAAGGTACACGGCAGATTTGGCAACATCGGCGGAGAGATCGTCTGGAACGCAGCCGATGTCACGAAATCGACTGTGAACATAACGATCGATGTAAACACGGTTGATACCGGGGTTGCGCCGCGCGATGCCGACCTGAAAAGTGCGGGCTACTTTGATGTGGCTCAGTTTCCCACGGCGACATTTGTGAGCACCAGCGTCGCCAAGACCGGGAGCGGCCTGACGGTGAATGGAAATCTTACCGTACATGGTGTCACCAAGCCGGTCGTGCTCCAGGTAGAGGGCCCGATGGGTCCTGTCGCTGGTATGGGGGGCAAGATGCACGCAGGTTTCTCGGCAACCACGACGGTTAGCCGCACAGCGTTCGGAATCGGTGCGAAGACTCCCACCGCGGTGTTGGGAGACGACGTGCAACTGAGCATCGAACTTGATGTAGCGAAGCAATAAATACGCACAGGCCCGCGTCGCTCGGCGCGGGCCTGTGGAGTTACCCCAGGGGCAAGCCATGGCAGCTCTGAAACAGGAGATCGCGCAGCAGCGGCCTTTCTCAAGCATGGAGGAGGAAGCATTGCTGAACCTGCTGCGAACCGCAGACTGTATTCAAAGGGCGTTCCAGCGAAGAACTCGTCACTGGGGCGTTACTGGAACGCAATACAACGTGCTCCGCATTCTGCGTGGAGCAGGACCGCAAGGCCTCACCTGCACAGCCATAGGCGAGCGAATGATCACCGCCGAGCCGGACATTACCCGCCTGCTGGCGCGGATGAAAGGGCTGAAGTTGATCAAACAGCAGCGCGACAAGCGCGATCGAAGGGTAGTTTGGACCCAGATCTCCGCCGCTGGACTCGAACTGTTGAGCAGGATGGACGAGGAAATTACCCGCATGCCGAAGGATCTGCTGGGCCATCTCAATCCGAATGAAGTGGTAGAACTTACCCGCCTTCTTGAACTGGCGCGTCAGAATTGTCAGGATATGCAAGCGCCCGTGAGCTGTACCGGCGAAAAATGCGACGCGGTCTAACAAAATCCGGTTCACAAAAAACATCGGCGTCGCCCATTGGGCGGCGCCGTGCAATTTGGGACCACACTCCGCGAGTTTAGCGGGTAACGATTTTTTGCGCGACCACAACCTCGTCCGCATCGGACTTGATGATCTTGTTATGCAGGCAGTACAAAGCGAGTTCAAGCCGGTCGGATACTCCCAGCTTGTCGTAGATCTTCCGCAAGTAGTTCTTGATCACCTGTTCAGTAGTGCCAAGTTGAAACGCGATCTCCTTGTTGCGTTTTCCCTGCGTGATACAGGTGATGATCGCCGTTTCTTTGGGCGAAAGACGCGGCTGAGTCCTTGGACTGACAAGCGCAGCAGCCTGAGCGCGATACGCATCGATGACCCAGTTGACGGCCTGGTTATCAATCCAGGTCTCGCCCGTGGCGATGCGGCGCACGCAACGCACCAGTAGATCAGGCGAAATTGAGCGGGAGATGATTCCGCGAACACCGCGGCGGTAGAGCTCGACGGTCTGACCCTCTTCGTTGTTGACCGCCTGAACGATCAGTTTGACGTCAGGGGAGACACGCAGAAGTTCGGGAATGGCATTCGGGGACCCGGTCAGCAGTCCTCCCTCAAGCAGAACAACGTCGGCGGGATGACGCTCGAGAGCGGAGCGGAGGTTATCCAGGGAGTCAGCCTGAGCCACCACCCGAATGTCGTCTTCAAGCGCAAAAATCTTGCGAATTCCGACTCGGTAGATCGCCTGGGAATCCGCAAGAATGATGCGGATTGTGCCAGGCTTTATTGGCGAGTCCAGAACTTCGCCGTCTGATGTTTCGTCGAGTATTTCCATATGTGGCCGCTACAGCCGTCAAAACCGGGGCCTTATTGCTCCACGAAATGATACTCATCGATGGTAGCAGCAGCCTGATAGTGACTTTGGCTTATGGAGCAGCGTACCACACGTCCACGACAGTGAACTAACACGTCTTGGGGAGTGCCAAGTACACTTCCTGGCATCCTCAGATTGAAGTCGAGTTCATCACCGACGTTCAACGGACCGCTCAGTTCAAGCAGGACACCGTTGGCCGATACGTTACGGGTGACAGCAGGAGAATCGTGAACTTTGTCCTCAGACAATTCCACCGGCAGGGAAAGCGGAAAGCGCACAGCGCATCGAACTTCTTTCAGGAAGGTGCCGCGCCCTGTCTTGCTCTGATCCTCAGGAGGGGTGGTCTTGGAAATTTCCATTACATGCGTTTCCTTTTCCGCTCTTTCTACCACTGCTGAATGTATACAACTTCTGCCGTATAACCTAGAGCACGAAAGTTTAAAAGTGGTAATCGGATAAGTAACTCCATCAGGGGATTAGCGCATCCAGCCCACGCTGAGAAACTGAAACTGAGCGTCACAGAATCATATATAAAAAGCCGCCGATCCACCTACCCATTCCTGATTTTTATTGTGGTCGACCCCCATCATTTTGCCGCGTCCCAGTCGGACCAGAGCAAGTGCAGGAGTCAGGGCACCGCCATCAGGCCACATATATAGGATCCGAATCTCAGCCTGGGTAAGTCCAAAAGGCGTCTCGATCGTGGGCTCGAAATGCATTCGTTGCTGCACGATGTAGCCGCTGCGCTCCTCGCCGGGGATGGCCTCCAGGCGTGCTCGCGTCGGTTCAAATTCGATTCCCCTTCCCGCAAACGAGAACAAGGGTTTTAACAACAGGTCGCCGTAGACGGTTTGGCTGCTTCGCGAGCCTGGCATCGGAACGCCTGCTCGAGAAAGGGAGTCTTCTCCAGAGCCGGCCAGAAAATCGTCAACAAAGGCGGCGGGTGGAACCGCTGGAAACCGGCCGGAATCCGAGAGAAAGGGAAGAGAGTATTTACTGATAAGGAAATACCAATTCGGATGCCCCGCCCATTCCACATCCCATGAGCGTGAGAGATCGAAGCCTGGCTTTACACCTCGCGCAATGAGTTCATCGGCGATCGCGCGGTTGTAAATGCGGTGAATCGGAATGAGCCGGCCGCCCTCATTCCTGTAAAACAGGTTGTTTCCCACCGGCTCGACTGCCCCGATATCGACGATCGAAATGCCAAACCGCTGGGCGGTCACGAAAAAGTCTGGAAACGTCTTCTGATGCAGAGGATCGACTTCCGTGAGGATTACGTTTTCAGCCCTGTGGCTCCCCAGGATCGTTCTACGCAGCAATTCCCAGTAAGAATCCTCTTCGAGTCCCCCCAGGAATACGCCAAGAGTCGGTGGGAGACCGAATACTTCCTGATACGCTTTGCACAATTCAGCCTGGTAGGCGAAAACCGAGGGGAATGCCTGAATTTCGACCAGCCGCGGAGCAAAATCGCCCGATTCTGCGCGCACCAGTGCGAAATCCGCGGTTAGAAAATGTGGATGGTCGGTCTGGTCGGCCACATCATACCCAGCCGGGATGGCATGCCGTGCCTTTTCGAGGTATTCGGGATCGGCCATCAAATGGTGCGCCATGGCAGCTCCCTGGTCGGCTATCTCATGGAGCAGGGAATACGGAACAAAAATAGGTGTCTCTGCCACTCGAAACGGTATGGCCCCGCCGCATCGCTCTGCGAGCAGTTCGAGCAGTCCTGCGTAGGCCCTGCCTGTAAATGTCCTGTTGAATTCACTCCGCAAGCTGGGAATCAAGCTAACTCCAAAGGTCACACAGGTTAAGGTCTGGCCAAACTCCTCAGCGAATGTGTATCCGGATGTCTCGAATTCAGGTGTCGTGGAGCACATTCTACCTGACCGGGCACAAGGCTTGAAGAGCAGCGTAACGTGACCATTCGGGCAGCTCTATGCGTGATTTCTCACGATGAGAGACAAGTAAACGTTATCTGGCAATTTTTTTCTCAATCTTCGGTACTTTTGTTGTATCGGACTGCACAGCTTGCGTTAGTCTTCTCAGCAGGTTCCTTTGTACACGCTGAGGTGTAGTCCAATATGTTCTCGTCATGGAAAGTTTCATGCGTGGCTTTTGGTTCGGCTCTTGCTCTGTCCGCAACTCTCGCGGTAGCAGCGCCATCCACGCATTATTCGCCCGCGCACAGCGGACTTGTTACCAGCACTGCTTACATTCCTGGGATGCCGAATCCGAAGCCGACTACGTACGTTCCTGGCATGCCCAATCCAAAACCGACTGCGTACATTCCTGGAATGCCCAATCCAAAACCGACAGCGTACGTTCCGGGGATGCCGAATCCCAAGCCGAGTACGTACATTCCTGGGATGCCCAATCCAAAACCGACTGCGTACGTTCCGGGGATGCCGAATCCCAAGCCGAGTACGTACATTCCTGGGATGCCGAACCCGAAGCCGACTGCGTAGGAGTAATGTCGAGAGAGTGACTAACGTTTGATTCTCTCCCGAGATCACGTCTCAGGGCTGTTAATCTTAAGGGGATTCGCTGTCGATATTTGCCGTGAAGGCAGACGATGACCCTGGACCAGACTCTTGAACTCGTCTCTACTCTCCTTCAGACCGTAGTCATCGCCCTGCTTGTCTTCAGAAAGATTTACAAGACACTTCCCCTCTTTTCTTCCTATCTCGTCTGGCTTTTCCTCGCTTATGGTTTGGGTCAGATCCTTTCCAGGTACCCTACCGCCATCTATCAACGCGGGTTTCTCGCCGTTTCTTTAGTCGATTCGGCCTTCATGTTCTGCGTTCTGGTGGAACTCTCCATGTCGGTGCTCAAACCGATTCGCGCGTCGCTGCCGCGGTGGACTTTTCTGCTAATTGGCGGGTTATTTGCGATCTTATTCGCAGTCGTTTGGCATTTTGCCAGGCCTTCAGGAGTTGGCCAGTGGAACTGGGCAACTCAGAACCTCATTCGTTCGGATATCGCCTCATCGATGATGCGGATCGTCTTCTTTCTTGCCGTTGCCGGATTCAGCCAGCTCCTATCGATCGGCTGGCGTGACCGGGAGTTGCAGATCGCAACGGGCCTTGGCTTTTACGCACTTGTCGGTCTGTCCGTGACACTTCTTCATATGAACCAGGGCGCCGATAATCCGAACCAGTATCATCTCCTCGACGAAGTGGCGAGCGGCAGTTACATCTTTTCGCTCGCATACTGGATTATGAGTTTCGCGCAGAAGGTACCGGAGAGACGTGAATTCACTCCACAGATGCAGAATTTCCTTCTGGCCATTGCTGGCCAGGCACGCAGCACCCGGCTGGCGATGACCCCTTCCTCTGAGTTCAAAAGGGACAAAAACACCCACTGATTCCAATCCTCTCCCTACACGGAGCTCGCGCTCACGTTTTCGGAGGGTCCCTTTCATACTCAATTCTCTTCAGGAGAAAGATTCCAATGCACTTGACTCTCACCCAGATGGTCATCCGTCCACCCGAAAGTGTCATTTACTCTGGACTAAGGTTACTTTAAGTTACTGATGTGATCATAAATGTGGATTACCCAAACGGGAAGAAAAACGCGGGGAATTGCAGAAAACGGTCCACAAATCTCGATTTTTCTGGTAGAACTGATAGGAACTGTAAGAGGCTGTCCGGCTCTCCCCGGGAACACATGAAGGTTACCAAAGACCGGACCAGGGGCTAATGATGATCTTCCCGCTGCTTCAACTCGCTGCAGTTGTCTTGGTTGCTCTGTACTTGGGCCGCTGGCGAATGAATGTGCGTCGCCGCAATTCACAGACCTGGGAGACTCTTTTGGCGAGGCTACGGCCTGACTGGAGCGCTCGCGAACTCAGTGATCAGTTTCTTTGGAAAGAGGGATTAACCTCCACGCCCGAGGACACCTGGACGCGCATGGAAGGTCCGCGGGGGCTCTGGGTCATGTTCCAGAACGCCAAAATCATGCTGGAAATGGCCGATTATGCAACCAAAAACTGCGAAAACATCGATCGCGTGCTGGTGGAAACTCTCCGCAGCGACGCAATGCAGATCAGGGTTTGCGTGTTGATGGCACTCGCACAGTATGCATTCAGCCAGGCCAGCGAAGGTGTTCGCGTAAACGCGTTCCGCGCCGCCTCGATGTATACAGGCATGGCTGCCAGAATGACCCAGCTGCTGCAGGAGAACGCAGCGGTCCTGGTTCCCGATTTCGTGGCGGCGATGTAAAGCGAACTCTCTGTTATCAAGAAAAGCCCCGGCCGATTGCCGGGGCTTTTGCATTGATGAACAGACGTTAATGACGGCGAAGGTCCGCGACCGAAGAAATTAAGCAGGATTTGCCTCGAGAAAGGCGTTGATGCGGTCGTATTCCTCCTGCGCGAGCCGGAAGGTAAGCGCCGGCGCAACGCCTTCGACTTGATTCGCACTGCGACCTCCGACGATTGCAGCAGTGATGGCTGGATGATGCAGCGTCCATGCGACGGCGACCACACCAGGCTGGATCTGATGGGGGGTGCCGATCTCGTGCAGCAGTTCCACAAGGCGAAGATTGCGGCTGAGCCGTGGCTCGTTAAACTCAATGGCCCGCTTACGCCAGTCGTCCGGAGGGAATGCGGCGATGCGTTCGCGCGTCATTTTGCCGGTCAGCATGCCGGAAAGCATGGGGGAATAGTTGATGATTCCGACGTTGTTTGCTTGTGAAAAGGGCAGAATTTCCTGCTCAATTGCCCTCCGAAGCATGGAATATGGGGGCTGAAGACTGGTAATTGGCGCGATTTTCTGCGCTTTTTTCATCTGTTCGACGTTGAAATTCGACACGCCGATGTAGCGGACTTTCCCCTGTTCTTTGAACTTCGCGAGGGCAGCCCAGCCCTCCTCAATCTCCTCTTCAGGGTTGGGCCAGTGAATCTGGTAAAGGTCGATTGTGTCGCGGCGGAGGCGGCGGAGCGAGTTGTGAAGCTCTTCTTCGAGGGATTTGGCTTTCAGAGAACGGTAAATGGAGCGATCGTCGTTCCAGCGCATGGAGCACTTGGTGAAAACGTAGGGCTTGTGACTCGTTGTTTTCAGAGCTTTAGCGACGACTTCTTCGGAGTGGCCGAGGCCGTAGATCGCGGCGGTGTCGATCCAGTTGACGCCGAGATCGAGAGCTCGGTGGATAGCGTTGATGGAATCGTTGTCATCCTGGGGGCCCCAGGCGAACTCCCAGTTGCCACCGCCGATGGCCCAGGCGCCGAAGCCGATGGAGGTCAAGCGGAGGTCGGAGTTGCCGAGAGTCCTGAGCTGGGGTGTTGCCGAAGTCATGGATGTCATAGCTCTCCCTTGGATGGGAGAGCTGCGAACCCGGTTTCATGTTTTTGATTTCCTGGATTTGGGCCGCGGACAAGGTGGTTCGATGAAACCGCTGCACAAGCTTTAGCGAAGCCTTCATTACTGCTCGACGGCGGGTCTTGCAGTTACCATTTGGGCATGGTTTCCGATCTGGATGCGATGTGTGCTGCCCTGGCGGAGGCCCGGAAGGCCGCCGAAGCGGGCGAGGTTCCCATCGGGGCGGTTGTGGTGTGCGACGGCGCAATCATCGCGTGCGGCCAGAACTCCGTCATCCGCACCAGCGACCCCACGGCCCACGCTGAGATTGTCGCCATGCGCTACGCGGCGGGTGTTCTCGGCAATTACCGGCTCACCGGCTGCACCCTCTACGTGACCCTGGAGCCATGCGCGATGTGCGCCGGAGCCACGATTCACGCACGCATCGACCGGCTGATTTACGGGTCTGCCGACCCCAAGGCGGGCGCCTGCGGGTCAGTTTTGTCGGTATTGAACCACCCGCAACTCAATCACCAGATGCAGGTGGAGCGGGGAATTCTCGCCGAAGAGTCGGCGCAATTGTTGCGCACCTTCTTCCGCGAGCGCCGATAGCCGCGAAAGCGTGATGCTAATGAGTGCGCTCCCGGAGCTTTAACCATGAGTCATATTGCCCGGAATCGATGTCTTGCGCGATCTTAGCCAGCGTCCGCCTCTGCATGATGCATCCTTCCATGGTTACGACCTGTTGCGCCGAGCCGTGCAATGAGGTTAGCAACTCCTTGAAACGCACGCTGTTGAGTTCGCGGATCCCGACAAGGGCATAGCTTCTGGCTTCCGGATTGCCAATTGCATAGATCTTTTCGAAATCTTCTGCTGCGGTTGGCAAAGCCATGATCACGTGAAACTCCTTCTCGCCTTCTGAGGTAATGCCCGCGAAGCCAACGCCTCCGAACGCAAAGACTGCCGTTTTTGCGAATCGCTTTATGGAATCCGCATGTTGATCCTGAGCGTGCCCCATGAAGCAGAGAACAAAAGGTACGAGAGCGATCTGCCATTTCATAAAGCCCCCTTGCAATCGACAGGTCTACTCAACTGCGAGTGAGCGCCCTGATCCTGTCGCTTTGCTCCGGCCACTTCGCCGCCAGGTCAGCATGGCTGGCGTTGTGATAATCAGCGTAATTGAAACCGGGGACAACGGAGCAGCCCAGCAGTGCCAGCTCTCCATTGCCGATCAGCCTCATGCCCTGCCAGACTCCGGCGGGAACCAGCACCTGGACCTGCTGTCCCGCTATCAAATCCTGTCCGAGAGTTAAAACGGCGGAGCTGCCGTCGTGGAAGAGTTGCAGCATCTCTACCGGATCGCCAAGGTAGAAATGGAAGATCTCGTCGGAATCGAGAACGTGCATTTCGGAGAAGACTCCCGCCTCGAGCAGGTAGTAGATCGCCGTGCCCTGGGGGCGAGGACCGCGGGAGGTCTCCAGATTCCCGGCGGACGTGAAGGTTCGCCGGAAGTATCCGCCCTCCACCGGGTGTGGATTGAGGTTGAGCAGCTTTTTGATCTGGTCAGCCGTCACAAATGAATCGTATATGACTGGTTAAAATAACGGTATGAAGGTCCAGGTTTACACCGCCTCCTGGTGCAGAGATTGCCGGGCGGCCAAGCAGTTTCTCGAATCCCACGGGATTCCCTATACAGAGATCAATGTCGATAACGACCCCGCCGCCTCCGCAGAGGTCATCCGCCATGTCGGCAAGCGTGCCATTCCCCAACTCGTTATCGACGGCGAGTGGTTCCAACCCTACAGACCCGGCCGTGGTCTTCTGTATGACGAGTTGCATCGTCGCTTCGGCATTGCGCGCACGTAACCTTCTTACACCTTGTAAAATCAGGAGTTGGCAAAGCCCAACGGCTTCGCGAACGCGCGGTTCTGGTTCGAATTCAGAGAAGAGCTAAAGGCTGAAAGCCGCAGGCTGCTTCGGGAGTTTTCCCTTGATCAAGCGTTACACGCGCCCGGCAATGGGTCGCATTTGGACGGAGGAGAACAAGTACCGCTGCTGGCTGCAGGTTGAGTCGGCGGCGAGCGCAGTTCTCGCTGAGGACGGGGTCGTCCCGCAGTCCGCCGCGGACGCGATTGCCAACAAGGCCAGCGCCTCTGCCGAGCGCATCCGCGAGATCGAAGCAGAGGTCAAACATGACGTTATCGCCTTCACGACCGCGGTGGCTGAGAGCCTGAAGGCGCAAGGGCTTGGAGAGCAGTCCCGCTGGCTGCATTACGGCCTCACTTCGAACGACATTGTCGACACGGCGCAGGCGCTGCAGGTGAAGGAAGCCTCAGCGCTGATCTGCCGCGGGATTGAGTCCCTGATGTTGGTTCTGCGCCGGCGCGC
>Ga0070714_100004410_pt1 | contig 10593 bp, 6 predicted proteins | sample LARL83metaG_FD_65450 | JGI IMG/M metagenome (GOLD analysis project Ga0070714, IMG submission 65450) | Corn, switchgrass and miscanthus rhizosphere microbial communities from Kellogg Biological Station, Michigan, USA - LAR L8-3 metaG | ecosystem: Host-associated > Plants > Roots > Rhizosphere ... | reverse complement strand
AGGGGATTTCATCGGCACCGCAGGAATACTCCGCACTCTGGCGGGTTATTGTTCCTTAAAGGAATCATCGGATTCGGCGCCCGGACGCGGCTTCCAACTCAAGCTGTAGTATTCGCCACGATCACGCGCCCAGGGATCAAATGCATTCACCACGTTTTCCAGTTCGGGAGCCAATTCCGGGATATTTCGCAGGAGCACACGTTTCATGGGTGAGACAGGCTGAATATGTCCGTTGGGCTTTCCTTTTTCCATCATTTCCGGACCTGGTCCGTTATGGTTAACCCAATGGACACCAAGAGTTGAATAAAACTCCGGACGGAAGCAAGACGTGAAGAATCGGTCACTGAAGAGTCTGCGTGAGGCATTCAGGATGAAGACGACAAATTGAGTTTCGGAGATGGCAAATCCGTGCGGGCGCCGATACTCCGCAAGGTAGCCAACGGCTGTATCCACATCTTCAATGTTATCGACGAGCGTTCCATTTGCGTGCCCAAGGCAATCATTAATCGGCGTCCCATCGTCATTAATCTGAGCGTCGGTAATGACCTTGGTAGCATCGCAAACGTGCTGGCCGTAGACCTCTCGCATCGTTCGCACTACGTCCTCTTGTTCCAGCCGCTCGGGCGATTCAGGCGCCGTGGCGGGGTCCATGAAATCATCGAAACTGGTGAGCTGCCGCAACCCATACTGGCGACGAAACTCGTTGAACCGCGGAACCCCGTGCTCCCGGTCACGAATAATGTCGAGAGCTACCACGTCTATCTGCTGGGTCTTGCTTTCCAGCCTGCCCATCTTCAAGTTCTGAAGAAAGAGAGGTGAGTTGTGGAGCGTGAGGGTTCCAAGCCGCTGACGGCCCAACGTGAGCCCCCAGTTTGGAAGTCCCATTGAATGAGTGAACGAAGTAGCTTTTCCTTGAAATGTCTCAACTACTGGAATTCGTCTGATGATCTTGTTCGGGTCGCCGTTCAATTCTCTGTATTCCAAGAGATCTGGAACCAGTGGGTGCAATCGATACACCGAGACGAATTCCTCTGGGAAATTGAACGGTGAACCGAAATGATTGACGCCGCCATTTGTGTACTTTGGATCAGATATGTCAAATCCATGTACTTTACTTCCGAGGCCAAAAATTCCCGGACCCGAGGCGAATACGGAATACCAGGTTGAAGCTTTCCTGGCATCCTCGGACTTACCGAAATTCTGGGTTACAACGTCGCTCAATGCCTTGGAGAGCAGGCCACCGTTCGCCCCGAGCAAGCCGTTCCAGTTGCCATTCATGCCCAGATTCAGTGGCTCGTTGTAAAGGAGCTGCGGCGTCCACTCGATGGTATGAATTTTGGCAATCTCGGCTGCAACGACCAGGCGAGCTATTTCAAACAACTGATCCGGCGTTACGTCGCGGTACCGGATCACATTCATGGGCCTCGATGGGTCTCTCAAGCCGGAGTCTGCGCCTGGATTTTGCGCCGCCACTCGCCTGAACTCCGCCACAAACGAATTGTGTTCACGAGCAAAGAGGTTGTGCAGGAAGCTCAGGCCGACCGTCCAGTTATCCGGGAAGGCGACAGCTTCCTGCCCGGTCCACTCAGGATTGATTGGGTCACTGGGCCCGAAAACCGGGAGATAGCCAGGGCCGTTTTGACCTTCGACGGGAATTAGAAGCAGCTTTGCTTGATCGGATGGATCGCGCTTTACACGCATTCGGGAAGTATTATCGAAACCATACAGCTGTGAAGAATCCCACCATGCAGTGTTGGTGTTGCGCATGGTCTTCGGGGAACGTCGAAGGTAAGTTCGTCCTCCGGCGGAGAAAGTGGCGGGATCAGAATCCTCCGCGATATAGCCTTTGTCTATCATGTCGTCAGGTCGGCAACCTAACTTCTCAATGTCTTCAGAGGAAAGCGGCTGAGTCGCATTATTTACCAGCTTTGTTTCGCAACCAACCTTCATGTATTCCGGTTGATTGTGGCCTTCTTCGAGGTGTGAGAACCAGTCATGCGTCATGAACTGGATCCAATACGCAGCGAGAGCATTAAAAAAGGGAGCTTTCTTGTAGTCACAGTGAGCGTCCTTCGAATCGCCAGGTAGTCCATATCCTGCCTTGCATTTCTCAGGGCTCGATTGAATGCGGGTAAAGAGTTCGCGACTGATCACCTGCGGATCCGGTTCGAGCAGCGAAAGCCGATTTCCATGCCGATTCCTTGTCAGATCATTCAGTCCCAAATCCGGATAGGACGTTTCGAACTCCACATTGCGCGCAAACAGCATTCCAGATGATCCCATCGCAGGATTCAAAATGTCGTTGCAAATGCCAGTCACTGTCCGCCAGCGAATAAGGTCTCCCTTGCAAACCTGCGTTCCGTCTCCGCCGACTTCGTTGTAATACGGGTTCGTGGTCTGGAGGCGCATCTCAGGCCAAAGCTTTATTGCCGGGCCGCCAACTCCGTTCTGGCCGCGGACGTATTCTTCGTATGTACCAGAGTTGTCGAAGAGATTGAATTTGATCAAGGACACTCTTTGGAGTTCCAAATCCACAAGTGCGCCTGCGACACCGCGTGTTGCAGGCAGGTTTGAAGAGATGAATCCCTTTGGCAGCGAAGACAAGTCTCCTGTCCCCCAGTAGTCGGACCAATCTACCCAGGGAGTTCCACGGAATTGTGTCGCCAGATATCCTCCGCGACATAAGTCGGTCGCTTTAGAAAGTTTTCCTTGAAAGCGTTTCTCACGGTCGGCAGGGATTTTAAGGACCTTGAGTTGATCGACAACCATCTGAGCGCAAGCCTGCAATGCTTTCGCTTCTTCTTGCTTCGCGGACGGTACGGGAGGTGTGACTTGAGCGGGCGCGAGAATCGTTTGCAGGTGAATCAACCAGAGCAAGGAAACCGCGAATGGCGCGACCTTTCGAAGCATCATTTCCCCTCCAATATGGCATTGCAGGCGGTGAACCTCGGCCGCCGGGTGCCTCGAGCAGCCGGCGTCCATTTGCGATCGATGGACTTTGAGGCTCTATTACGGAAGTACAGAGCTATTCCTGTTCGACAACCGGACTTTCAGGTTTGTCGTTAATTCCGATAGTGCAATGAGCTCTCTAAACGTATCGTTCCTGCGAAGAATAAGCATTGATTTCAACACCGGGGAAATAGATCGGACTTCCGACTCTCGGTTAAAAAAGCAAAAGAGATGAGGATCGTAGCACTCCTCATAATCACTTTGCAATATCCAGTGTTGATCAGGGTGCTATGCCTGAACCATGCGAGAAAGGGCGATTTGACACACCGATGTCCGAGTTCAATCTTGACAGTTTCATAAAATGAGAGATAAATACTTCAACGATTCGCTTTCTCTTTCTGCCGACACCCGCAGTGAAAGACTCGATAAAGGAACTGGCGATATTGTCTGAAACGCCGGTCATCATTCGAACACCACGTCTTGGTACTAATCCCATTCCGCTCGGTCTGTCGATGGCCGCCACGAGGTGATCCATGGCAACGAATGCCGTTACGAACTGGTTTGGCAACATCGTTTCCCATCCGGGTGTCATCGTCGATGCCAACTCGGTCAACGATATCGTCGCTATCATGAAGGATCCAGTGAAGTATCCTTCGCCTGTTCGTGCAGTTGGCTCTAATCATTCGACTACGGCGTGTGGCGCGGTTGAGGGTGGCACGCTGATTCGGATGAAGATGAATCAGATCCTCAGCGTTGGCCAGGATAGCCTGACTGTTGAGGCGGGCGCGCTGCACCTGCAGATGGCTAAGGCACTCGAGGCAAAGAACCTGCAATTCTATGTCAACACTGAAATCGGCAGCCTGTCCGCCGGCAGCGCAGCTTGCGCGGGGACCAAAGATGCGTCGTTCGATGGAGAGTACGGGCAGGTCGGCTCTTACATCACAGGCGTCAAAGTGGTGCTGCCCAATGGAGAGTTGCTGGAAGTTACAGAGGCCGCTCAGCCCGATCTGATGCAAAAAGTGCGATCAAGCTACGGGCTTTTTGGAATCATCTACGAAGTAACTTACAGGATCCGAGCACTTACGCCGATGCATGTGCACCACAAAACATTCAGTCTGGATGAATTCATTGCCGTTCTACCGGACCTCAAGGCGCTGAAGTATTCGATGATGTACTACCTGTTTCCCTTCGCAGACAAAGTCACGGTTGAGTTCAGGAAATACAATCCAGGAGCTACTGGTGAACCCAACCACGCTGCATGGGCGCTGCGAAACCATATATGGGGCACGTCCGGTCCTCAGTTTGGACACAGTGTTGAACAGAATGTGTCGAGCCCCGAAATCCGATACAGCATCATCGATGCATTCAACGCTGGCTGGCGGTTGCAACTGGAGAATATCGTCTCAAGCGATTACACTCTGCCCCCTGACCAGATCATCGAGTATCCACCGGTATCCAACGATAGTCGATATACATTTAGCCTTTTCGCGTTCCCCGAAGGCGAGTTTCCTGTGGCTCTCACCGACTTCTACAAGTTTTGCAACGACTACTATGCTCAGAAGGGTTATCGCTCAAATCTTCTCTACGTCGGATATCGGATAGCGCAGGACCAGAAGGCGCTTCTCTCCTACTCTTACGATGGAACGGTTATGACCATTGATCCTGTTTCCACGGCAAATCCGGGGTGGGACGACTTTCTAACTGCCTACAACCAATTCTGCAGCGAGCGCAATGGCGTGCCGCTGCTGAATCAGACTCCGCTCCTGAATCCGGCTGTCCTCCAAAAAGCGTACGGCGACAAACTGACACTTCTCGCTGCGGCGCGCAAACAATACGATCCCCAGGACCGCTTGTTCAACGCGTATTTTCGGGAACTGCTTTCCTAGTCAGCCGGATTGGAATGAACATGCGAAGTAGATTCGTGGTATTCGTGTTGATTGCGATTTGGCCTGTGGCTGGGCATTCCCAGGCACTCGTGTCAACCGCGTGGACTCCGATTCAGGTGTGCCCGGGCGCCTTTCCGACTGATTTGACAGCGACCGACTGCCGATACAAATTGTCGCGAAGAACTCTGGATTTTGTGGGCGGGTCCGTAACAGACCAGGCGGTGCTGGGCGCCGTCGTGTTTGGATTTGGAGCGCAGATTATCCAGTCTCCATCAGAGTGGAAACGGACGTGGGACGGTTACGGACGCCGCGTCGGCTCGCGTTACACACAAGCCCTGGGCAAAGGTACTGCGCAATATCTCATTGGCATGATGCTGAATGACGATCCAAGATTCCTCGCTCTGCGAAACGATCCGGGCGTCCTCGCTCGACGTAGAGCCGCTGTCTGCACACTGTCGGCAAGCGCACCAGGTAGTTTGATCCAACCTTGCTCCAACTCGGAGTCCAAGATCCTGGATGCTCTTACTCACGACGGCTGGCGGCGCTTCGGGCACGCGTGGTATGACGTCGTCACGGTGCGCCGATCATCGATTCACGGCAACGGCCATCGTATTCCGGCGATCTCCCGGTTTGCCGGTGAGGCTGCGGGAGCTTACGCGGGTTATCCGTGGTACCCAGGATCTGAGAACACCTTGGCGCAGGTAGGTCAGAGGGCGGCCGGCGCATTTGGCACGGCAGTTCTTTCGAGTTTCTACACCGAATACCATCCCGAAATCACAAATCTGCTCGGCGCGATTTTTCGCCGGGGCGGCCAACCGAAATCCAGTCCACGAGCAAACCAATGAAGACGACCAACGCGATCTCGCTGGCCATGCTATCGCTCCCTTTCCTCGCAGGGTGCCATGTGCCCCTGCGGTCTTATCGCGTGGCCCCTTTCCATCCGGCTATCCAGGTGCCGGTCCCAACGAGCGATTCGGCGGGGACTCGCCCTGAAGAGTCGCCGGTGAAAGACTGCGTGGATGCAAGTTCTCCAATTTGCCTTGCCTTTATTGAAGTGGACGACATGGGCGAACTCTTTAACAAAGTCGAACTGGATACAGCACTCGGCCTGATTCGTCAGACCAACCGGCTCGCAAAATCGGAATCCGGGGAGGAAGATCCGATTGTCATCACCTTCGTGCACGGCTGGAAGAACAATGCCAGTTTGACGAACGACAATGTGGCAGGATTCAGCGCCGCGTTGCAGGAAGTGTACCGCCGCTCCGGTAAGACCCGTCATGTGATTGGTATTTACATCGGCTGGCGGGGTGATCTGATCCGCTCGTATTTACCCGTCGCGCGTCAGTTCTCCTACTTCAACCGCGAAGCGACAGCTGTTCGAGTACCGGGCGCGACGCTGTCCAGCGCACTGACCCAGATTGCTGCGTGGACTCACGAAAACAGCCGCGCTCTCGCCATCTTCATCGGTCATTCGTTTGGCGGTCTTCTGCTCGAGCGAGCACTGAGCGAAGCAACCGCCAGCCAAATTGCGGAAGCAACAATCAGTCGCCAGGAAGCGGAGGGCCATACTCAATCCGAGGTCGAGGCGAACAGGGAAACAGTAGCGGCCGAGTTGGCTGTGAATTCGCGTGCCGACCTCGTTATTTTCATTAATCCCGCCGGAGCTGCAACAGAGGCAAAGCAGATGTTGGATTTCCTGACATATAACAAGTACCGGTACCAGCCCACCGGCGGTCAGGATGCGGAGAATACCACCGCGGATCTCGATCGTCCACTGTTCGTGTCGCTTACATCGACCGCCGATATGGCGACAAAACTCGCCATGCCTATCGGGCACGGTCTTCCATTTCTGGCCTTCAAAATGAACGGTAGCTTTCGCGATCTCAATCAGGTTCCTGGCGACAAATATGAACTTTCGTGCTTTGATCCACACAGGTCGTCGCCTAGTTGGGTACTGAAAACAAAGCAGGAGGGTGCGCAGTCGCAGGGCGCCTACTTCATGAGTACCGCGCCGCACATGCAGGTGCTGCAAAGTCATCTGATGCTCAAAGCTATTGGTGCAAACCAGATGATTGTGTCGTCAACAGGCAAGAAGATCCAGATTGAAAATCCAAATGCAATTGCGAAATGCAATCGGGATCTGTTCAACAAACAGCATCTGAATGTCGTCAGCACGTTCAGACTTGCAGACACCGGAACCTGCTTCGCGGTGCAGGAGAGGCCCGATCGATGCAATGGAACTCCCTATTGGCTCATGGAGATTGATCCCGACATTGTGCCTGATCATGGAACGATTTTTACAGGACGATTTATCTCGTTTCTCATTGACACGTTCTTTCAGACTCCGGCCGGAAACCCACTGCAACGGTTGCGTCCTCAGTTGATGAGCGACTCGATAGCCGGCACAAACGGTTCAACCTCTACGCCGCATTGACGTATCGTCGGCAAGGTTTTCAAGCGGATTGCGGCGTTTGCTCCCTGAAGACAGTCACCCAGAACGGAGCTTCGAGAATGAACTTGCAGAAGCTTCGATTCAATGGCATCCTGCTTGGGCAGTTCACTGTCCTTACAGGCACGCTGTTGATCTTCAGAAGGGCAGATTCCCGGGACGTCCGAGCTGACGGAGACGATTAGGCTGGAAGAGAGCGCGACTGAATGGATGAGCAAGTACAAAAGATAGAAGTTGTCGCAAAGCGATCCTGGGGTGTGATTATGGCCTGGATCGGCGGGATCACCGCATTGATCGGCTTCATCGCAACCATTAGTGGCGGGGTCAACTGGTTCAGAAATCATCATCGTCAAAGTTCTGAATATAAGGCGAGAATTGCACTCGCCCAGACTCAAACGAACCAAAAGCAGTATCAGGCGGCCCTGAGCACATACGGAGAAATCCTCAAACAGGATCCACTGGATCGATCGGCCTTGGATGCGCAACTCGACACCGCCATGCTCTGGGTCGAGAACTTCTCGGTTTTCGTGCGCGAGGGAAAAGATGAAGGTGATATTTCTGCTCCGGCGCTCGATGATATCTTCCCCGTCCTCACCTCAGGACTCACAAGAGTGAGAGGAACGCGCTCGGCAGATGTGCAGGCCCATCTCGGGTGGGCACACTTTCTGAACCAGAAAATTGCTTATCGCGAGGACGAATCTGTGGCGGTCGACGACTGGCGTGCCGCGTTGTCCACTGATCCGACCAACGTATACGCGAATGCGATGTTGGGAAACTGGATGCTCCAAACCGGCGGCGGAAGTCTCGCAGAAAGTGTGCAGCACTTTCATACCGCGGTGGCCACAGGACGAGCGCTGCCATTCGTCAGAGAGCTTCAGGTCGGAGGACTTCTGTACCTTGAGAAACCTGCCGCCAGGGCCGAAATCATGAAGGTTGTCAATGAGATGAGAAGTCGCAGTGAGCCGCTGGACCAGGGAAACCGTCATCGCATCTCGAGTTGGTTGTTTGGCCCGTCTGTGACCAATCGTCCGGAACTGCTTGAAGCGCTCACTGCGGTTTCTTCGGATGATGCCTGGAAGACATACCTCTGGCTCACCGGCAATTCCGTCGATGCTTCCCAGAGTTTGCAGGATCTGAATCAGAAGTTCATCCACGCGAATTTACTCGAATTGTTAGGTAACCACGACGGGGCACTGAAGGAGTATCGCCAGATTCAGCAGGGGCTTCGCGATCAACCTGGATCCCTCCGGGATGAGGTGGAAGCTGCAATCCGAAGACTTCAGCACGCCTGAAGACAAGTGCAAATCAACCCACGGAGATTCCTCAACATGGCTAAGAGAGTCATCTTCTGTGCAGACGGCACGTGGAACACGCCCCATGGTCCCGCCAGCCTGCCCGACGATACAAATGTACGCAAGCTCTACCTGCTGTTGGTTGATGACGCCACGCAATTGAAGTACTACGACAGCGGCGTCGGAACCGACGGAACGCCATTTGAGCATTTCTTCGGCGGGACGATGGGAGAAGGCTTGTTCGAGAAAGTCCAGGACGGATACGGATTCGTCTCGTATGTCTGGGATCCCGGAGATGACATTTACATCTTCGGTTTCAGTCGCGGAGCTTACACGGCGCGCAGTCTCGCCGGAATGCTCGCAGCATTCGGGGTGCCCACGAAGAACCTTGATAACCAATCGGTGAAGCGCTTGTTCGACGCCTATCGAATCAGCGATCACGAACAACGTCTGAAGGCAAAGGCCGAGCTATCCGCGGAATACGAATTGGCAGAAGTCAAGGTGCGAATGGTTGGGGTCTGGGATACAGTGGGGTCACTCGGGATTCCAGGCCATCTTTTCGACGCTTTCGACCAGGCAAAATATGGATTTCTCGATACGACCCTTAATCCATGTATCCAGAACGCGTATCACGCGATCTCTCTGGATGAGAGGCGAGCGTCATTCTTGCCAACGCTGTGGACGAACCCCGACGGAAGTTCAAGAAACAATGACGAGCAGGTCCAGCAGGTATGGTTTCCGGGGGTTCACTGCGACGTGGGCGGAAGCTACGCTGAATGCGACCTTTCAAACATCACACTGCGCTGGATGATCGACAACGCAAAAAAGATTGGATTGGTCTTTGATGATGCCGCGGTCCAAAAGAGTCTTCCTACGAGCTATAAGCCGCTCGGCGCATCCCACGATGAGTGGAAACTTATTCCGTGGGGACTACCCAAGAGCCGTGTCGCCCCTTCAAACGCTGTAATGTCAAATACGGTGAAGCTTCGTTTGGACGGCGGTCTCGGATATCAAACCGCCGCCCTCAATTTGCCAATCGACTCGTATCAACAAGCCGCTGTTATCCCGGCAAACGAGATCGATCTGTCCCGTTGAGCCGGTGACTGAAAACCTGAAGAAAGGGTCCGGAAATCCAAAGTCTCAACCGAACCGTTATTCCGGACATTCCTGCTTCGTTTCACGTGACGTGAGGAAGATTCAGCTTTTTCTCCTCCGCCGCTTCGGTCTGGAGACCCTTGCTCCTTCATCCACGCTGCGAATCGTCCAGAAGTCGGAGGCAAGCTTGGCTGAACTGAGGTACGCATACGGAATGGTGAAGTAGCCTTTCTTTCCCCAGGAAGGCCCCCATGAGTTTCGAACCAGGAATGTACGCTTAGAATCGTCATAGCCCACCGCCATCACGGCATGCCCTCCAATTCTCTTCTCGCTGAACTTGGGCATCTCGAGGGTCCCGCTCTTTGCCACTGCCGCACTTTCAAACGATTGATATACGGTGAAGCCGAACACGAACGGGTACCCGGAAGCAATACAGCCCCGCATGGTATCCAGATCCTGGATCAGACGTTGATACAGCACAACCAGATCCGCCTTCGCTGCCGAGACTGCGGCGTCAGATGGAGCGTCTTTGAATTTGCTGATGTCGTAGGGCCAAACTCGTTCTGGCGGTGCGCCCTGTGTCGCGACGCTCTTGATCCCATCGCGGATCTGGGCCCCAGAATCGCTGTTAACCGTGCCTTCCATGACCCTCTCGTTGTAGTAGATGAACAACCGCGAGGGAACAAATCTTTTCTTCTGGTCGAACTCGATCGCTGCGGCTATCGCATTGGCGGTGCAACTTCCAAGCTGGCCCTGGTCGTAGACCGGTGGACACTTCTCCGAAAGATCCATCCTGCTTGGGATACTTCGCTGTATCGGAGTGGGCGCAGCGTATAAAAAGTCGCGCTGGTCAGGTAGATCTGGAACCCAACCATACAGCTGAATTCTGTGTGCACCGGGAATCTTGGAAGGGGACATTTTC
>Ga0070714_100004409_pt1 | contig 10593 bp, 12 predicted proteins | sample LARL83metaG_FD_65450 | JGI IMG/M metagenome (GOLD analysis project Ga0070714, IMG submission 65450) | Corn, switchgrass and miscanthus rhizosphere microbial communities from Kellogg Biological Station, Michigan, USA - LAR L8-3 metaG | ecosystem: Host-associated > Plants > Roots > Rhizosphere ... | reverse complement strand
CGGCAAAATCCAGTCACAGAGATGATGCAGCCGGAGAAGTCTATGAAGATCTGCGCCTCGAGATTCACGCTTGCCGCACTGGCGTTGTGCGCGGCGACATCAAGTTTCGCGCAAGATGCGCAGAATGCGGCGCGCGGCGCGACACACGATTGCAGTGGCATGACCGGCACCGCGCTCGCCACCTGTCAGCAGCTGAATCGAACTCCGAACGAGCGGGCGCCGAGCGGCGCGGGGACCCCCAACGATTGCAGCGGCCTGACCGGCGCGCCGCTGGCGAGCTGTCGGCGCCTGAATGCGGCCGAGACGACGGCACCGGGCAGCAGCATCGGTCCCAGCGAGGATTGCAGCGGCCAGGTCGGCGATGCGCTCAAGGCCTGCCGGACGCTGAACGGCCAATCGACCGAGTATGACTCCGCCGCTGGCGCCGCCGGTGCGGGCGGCACCGCGCGGCAGTGAGCCACTTCGCCTTTCGACGGCATTCCCGCGCGAAAGCGCGCGGTACCGGTTCTACCGATTCAGCAACCGACAAGGACGCGACAATGAAACGCAAGGACGACAATGTGCATGGCGAGGGCAATTACAAGGCGGCGCGGGAGTTCGACGCGGCGGAAGCGGCCTTCGTGAAATCGGGCCGTGTCGACAAGGCCGCGCGCGACGCGGCTCCGAAGTCGCCCGCCGAAGCGGCGGAACTCGCCCGAGCCGAGGAGTTGGCGCGCAAACGCGCCCGCGAAGAGGATCCTGCTTTGCGTCGCCGCACACCGGCAAAGGGGCGGACCTGATCGACTGGAAACGCGCGGCCGCTACCGGCCGCGGTTTCGCTAGCGCACGCTGACTATTCGAGCTTGATCTCGCCGTCGAATTTGACGTCGATCTGCAAGCCCGGCACCACCAGCGACACGTGAGCGGGAAATTGTTCCCGGCCGGCAATCGTGCCGTCCGCGATCGCGCGCGCGACAGCCTGCTCGATTTCCCGCTGTGAGTTGATGCCGACCATCTTCAGAAATTTGCGGATACTGAGGTTGAAGGTCTCTTCGTTCATTCAGAAACTCCCTGATCGCCGCCGCGGCGCGACGCCGCGACCGACGACCGCCGTCTATTTGAGCCAGGCGTCGACGATGCGGTCGTATTCGCCGTTTGCCTTGGCCAGATGCATCCACTGATCGACCCAGGCCTTGAGGACGGTGTCGCCCCGGGGCAGCAGGTAGGCCATTTCGCCGTATTGCAGCGGCTTGGTCGGATTGACCGCGCAAAGACCCGGCTTCGCTCTCTGCTGGACGACAGCCTCGACCGACTCGGAGATCATGACGTCGGCGCGGCGGTTCAGTATTTCGTCGAAGATCTTGGTGTTGTCGTCGAAGATTACGATCTTGGCCTGCTTGAAATTGGCGCGGGCGAAGCGCTCGTTGCTGCCTCCCGGGTTCTCGATGACCGTCACGCCGGGCTTGTCGATGTCGGCGATCGTCTGGAATTTTCCGACGTTCTCGCAGCGGGTGATCGGCGCCTTGCCGTTCACCATGTATGGCTCGGAGAAGAACGCCCGCTTCTGCCGGTCGAGCGTCACCGAGATACCGCCGACGGCCAGGTCGCATTTCTCGACAAAATCGTCCATCAGCTTCGGCCAGCTCGTCTTGACGAACTTCGCCTCGACGCCCAGTGACTTCGCCATCGCCTGCGCGATGTCGACATCGAGGCCCTCGAAGCTCGTATCCGTCCGGGCCAGGCTGAACGGCTTGTAATCGCCCGGCGTGCAGACGCGCAAGGCGCCGGCCTTCTGGATCGCGTCGAGCCGGGATTCCTGCGCCAGGGCGGGGCTGGCGCCGAGCATCGCCAGCGTGAGGACGACGAGTAGCCTGATCATTGCATGCTCCATCGAAAGTGGCGGGCCGGCCGTGCCGTCGCGCCGGTTCACCGGTCGATTATAGGGCACCGAATGCGCCGGCAAGAGACCGATTGCCCGGCTCCAGCCACTATGCTATTGTCATGAACACCCCGATCGATGCCTTGCGCGATGAAGATCCGGACACTGGTCACCAGGCGACAGTACTACGGCATGGAAGCGGTCGCGCTGCGCGCGGCGATGGCGCGGGTGCTCTCGCGCGTCGCGGGCCTGCCCGCCGATGCGGCGCGCGTCAGCCGGCGCCATCTCTACCTGGACTTCGGGCTCGACACCGTCGCGGCGCAGGAAACGCTGGACCAGATGGTCGCCGACGGCCTCCTCCAGCAGCCGGATGAACGGCAAGCCGATTTCGCGCTGACCGAGCGCTTCCTCGAATTCGCCACCGCGCGGGTCGTCGAACCTTTGCCGCGCGACCGCGCTCGGCAGTTGCTGGGCAAGGTCTGCTTGCTGGCGACCCAGATCAACGCCGAGTGGAAATCCAACCCGCTCGAGATCGCCGCACTGGCTCCGTTCGGCAGCTACATCAGCCAGGACAAGCTGCTGGCTGAGTTGCCGCTGGGCATTGTCGTGCGCGCGCGGTCGCCCTCGCGCAAGGCCCGCTGGGCGCGGACGGTCAGCCGGCGCGACGGTGCGAGGCAGATCCGTTCCGCGGTGCGCGAGCTCTCGACCTTTTTCCATATCCGCATGGTCAGCGACCCGAAGCTGCTACCGCAGCCGTTCGCGGTCGTCTTTCAGGACAGCGGCGACGAAGGCGCCGACACATCGCCCGAGCGGCCCGAGCCGGCCACCCAATCCCAGGCCTGAAACGCGCCCGCCGCGCCTGCGCGGCGTCAGATCGCTGCTGCTAAACTGCCGCCGCGATGGATGCCGAGCTGCAGGCGAGTTACGACGAATTTCCCTACCTGAGCCTGGCTTTTCCGCAGTCGCACCCCGACCGGCTCGCGACGATCGCGCAGCTCCACGGCCTGACAGCTGCGCCGGTCGGCGAATGCCGCGTGCTCGAAATCGGCTGCGCCGCCGGCGGGAACCTGATCCCGATGGCAGCCGCCCTGCCGCGCTCGCGCTTCCTCGGCATCGATTTCTCCGCGGTGCAGGTGCGCGAAGGCGCTGCCGACATCGCGGCGCTGAGGCTCACCAACATCGAGCTCGAGCAGGCGGATCTGCGCGATTTCGGCGAAGCGTCCGGCGTGTTCGACTACATCATCGCGCACGGCGTTTATTCCTGGGTGCCGGCCGACGTGCAGGACAAGCTGCTCGAAGTGTGCTCGCGGCAGCTCGCGCCGCGCGGCATCGCCTATATCAGCTACAACACCCTCCCCGGCTGGAACATGCGCGGCATCGTCCGCGACGCGATGCGCTATCACACGCGTCAGTTTCCGGATGCCCTTACGCGGGTGCGACAGGCGCGCGCGACGCTGGACTTCCTGGCGCAGGCGACCGAAGGCGCGCAGTCGCCCTACGCCTTGATGCTGCGTTCGGAAGCCGAGCAGCTGCGGCGCAAACAGGACTACTACGTTCTGCACGACCATCTCGAAGAGTTCAACGAAGCGCTTTTTTTCCATGAGTTCGCCGCACGCGCCGCACGGCACCGCCTTGCGTTCCTCGCCGAGGCCGAGTTCCGCACGATGATGATCGACGGCCTGCCGGCCCCGGTCGCACAGACGGTCGACCGGATGGCGCCCGGCATCGTGCAACGCGAGCAGCTGACCGATTTCCTGCGCAATCGCAATTTCCGGCAATCGTTGCTGGTGCACGACGATGCGCCGATCGATCGCGCGCTGACACCGGCGCGCGTGAATGCCCTGTGGGTCGCGTCGGCGGCACGTGCTTCGGGCGAGGCTGGCGATCCGCGCGCGCCGGCAGCCGGCGAGTTTCGCATGCCCGACGGCAGCGGGCTGCGCACGCCCCATCCGATCTCCAAGGCAGCGATGGCGGTGCTCGCCAAGCATTGGCCGGCGCCGATACCTTTTTCCGATCTGGCCGCGATGGCGGCGGCGCGCATCGGATTGACCGGCGACGTCGACGACGTCCAGAGCGCGACGCTCGCCTCGGACCTGCTCAAATCCTATTGCGCCGGCGCGGCCGAACTGCATGCGCTGGGCCCGGCGTTCGTGATCGAGCCCGGCGCACGGCCGCAAGCGTTTCCCGTCGCGCGGCTGCAGGCGGCGCGCGGCGCCTACGTGACCAATATGCGGCATGAAATGGTCGGCCTCGACGACGCCGATCGCCAGCTTCTGCCGCGGCTCGACGGCTCGCTCGAACGGGCCGCGGTCGCGGCGCAGGCATTTCCAGGCCACGGATCCGCCGACGCCGCGGCGGCGCTGGACGAAGCGCTGGCGCGATTCGCGCGCCAGGCGCTACTCGTGCAATGATGCGGGGACGGCAGCGGCGAGCGCACGTTCAATACGGGCATCGCCGCGCCCGATAGCCAGCGACGAAAGGTAAACATGCGCAACAACCCGGTCAAGGACGTGCTCGCAAGCGGCGGCCGCGCGATCGGCGCGGTCGTGTTCGAATGCTTCGTGCCCGGCCTGCCGCAGATCTGCCGCAATGCCGGCGCCGAGTTCGTCATGTACGACATGGAGCACACCGGCCTGGGCTTCGAAACGCTCAAGACGCAGCTCGCGCTTTGCCGTGGTCTCGATATCGTCCCGATGGCGCGCGTGCCCCGCGGCGAATATCACTTCATCGCCCGCGCGCTGGATGTCGGCGCCTTTGGCGTCATGATCCCGATGGTGGCGACCGGCGCCGAAGCCGAGCATCTGGTGTCGTGCTCGCACTATCCGCCGCTTGGCCGTCGCGGCGCGGCGTTCGGGTTTGCGCACGACGATTACCAGGGCGGCGACGTCGTCGCCAAGATGGCGGCGCTGAACCAGCGCACGATGATCATCGCGCAGATTGAAACCGCCGAAGGTCTCGACAATGTCGAGGCTATCGCGGCCGTGCCCGGGATCGACGCCCTTTGGATCGGCCAGTTCGATCTTACGAACTTCCTCGGCATTCCGGCGCAGTTCCGCCATCCGGCGTATCTCGCCGCGGTCGACCGCGTGCTCGCCGCCTGCGCGACGCACGGCAAGACGGCCGGCATGCTCGCCACCGACGACGCCTGGGCGCGCGATTACGTCGCCAGGGGGTTTCGCCTGATGGCTTACGGCATCGACCAGCTGCTGCTGCAGGACGCGCTGCGGCATGGGCTCGACGTACTGCGCGATGCCGCCGCCGGAGGAGCACGATGAGCGCCAGCTTCCGCGTCGGCCTGCCGCGCGACATCCTCGACTCCCGCGGCGAGCCGGCGTTCGGTCGCGCAGCGCTTCGGATACTCGACGACGCGCGCGATCTCGAATGGGAATACCTGCCGACGATCGTCCCCGCCGTCGATGCCGACCACGCCGCCCGCTACGACGCGATTTACGTCAACACCGCCCGCGTACCGGAGGCCGCGGTGGCGCGCGCCGATTGCCGGCTGCGCGTCGTGGCACGGCACGGCGTCGGCTACGACACCGTCGACGTTCCGGCGATGACGCGCGCCGGCGTGCTGGTCACCAACACGCCGAGTTCGATGCCGCGGCCCGTCGCGACGACCGCGCTGACGTTCCTGCTGGCGCTCGCCGGCAAGCTTTTCCTCAAGGACCGGTTGACCCGCAGCGGGCGCTGGCACGAGCGAATGGACAATATGGGACTCGGGCTCACCGGCCGCACGCTCGGCGTCGTCGGGGCGGGACGCATCGGCCGGGAGCTCCTCAGCATGGCGCGCACGTTCGATCTTAAGCTGCTGGCAACCGATCCGCAGGTCGATGCGATCGAGCTCGCATACCTCGGCGCCCGCAAGGTCGCCCTTCCCGAACTGCTGCAGCAGTCGGACTTTGTCGTCGTCTGCTGCCTGCTCTCGCCGGCCACGCATCATCTGATCGATGCAGCGGCGCTGCGCCAGATGCGGCCAGAAGCGTATCTGATCAATGTCGCCCGCGGACCCGTCGTCGACGAGCCGGCGCTGATCGAGGCGCTTCAGTCCGGCCGCATCGCGGGCGCGGCACTTGACGTATTCGAGCAGGAGCCGATCGATCGGGGCAACCCGCTGCTGGCGATGGACAACGTCATCGTCACGCCGCACTCGCTGTGCTGGACCGACGAATGCTTTCACAACATGGCGTCGACCGGTCTTGCCAGCATCGTCGACGCGCTTGCCGGCCGCAGGCCGCAATTCGTCGTCAATCCCGAGGTGCTGCAGCACGAGCGCGTGCAGGCGTGGCTCGCGCGCTGAAGCTCGCGGCCGCTAGCGAACGCGCCAGCGTCCCGTGGTGCTCCGCCAGTAACGCAGCATGATGAAGCCGCCGACCATGCCGCCGAGGTGGGCGAAGTGGGCGACACCTTCCTGCGTTCCGGTGACGCCCAGGAACAGCTCGATCAGCGCGTAGACGAACACGAATACCCGCGCCGGCATCGGGATCGGCGGGAACAGCAGCATGACCCGGTTGTTCGGAAAATACATGCCGTAAGCGAGCAGGATGCCGAAAATGCCGCCCGAGGCGCCGACGGTCGGATAGATCATGCCGCTGACGGCCGCGACGATCAGCTGCGCGACAGCCGCCGACAGCACGCAAACGGTGTAGAACGTCAGGTAGCGGCGTCCGCCGAAGACACGCTCCACCGCGCTGCCGAACATGTACAGCGCGAACATGTTGAATGCCAGGTGCATCAGGCTGCCGTGCAGAAAGGCGTAAGTCAGCAGCTGCCAGGGCGCGAACGCGACGCCGGCGTTGAGACCGGAGGCCGCCAGCGGCCAGAGCGCGAACGTGGCGACCAGGCCGGGCGCGGCGCTTTGCAGCAGGAAAACCGCGACATTGGCGACAATCAGCGCGGTCGTGACGGGTGGCATGCAGCGTAGTTGGGGGCCGGCGGCCGGGACTCAACCCGGCAGCGCGGCGCGTCCGCCGCGGCGCGAGGCGACGATCGCTGCCACGCGCCTTATGATAATGGCATAATCCGGGTTCGCAACCGCCGTCGAAGGAAGTGCCATGCCGCTCGCGTTTCGTGCGCTGATGTCCGCCGGGCTGATGCTTGCGTGCGTCTGTCCGGCGTCCGCGTCGGCGATACTGACGGTGCGTCCGATGTTCCCGCCGGATAACGTCTGGAACGTCGCCATCGATGCGCTGCCGGTCGACACCAATTCCGCCGCTTATATCACGACCATAGGCGCGGCGAAGACGATGCATGCGGATTTCGGCACCGTCTATAACGGCGCGCCGAACGGCATACCGTTCATCGTCGTTCCGGGCAGCCAGCCCGGTGTCGCCGTCAGCTTCGATTACGCCGACGAGAGCGACCCCGGGCCGTACCCGGTGCCTCCCGACGCGCCGATCGAAGGGGGCCCCGCGTCCAGCGGCGATCGGCACGTGCTGATTGTCGATCGCGATGGCGGCAAGCTGTACGAGCTCTACGCCGCCTACCCCAATCCCGACGGCAGCTGGCACGCTGGGTCGGGCGCGATATTCGATCTGAACGGCAATGCGCTGCGCCCGGCCGGGTCGACCTCCGCCGACGCGGCGGGACTGCCGATCCTCCCTGGGCTGGTTCGTTACGAGGAAGTCGTCGCCGGCGAAATCCCGCACGCGCTGCGCTTTACCGCGCCGCAGACGCGCAACAGCTTCATCTGGCCGGCGCGGCACAAGGCGTCGAGCCTTTCCGGCACCAGCTATCCGCCGATGGGACAGCGCTTCCGGTTGAAGGCGAGCGTCGACATTTCGAGCTTCGGTGTCAACGTGCAGGTGATCCTGCGGGCGCTGAAAAAGTACGGCATGTTTCTGGCCGACAACGGCAGCAGCTGGTTTTTAAGCGGCGCACCCGATCCGCGCTGGGACGACAACGAGTTGCATCAGCTCGGACGCCTGACCGGCGACGACTTCGAGGCGGTCGACGAGTCGGCGCTGATGGCTGATCCGGATTCGGGCCGCGTTTCGACGACCGCGCCGGCGCGCGTTGCAACCGAGGTCCAGGTGCTCGAATTCCGGCGCGATCCCGGCGATTATTTCCTGACCGTCGATCGCGACGAAATCGCCGCGCTCGACGCCGGAAGCATTCCCGGCTGGGCACGGACCGGCGAGGCTTTTTTCGCCTACGCCGCCGACAGTGCAATCGGGCCGAACTTGTCGCCGGTCTGCCGCTTTTTCGGCCGGCCCGGCACCGGACAGCATTCGCATTTTTTCAGCGCCTACGCCGACGAATGCGCGGCCGTCGCTGCGTGGTGGTCGGACCAATGGCTGCTCGAGTCAGCGAACGTTTTTGTTGTCGCGCTGCCGGACGCCGGCGATGGCTCGTGTACGGCAGGCACCGTCCCCGTCTATCGCCTGTACAACAACCAGCCCGGCGCCGTCGATCATCGCTACACGACCTCGCGCGCGATTCAGGCCCAGATGATCGCCGGCGGCTGGCTCGCCGAAGGATCCGGCCCCGCGGGGGTCGCGATGTGCGCGCCGGGGTCCTAGGCGACGCCCGCCTTGCGGGAAGCATCGCCCGCGGCTGATAATGGGGATTCCGCCTTTCCTCCCCACGCCGCAGCGATTTCCTTTCGATGAGTCTGCCGACGCTCGCGCCCGGAACGGTGATCCGGCATGCGCTGGTTCAACTCGACGGCTTCCTTCCGCCCGACGAGCTCGAAGCGCTGATGAGCCGGGTTTTCGCCGCGGAAAAGTCGTTCGTCCCCTCCGGCGTCAGCGACAGCAAGGAAGATTACCGGCATTCGTTCGTGCTGAACCCGCCGCAGGATCTGACGCAGAAAATGGTCGGCCGGATTCGCGCCGTCATGCCCGAAGTCATCCCGCGCCTGCGCATGGCGCCTTTCCCGGTGACCCAGATCGAATGCCAGATCACGGCGAACACCGACGGCAGCTTTTTTCGCGTGCATACCGACTCGGGAGTCAACGAGACGGTGCGTCGCCAGTTCACTTACGTCTATTACTTCAATCGGCAGCCGAAAGGATTCAGCGGCGGCGAGCTGCTGATCTACGACGACGTGATCCGCAATGGCAAGCTGGCGCGCACCGACAGCTATCAGCGCGTCGAGCCGCGCCATAACAGCATCGTATTCTTCCAGGCCGCGGTGATGCACGAGGTGACCAAGGTCGAAGTTCCATCCGGACAGTTCCGTGACGCGCGGTTCACCGTCAACGGATGGATTCATCGCGGCTGACGCCGCGCCGGCTGGCGATGCTGTTTGCTACGGTGGCACGGAACGCGTGGCGCCCGCCGGTTTCGCCTCGGCGTTGGCGCAGCGCAAGGTATTGACCCAGTAGCCGTTGGTCGCCCCGTAGAACGCGGCGAGCTTGGCCTCGACGGCGAGACCCGCCCGCCCCGCCGCGCGCATATCCTTCAGTCCGACGCAGTTCGCCGCCACCTCGTCGGTGGTCGGGACCTTCGCATGCGCGCATTCGTGGAAGAAGAGCAAGTCATGCATCGCGGGCGGCAGCGCGGCCAGCTTCCGCGCGTTCCAGATGATCTGATATCCCGAGCCCACCTTGACCGTCTTGCCGGTGAAATTCATCACTTCGGTGTCCGGCGGCGGAGCGTATTCCGGCACCGTCTCGCCGCGGGCGACGCACGTCGCGCTCGCACCGTCGGAAAACGTGAACGCAGCAGCGTGCGTGGCGACGGCCAGGCAGCCGATGGCGACCCATTCAAGACCGCGGCGCACGATCCTCTCTTTCGGAATGCATGACCGGCTGGCGAAGGCAGGTGCGGCGAAGACTACAACAGCGGCGCGAAACTGCGCAAGACACCGGTAGCGCGATTCGCCTCCCCAACGCCGCGCCAGGCAAGCACGCAAAGGCACCGGCATCTGCGTCGGCATGTCTCCCGTCCGCGACAGCGGGATCGGCCCGAATATACGGCCGGCTCGAGCGTCGCCGGGCTATGCGTGCTCCAGCCTCTGGCCATGCTCGCGGGTCGTGTGGAATCCGACCTTGGTCCAGCGCTCCATCGTCACCTGCAGGTTGTACTTGTTGCTGGCGAGATAGACCGGATTGCCGTCGACGTCGGTGGCGAGCGACGCCGTGTGCTCCTTTTCGAAGCTGCGCCGCGTCGCTTCGTCGGGATAAGTGAGCCAGCGCGCGGTCGAGATCGTGGCCGTGTCGTAGATCGCGTCGACCTTGTACTCGCGGGCCAGGCGGTCGGCGACGACCTCGAACTGCAGCTGGCCGACGGCGCCGAGCAGCAAGGTGTTGCCGTGCACGCGCTCGAACACCTGGATCGCGCCCTCCTCGCCGAGCTCCTGCAGGCCTTTTTGCAACTGCTTTGCCTTGAAGGGATCGCGCGGCCGCGCGATGCGGAAGAGCTCGGGGGCGAAGTAGGGAATGCCCTTGAAGCCGAGCGCTTCGCCCTCGGTCAGCGTGTCGCCGATCTGCAGCAGCCCGTGATTGTGAATGCCGATGATGTCGCCGGCGACGGCATCCTGGCTCGCCACGCGCTCGTTGGCCATGAACGTCATCACATTGCCGAGCTTCATCTCGCGCCCGATACGCTGATGCTGCACTTTCATCGCCGGACGGTAGCGACCCGAGCAGACGCGGAAAAACGCGATGCGATCGCGATGCTTCGGATCCATGTTGGCCTGGATCTTGAACACGAAGCCGGAAAACGGCGCTTCGGCCGGCTGTACGACGCGCGATCCGGCATCGCGCGGCTGCGGCGGCGGCGCCCATTCG
>Ga0070714_100004408_pt1 | contig 10593 bp, 11 predicted proteins | sample LARL83metaG_FD_65450 | JGI IMG/M metagenome (GOLD analysis project Ga0070714, IMG submission 65450) | Corn, switchgrass and miscanthus rhizosphere microbial communities from Kellogg Biological Station, Michigan, USA - LAR L8-3 metaG | ecosystem: Host-associated > Plants > Roots > Rhizosphere ... | reverse complement strand
GCCATCATCGGGATCGCGAGCGGAAACACGGCGACGTTCTCGTTGAGGATCGCCTCTTGCTCCTCTTCCTCGGTCTTGCGTGTGCCCGAAGGACGCGCGAACAGGTAGTCTATCGATATGAGCAGCAGCAAGATGCCGCCTGCGATCGAGAAAGCGGGCAGCGTGATGCCGAGATAGGTGAGCACCGACCGTCCGATAAGTCCCATGAACAGGATGACGAACGCCGCGACGATGACCGCGCGGTCGATGGTCCTGCGTCGCAGGTCCGGCGGCGCGCCCGCGGTCACCGTTAGGGAGTATGGCACCATGCCGATAGGATCGATGATCGTGAACGCCGTCGCGATCGCGGTGATCGCGAAGTGAACATCCATGCCCGGTCGTTAGGCGGACCGGCTACCCTGACCCGCCGTGAAAGTCCCATGACCGGAGTCTTGGTGAGCCAGCCCCACTCGAAGAGGACGTTCGGGCGCGAGGGCCCGACGCATCGTTCGCGAACGCGAACCACATGCGCGGCTTGACCCTCGCCGCGATCGCGACGATTGCGGCGGCAGCGCTGGCGGGGTGCAACATCCTCGAAGCGCATCCGAATACATCGGCGCCGACGGGGATGCTGCAAGGCGTCGTCACAAGCCCGAGCGGCCCCGTCGCAAATGCGCAGATCCTTGTCACCGCATCGGACGCGACGCAGCATGCGGGGTTATCGAACGGCGACGGATATTATTCGATCGCGTCATTACCGCTTGGCCCGGCGACGTTTTCGGTGCGCGCGTCTGGTTTTGCGGAAGTCGATGGGAATCTCGTCATCGCACCGGATCCAGGAGGCACACGACAAGACGTAAGTCTTAATCCGCAATGACGTTCGGCGTGCGCCGGTCGAGCTAAAGCTCGACCGCCAGCGGAGCACAAGAGCGGGCGTGCGCCGGGTCACGAAGAGACGGGACCGCAAGGCGGCCCGTCGCGGCAGAACACAGCGGCCGCCGATAACGTTATCATCCAACGGTGGCAAGAACGGAAATGAACGACGAACTGAACGAACTGGTGCACTCCTACAACGACGCGGTCGAGCGCTTCAACTTGGCGCGCCTCGAATACGCCATGACGTTCGACGGCTTCGCCATCCCGCCGGTCGCGCACGCGATGCCGCGCGAGGGCATCGAGCGCGCCGAACGACATCGTCCTGCGACGCTCTCGGTCGAAGCGGTGCGCGATTTCTTCGAAGAGATCTTCGACGGCGAGATCACCGCGGACACGCGCAGCAACGCATACGGTTCGCTGCACGGAGCCTCGCTCGAGCTGACGCGCCGCTTTTTCCAGGTTTCCCTCACCCGCATGGGTATCTCGTGCCGGGGAATGCTCGACTAACGAGCTCCGGCACCGATCATCATCGCGGCGAACGCTTCCACCATCGACGGACAGAACTGAGTCCCGGCGCAGCGCCGCAGCTCGGCGACGGCCTCTTCGACGCTCCGTCCTTTGTGATATGGCCGGTCGATCGTCATTGCAGAGAACGCGTCGAGCAGCGTGACGATGCGCGCCGACAACGGGATCGCCGAACCTATAAGACCGTACGGATAGCCCTGGCCGTCGAACCGTTCGTGGTGGTGGCGAACGGCGACCGCCGCATCGGAAAAGCCCGGGATGTGCTCGATGAGCATCGCGCCGAGCACCGGATGACGACGCACGAGCGCCCGCTCATCGGCGGTCAACTTGCCGGGCTTGCGCAGCACCGAATCCGGGATCGCGATCTTACCGATGTCGTGCAGGACGCTCGCGAGAAGCAGCGTCTCGCGTTCTGCCGTACTGAGCCCGAGCGCTGTCGCGAACCCTGACGCCAGCCGGTTGACGTGCTCGAGATGGCTGCGCGTCGCCGGATCGCGCGCGAGCAGAGCCGCAAGCAGCTCCGACACCGGCGAGAAGTCGCCTTCGAGCCGCAGCTGCGTATTGCCGACGCGCTGCAGGCGCGACATCGGCAATCCCTGCCGTTTGCTCTGATATAACGCGGCATCCGCTTTCGCGATGAGCTCCGCCGCCGTCGCGCCGTCGCGCGGGTTCGTCGCGATGCCGATCGAGCAGTGAAGCGGGATCGGCTCAGCCTCGCCAGGAGCAAGCTGCTGCGCCGCGAGTTCGGCTTCGATACGCTCGGCGACGTTGACCGCCTGATCCGCGGACGTATCCGGCAAGACGATCATGAACTCGTCGCCGCCGTACCGGCCGATTATGTCGGTGCCGCGGCACGCCTTGTGCAGCACCGCCGTGACGACGCGCAACGCCTCATCGCCGACGAGGTGGCCGTACGTGTCGTTGACGAGCTTGAAATTGTCGAGGTCGAGCATGATGACCGCCACCGATTCGCTCGATCCGCGCGCACGCCCGAGCTCTTCCTCGAGGCGCGTCTTGAGATAACGATGGTGGTAGACGTTCGTCAGCGGGTCGCGATCGGCGCGGTTGCGCGCCTCGCGGAAGAGCTGCGCGTTTTGGACCGCGAGCGCCATCTGTTCGCCGATCGCCGTCAGCAGGCGGATGCTCGAATCGTCGTAAGCGCCATCCTTATACGACTGCGCCGTCATGACGCCGATGCATTTATCGCCCAAGCGAAGCGGCGCCATGGCGACCGAGCGGAGCGACTTGTCGTCTTGATGCAGGTAGCGGTGCGGCGTCTTGTCGAGGTCGGCCCGCGTCTGGAGCACGATCGGCTCGTTCTGCTCGATGACGCGCTTCGCGATCGAGTTCTCGAGCGAGTAGTCGGCGAACTCGAACTCCGTGTCGTCCTGGACGCAGTACTCGATGCGCATCGTGTCGGTGCCGTCGACGCGCAGCGCCACCATGAACACCGGCGCGTCCATGACCCGGCGCGCCTCGCGGCAGACGGTCTTGCACAGCTCGCGCAAAGACAGCTCTGTGGAAAGAGCGCGTGAGACTTCCGCCAGCAGCGTCAGCTCGCGTGCGAGCTGTTCGCTGCTGCTCAAGTGCTGCGAGTTCTCGACCGCGATCGCCGCTTGCTCTGCGATCGCCGCGAGCAAGTCGCGCTCGCGTTCGCTGTACGCATTGGGGCGCAGCGACTGGACGGAGATGACGCCGATCGTGCGGCTCTCGACGCGCATCGGCACGACGAGCGCGCTCTGGGTATCCTCGCCCTCGCCCCGGATGACGCTCGGATACCCGTCGAAATCGCCGAGCGTCCTTATGATGAGCGGCCGGCCCTCGCGGAACACGTGGCCGGTGAGCGACGCTTCGATCGGCAAGCTCCCGCCGACAGGCATGCGATCGTCGCCGTCCATGCCGAACGGGATCGTCATCTGGCCTGTTTCCCACGAACCGAGGGCGACGAAGAACGACGTCGCGTCCATGATCGGCTTGATGAGTTCGTGGAAACGCTCGAAGAGATGTTCGAGGTCGCGTTCGCTCGCGAGCGCGCGTGCGGTCTTGAGTAGGAGCCGGATATCTTCCGTGCGCGCGGATGCCTCGTCGGCAGACGTGGCCGCGCCGACGACGAGCGCTGCGACGCCGGCGGCTCCGGACACCCATTCAACCGCGGCGTCGTCGAGCGGTTGAGTCGTTCGTATCGCGACGTAGCCGATGCGGTGCCCCTCGGATCGCAGCGGCACTACGAATCGGCCGTTCGAAGCCTTACGCCACGGATCGCTCGAGGTGAGCAGCGCCAACGCGTCGACTGCCGTGACGATCGGATCGAGATCGCTGCCATCGTCGGTCCGCGAGTAGCGCGTGACGAAGCCGGCGCCCGCGCCATCGAGACGGCAGACGCTCAGGTCGCAATGACCGACCTCGCGCCGCAACGTCGCGTGGAGATGCGCGAAGAATTCCCCGTGGTCCGCGCTCGACGCGATGCGGATGAGCGACGCCAGCGGCGGTGGTTTCGATCTAGTCGACGCGCGCGTCGCAGGCGCCGGAGGCACCGGCTCGAGATGATGAGCTCGCGAAGACAACTTCCGGATTCCCCTCAGCGCGATAGAACCTGTGAAGGTATTTGAAGGTATTAATGAAGTTATCGGCAGAGGCCCGATGCTCGGGGCGCTGCTAGAGCGAGCTCGAGGCCGTCCCTCGGGACGAGTGACGTCGCCTCGTCGATGAGCTCGACGACGTGACGGACTCGGATACCGCGAGCCGCGAGTTCCGGTGCGAGCTGCAGATAGCAGCCCGGGTTCGTCACCGCGACCGTATCGGCGCCGGTTTCGGCGATCTTCGCCACCTTTTCGTCGAGCACGTGCTGCGACATCTTCGGATGCGTGAGCGAATACACGCCAGCCGCTCCGCAGCAGCGGTCCGAGTCGCGCAGCTCGACGAACTCGACGCCGGGCATCGCGCGCAGCAGCGCGCGCGGCGCCTGACTTATCTTCTGACCGTGCGCGAGATGGCATGCGTCTTGATAAGTGACGCGACGAGCCGACGGCCGGCGCGTTATCGCCACCCCGATCTTCGCGAGGTACTCGGTCGCGTCGACGCTCTTGGCCGCAAACGCCGCGGATCGTTCGGCAAATGCCGGTTCGTTTCCGAAGAGACGCCCGTACGACTTCATGTGCGCGCCGCAGCCGGCCGAATCGACGATGATAGCCTCGACATCGGCGCGCTCGAAGACCTCGATGTTGCTGCGCGCCATTTCGACCGCGTGCTGTCGCTCGCCGGCATGGACGTTGAGCGCGCCGCAGCACCACTGACCGGGTGGAACCGCGACGTCGCAGCCGCTCGCCCGCAGCACGCGCACGAGCGCTTCGTTGACGCCGCCGAACAGCGCGTCCATGACGCACCCGGTGAATACGGCGACGCGCGCGCGCCGCTCGCCGACCGCCGGAGAGAATGCCGACAGTCGGCCTCTGCCGGCCGGCGTGTCCACCGACGCCATCGAAAGCGCGCGCTGCGCGCCGCCCGACAAAGGAAGCGAACGGAGCAGTCGTGCGAGCGTCGGCAGCCGGCGCAGCACCTTTGCCGGCGTCATCATCAGCGAGAACATCGCCCGAGACGGTAAGACGCGTTGGAATGCGAAGTCGCGAAACGCACGCCAACCGCTTCGCTCCGGCGCGAGCATCCCTGCCCGTTCTACTTCGTGACGTCCGTATTCGAGCAGGTCGCCGTAAGGCACGCCTGACGGACACGCGGTCTCGCATGCGCGACAACCGAGACACGCGTAGAGATGCTCGGCCATCACCGCGTCCGGCCTCTCGCCGGAAGCGATGCGCTCGATGATCTGGACGCGTCCGCGCGGTGAGTCGGCTTCAAGGCGCCAATCGCGATACGTCGGGCATGCCTGTTGGCACAGACCGCATCGCGTGCACGTGCCGATCCCGTGCGGCTGTGTCGGTGCGCTCATACGCCGCCAGGCAAACGCCCGGGATCGAGCGTGCCGGCCGGATCGAGCGCGGCTTTCACCGCCCTGAACAAGCGCGTGGGCGCTTCGCGCGCGGCTACGTACGCAGGCAGCGTGCTCGGATGCAAGAGGGACGATGAGACCGAGGCCGGCGCCGGCGGCGCTGACAAGACGACTTCACTCCAGCCGGCGCGCTGGTAGGACCGCCTCAGCGGCTCGATGTGCGCGGGCTCACCGTTCGCGCGGGCCATCGGTTCGAGCGCGGCCAGCGGGATGTGCGCGTACACGATGCCCGAACCGGGCTGCGCGCTCAACTCGGCCGCGGGCCACCGATTGCGCGCGTCGGCGATCACGGCCGGCGCGTCGGTCGGCAATGAAGTCGTCTTCTGGACGACGTATCGCTCCGAATCGTAAGGTGCGCCGCCGGCGAGTTCGCGGATATCGCTCCACGCGCGCGGCGTCACCGCGTGGTCCAGAACGCTGACGGCATCGGCACCGGCCGCGTCGCACGCGTTGCGCAGATCCGCCACTTGGCGCGCGACGGATCCCCGATTGCCGCCGCAGCGGATAAGCAGAAGCCACGAGCCTGTCGATGCGTGCGCAAGCAACGCGCCGACGCGTTTCGCACATGCGTCGTCGATGAGGACGATCGCGAGCGGGAACAAGACGGATGCAGCGACGGCACGCGCTACCGCACAGGCGGTCACAGGGCTGCGGAAACGCGCGATCACCACGTTCTCGACCTCCGGAAGCGGCGCGACCTTGAGGGTCGCCTCGACGATAACGCCGAGCGTGCCGAAGGATCCCGCCATCAGCTTGTGCGCGTCGTAGCCGGCGACGCTCTTGACGACGCGCGCCCCGGTCCTCACGAGCGCGCCATCGGCTGTCGCGATCTGCGCACCGAGGATCTGTTCGCGTAGTGCGCCGTATCGCAGCCGCAGCGCGCCGTGCGCGTTCGAAGCGATCGTGCCTCCGACCGTCGCCGTCGCGGCGAAAGGCGCATCACAAGGCCAGAATTGTCCGTGCGCTCGCAGCGCCGCCTCGAGCTTCGCAAGCGGTGTGCCCCCGCCGACAGTGATGACGAGATCTTCGGACGCGTGTTCGATGATACCGTCGAGCGCGCGCGTGTCGAGCACAACATCGACGGCGCGAGGCGACGGCAGGCGATGCGACTTCGTACCGGCACCACGGACGACGACGGTCGCTCCTTCGGCGGTCGCAGCGCCCAGAGCGAGGGCGGTTTCTTTCGCGTCGCGCGGCAGCGCGACGGATTTCGGTGTCACGCCCGAAACCGGATAGCGCGCGCAGTCGTCGGGCAGAACGCGCAGCCGTTCGCCGAGCGCGTCGCGCAAGCTCAAGTCGAACGGGATCGAGCGGAGGACTTTCGAGCGCTTCAAAACGGCTCGCCCGCAAGCGCAGTGGTACGTTCGTCGAGCGCACCAGACTTGGCCGTCCGCGCCGATTCGCCGCAACGCCGGCCGGTCGGGAAGATCTTCCCCGGGTTGCAGCGATCTTCGGGATTGAACGCGGCCTTCAAACGTTCCATGAACGCGAGATCGTCGGGCGTGAACTGGAGCGGCATGCAGTCGCGCTTCTCGAGCCCGATGCCGTGTTCGCCGGAGATGCTGCCGCCGCGCGACACGCACGCTTGCAAGATGTCCGCGCCGGCGGCGAGCGCGCGATCGAGCTCGCCCTCCTTTTCCTTGTCGAAGAGGATGAGCGGATGGAGGTTCCCGTCGCCGGCGTGAAAGACATTCGCGATCCGCAAGCCGTGCTTCGTGCCGGCGGCCGCGACGTCGCGCAGCATCGCAGGGAGCTGCGATCGCGGGATGACGCCGTCTTGGACGTAGTAATCCGGGCTGATGCGGCCCATCGCGCCGAACGCGCTCTTGCGCCCCTTCCATAGAAGCTCGCGCTGCGCGGGGTCGTGGGCGATGCGCACCTCTCGCGCGCCGTGCTCCTCGCAGATCGACGCGACCGCCTCGACGGTTTGGTCGAGACCGTCGTGCAAGCCCTCGACGTCGATGAGAAGGAGCGCGGCAGCATCGGTCGGCAACCCGGCGCCGACGTCCGCTTCCACCGCCGAAGTCGCGAGCGCGTCCATCATCTCGAGCGCACCAGGCACGACGCCGCGCGCGATGATCGCGGAAACCGCCGCTGTCGCTTTGTCGATCGAGTCGAAGACGCCGAGCAGCGTCTGGACCGTTTCCGGTATGGGCGATAACGCGAGCACCGCCTGGGTCGCGATGCCGAGCGTGCCTTCCGAACCGATGAAGACGCCGACCAGATCGTAGCCCGGCGTATCCGGCGTCTTGCCGCCAAGCCACTCGATATCGCCGTCAGGCGTGACGATCTTGATCCCCAAGACGTGCGCGGACGTCACTCCGTACGCGAGACAGTGGAGGCCGCCCGAATTCTCGGCGATGTTGCCGCCGATCGTGCATGCGGCCATGCTGGACGGATCCGGCACGTAACGAAGACCATGCGGTCTTGCCGCCGCCGAGACATCGGCATTTACGACGCCCGGTTCGACGAGCGCTATCCGATTCGCCGCGTCGATCTCGAGGATGCGGCATAGGCGTGCGGTCGAGATGACGATCGCGTCTTTTGCAGCGATCGCGCCGCCCGAGAGCCCCGTGCCCGCGCCGCGCGGCACGAAGCGGATATCTCGCTCGCGGCACGCGCGGACGACAGCCGCCACTTCTTCGCTCGATCCCGGCAACACGACCGCGAGCGGCTGCGCACGATCGACGCCGCCATCGTATGCATATGCGCGGATCTCGTCCGGTGTCGTAAGCGCATGACGCCGGCCGACGATCGTTTCGAGTGCTGCCGATAAGCGCCCGTCCATCGAGGCGAGACTTTCGCCTGCACGTGGGCCGGACCCCGGCAAGGACGGCGCGCCGGTTGCGCGAATCGCGCCGGTCATGCCGGTGCAGATAGAACGCGTCGACTACACGCCGAGAAAAGACGTCTACTATCCGGGCGAAGTGCTCTACGTGAGCTTGACGTTCGCCAAGCCGTTCGTCGGCGAATGCGAGATCGGGCTCGCAGCCGCCGGCGGCGAGCTCGTGCGCCGTACGAAGTGCCGCCAGAGTTCGAAGCGCTTGTACGAGGGACAGGTATACATCCACGACGACCAGACCGGTTCGTGCATACTGAAGGCCGCGTTGACGCCGGTATCGGGCCAACCGACGACCGTTGACACCGGTGATCGGATCTTCCAGGTCCGCCGGGTCATGCCATGAGCACGAACGTCAAAGTCGGCGAGCCGATGATCCCGGTCGCGGGCGAGACCCCTGAAGGACCGCTTGACCTTGCCGACTTTCGCGGGAAGAAGCACGTCGTTCTGTGGTCGTACCCGAAAGATGACACCCCTGGCTGAACGGTCGAAGCCATAGAGTTCAGTCAGCGGTCTGCTGACTTCGAAAATGCCGGCGCAGCGATCGTCGGGATCTCCAAAGATACGGTCGAATCGCACCGCCGTTTCGCGGCGAAGCATCAGTTGCGTGGCCATCTGCTCGCCGATCCGAACGCGGAGATATTGAAGCGTCTCGGCGTAGCCGGCCCGCTCGGCTTCGCCAGCCGAACGACGTTCGTGATCGACGACACCGGCATCGTGCGTCATGTGTTCGAAAACGTGTCCGCACGCGGCCACGCCGCGCAGGTTCTGACGGCTGTCGAGGCGCTCTGAATCGTCCGTCTTCCTTGATTAAGGCAGCAGGAGGAGTGCGTCGAGGACCGACGAACGGCGCGCATCGCTATCGGACCGTAGGGTCATGAAGACATCGGAGGCTCGAGATGAGAGGTAAGCCGAAAAAGCGCGCAGCGAAGCGGACGAAAGCTCCCCGCAAACGTGCCGCGAGCAAGGCGAAATCGTCCGCCAAGAAGCGGCCGGCGGCCAAGCGAGCGACGAAAAAGCGCGTCTCCGCGCGTAAGCCCAAGCGTACGGCGAAGAAGGCCTCGACGAAGCGCGCCGCCGCAAAGCGGCCCGCCAAGAAGGCGGCAGCGCCGAAAGCCGCGCCGCGCGCGTCGTTAGAGCCGCGGTCCGCTCCCGCACCGCGCCCTGCCTCGGCGCCGCGACCGCCGAAGCGTGAAGAAACGTCGACCGACAAAAGCCGGCTCGAAAACGAGACCACGGACTCGATCCTCCAAGTCGAAGATTACGAAGAAGAGGAAGAATACGAAGACGGCTTCGGCGACGAGGAGGAAGAGTACTCGGGCGACGAGGGCGACGACGACTTCTAGGGTCAGGAAAACGTAGTACGCCGAGCGAAGCTCGGCGATCTAAGAGATAGAGATGGAGCGGTCGATCTTTAAGGTCGACCGCCGCGGTTTTTACAAAGCAAAGGATACTCGGAGCGGTCGAGCTTCAGCTCGCCCGCCGCGGCGCGTGAATGACTAAGGGCGATCTTCGACCCAAACGGCGCCGTCCGATGAATGCTCTTTCTTCCATATAGGTGCTATCTGCTTGAGCCGGTCGATCGCGTAGTGGCATGCGTCGAACGCCGGCGAACGGTGCGCAGCGCTTACGGCGACGACGACGCTCACCTCGCCCACCTGCAGCGTTCCGATACGATGATGGATGACGACGTCGATGACGCCGCCGCGCTCGCGGATCTCGTCCGCGATCTGCCTGAAGACGCCTTCGGCCATTTCGGGATACGCTTCGTACTCGAGCTTCGTCACGTCGCGGCCACTCGAATGCGCACGAACGCGGCCGACGAACGTCACCACCGCTCCGGCACCATCCGACTCGAGCAGCGCCGCGACGGCGTGTTCGTCGAGCGGATCGCCGGTCAATACGAAGTGCGGATTCATCCGCCCGCGACGGGCGGAAGGATCGCGATCTCGTCGCCGTCGTGCAACGGCGCATCGCCGCCGACGTGCGCCCGATTCAATGCGAACGCCGTCGATCCGGCGCTGTGTGCGATGCTAGGAAACGAACCGCACACGCTGGCATAGGCATCCGACACCGTCGCGCCCACCGGCAGATCGGCGATGTATGTGCTCGTTCCCGCCGCCTCGCGGTGCGCGGCGAACAATCGGACGGTGACCCGCATGCGATTCGACGTACGCCGGGCTAGGACTTGACCCCTCGCTGTCCGTAACATCTAGCCCCTGCAAACAACTGACATCTGAACACATACCCGAAATGAAGCGAGGTCATCCGTCATGGCGCATGAACTTCCGAAACTTCCTTACGCGTACGACGCGCTCGAGCCGCACATCGACAAGGAGACGATGACGCTCCACCACGACAAGCATCATCA
>Ga0070714_100004406_pt1 | contig 10595 bp, 7 predicted proteins | sample LARL83metaG_FD_65450 | JGI IMG/M metagenome (GOLD analysis project Ga0070714, IMG submission 65450) | Corn, switchgrass and miscanthus rhizosphere microbial communities from Kellogg Biological Station, Michigan, USA - LAR L8-3 metaG | ecosystem: Host-associated > Plants > Roots > Rhizosphere ... | reverse complement strand
ACGCGCGCAGCTGATCATGGCGACCAGCTGCTGGCCGGCGCCGGCTCAGCGCGGGTGGACGGTGCCATGGAACAGCACGGCTAGCCGGGCCGGGCGCAGCGAGTCCGGCCGCAGCCACAACTGCGCCGGGACCGTGTCCCGCTGGCTGACAGCGCGCACCGCGCCGAACCCGGCCCGGCCCGCCAGGTCCGCCATCTCGTCCGGCGCGAAGCAGGAGCGCCACGGCTCGCCCTGCTCGGCGGATGCCTGGGCGACGAGCGCGCCGTACAAGGCGCCCGCCTCGTCCCGCGCGCCCTCGGGCAGCAGGTAGTCGGCGATCAGCTCGGTGCCCGGGGCGAGCCGGGCGACCGCGGTCATCGTCTCGGCTACCGCCTCGGCCGTCAGGTACATCGTGACGCCGAGCCAGGCGACCACCGCCGGGGCGGCCGCGTCGAACCCGGCGGCGTCCAGGCACCGGGCGAGGGGATCGCGGGCCAGGTCGGCGGGCACGTGGCGGACGTTGGCCGGGACCTCGATCCGGGCGGCGGCCAGCGCGGCGCGCTTGAACTCCTGGCTGGCCGGGTGATCTACCTCGAACACGCGCACCCGGCCGGCCGGCCCGCCGCGGTAGGCGAACGAGTCAAGGCCTGCGCCGAGGAGCACGTACTGGGTGACGCCGGCCCCGATGGCCCGGGCCAGCGCGTCCTCCGCGTACCGGCTGCGGCAGGTGACCTGGGCCCGCGCGCCGGCTAGCACCGGGTGCGTGCCGTGCAGCCGGTGGTAGGCGATGAGCTCCTCCGCGCGGTCGCCGAGCAGGGCGGCCGCCAACGTGTCCGCGAAGATGATCGGCTCGTCGTCCACAATCAGGTGCGCGGCCCGCGCGGCCGCGGCGGTCAGAGCGGAGCGGCTCGGCTGGCCGGGGGCGGCATCACTGGTTTCCATGCCGCCGAGCCTAGCCGAGAACTAGAACATTATAGCATAATGGAAAATTTTCTGCAACCGAACTAGCATTACAGTTCGATGAGAAAATCGTTGCATTCAGCAGAACGGAGGCGTGGCTGCGCAAGTCCCGCCGCCTCCTCTGCATGGTGCGCGCCGCTCCCATCCACGCCGGAGCGACCCGCAGGCCGGCGGCGCAGGCATCGCGCGGCGCGCATCCGACACCGTGCCGCAAGCTTCGCGTGGCGTCGCCGCACCCCGCGGTTTCTCCCGAGTTCAACCGAACTGGCAACGGTTTTCCACAGGGGTGTGTGGACAAGGGTGTGCGCAACGCCGGCGCGCCTGTGGTAAAGGGTGGGGATTACCTGTGTGAATCCGGCGGCGACGGCCGCGCTGAGCTGCGCAACATGCTGTGCATAAGTATCCGGGTCTGTGGATGATCTGCACCGTGAGGCGAAAACTAGTGCACTTGCCTGTAAGTTCGCCGGGGTTGGCCGGCGGCTTGCGGGCTCCTCGCCAGGGGGCGAGCGACTCCTCGTGCGGTGGTTGCCGCACGGGGCGGGCCGGCGCCGGCCAGGGGACCGTGGGCGGGGGGCCGTGATGGGGGCCGTCGCCTGGGGTCACGTCGGGCCGGGGGTACACCACCCGCGGCGCTGCTGGATCACGTTTTCGAGGCATGCGGCTATTAAACCAGGGCACACCGACAAACTACGGACGCACCCGACGAGTTAACAGCAGGGACCACTAGCCGCTGAACTCGGTATCGAGCAGCCCGAAGATGACGTCGTCCGCCCACCGGCCGTTCACCCACGAGGCACTGCGCAGCGTTCCCTCGCGGGTGAAACCGAGGCGCTCGGCCGCGGCGATCATCGCGGCGTTGTCCGCGAGCGTCTCCAGCTGCATCCGGTGCAGCCCGCGCACGTTGAACCCGTAGCGGCACAGCACCCGCACCACGTCGGTGCCGAGGCCGCGGCCGCGGAACGCCGGGCGCAGCGAGAGCCCGGCGTGCGCGAAGCGGTTGTGCAGGTCGATCCCCCACAGCACGCCCTCGCCCGCGAGCTCGCCGGTGGACAGCTCGGTCACCGCGAACACGTCGGCGTCCGCGGCCGACGGCACGGACTCCGCGGGCCAGTAAGGCGACAAGGAGCCGAACGGGATGGGCACCCACGGCCGCGTGTCGGACCGCACCCAGGTGGCCACGTCCTCGTACAGGTCGGCGTGCAGGGTCCGGGCGTCTTCCTCAGTGCGCGCCCGCAGCGCCACCAGCTCACCGCACAGCATGGGGTGACCCTATATGAAGCGCCCGCGTGCCCGCTCCGTCGAGCGGGCGCGCGGGCGCCAGTTACCTTTCCGCTAGGTCACGGGTAGCTGATGACCTGGCTCGCCACGTCCTTGTTGGCGGAGCTCACCGGGCCGCCGGTGTCGTTGATGACGTGGTCGATGGTGCCGGGGCCGCTGAGGTTGATCGTCAGCAGGTCGTTCATCTTGACCCCCGCCGTGTTCGGCACCTCGAAGGAGTGGGACACGTGGATGGTCGGGTCCACGTTGGTGAAGATGTAACTGCCCATGCCGTAGCCCTGGAACGACCGCACGTTCCCGGTCACCTTGAAGGCCGCCCAGCCGAGGACGCCGTCGTGCTGGTAGGCGGCCTGGTTCGGCGCGTCGTAGGGCAGTTCGTTCTGGAAGAAGATGTCTTCGCCGTTGTTCCCGGCCCAGATCACGTTGTACTTCTGGAAGTGCTCGACGAAGAGCCCCGTCGCGGTGACGTGGTCGCCAGTCACCACGAGGCCGGTGTCAGCCGTGTTGACGGTCCAGCCGACCGAGCCGGCCACGCCGTGGTCGGCGCGCCAGATCCACAGGTCGTCGAGGATGGTGTAGGGCGTGTTGACTAGGAGGCCGACGGTCGCCTTGCCGACGTGCGGTCCGCCGACCCGGAAGAACACGTCCTGCAGTGCCGTCGGGTCGGACGACTGGTTGTGCGGCCGGCCGTTGTTGCCGAGAATCGTGCCGATCTGCATGAGCACCAGCGAGTTGACCGGCCCGGCGTCGACGATCATGCCGGAGATGTCGATGCCGGGCACGTCAGCGGTGGTGAGCACCGAGTTGCCGTTGCCCGCGGTCAGGGTGGCAAAGCCCAGGCCCTGCACCACTGTGTCGGCCCGCTTGACCTTGATCGGCGAGTTCACGTTGTAGACGCCGGGCGTGAGCAGCAGGTTGAGGCCACGGGACAGCGCGTTGTTGATGGCGCTGACCGAGTCCGACGGCGTGGCGACGAAGAACTTCGACAGCGGGATCGAGGTGCCCGGCGTGTGCCCGTTGGCCCATGAGGTGCCCACCGAGTTGGTTGCGGGCGACGGCACGAAGACGTTCCAGGCGCCCGAGCCGTCGATGTACAGGTAGGGCTTCTCCCTGCTCACCGGCGTCTGCGCGAGCGTCGTGTAGGCGGTTTCCGTGCCGTCCGCGGCAATGGCGCCGAAGTTCTGCGCGGGCACGCCGACGCCGCCGGAGAAGACCTGGTTCCACACGTAGTTGGTCCAGCCGCCGCCACCCACGTCACTGTTGCGGACGTAGAACTGCTGCTGCGAGCCGTTGAGCGCGCCGCCCTCCAGGAACGAGTCGGCCACGAAGCCGCCGCTGGCGAAGTTCGGGTTCTCGCAGTACGGCATGAACGTGGTGAAGTCCTTGACGTCGACCCGGCGCATCGGGGCCGCCTGCGAAACCGCCCACATCTCGTTGCCGGTATGGCAGCCGTCCGCGGTCGGGACGACATGGATGGTCAGGTTGGAAACGGAACGCCAGAAGATGTCCAGCGCGCCGCTGCCGTTCTGGCCGATGGCGGTCACGCCGCCGTTGATGGTGACGGCCGACGGGTCCTGGCCCAGGCCGTCGACCTCGGTGTAATAGCCGACCGGGATGTCCAGCGGGCTGGTGGCGGTTCCGTAAGTGCCCGGCTCGAAAAGCAGCGCGTAACGCGCGGTGCCCATCTCGTTGGTGGCCTGCTGGGCGTAGATGGCGTTGACGTCGTTCTGGATGGCGGCCTGCGTCATGGCCGGCGTGAAGACGCAGACATTGGGGCCGAACATCGCGGTGGCGGCGTCCGGGCAGAGGCTTGGTGACGGGTCCGCGCTGGCGTGCTCCGCCCCCGCGGCGGTCGCGGTCAGCGCCGCCGCGCCCAAGAGCGCCGCGCTGGCCACGAGACGAGCGATTTTACGCATAAGGCACCTCACTGTGCTGGAGTCCCGGGGGGAATGTATGACGCACGGCGCGCACAAGTGAAGACCAAACGTTGAACTAAACCATAAAAAAAGCGTGAATGCTCCTTTACATTGCTTTCATTTCTTACATTCTTTACATCACGCACGTCACGGCCGGTTTTCATTTCTCTATTCCAGGCCGGGCCCCTCGTGCCGGATGTCATCAGGAGCTGCGCGAGCGGGGCGTCGTCCGCTAGCGAGCGGGGCCGGAACCGGCGCCGGACGACGCCTTCAGGCCAGGCCGAGCACCTTGACCGCGTTGGCCTTGAGGATCTTGGCCCTGGCGCCCGGCTTGAAGTCGAGGGTGTCGAAGTCCTTCAGCCAGCGCTCCGGGGTGAGCAGCGGGTAGTCGGTGCCGAAGAGCACCTTGTCCTGCAGGTAGGAGTTGGCCGCGCGGACCAGGTCGGCGGGGAAGTACTTGGGCGACCAGCCGGACAGGTCGATGTACACGTTCGCCTTGTGCGTCGCGATGGAGATCGACGAGGCCGCCCACGGCACCGACGGGTGCGCGAGGATCACGGTGAGCCCGGGGAAGTCGGCGGCCACGTCATCGACGAGCATCGGGTCGGACAGCCGCAGCTTGATGCCGCGGCCGCCGGGCAGGCCGGCGCCGATCCCGGTCTGGCCGGAATGGAACAGCGCGGGCACGCCGAGGGACTCGATCGCCTCCCACAGCGGGTAGAACGCGGTGTCGTTCGGCGCGAATCCCTGCAGCGACGGGTGGAACTTGAAGCCCTTCACCCCGTGGTCGGCGACCAGCGAGCGGGCGTGCGCGACCGCGTCCGCGCCGCGCCGCGGGTCGACGGAGCCGAACGGGATCAGCACGTCGGAGTGCTCCGCCGCCTTCGCCGCGATCTCCTCGCTGGATATCGCCGGGTGGCCGGTCGCCGTCGTCGAGTCGACCGTGAAGACGACGGCCGCCATGTTGAGCGACCGGTACAGGTCGGCAATCTGCTCAAGCGTCGGCGTGCGGTCGTGGTCGGCCCTGAAGTACTTGGCGGACGCCTCGATCAGCTCATCGTCCAGGGACAGGTGGCCATGGCCGTCGACCTCGATGTGCACGTGGACATCGATGGCGTCCAGCGATTCAGTCCGCATTCCCAAGTTCCTACCCCTCGAACCCCGCTTCGACAAGTCACCGGCCACTCCGCGGCGCGGCGCCAAGGAGTGCCCGTGCACCAAGAATAGTCAGGAAACCTGATCGTCACGTTCCCGGGGCCGGTTATCCGCGTCCGGCCGTGGACGGGTTGTCCTTCCCCGGGGCCGGGTACGCGTAGCTCGGGGGTTAATGATGATCAAGAGACTGGTCATTTTCGGCGCGACGGGCGACCTGACAGCGCGCTATCTGCTACCGGGGATCGCGGCGCTGCGGGTGGCGGGGCAGCTGCCCGAGGGGTTCTCGCTGACCTGCTCCGGCCGCGAGGACTGGGACACCGACCGCTACCGCCAGTGGGCGTCCGCCCAGCTCGAGCGGCATGCGGGCGGACTCGCGGCGGACGCGCGGCACGCGCTCGTCGCCGCCACGGGCTACCAGCAGGCCGACGTGACCGACGCGCCGGGCGTCGCGGCGGTGGTCGCCGGGGACGCACCCGTCGCGGCCTACCTGGCCCTGCCGCCGGTGGTGTTCGCGGCCGCGGTGCCCGCGCTGCGCGACGCGCCGCTGCCGCCCGGCAGCCGCATCGTGCTGGAGAAGCCGTTCGGCGAGGAGCTCGGCGACGCCGTCCGGCTGAACCAGCTGCTGGGCGACTTCATGGCTGAGGAGGCGGTGTTCCGCGTCGATCATTTCCTCGCCATGACCACCGTGCAGAACATCCTCGGCGCCCGCCTCGCCAACCGGGTGCTCGAGCCGATCTGGAACAGCACGCACATCGCCGAGGTCGACATCGTCTGGGAGGAGTCGCTGGCGCTCGAGGGCCGGGCCGGCTACTACGACGGCGTCGGGGCGCTGAAGGACATGATCCAGAACCACCTGCTCCAGCTGCTGTGCCTCATCGCGATGGAGCCTCCGGTCAGCCTCGGCGAGCGGGACCTGCGCGACCGCAAGGTGGACGTGCTGCGCTCGGTCCGGCCGCTGACCGAGGCCGACGTCCTGGCACGCACAAGGCGCGCGCGGTACGCCGCCGGGCGGATCGGCGACCGCGAGGTCCCCGCCTACGCCGAGGAGGGCGGCGTGGACCCGGCGCACCGCACCGAGACGTTCGCCGAGATCGAGCTGGAGGTCGACAACTGGCGGTGGCCGGGCACGACCTTCCGGCTGCGCGCCGCCAAGGCACTCGGCCGCGACCGCAAGGAGGTGGCGGTCCGGTTCCGCGAGGTGCCGCACCTGCCCATTCCCGCGACCGTGGAACCCAACGTCATCCGCTTCGGCCTTGACCCGGAGAGCCTCGGGCTTGACATTTACGGCACCGGCAGGCACCGGGGCACCCTTGAGCCGCTTCACCTCGGCGCGCAGCTGCCGCCGCCGGAACTGCCGGCGTACGGCCAGCTGCTGCTCGACGTGCTGCACGAGAACGTCGCGCTGTCGATCAGGGGCGACGAGGCCGAGGAGTCCTGGCGCGTCGTCGCCCCGGTGCTCGACGGCTGGGCCAAGGACCTGGTGCCGCTGCAGGAGTATCCGGCCGGCTCGCTCGGCCCAGCCTGACGACGCAGTCGGACGCGTCCGCCGGGGTGACGCGGGCCGCGGTACCGCCTGTCGGTACCGCGGCGGCGCGCCAGGCGGTGATCAGCGGCTTGCTGCGTCAGAACGTGATGAGCGTCTTGATGACGTCTTCCAGCTTCTTGTCCATGACCTCGAACGCCCGCTCCATTTCATCGAAGTGGAACGTGTGCGTGGTCATGTGCGTGGGGTCGACCCGGCCGCCTTCGAGCACGCGGAGCAGCCGCTGCATGCGCAGCCGCCCGCCGGGGCAGAGCCCGGTCGCGATGGTCTTGTCGGCCATGCCCACGCCCCATTCCACCCGGGGGATGCGGACGAACTCGCCCTCGCCGAAGTACCCGGTGTTCGACACCGTGCCGCCCGGCTTGGTGATCTTGACCGCGGTCTGGAAGGTGGCGTCGGCCCCGAGCGCCTCGATCGCCGTGTCGACGCCCTCTCCCCCGGTCAGCTCGTGCACCCGCTCGACCACGTCCTCGCGGGTGAAGTCGACGATCTCGTCGGCGCCGTACATCTGGGCGAGCTTCTGGCGGCTCGGCACGGACTCGATGCCGATGACCAGGCCGGCCCCCCGTAGCCGCGCGCCGACGGTGCACATCAGCCCGACCGGCCCCTGGGCAAGCACCGCCACCGTCCCGCCGATCGGGATGTTGCCGTTCTCCGCGCCCATGAAGCCGGTGGACAGCATGTCGCAGCAGTACACCGCCGCGTCGTCCGTGACCCCAGCCGGGATCATAGACATGTTCGCATCAGCCTCGTTGACGTGGAAGTACTCGGCGAACACGCCGTCCTTGATGTTGGCGAACTTCCAGCCGCCAAGCGCGCGGCCCGACTGAGACGAGTACCCGTCCTGCGCCGCCGGGTGCCCCCAGTCCGGGGTGATCGCGCCGACCAGGACGCGGTCACCCGACTTGAAGACCTTGACCTCGCTGCCCACCTCGTGCACGACGCCGACAGCTTCGTGGCCGAGCGTCAGGTCGGTGCGCGGGCCGATGCCGCCGCTCACGGTGTGCGAGTCCGAGGTGCAGATCAGTGCCCTGGTCGTGCGGATGACGGCGTCGTTGGGGCCGGGTCGCGGCACGGGCTTGTCCATGAACCCGACCCGGCCGATTTCCTTCATGACAAAGGCTTTCATCGCTTCCCCCGGTTGCGGACCGGCCGGACCGCCGAACGCGCGCCCGGCGTTGTTACCGTCCGTCTGCTACCCTGCACTCTCTGTGAGTAAACTGCGCCGTTTCAGGCAAGAAACAGCACAAAGCCGCAGGTCATCCGTGCTGGGGGGATCACATGTCCGTGATAGAAGGCCTGTCCGAGGTCGCCGAGGCCGGCCCGACGCCGCTCGCGGAGGGCTTCCCCTTCCCTGACCACCATCTGGACTCGGGCGCCAGCCCGTTCCCGCCGATCGCGGACTACGGCTTCCTGTCCGACTGCGAGGTGGCCGCGCTGGTGGCGCCCGGCGGGAACGTCGAGTGGATGTGCCTGCCGCGGATGGACGGCCCCAGTGTCTTCGCCGCGATGCTCGACCGCGGGGCGGGCCGGTTCCGGCTCGGGCCGGCCGACGCGCGGGTCCCGGGGAGCAGGCGTTACGAGCCGGGCACCATGATCATCGAAACCACCTGGTCGGTGCCGACGGGCTGGGTGGTGATCCGCGACGCGCTGCTTGTCGGGCCGTGGCCGCACCAGCGGCCCCGGGCTGACTATCACCGCGCCCCGGCCGACCACCAGGCCGAGCACGTGCTGCTGCGCACCGTCGAGTGCCTGGAAGGCGCGGTCGATCTGGTGCTCGAGTGCGAGCCCGCCTTCGACTACGGCCGGCTGCGCGGCACCTGGCAGCACGCCGAGGGCAGCTACGGCCGGGCCGAGTGCACGGCGGACGGGCAGCCGCCGATCCGGCTCACCACCGACCTGAACCTGGGCTTCGAGGGCCCGCTCGCCGTGGCCAGGCACCGGCTGCGCGCGGGTGACAAGCGGTTCTGCGCCATGTCCTGGGGCGAGGCCGTCCCGCCGCAGTCCTTCGCGGACGCACAGGCGCGGCTGGCGCGCACCGAGAACTTCTGGCACGAGTGGATCGGCCGCGGCAACTTCCCCGATCATCCCTGGCGGATGTACCTGGAGCGGTCCGCCCTCACCCTCAAGGGACTGAGTTACGCGCCCACCGGGGCCCTGCTCGCGGCGGCGTCGTCGTCGCTGCCGGAGACCCCGGGCGGGATGAGGAACTTCGACTACCGCTACACGTGGCTGCGCGACTCCACGTTCATGTTGTGGGCACTGTACACGCTCGGCCTTGACCGGGACGCCGACGACTTCTACTACTTCATCACCGACCTGGCCGAGCACGCCGACGACCTGCAGATCATGTACGGCATCGGCGGCGAGCGGGAACTCACCGAGCACACCCTGGACCACCTGTCCGGGTACGAGGGCGCGCGCCCGGTCCGCATCGGCAACGGCGCGTGGGACCAGCGCCAGCACGACGTGTGGGGCGTGCTGCTCGACTCGGTGGCCCTGCACACCAGCTCCCACGACCGGCTGGACGAGCGCCGCTGGCCGATGCTCGCCCGCCAGGTCGACGCCGCCGTCGCGCACTGGCGGGAGCCCGACCAGGGACTGTGGGAGGTGCGCGGCCCGGCCAGGCACTTCACCTCCTCCAAGGTCATGTGCTGGGTCGCCGCCGACCGCGGCGCCCGGCTCGCCCGGCTGCGCGGCGACCACGACCGGGCCGCCGGCTGGCAGCGCGCGGCCGATGAGATCCGCGACGACGTCTGCGCCAACGGCACCGACGAGCGCGGCGTGTTCTGCCAGCACTACGAGACCACCGCCCTTGACGCCTCGCTGCTGCTCGTCCCGCTGGTCGGGTTCCTGCCGCCGGACGACCCCCGGGTGCGCGCCACCGTGCTCGCCATCGCCGACGAGCTCACCGAGGACGAACTCGTGCTGCGCTACCGGGTCGAGGAAACCGACGACGGCTTCAGCGGCGAGGAGGGCACGTTCACCATCTGCTCGTTCTGGCTGGTGTCGGCGCTGACCGAGATCGGCGAGACCGACCGGGCCCGCGCGCTGTGCGAGAAGCTGCTCGCCTACGCCAGCCCGCTGCTGCTCTACGCGGAGGAGATCGACCCGCACACCGGCCGCCACCTCGGCAACTTCCCGCAGGCGTTCTCCCACCTGGCGCTCATCAACGCGGTCGTGCACCTGATCCGCGCGGACCAGGAGTCACTGGTACAGAACGACCGCTGACAAACCTGGCAGGCCGCTTATCGCTGGGCGATAGCGGGGAAATGACGCAGGCTCATTCCCCCGCCCGCCGTTCGCGGTCAGCCGGTCACCGGCACCTCCGGCAGCGGAAGCACCACAATCCCCTGGACGGTGGCGCGGGCCGGGGGCGAATGCACCGGCCCGCCGGTCGGCGGCCGCCCGGCGGCGGCGGCGGAGTTGAAGATGCTGCCCGCAGACAGGTCCTCCGCCGAGATTGCATGGGTGAACGTGCAGGTCATGGACTCCCCGGGCAGGAGCGTCGTCCGCGGGCAATCGACCGGCCCCCACCGCGTGTCGGTCACGGCGACGTTGCGAAGAATCACGTTACCGGTGTTGCTGACGACGTAGGTGTAGGTGATCAGCTGCCCGTGCATGGCGTACACCCGCGGGTGGGCGGTCTTGGTGATGTGCAGCTGCGGGACGACGGATCCGATGACTTCCTCGTCAGCCTCGGCGGTGACCTCCCCGCCGGCGGGCGGGCGGCCGGCGGCGGTCGCAGTGTTGGGAACGTGGCC
>Ga0070714_100004404_pt1 | contig 10596 bp, 9 predicted proteins | sample LARL83metaG_FD_65450 | JGI IMG/M metagenome (GOLD analysis project Ga0070714, IMG submission 65450) | Corn, switchgrass and miscanthus rhizosphere microbial communities from Kellogg Biological Station, Michigan, USA - LAR L8-3 metaG | ecosystem: Host-associated > Plants > Roots > Rhizosphere ... | reverse complement strand
GAGTTCCAGGGGTTCGCCGCCACCGGGCTGTTGCGCGTCGCTGTGCCCTCCCTGGAGATCCCCGGCACCGAGCAGCCGTGGGCGGCGACGCCCGCGGTGATCCTCGCCCGGGCCGTTAACGCCGAACTGGAGTCCGTGGACGACACGGACGGGCCGTGGGACCGGATTCAGAAGCGGGTGACCGAGGAGCACAAGCTGCTCGCGGACGCGATGGCCGCCCGCGGGCACTCGGCCGGACTGACGCTGAGCGAGGGCGTGATCGTGATCGACGTGGTGTTCCAGGGCCGCAGCCACGACCTGCCGGGGCTGGCAGAAGCGCTGGCGGCGGAAGTGGCACAGCGGACCGCGCTGCTGTCCGCGCGTGAGCGGGAGATCCTGGAGAACCACCTGCTCAACGAGGTGGCGGGGACACTGCACGAGCTGATCTCAGCTGCCGAGGCCGAGGTCAGGCAAATGAACGACGAGCTGCTCCTCCGGCCCACGTCGACCGGCATGAAGCTGCGGCTGATCTGGCAGCAGGCCAGGAACGCGCCCGACGGGCTTGACCGGGTCAGGTTCAAGCTCCGGCAGACGATTGACGCGTGGTCCGCCGACGACCGGGCCCTGGTGGGCGGGTTCCTGCAGCAGCGGATCGCCGCCGAGCACGCTGACAACCCCGCAGCCGGCTGGGCGGAGGCGCTGACCGCGGCACTCGATTACCGGGGCTGGCACGAATTCGCGATCCAGCGCTACTCCGGCGGGCAGTGGCGGCCCGCGACCGGGCCGGCCTCGGGCGGCGAGCGGGCGCTTGTGGTGTCCGTGCCGCTGTTCGCGGCTGCCTCGTCGCATTACAAGTCGGCGGGCAACCCGCACGCGCCACGGCTGATCGCGCTTGACGAGGCATTCGCCGGGGTGGATGACGACTCCCGCGCTAAGTGCCTGGGGCTGCTCGCCACCTTCGACATGGACGTGGTGATGACCAGCGAACGGGAGTGGGGCTGCTACCCGCAAGTCCCAGGCCTCGGCATCTGCCAGCTCGCCCGCCAGGACGGCATCGACGCGGTGCTGGTCACGCCGTGGCGGTGGGACGGCCGGGAACGCCGTCGGACCGAGCGGGCGCCAGCGTGAGCGGCAGCGTGACCGGGACGGTCCCTGGGGACGACAGCAGGCTGCACCGGCTGCTCGGCGGCGAGCCGACCGCGTGGCTGGTGCAGCGGGCGCGTGACCGGCTTGAGGCCGGGCGGCCGCTAACCGGGGTCGTGAGCCTGGCGGCCGCGACGGTCGAGCAGCGGCGGGCCGTAGAACGGCTGACCGGCCGTCCGCCCCGTTCCGGTGCGTCGCTGACGGTGTCGCTGCCCGAGGTGGACCGGGTCTTGCGGGAGAGCGGGGCGGCGCCGGACGGGCTTGCCGAGGCCGTGGTGCTGCTGACCGGCCCGGTCAGGGACCTCAACCGCGACCGGGCGGACACGGCATCGGCCTGGGCGGCCGCGTTCGCGCCGGTTGACGAGGTCGTGGCGGGCCGGGCCGAACTGACCGCGTGGCGAGGATGGCTCGATTCGACCGGCATGGTACGGCGCCTGGCCCCGGCACCAGACGCGGCCCTTGTGCTGCTTGGCCAGGTGGCGGCGGTCCTGCGGCGACTGCCGTCGCGGGGCATCCCGATCGGGCGGCTCGCCGCCGAATGCTGCGGCGACGCGCATGCCCTCGACGAGGGCCGCCCGGCCGGGACACTCGCCCTGTCCGCGGCTCGCGCGCTGGCGGGCCTGCCGCTCGCGGCGGAGGTCGGCGCGGACGCCCGCCGAGCCGCGTGGGCCGCCGCGGGCGTGCACCTCGACGAGCTTTCCTCGCTGGTGCTCTGTCTCGGCCTGCCCGGCGACACTCGCACAGCCCTCGGCCTGGTGCTCGCGGCGCAGCGGGAGGCTGGGCAGCCGGCCGTGCTCACCCTCAGGCAGCTGCGCTGCCACGATGCGGCGCTCTCCGCGGGACCGGTCCGGGTCTGCGAGAACCCGGTGGTGATCGCGGCCGCCGCGGACGAGCTCGGCAGCAACTGTCCACCGCTTGTCTGCGTCGGCGGCCAGCCGTCGGCCGCCGTTTGGCGGCTACTTGACCTGCTCGGCGTGGGCGGCACGGAGTTCCGCTACCACGGCGATTTCGACTGGGGCGGCATCCGGATCGCCACTGCGGTCCGGCAGCGCGTGAGCCAGGGACAGTCACGCTGGCGAACGTGGCGCTTCGACCGTGACGCCTACGAGGCCGCGGCAACGGCCATGCTGGCCGTGCACCCCACCGAGCGGCTGCCCCGGCTGTCCGGTGACCAGGTCGCTACTCCCTGGGAGCCAGGCCTAGCAGACACCATGGCGCGCCGCGGCATCCGCGTCGAGGAGGAGCTTTCCCTCGACACGCTGCTCGCGGACCTGGCCTGGTTAGGGTCGCGGCGGATTCGGCGGGCAGCCGCAGCTTTCCCTGACGATGAGCTCGGTGGGGAGACGCTCGGCCCGCGGCGGCAAGGCGAGGTCGGTCACCCGCCCCAGCAGCATGGCGCAGGCACGCTCGCCGAGTTCGAACATCGGCTGGCGGACCGTGGTAAGCGGCGGCGTGAGCAGTGCGCTGATGTACATGTCGTCGAAGCCGACCACGGCGACATCGGCCGGCACGCGGACGCCGGCCGCCTGCAGGTCTCGCATGGCCCCGATCGCCATCTGGTCGTTGGCGCAGACGATCGCGTCCGGCATGTCCCGCCGCGGCCCGGCCAGGATCTGGCGCACGGCAAGCTGGCCGCTGACGGCGCCGAAATGACCCGCGAAGGACCCCGCGACGGTCACCCCCGGATACCGGGCAACGGCGTCATCGAACGCGGCGCGGCGCTCCAGCGCGTCCAGTGCTTCCGCTGGCCCGGCTATGTAGAACAGCCGCCTCCGGCCGTGCTGCTCGACCACGTGGCGGACCATCGACTCGGTGCCCGAGCGGTTATCGACGCCGACGGCGTCGGCGTGCACCCCGCTGGGATCGCCTGCGATCAGCGTGACCGGGAACCGCGCCGCCAGCCGCGCCAGCTGCCGCCTGCCGACGATGTCCTCGGCGATGACCAGCCCGTCGACCTTGGCCGACATCCTCAGCATTCGCTGATTGGCGTGCGCCAGGTCGGAGTCGCGCAGAAAGGTAATCAGCACCGACCAGCCAAGGTCGCCGACCGAGTACTCGATGCCGCGCAGCACTTCCTGGATGAACAGGGAACCCTCGCGCTCGACATCGGTCTCCGGGTCCCGGCTGATGACGGCCAGCAGCCCGATCACCTCCTTGCGGCGCTGGGCCAGGCTCTGCGCCGAGCCGTCAGGGACGTAGCCGAGCTCCTCGACGGCCTCAAGCACGCGCCGCCGCGTGGCCGGGCGGACCGGGTCGCTGCCGTGGATCACCCGCGAGACCGTGGCGGTAGACACTCCGGCCGCCCGCGCCACGTCGTAAAGCGTGGCGGCCCGAACACCGCCCGGCCCGGTCGTCCTCTCCCGCGTCATGAGTGGTCCCCCATCATGTGGTCCTGGCCGGCTGGCCCGGCGGGCGTGCCGGCGGGTGCCGACCGGGTCAGCGCTCGGGCCGGGCGCGCTTGGCGCCCCAGCGGTCCCAGTGCACGACGTACTCGACCGGCTTGCGCCTGGGTTCCGCCCACCGGCCCTGCGCCGGGTAGCCCATCGGGATCAGCGCCATGGTCAGCGCGTCCTCCGGCAGGCCGAGCAGTTCGCGCAGCTCTTCCTCGTGACCGTGGTACAGCGTGGTCAGCGAGGTGCCGATGCCGTAGGCGCGGGCAGCGAGGCACAGCTGCTGCACCGCGCCGTAGATGGACGAGCCGACCCGCGGGCTGGTCGCGTCCGCCGCGCCGCGCAGCACCGGGAAGACCCACACCGGGGCCTCGTGGATGTGGTGCGCCAGGTGCTCGGCGCCGAGGAAGCCGCGGGGGGTGAGGCCGCCGGCCCCCGCCGGGGCGCTGAGGATCTGCTCGCGGCGCGAGCCGTAAGCGGCCTCCCAGTTCTCCCGGTACCAGGCCGCGACCTGGTCCTTGACCTGCTGGTCGGTTACCACGACCCAGCCCCAGTGCTGGGTGTTGCCGCCTGACGGGCCGCGGATCGCGGCGTCGAGTATCGCCCACAGCACGTCATCGGGGATCGGGTCGGGGGCAAGGTACCGGCGAGAGGGGGTCGAGTGGAGCGCCTCGAGGACGCTCAGCGGCTGCTCGCCAGCCGGCTCGGCGTCGGCCGGTTCTGATGTTCCCATGGGACCATCTCTACCACGAGCGCACCATGGCCGCCTGAGCGCCGCCGCCCGGGAGGAACCTGACGATCACGGGGCCGCGGCCGTGACATCGCCGGGTAAGGGCTCCTTCAGCGCCTGCCCGGGGTAGAAGCCCGCGGTGAACGACTGCACGATATCCATGCCCTGCTCATGCTCACGGAACGGGTAGCGAATCGCCTTACGCCAGAAGGCCGTGGCGGCCGGATTCGACAGCAGCTGCCGGACGGTCCAGCGTCCGGGAAACCGATTGAACAAGAACGCGGCGGCCTGCGCCCCGACTCCGCGGCCCCGGTACTTCCGCATCACGAAGAATTCGGCGACGTCGTGCGGGTCCCCGGTAAAGACCAGGGCAAAGCCGGCCAGCACGCCATCGACCCGAAACAGGAACGCCCTGCGGTCGTCGTCGTTCCAGTACTCGTCGAAGTAGCGGTGCAGGTACTCCCCGTGCAAGTTGACGTCACTGCCGTCAAACTCGGAGAAATCGTAGTGGTACAGCTGAAGCAGCCGCCACAGGACAGGCCGGTCGTCATCGAGCGCCTCGACCACCTCTAGCGTCCCCATGGCGCTAGGCGTGCTCATCGGCGGCGGGCAGGTCGAACGGCAGCGGGCGCGGGGCGGCGGGCACGCCGCCCGCCCCCCCTGCCCGCCCCACGATGAGGCTCCGGCGGTGGTGCTGACGGCACAGCACCTCGTACGACACCCGCCCGGGCTGGCGGGCCGGCTCGCCGGTGTCGCCCACCAGGATGACCTCGCCCTCGGTGACCATGACGCCGTCCTCGACCCGCGCGTTGTGGGTGGCGCGCCTGCCGCACCAGCACAGCGCCTCCACCTGCAGGACCTCCGTGCGGTCGGCCAGCTCAACCAGCCGCGCGGAGCCGGGGAACAGCCTGGTGCGGAAGTCCGTCAGGATGCCGAAGCAGAACACGTCGATCTCCAGGTCGTCCACGATGCTGGCCAGCGCGTCGACCTGCGCGGGGGTGTAGAACTGCGCCTCGTCGCAGATGAAGTAGTCGATCCGCGCGCCGCCGCTGAGCGCGCCGACCGTGTACTTCCAGAAGTCGAAGTCGGGTGAGACCTCGATCGCCTCGTGCGCCAGTCCCAGCCGTGAGGACACCACCGCGGCGCCGGCCCGGTCATGCGCGGTGAAGAGCAGGCCGGTGAGCCCGCGGGCCCGCCTGTTGTGGTTCGCCTGCAGGGCCAGGGTGCTCTTCCCCGTATCCATCGCACCCGTGTAAAACGTCAGCTCAGCCACGACGGAACATTTTGCCACGAACCGGGCCGGGCTATGGGTGAGGTTAGGCCGTCTGCCAGTCAGCGGCGAGTGCGCTAGGGTTGGGCGGACAAAGGCTTCCCCGCGGGCTCGGCGGCAAGTCACTCGGGTCACGCTATCGCCGCAGGCCGGACCCCGATTGGCGGCCGCCATACTGCCTAAAGCATCCGTTACTCTTGCCCGCGGGGCTGAACGAGGTGGATCGGGCTCGGGTTGCGCCGGATCACCCGGTAGCGCAGCTCCCGGAACTCATCCGGCCCACGGCCATGGGTCTGTGCCCGCCGGGCCTTTAGGTGGTCTGCGGGGTGCCGAACCAGGTGGTGAGGGCCTGCCGGAGACCCTGGTTGCCCTGGCCGGTGGTGGAGCCGGCCCAGGCTGTGTATCCGTCGGGGCGGATGAGCAGCGCAGGGGCGGGCGGTGCGGCGCAGTGCGCGGTGATGATGTCTACCCTGTCGGCCCAGCCGCTCCAGTCTTTGGCGGGTGAGCCGTTGCCGGTGAGGTCGAGCAGCACGCCCCGGGCCGGGCGCAGCAGTTCCGCGACGGTGGACGCGCCGGCCGGGGTGGCCAGGGCCAGGTCGGGCGCCCACTGGCCGACGATGGGCGGCGGATTACCCGTGCCCGTGTCGTACCGGGTGTCGAGCCCGTACATCAGGCTGACGAGGTGACGCAGCGGCTGCTCGTACTGCAGCAGCCGCGCCACCACCTCGCGGAGCGCGGCGAGCCGTCCGTCGGTCGCCGCGCCCATTAGCGCGCCCTGGGCCCGGGTGTGCAGCAGGACCCGTTCGCCGTCCGCGTGCCGTTCGGTGTGGTAGGAGTCAAGGAGGCCGGAAGGCGCCCAGCCGTGGACCTCGGCGGCGAGCTTCCAGCCGAGGTTGACCGCGTCCAGCAGGCCGGTGTTCAGCCCCGGGCCGCCGGCGGGCAGGTGAATGTGCGCCGCGTCGCCGGCCAGCAGGACGCGCCCGGCGCGGTAGCGCGCTGCCTGGCGGCTGGAATCGGTGAACCGGGAGACCCACCGTGTCCCGCTGATCGGCAGGTCCCTGCTGTTCACCCGGCGGATGCTGGCACGGAGCTCGTCCAGCGTCATCGGGGTATCCCGGTCCAGATCGGCCGGGTAAGGCTCCGTGGTGATGACGCGGTAGAAGCCAGCGCCGAGGGGAATGAGGGGGACCCGGACATCGGGGAGCTGATCTGGTGTCAGGTCCCCTTCCAGGGTTACGTCGCCGAGGCGCAGCAGGACGGTGGGGGGAAGGCCAGGGAAATCAATGCCGGCCTGCTTGCGGACGGTGCTCGCGCCGCCGTCACAGCCGACCAGGAACTGGGCTCGCAGGCGGCTGCGGCCCTGCGGGCCGTCGTACTCGACGTCCACGCCGTCGGCGTCCTGGCGTACGGCGGTGAATTCACAGCCGACCCGGATCTGAACGTCGAGTTCGCCGGCATAGCCGCGCAGGATGTCCTCGGTCGCCGCCTGCTGGATGAACACCCCGCGCAGGCCAAGGTCACCGAGCTTCGACAGGTCCAGCGGGATCAGGGCGAAGTGCGCGGCACCGGGTATGGCCACGGCGGCGCGGGCACGGAAGCGATCGAGCAGGCCTCGGTAGTCGAGGGCATCCACCGACCGCCCGACAAGAGCCAGCGCCTTGGACAGGCCGGTAGGCTCGGTCAGCCGCTCCAGGACGACCGGGCGTAGCCCGGCCAAGCGCAGTTCGCAGGCCAGCATGAGGCCAGTCGGCCCTCCCCCGGCGATGACGACATCAGCGTCCACTGGCGATCTCCTTAGCGTCGGGGGGCTGCGGCCCGGCCGCGCTCGGCGGGACGGACGGGACGGGCAGGCCCGCTGCGACGTGCCGCAGGACCTGCCGAAGGAACTCGGGAAACGGCTCGTCGGACTCGCTTGCGCGCCAGTGATCGAAAGCGGTCTGCGTCGCGCTGACGACCACGCCGGCGACCAGCCGCGGATACAGGTCGCGGCCGGCGTCGGTGCCGGTCCTGTCCGCGATCGCCGCGCTCAGCGCGACTTCGATCGCCGCGTGCAGCCTCCGCTGCGCGGCGGAGAGCTCCGGGGGGAACCTGATCGACCGGGCGTACACCCGGGGTACCTCGCCGACGCCGGCGAACTGCGCAGACAGGGAGTGCGCCAGCGCCTCCCACAGCGGCTCGCCGGCCGGCCGGCCTCGCAGTGCGGCCACCATCCGCGCGCCGCGGTCTTCGCCGACCGACAGCAGCGCCTCCTCCTTGCTGGAGAAGTAGTTGCTGAACGTCCGGGCGGATACGCCGGCGGCGGCCGCGATGTCCTCGACGCGGGCCCGCTCATAGCCGAGTTCGATGGTCAGCCGCCAAGCCGCCTGGCCAAGCGCCGCCCGGGTCGCGAGCCTCTTGCGCTCCCGCAGCCCTAGCTGTTCATCAGGCATAGGCAGCAACGTACAAAACTTTGCTGACTAGTGCAATATTTCGTGCTCGCGCAAATTCTCGCTAATCAGCGGGCGACGAGGGCCAGGACGCGGCAGGGGCTGCCTGAGCCGTTGACGATCGGGAGCGGCGCGGCGATCACCAGGGCGCCGGTGACCGGGAGGCGGTCGACGTTGCGCAGCTGGGTCAGGCCGTACTTGCCGGCGCCGAGGAGGAACTGGTGACAGGGGAAGGCGGGCTCGAAGCTGTGGGCGGCGCCGGCGTCGGTGCCCACGGTTTCCACCCCAAGACCCAGGATCGCGGTCTGCGACAGGTAGCTGGCGGCGCCGGCCGTCATGCCCGGCGTGTGCGGGCCGCTCGCGTCGGCGTTGGCGAAGGCCGCCGGGTCATCGCCCCGGGACGACCAGCCGGTGCGGTAGATCAGCCAGCCGCCCGCGGGGAGGGCGCCGTGCTCGGCCTCCCAGGCGGTGATGTCGGCGACGTCGAGCAGGTAGTCCGGGTCCGCGGCCGCCTCGGCCACCCGGTCGATGACAACGGCCGGCCCGATGAGCCGCGCGGCCGGCACTCCGGCGACGTCATCTTGAGCCTGGCCGGTCACCCAGTGGTTGGGGGCGTCAAAGTGGGTGCCGGTGTGCTCACCGGTGTGGAAGTTGTTCCAGTACCAGGCGGGGCCCCGGTCGTCGTAGCGGCTGATCTCCTCAAGCTGAAACGTCGCGGTCTGGCCGAACTGCGGTGGCAGGGCGAGGACGGGCGTGCCCGCGTGCAGCGGGGACGTGAGGTCGACGACCTCGATCGATCCGTCAGCCAGTTGCGCGGCGATGGCGTGCAGGTCGGGCATGATGATTCCTCTACGGGTCAGCGTGCAGCGGAGGCGGGTGAGGATGCCGGTTCGCAAGCGTACGCCGAATGGTCCCGTTAAGCACGCTGGGCTTGGGCGGGCCGGGCGACCGCCCTACAAGCCCTGCCAGGCCGGCTTGGCCTCGTACACCTCGGTGTAGTAGTCGAGCCGGCCGAGGCGGGAGGCCGCGGGCGGGTCGAGCAGGACCGTGGCGTGCGGGTGCAGTTGCAGCACCGATGCCGGGCAGGACGCCGAGACCGGGCCCTCCACGGCGGCCGCCACCGCGCCGGCCTTGCTCGGCCCGGTGACGATGAGCAGCAGGTGGCGAGCCTGCAGGATGGTGCCGAGTCCCTGGGTGAGTACGTGGTTCGGCACCTCATCGGGCGAGCCGAAGAACCGCGCGTTGTCCTTGCGCGTCTGCGCGGTGAGCGTCTTGATCCGGGTGCGGCTGGCCAGCGATGACCCGGGCTCGTTGAAAGCCAGGTGGCCGTCGGTCCCGATGCCGAGGAACTGCACGTCGATACCGCCGGCGGCCGCGATCAGCGCCTCGTAGCGCTCCCCCGCCGTCGGCAGCCCGTCGGGACTCGGGTCCGGGCCGTTCACCTGGCCGGGGCTGATGCCGAGGCCGTCGGTCAGCTCGCGGGCGATGGTCGCCCGGTAGCTCTGCTCGTGCACTCCGCCGTCCGCATTACGCGGCAGCCCGACGTACTCGTCGAGGTTGAAGCAGGTCACCGCGGCGTAGGACGGGCCGGTCCCGGCCTGGTGGCGGCGGGTCAGCTCCTGGTAGGCCGGCAGCGGCGTCGACCCCGTGGCCAGCCCGAGTACGGCGGCGGGCTTGCGGCGGACCAGCGACTCGATGACGTCAGCCGCGACCACGGCGATCTCGTCGGCCGATCCGAGCGGCACGACCTCCATCAGCGGCTCCCCTTCATCTCGTCCTCTCGCGGCTCAAGCGTTCCCGATCAGGGCGGCGCCAATCGCGCCAGCGGGCGCCTGGCCAGGCAGCATGCTTACCCGGCCGGCCAGGTCGAGCGCGGTGAGGAACGGCGACCCGGCGGCCTGGCCGCGCAGCGCCGCGGTGACGGCTTCGAGCAGCGGCTCACCCACGTTCGCGACGCCGCCGCCGATGATGATCGCGGCCGGGCCGACCGTCAGGCCGGCGACCCGGACCGCGCCGGCGAGACCCGCGGCGAAGCGGTCGCGGATGACGACCGCCTCGGCGTTCCCCGCCGCGGCGGCGGCGAACAGCGCGGCCGCCGGCGGCACCGACCCGTCGCCCGGCCAGGCGGCGGCCAGCGTGGAGCCGGACGCGCTCAGCTCCAGGCAGCCGCGCTGCCCGCACGAGCAGACGGGGCCGCGCGGGTCCACCGGCAGGTGCCCGATCTCCGCGGCCGCGCCGTGCACGCCGCGCCGCAGCGACCCGGACAGCACGAAGCCGGCCGCCAGCCCGGTGCCGACGCTGATGTAGGCCATGTCGTCGGCGCCGCTGAGCACGTGCGCGCCCCAGGTGGCGGCGTTGACGTCATTATCGATGAGCACGGTGGCGCCGGTGCGGCCGGCTAGCTGCTCGGCCAGCGGAAACCAGTCGCCGCCGATGCCGAGGTTGACCGCGTGGCTGACGGCGCCGCGGTCGCGGTCGACGATCCCGCAGACCCCGATGCCGATGTGCGACGGCAGCGCGCCGTCGAGGCGCAGCGCGAGGCTGTCGAGCACGGCCGTCGCGCTGGCGAGTACCCCGTCCGGGCCGGGCCTGGTGTCCTGCCGTGCCTGGGCGACGACGGTGCCGCTGGCGTCGATGACCACGCCGAGAATTTTCGTC
>Ga0070714_100004403_pt1 | contig 10597 bp, 10 predicted proteins | sample LARL83metaG_FD_65450 | JGI IMG/M metagenome (GOLD analysis project Ga0070714, IMG submission 65450) | Corn, switchgrass and miscanthus rhizosphere microbial communities from Kellogg Biological Station, Michigan, USA - LAR L8-3 metaG | ecosystem: Host-associated > Plants > Roots > Rhizosphere ... | reverse complement strand
CAGTTACAGCAGTTGACATCGCCGAAGTGGGTTGATGTCCAGCACGGGAAGACCGCGATCACGTTTGAACTGCCGCGCGAGGCGCTCTCGATGCTGAAGCTTGAGTGGTGAAGTTTGGAACCACTCACGGCGCGACAATCCGCCCGCCAGCGTTTGTCCTTTTTCAGTACACGCTGTCATCCTGAGCGCCGAAAGCCATTCGCTTGCGGATGGCTTTCAAGTCGAAGGACCGCGTGCAAGTCGAAACCAGCAATTGGCGCTGCAGGAGAATTCGACCCCGTAACGCCGTGGTCAGAACCCCTTTCGGGGTTGCAGGTTGTGCAAAGGTGCACGGGGTCCTTCGACTCCGCGGAGTGATTCGCAAGCGAATCGCTCTGCTTCGCTCAGGATGACAGAAGAGGTTGAGCGCGGAGATTAATCGGGTACGACTCGCACTCTGCGAATCTTTTTACCGACCCTAACAACAAACGGATTCTTGATGGCAGCACTAAGGACGGGAGTTAATATCGTGCTTCCGTCGAACTTAACGGCATGCTCCTTGATTTTGCGGACTCCTTCACTGTTTGAAGCGGTCAAGCCAGATGCCGTAAGCAGCTTGTCTACCTTGATGGGAACATCTCCGGCGTAGACCAAGGGAGCTGAGCGAGGGCCAAATCCTTCTGTGCAGACTTGCCCGACCTTCACCTCGATCTCTTGAATTTCCTCCGGAGCATCGCGCTCTTGAAACTGCTTCTGCCAATCATTAGCAGCGATTTCAGCAGCTTGCTGGTCATGAAAATCAGCAACCACCATGCGTGCAAGCTTCTTCTTCAGGAGCATTGGGTGCTCTGATCCGTTCTTGACTCTCGTAATCATTCCGACGATCTCGTGTTGTTGCACATCCGTCAGCAGCTCGTAGTAGCGCCACATCATGTCATCGGAGATCGACATCAACTTGCCGTACATCTCTAGCGGCGCTTCTTTGATCCCGATCGCGTTGCCATATGACTTCGACATTTTCTGCACGCCATCGAGGCCTTCGAGAATGGGCATGGTCAGGACAACTTGCGATTCCTGGCCATAGCCGCGCTGGAGTTCGCGGCCCATGAGCAAGTTGAACTTCTGATCGGTGCCACCGAGCTCGACGTCGGCCTTTAGCGCGACGGAGTCGTAGCCTTGCGCCAGGGGATACAGCAGTTCGTGCAGAGCGATCGGCTTTTCTTCCCGAAAACGTTTATGGAAGTCTTCGCGTTCGAGCATCTGCGAGACCGTGGTCTTCGCGGCAAGGCGAATCCAATCGGCGGCGCCCATCGTTCCAAACCACTCGTTGTTGAAGCGCAGCTCGGTCCCGGCTTTCGAAAGAATTCTGTACACCTGCTCCATGTAGGTTTGTGCGTTGCGCTTCAATTCCTCCGGAGTGAGTGGTGGGCGAGTTACGGAGCGGCCAGTGGGATCGCCGATCATGCCGGTGAAATCGCCGATGAGGAAGATGACGGTATGGCCCAGGTCCTGGAAGTGCTTCAGCTTGCGCAGCAGGACGGTGTGGCCGAGGTGCAGGTCGGGCGCCGTGGGATCGAACCCAGCTTTCACGCGCAGGGGCGTGCCGGATTTGCGCGATTTCTCCAGCTTCTCGCGCAGCTCGGACTCCTTCACGATTTCCGCGGAGCCCTTCTTGATGTAAGTCAGTTGTTCGTCAACTGGAGCGAATGTGGGCATTGTCGAGATTATAGCGATTCGAACGACTGGTGCTTGGTTGTCCGAATTGAAGTATTGACGAATTTACGAAATGGAGCGTGTCCAGGTGCCGGCATTCGGCACGATGCCTTTTGCAGTCATCTGGGAGGTGACGAAAATCGCGAGGAGTTCATTCGCTTCAACTTGCAGGTCTCGCAGGCGTTCATGCGAAAGTATCCCGGACTCACTGAGCAGCTCCAGCCAGAGCACAGTCTCATCAATCTCTTCGACAACGATCCCCAGCCGGGCAATGAACTCAGCTTTCGATCGTGCTCGACAGACTGCGCGGTAATTGGCGGCGACCGATGTTCCAGATCTCAGCACTTGTTTGCCGATTGTGCGTGCTTCCTCGTTTCGGGGTAGAGCCTTGAATACCCTAATGATTCGCAGAGCGAATTGCTTTGTGCGCTGCTGCAGCTCTTGTGAGGGCTTCATGGGAGCAGGTGTGAGAGGAATAATTTCGACAATTCGAAAATTCCCAAATCCGACAATATCGCCCAGCCTAGCTCTTTGCTAGCAAAAATTTCCTTCCCACGATCTTGAATTCCCGATTTAGCACCAGGTTGATCGCTTCACTGTAGGCAATATGTTCCTGTTCCAGTATCCGTGCCGCTAGTGTGTGCTCGTCATCAGTGTCACGCACTGGCACGGCCTTTTGCACGATGATGGCGCCGTGGTCGAGTTCCTCATCGACGAAATGCACGGTGCAGCCCGCCACCTTCACCCCGTAAGCAAATGCCTGTTGCTGGGCCTCCAGGCCGGGAAACGCGGGGAGCAAGGAAGGGTGAATATTCAGAATTTTGTGGGGAAACTGCTTCACGAACCACGGCGAAAGCAGGCGCATGTATCCTGCGAGGCAGACGAGATCAACCTTGTGCTGCTGGAGTGCGGTCACGACCTCCCTGTCGTGATCTTCGCGTTGCTTGCCTTTGGATGGAATGACCAGCGTTTCAAGCCCGAGGCGTTTCGCGGTTTCGATCCCGCCGGCGTCAGTGCGGTTGGAAATGACGACCGCGATGCCCGCGTCCGGAATCGCGCCGGAAGCGAGGTTCCGCGAAATGGCTTCAAAGTTCGAGCCGCGCCCCGAAAGAAGGATGCCTAAATTTTTCATTTTGCTTACGGGAACAAGCTAGAACGCATTGACTGGATCAGTCAAATGATCGATTCGAGGCAATATCAGCCGTGCAGCTTTGCCATCATGGCGAGGAACAGCAGAATGGCCATGAACAGCGCACCCCAAGCATTGGCGCGCACCAGGCGGTGAGTGGCGGGCCAGGGGAACATCAGGACGTCGAAGACCGCGACCAGCTTTTCCGGCCAAAGCAGTCCAGCAACTCCGAACGCAAGCGACAGTTGTACGACCAGCGACAGAACCAAGTGGTTCATCCTTCGCTCCAACGCAGCATTTAGGACGGGGAATCCGTTGCAGTCAGTCTAGCGTGAGCGGGAGTGGCGGAGTCAACCAGAAAAGTGCTGGGTGGTGACTTATGTGTCCTTACGGTTGGTTCCGGCCATCCAGCGGAAGAGCATGTTGACCAGGCTGAGGATGATTGCGCCCCAGAAAGCCGCCGCAAAGCTGTCGACGTGGAACGAAGGGGAGAGAATGGCCGACGCCAGTTCGAGCATGAGCGCGTTGATCACCAGCCAGAAAATGCCTAAGGTTAACACCGTAAGTGGGAGCGTGATGAGCTTGAGGAATGCGCCGAGCGTAGCGTTTACGAGTCCGATGACGAGAGCGGCGATTAGGGCTGCCGCCACTCCCCGTACATGAAAGCCATGGATGAACTGAGCCACAACCCAGACTGCCAGCGCGCTTAGTAGCCAGTTAGTCAGGTGACGCACGGTTCCCTCCGACGCAAGAATTATAGTTCGACGGCATAACTTCTGGGTTCGTCGGGCGATTTTATTGTTCGCGCTTTCTTTGCGTACTCTGCGGTTGATGTCTTCAACATGGCATGCGCCTGCAGATCTAACCGCAAAGGACGCAAAGTTCGCAAAGGAAGACAGCCGGCGCGCTCGACAATCCCCAACTCAGGAACGTAGTAAACTCTCTCGGTCATGGCGCAATTGACCTATCTCGAGGCGATCCGGCAGGGAATTTGGGAAGAGATGGAGCGCGACCCGAGTGTCTTCTGCATCGGCGAAGATATTGGGATCTACGGCGGTGCGTTCAAAGTGACCGAAGGTTTCATCGACCGCTTCGGGCCGGAGCGCGTGATTGACACACCGATCGCAGAGTCCGCCATCGTGGGCGCAGCCTTTGGCGCGTCGCTCACGGGTATGAGGCCGGTGGCGGAATTTCAGTTCATGGACTTCATTTCCTGCGCCATGAACCAGATCAGCAACATGGTTGCAAAGACGCACTACCTGTGGGGCGCGCCCGCGCCTCTCGTTCTACGCGGACCTAGCGGCGGGGGCGTGCATGGCGGGCCATTTCATTCCCAGAATCCGGAGATGTGGTTCGTGCACAACCCGGGGCTCAAGGTAGTTTGCCCCGCCACCGCTTACGACGCCAAGGGGCTCATCAAAGCCTCCATTCGCGACAACAATCCCGTCGTGTTTTTTGAGCACAAATTTCTTTATCGCAGGATCAAAGAAGACATCCCTGCTGACGATTACATCGTGCCGATCGGAAAGGCACGTGTCGCGCGTGAGGGCGACGATATCAGCGTGATTACGTATGCCGCCATGGTTCACACTGCGCTGGAAGCCGCGGAAACTCTGGCAAAGGAAGGCATCGATGTAGAGATTGTCGACCTGCGCACGTTGGCGCCGTTGGATCGGGAAGCAATTGTGCAGACCGTGCGCAAGACCAACAAGGTCATCGTGCTCCACGAGGACACAAAAACCGGCGGGATTGCCGGGGAGATTGCCGCCATCATCAACGAAGAAGCGTTTGAGGATCTCGATGGGCCAGTCGTGCGGATTACTGCGCTCGACACTCCGGTGCCGTTTTCTCCGCCGCAAGAGGAACGTTTCCTGCCGCACGTACGGGATCTGATCGAGAAGGCGCGGTGGTTGAAGGCGTATTAGCCCGCACTGCCTACAGATTCAAGTTTTTGGGTGGAGCAGGCCTTCCAGGCCTGCGCTTTGCACGCGTATTAGGCTCGGCTTTAGCCGCTGAAGGATGAGTCGGTCTCTTCGAAATGCACAGGTGTTAAGCCCAAGGATTTGAAAGTTCTTTGTGCAGCGCTGAAAGCGTTGCTCCCGAACCGTTTGTGCATACAGAATCACGTTAGGCTTGTAACGGTTTCGGTCGAGATTGCTCTACTCTTAGGGGAAAGCTGTTGCCCAGACAACTAAGGAGCCATTAATGAGAGGTTTCATTGCAGGCATAATCGTTACGTTGCTCGTGCTGTTTGGCGTGGGCCTGGTTATCGCGGATCTCGGATTCCTGCCCACCAGCGCCGATGCTACTCCCCCGGCATTCGAGACACGCATGGCTGGCAGCGCGCTCGACGCCTCCATGGACCGCCACGCGCCGCGTGTGAACAACCCCGTGGCAGTCAATGATGAGAACCTGATCGCCGGCGCGAAGATCTACACCATGAACTGCGCCGTCTGTCACGGGACGATGGACTACAAGCCCAGTGAACTCGAGCACTCCATGTACCCACCACCTCCGCAGCTTCTGCTCAATCCGCTCGATGATCCGGAATGGCACATCTACTACGCCGTTCGTACCGGCGTTCGCTACACGGGAATGCCCTCATGGAGCAAGGCGCTGAGCAACGATGACATGTGGAAGGTGACCGCGTTCCTCTCGCACCTGGATAAGCTTCCGCCGGCTGTGCAAACCTACTGGAAGAATGCGTACGGGGTCTCTCCACGCACAGGGGAGCAGAATGGGCATGGCGCGCACGAGCACGGGGATTGAGTGTAGGGCGGGCCCCCTCGCCCGCCAAGTGTTCCAGGCGGCGGCAGCATCCCACCCCTTCGCTATAATGAAAAGCTGCGCTTGGCTCAGCTCCCCAGTAAGAGCCACCCTGGAAGGAACCCATGGCTACCGATATTGTGATGCCCCAGATGGGCGAGTCCATCGTTGAAGGAACCATTACCAAGTGGCTGAAAAAGCCCGGTGACAAGATCCAGCGGGACGAACCCCTCTTTGAGATCTCGACAGACAAGGTGGACGCGGAAATCCCCGCGCCAGCTTCGGGCGTATTGCAGGAAATCAAAGTCACGGAAGGCACCACGGTCCAGGTAAATACTGTTGTCGGGACAATTTCTTCCGACGGTGAAGGTGCGGCGGTCAAGACCGCGCCGGCGGCGGAGAAGAAAGCAGCGCCTGCGGCTCCCGCCACAAAAGTAGCAGCCCCGGCTCCGACGCCGGCACCTCCTGCTCCGGCAGCGGCAAGGCACGATGTCGAAGACCACGCTCGCTCATCACCGCTTGTCCGCAAGATTGCTCGCGAACACAACGTCGATCTGGGCCAGGTAAAAGGCAGCGGGCTCGGCGGCAGGATCACGAAGGAAGACATCCTGGCGTTCATTGAAGGGCAAGAAACGTCCGGTGGAGCGACGGGCATCTCGCCCGTCCCAGCGCAGCCGGGCGAGGGCACCCGGACCTCCACAAGCCCTGCTGCTACGCGGCCCGCAGTTCCCAGCATCCCAGGCGAGTTGGTTGCGATGACCAACATGCGGCGCATCATCGCGCAGCGCATGATCGAGTCGCGGCGCACCAGCGCGCACGTCCACTGCATGTTCGAGGTGGACCTCACGCGCATCGTCAATCTCCGCAATAAATTGAAGTCGGGTTTCGAGCAGCGCAATGGCGCGCGGCTCACGTTCATGCCGTTCTTTGTGCGCGCGGCGATCATCGCGTTGCAACAGTTCCCCATCGTGAATGCCTCGATGGAAGGCGACAGCATCCGCTATCACAAGCATGTGAATGTGGGTATCGCGGTCGCGCTTGACTGGGGGCTCATTGTTCCCGTCCTCAAGAATGCCGACGAGCTGAATTTCCTCGGGCTGCAGCGCGGTATTACTGATCTCGGAGAGCGCGCACGCGGCAAGAAGCTGAAGCCCGAAGAGGTGGAAGGCTCCACATTCACCGTGACCAATCCCGGCCAGTTCGGCGCAGTGTTTGGCCTCCCGATCATCAACCAGCCGAATTCGGCGATTATGGGCGTAGGCGGCATCACCAAGATGCCGCTCGTGGTCACCGACAAAGATGGCGCCGACTCAATTGCGATTCGCTCGGTGGTGCACCTGACGCTCGGCTACGACCATCGCATGATCGACGGCGCCGTCGCCGACCAGTTCATGGCGTTCGTGAAGAAGACGCTGGAAGGCTGGAGCGAGGATGTAGGGTAGTCTCTCGCAGAGTCCCACAAAACCTCTGTCACATTAGGCTGCGGTGTGGTCTAATTCCTGCGCATGCGCGCCGCTGCCATCCTCGGGCCGGGAAACGTGGCGAGAGAGCTGGCCCAATTTCAGCGCCTTGCCGGGGCCGAATGGACGTCGCTCCTCGAACAGGCCGATGTCGCGGTAATTTTTGGCGGAGATGGGACCATTCACCGCCATCTATCGGAACTCGTCGAGCTTGAAGTTCCTGTTCTCGTCGTTCCTTGCGGAAGTGGCAACGACTTTGCTCGCGCTCTCGGAATCAAAACACTGCGCGACTCTGCGCAAGCCTTTCGACAATTCGCGTCCGACGGCAGCAATCTGCGCAGCATCGATCTTGGCCTGATCTGTCAGCCGAACAACGCCAACCCGCGATACTTTTGCTGCGTCGCCGGCGTCGGGATCGATGGCAACATCGCCGCTCGCGCGAATCGCCTGCCGCAATGGCTGCGTGGCAGCGTAGGTTATGCCATCAGCGCCCCACCTGAGTTCATCCGCTTCGCACCGTGGCCCATGAAGGTAAGCACGAACGGCACACTGGCATCGCCGCAGCCTACCATTCTCGCCGCAGTTGCCAACGCCGCCGCCTTTGGTGGCGGTATGAAGATTGCTCCTCGGGCCAATCTTTCCGACGGCAAGCTCGACCTTTGTGTGGTGCGCGGGATGAGCGTATTCAAACTTTTCTGCCTGTTTCCGACCGTCTATTTTGGGCGTCACCTGGGATTCGAAGAGGTCGAGTACTCGCAAACCGATTCCCTGCGCATCGATTGCGAATACCCGATCGACGTCTACGCCGACGGAGAATTCATCTGCAAGACCCCTGTGACCTTCGGCATCGCACCCGGTGCTCTCAGAGTCATTTCTGTTGAGCCGATCTAAACTCGGCTGTTGTCCTGCCTTCTTTGGAAAGTCGGTGCCGCGCGGTTTTCACTCTTGCGTGCCGACTATTTTCCTCGTGCCTTGGCAAATTCCTCGACACGTTCCCGCACGCTGAGCACGTGCTGGGGCAATTGCAGATGGCTGCCTTCTTCAAGGATGGGAATTAGTTTGTCGAATTCCGGACCGGAGTGGGAGCCTGTGATCGCGATGCGAATGGGATGGAAGAGTTCTTTGCCCTTTGCTCCGGTTTCGGCTTTCACCTCATTCACAATTTTCTTGAAACATTCCACCGTCAGATTGCCTTCCCGTGCCGACTCGTCTTCCATGATCTTAAAAGCGAAGCGAGCGAGCACGGCGTCGGTATTGTGGCCTGCCAAGACTTCGGCGTTGTCCGGGGATGCCAGCGCCGCTTTCGCGTCGTAGTTGAAGATTAGCGCCGCTTTTGCGGGGAGCTGATCCAGGCGATCAACGGAGGGCGCAAGCATCTGGACGATCTTGTCCACCCAGGTGTGTGCCTCTGACGCACTCTCACTTCCGACACGGCCGCCGAAATAAGGACGGGCAAGGCTTGCGATCCGTTCGGGCGGGCTTTCCTTGATGTAGTGCCGGTTCAGCCAGTACAGCTTCTCCATGTCGAAGACTGCGGGAGAAGGAGTGACGCGCTCGAGCGAGAACTCCTTGACCAGTTCCTCTCGGGAGAAGATCTCGCGCGTGCCACCCGACGGCGCCCAGCCCAACAGGGCAAGATAGTTCACCAGCGCTTCGGGCAGGACTCCCATGTCGCGGAAGTTCGCGATCGAGGTTGCACCGTGACGCTTGGAAAGTCGCTCGCGATCCGCGCCCAAAATCGTCGACAAATGTGCAAACTCCGGCACCGGCCATCCCAGAGCTTCGTATAACGCCACCTGCTTAGGTGTGTTGGAAAGGTGATCATCGCCGCGGATCACGTGCGTGATCTTCATCAGCGCGTCGTCGATCACCACCACGTAGTTGTAAACGGGCATCCCTGACGACCGCAGGATGATGGGATCGCTCACCACCTCGTTCGAGAACTCCACCGGCCCATGGACGATATCGTGAAACTTGATCGGGTGCTCAGGAATGCGGAGCCGGATGGCGCAGGCCTCTCGGTCTTTGCGACGCAGCTCGGCTTCAGCAGGATCAAGGTTGCGGCATTTGCCGGAATAAATGGGCTGACGATGCTCCGCAGTCGCTTTCTCACGCTCGCGCTGGAGTTCTTCTTCGGTGCAGAAGCACAGGTACGCCTTGCGCTCGTTTAGCAGGCGCTCGGCGTGCTCGCGATAAATATCCAGGCGATCCGACTGGCGATATGGGCCATACGAACCACCTACGTCGGGACCTTCGTCCCAATCCAGGCCCAGCCATTTCAGATCATCTATGAGCTGGCCTTCGTAGCGCGCTTCGCTGCGGTCGAGGTCGGTGTCTTCGATGCGCAGCACCATCGTTCCGCCCTTCTGACGGGCAAAGAGCCAGTTGAACAGCGCGGTGCGGGCGTTTCCGACGTGAAGCTGTCCGGTGGGGGATGGCGCAAAGCGCACTCGTACGTTGGAGGTCACAGAAAAATGTTAGCAGAGGCAAAGGTATTTCACCGCTGAGTACGCAGAGCACGCAGAGGATTGGCAGCGTTTTCTCGGCGATCTCGGCGAACTCTGCGGTGAGTGCCTTTGTTTTGACCGTGCTAGTTCGGAGCGAGGTGAGTCTCGCTGATGCGGTCATGCCAGGAGAGCTGGTCTTCGTCGAGGAAGGTCCAAGCGTAACCCAAACCAAGGGAGGCCAGCGACAGTATGGATGCGAGCACGCGCCAGCGGCGCAAGCTGCGCGAGGCCGGCTGGCCATCGAACCGTGACAGGTGAAGCTTGGCGGCCCATAGGCCCGGCGTTCTGCCGCAGTAAACCAGGAACGCGTATTGATACGCAGCCCAGAAAATTCCTGCCAGAACCGCTGCAATCTCCAGCGCGGAACGTAATGGAGGAACGACACCGTTCATACGCGTGAACACGTAACCGAATAGCGCCACCGCGGAGAGAACCAGCATGGCATCAAACGTACCCGCGGCGGTTCGCCGGTTCAGCGACGCAGGCTGAAGCGGCACCTCGAAACCCGGTCTGCGCTCCCGAACTGGTTCCTGCTCCTCCTCGATAAGAATTCCTCCCATGGCCGGCGGAGGTGGCAGCAACTCGGGTGCTTCCACGATGCGAGGGCGGTCGATCACCGGCTCGGCTAACTCATCCTCTCGTGACATTGGCCGCGGGAACTCGATGACGCGCGCGGTGGCCTCCATGACAATTCGTGGCGGCTCGGGCGGAGGCGGCGCGAAGAAGACAATTTCCGGGGCAGATTCGACGGGCTCGTCAATGAGTTCCTTCGGCGCATCGACCGGCGCAAAAGCCTGCACCGCTCGCGAAAACTTCGGCGCGGGAGAATCAAACGGCAGTTTCAGCGACGGATAGCGCTCCTTGTGGGGCTTGCGCGCCTTGTAACTGCTGACTTTGGCGCTCACCAGGCTGCGCCAGTCGGGCTCGGAAGATTGCGCGCAAGCATCTTCAGACCCGCGGCGAAGAGACGCGGCCTCGGGACTTTGAGCGCGCTCTTCGGCGCCCGCAACGTCCGCCGTCGTTTCAAGCGCACGCGGCGGTCC
>Ga0070714_100004402_pt1 | contig 10600 bp, 9 predicted proteins | sample LARL83metaG_FD_65450 | JGI IMG/M metagenome (GOLD analysis project Ga0070714, IMG submission 65450) | Corn, switchgrass and miscanthus rhizosphere microbial communities from Kellogg Biological Station, Michigan, USA - LAR L8-3 metaG | ecosystem: Host-associated > Plants > Roots > Rhizosphere ... | reverse complement strand
ATATGGAATTTCCAGTGTTTTGAGCTAGACCGTCCTCGACTTTTCTGGTCTTTTCCTGAACACCACTTTCAATTCCTTCCTCCATCTCTCGTCGATTCCGAGCAATACCCACTCGATCTCGGGTGACACATATCGCAAGAGCGTGTCGGTTGCCGGGTGCACATGCAAAGCCGGCGCCACCATTGTTAGGAGAGGCATTTGAGAAGCCAGTTCGCGTCCTGCAAAGTACCCAAACTTCTGGAACTCTCCGCGGACATGATGCGATGCGACGCGTGACCAGTAATCTACGGCTTGCAGCGGCAGGTGAATGTCCTCGTCGGCCTTTAATTCAACGACCACAACTCGACCCTCACGATTCAAAACCAGCACATCGATCATCGCGCGGTCGGATGCCGAAAACGCCGGCACTTGCGAGTAGCACCACCGAGGGTCGAGCTGATCGTCCAAAGCGCAAATATTTTTCAGTACGAGGGACTCCAACCAGCGCTCGGGATGCAGTCGCCACCAGCGGCTCTCGCCGGGCCCTTCAGGATGACGCACCTCGCCGACGCTGCGAATCAGGCGCTCGAAGTGCGCGAAGTTATTGCCGTCGAGGACCCGTTCTGACGGCCCGGCCCCAAACACAATTTCCGGAGCGCTGCGGAAATTTCCCGTCTGGGCGGACAAGTGCGCGCGAGCAAACTCCAAACCGTGACAACGAAACGAAACTTCTGCCGGCGACACAATTCCAACTTCTACTTCTGGCATTAAAGTCTTTACCAGAGCAACAGGCACGGCGAAGCGTGTGTGTATCTCGGTTTCGTCCGGACAGTGGACCAGGCGCGTAGAAATATTTCCATGGTCTGAAATTTCTATGCGCTTGAGATGCTCGCCTCGTTCCTCAAGTTCGTAGAGCTGCCACTTGGCCGCGGCGGGATTCAATCGCGCTATGCGCTCGCGCACCACACTCGAGGAGGCGTCTGGTACAAACAACTTCAGACCTTCGACGACCAATTTACCTGCGTGTACCTGGCGACAAACGTCCAGCCATAAGATCCCGAAAGTCAGCGCAGCATCTATCGATGACTGCAGTTCCTGCCGGTTGACGCCGAGCACGGCGAATCCGGATTGCCCGCGCTGCACGAGCCCACGCGCATATACCGGCCCGAAGGATTTCTCCAAGTCGATTGCGGTGCTGAGTTGCGCGATCTTCAGATCGGGGAACTCTCTTCGGAGCACTCTTTCGAGCACGCGCTGGTAACAAACCCGGGCAGCACGTTTTGAGGAGGAGGTCCTCGCGTCACGCTCGCGGCAAATATCCAGATTCGTGGGACGGGCCTGTCCCATCCGCTGTACAGTCACTCGCAAGGTCTCACCCTTGTTTTCGACGTCCAGCACGCGGCGAACTACATTCCGCTCGGGCGACCACAAATGCAGCAGGCATTTGTTGCTCTCGCCAGAAATTGAATACTTTGCCTGGCCCAGATCAAAGACGACCGAGCCGTCTTCGATCACGACTGCGTTGCTGCTGCCGGAGAGGAAACCTTCAAGCGTGCTGGCCAGAGTCTGCGAGGTCATGCGGGCAGTTTTGCAGAAAGTCTGGCGCGTGTCTGTGACGAATGAACATTGCGGGATGAATGGAGAGGGGGGCGGGCGCATAAGGACCCACCCGCATGGCTGTTACTCGGACATCAATGTCCGATCCACACATGCACATGTGGGATAATGGGCTATCGGAGTCCCTACCCTGCTCGAGGTCATCCAATAACAGTGGACAATAATCATTTCTTTTTTCAGCACTACGGACTGAGCGATCGCGATCTGGAACACTATCTCGCGGCGGCGCTTTCGGCCGGCGGCGACTATGCAGACCTTTATTTTGAGTATCTTTCCTCGACTTCTTTGAGCGTGGATGAATCCATGGTCAAGTCGGCATCGCAGGGAATTTCGGCGGGATGCGGTATTCGCGTCATCTCTGGCGAGCGCACCGGATATGCCTACACCGACGACCTCTCGTCCTCGCGTATTCTGCACGCAGCACGCACGGCGGCGTTAATCGCCAAGGGTCCTGCGAAAGCGCCGAGCGCCGGCTTCCGGCAGAAAGCAGCGCGCAGCTTATATCCCGTGGCCCTGCCATCGGTCGATGCCGAGATCACGGCGAAAGTGGAACTGGTCATGCGGGCGGACACCGCGGCGCGAGGTTACGATCCCCGAATCAAAGAAGTGCGCGCCAGCTACGCCGACGAGTTGCGCAGCATTCTGGTGGTTGGATCGGACGGGACATTTGCTGAGGATTCCCAGCCACTGGCCCGCCTGAATGTCTCCTGCATCGCGAAGACCGAAGCCAACTCAGCTCGTGGCAGTGCCGGCGGCGGAGGCCGGGTGGCCCTCGATTTCTTCTTCGGCGAGAAAACGCCGGAGTATTTCGCGAAAGAAGCCGCTCGACAGTCGATTCTGCAACTCGATGCCCGCGAAGCGCCTGCCGGAGACATGGAAGTCGTGCTAGGGCCAGGATGGCCTGGGGTTCTGATTCACGAAGCCGTCGGGCATGGGCTCGAAGCTGATTTCAACCGCAAGCAGACTTCCGCTTTTGCCGGATTGATCGGCAAGAAGGTGGCAAGCGAAAAATGCACGGTTGTTGATAACGGCATCATGCCTTGGCGCCGTGGGTCGTTGAACGTGGATGACGAAGGCCATGCCACGCAGGAGACGATCCTGATCGAAAAAGGAATACTTAAAGGATATCTGAGCGACAAGCTCTCCGCGCGATTGATGGGGATGGCCGATACTGGTAACGGACGCCGCGAAAGTTACGAGCATATTCCGATGCCGCGTATGACGAACACCTATCTGCTCGCGGGTGAAGATGAACCCGAAGATATTATTCGTTCGGTGAAGCGCGGGGTTTACGCGGTGAACTTCGGTGGTGGTCAAGTCGACATCACCAATGGCAAATTTGTCTTCTCGGCCTCTGAGGCTTACATGATTGAAGACGGCCACGTGACCGCACCAATCCGCGGCGCGACGTTGATCGGCAATGGCCCGGATGCGCTGACTCGCGTTTCGATGGTCGGTAATGATTTGAAGCTCGATGAAGGCATCGGCACCTGCGGAAAAGATGGTCAGGCGGTCCCGGTGGGAGTCGGCATGCCGACCACGAAACTTGATCGGCTAACTGTTGGCGGAACTGCCAAGCGGGAGGCCGGCGGATTCATGCAGTAACAGAGAAGGCAGAAGTTAGAAGGCAGAATGCAGAAGGAATGGCAGTGTACTGTCGAATTCTGCAATTTGAGACATTACGTCTGCATTCTTCGTTCTGACTTCTGAATTTTCGCTTATGCCTGAAACAATTCTCGAAGCCCAAACCGAAACTGATCTCAAAGAACTTGCCCAGGACATCGTCCAACGCGCAATGCAGGGCGGAGCGACTGCTGCCGAGTGCGTGATCCGAGAAGGCGACGAGTTTTCGACCCTCGTCCGGCTCGGCGAGGTCGAGACGTTGAAAGAATCTGGGTCGAAGTCTATTGGTGTTCGTGTTTTTCATGGGAAGCGCGCCGCCAGCACGCATTCGAGCGACTTCACGCGCGCGGGCCTCGGCCGTATGTTGAGCTCTGCGCTCGAGCTGGCAAAGATAACTTCCGAAGATCCCTTCTCCGGAATCCCGGAACCGTCGCAGCTCGGCTCCATTTCCGGAGATCTCGACCTTTACTCGGCCGATGTGTATTCGCTTCCGGGTGAAGAGCGAATCAGCTACGCGCGCCGCGCTGAAAAAGCCGCGCTTGATTTCGACCAGCGTATTAAGAATTCCGAAGGCGGATCATTTGACGCCGCGACGGGCCACAAGATTCTTGTCAACTCGCATGGTTTCGTTGGCGAATATCGCCGCTCGTATTGCTCAGTTGCAGCAGTCCCTATTGCGCAAGACGCCAGTGGCGCCATGCAGCGCGACTACTGGTTTTCGGTGGCGCGAAGCCTCAACCGGCTCGAATCACCAGAGGATGTCGGCAAAGTCGCTGCCCAACGCGCGTTACGCCGGCTGGGCGCACGCAAGGTGAAAACGCAGCAGGTCCCAATCATTTTCGATCCGCTGGTCGCTAACTCGATCCTTGGTCATATTTTCGAAGGCGTGAACGGAGACTCGGTCTATCGCGGGGCATCTTTTCTCGCCGGAAAGCTGGGTGAGAAGATTGCGGCGTCGCAAGTTACCGTAATCGACGACGGCACCATGGTCGGCGGGTTCGGCACCAGCCCGTTCGACGGCGAAGGTATTCCTACACGCCGCACCGTGGTGATTGAAAATGGCGTGCTCAAGTCATACGTGCTCAATACTTACACGGCGAAGAAGCTCGGCCTGCAAACTACAGGCAATGCGTCACGCGGACTGGCCGGAACACCCGGTATTGGTCCAGGAAATTATTTTCTGCAGCCGGGGGCAAAAACTCCCCAGCAGCTCATCGGAGATGTGAAAGAAGGGCTGTATGTGACCGAATTCCTCGGCATGGGCGTTAATTTGGTCACGGGAGATTACTCCCGCGGCGCATCGGGCCTTTGGATTTCAGGCGGTGAGCTCACCTATCCAGTGGAAGAGATCACGGTTGCAGGCAATCTCAAAGATATGTTCCTGAACATTTCTGAAATTGCCAACGACCTCGAATTTCGCGGTTCGGTCGCGTCACCCACGATTCGAATCGATGGCCTCACCGTCGGTGGAGAATAAGGTCCGCTCACACGGATTGCGGTGATCGGCGAATATAATCGAGCTACATGGGCGGCCTCGAACTCATCCAGCCATCGCCGGGGGCAAAGGAACCAGACCACAGCCGGCGGTTCATTGTAGTTGCTATTGCAGTCGTAGTGGGTTTAGGGCTTCTGACGGCCCTCCTTCTGCGTCAGCCGCCGCGCAGCGCACCGCAGATTCCACCGTACGCCTCCAAGCTTCGATTTTCCGACCTGAAGATGAGCCAATCCCAGAATTTTGTAGGCGCCAGCGTCACCTACGTTGACGGTAACGTGACCAATGCAGGCGACAAAACAGTTACGCATGCGACTGTACGCGTGACGTTCAAAGACTCCTACGGTCAGGTGGCACAGATCGAAGAAGTTCCCATCAAGCTCCTGCAGACCACCGGACCTTATCCGGATACCGTGGATTTAACTGTCTCCCCGCTTGCCGCCAACGAAAGCAAGCCTTTTCGCCTGATCTTTGAGCATGTCAGCCAGCAGTGGAACCAGGCGTATCCCGACTTGCAGATTACCGGTGTCACCTTAAGGTAGTTTCAAGAGCAGCTATCGCAGTGCTTACCCGTTACTCGTCTTCAGATGAGATCGAGTAGATGCCCTCACCTTTTACGCGGCGAGTTAGTCCCTTGATGGCGATCCTGGCCACTAGCCCTGCGATGCCACAACCAAGCAAGAACACCGCAACTGCTGCTGCATGCATTACAGGAATATGCACCAGCATTCTTGTGTAAAACAGAAATCTCTGTCTTTTTCCGAAAACGGAACAGATACACAAGCGATCAGATCAGAGAAAATCCGTAAGTGGAAGACCTTCTATGCTCGTCCAAGATGAGTGGTGCGTTCTGCTTTCGTAAAAAGCACGCGAAGCCCCCGACCCGCTTTCCTGCTCTACAATGTCCCCATGTCACAAACCAAGACCGTCCGCCTCACGGAGACGGTAAAAGCTGCGGGTTGAGCTTCCAAGCTGAGTCCGGCGGCGCTGGACAAAGTGCTTGGGAAATTAGCCCGGCAACATGACCCCAATGTTCTGGTTGGTTTCGATCATGCCGACGACGCCGGAGTGTATCAAATCGCGCCTGACGCGGCGCTGGTCCAAACAGTCGACTTTTTCACACCGATCGTCGACGATCCTTATACCTTTGGTCAGATCGCCGCAGCCAATTCTCTCAGCGATATCTATGCCATGGGCGCCCGCCCGCTGACCGCGCTCGCGCTTGTTTGCTTTCCGGAGAAGGGCGGTCTCGAAATTCTCGAGCAAATTCTTGCCGGTGGATTATCAAAGATGGTCGAGGCGGGATGCACCATCATTGGCGGCCACAGTATTCGCGATGACGAAACAAAGTTTGGATATTCGGTAACTGGGACGGTCAATCCCAAGCGGGTCCTGAAAAACGAGGGAGCAAGACCTGGAGATCGGTTGCTGCTCACGAAGGCTCTGGGAACCGGCGTTATTGCGACGGCGATTAAAAAAGGCGTGGCGAAGCAGCCATGGATTGATGCGGCCGTTCACTCAATGACGACGCTGAACAAGGCGGCGGCGGAAGTCGTGACTACCTTGGAGCCTGGTTCCCGCCCTTCGAAAACCGCGAAGGGTAAGGCAGCCTCATCAGGGAAGAACAACGACTTTCCTATTCATGCGCTGACTGATATCACTGGCTTCGGCTTGATCGGGCACGCTCGGGAAATGGCCCTCGCATCCAAGGTTTCTGTGCGCTTGCACGCCGGCAGCATTCCTCTGCTCGAAGGTGCACTCGAATGTGTCCGCGCCGGCCACATTCCAGGCGGGCTGAACGCGAACCGTGAGTTCGCTGAGTGCGTGGTGAATTACGAAAAAGAAATCCCTGATGATGTAAAGACACTTCTGTTCGACCCGCAAACTTCCGGCGGCCTGCTGATCTCGTCCGCAGGCGAAGCTACACCAGAACTCATTGCGGCGCTTCGTCGAGATGGAGTTTCGGTTGCAGAGATTGGGGAAGTAGTACCCAAAACCGAACTTCTCATCTCAGTCGTTACCTAGGTTTCCCGTATCCGGGATTCTCCTTGACCGCCCCTGCCAAGATGCTAGGATTTACGAACTTCCCCGACAAAATCTACGTTCATGGGAGGCCATATGGCCAGTCCAGGAGTCGGGCTCAGCAATCCAACCCAATCTACTCTCACCAACCTGGTTGAACAGAAGCTGCGCGCTGAGCGCGTGGTCAAAGCCGGCGCGAGCTGGTTTTTGATGGTGGGCATTCTGTCGCTGGTCAATTCGGTTCTTTCTATGAGCGGCGCCGGGATCCGGTTCATTTTTGGCCTGGGCATCGCCCAGTTCGTAGATGCACTCGCGCGTCAGGCCGGTCAGAGCGGTGTTGGCCTGAGCCTGATTATCAATGGCTGCGTTGCCGGAGTATTCGTCCTATTCTGGAATTTCGCGCGCAAAGGTGAGCAGTGGGCATTTCTCATCGGCATAGGCCTCTATGCGGTCGATGCCTTGGTCATGCTCATGTCCCAGGACATTCTCGCGGTGGCGTTTCATGGCTATGCTCTTTACCGGATTTACCGCGGGATGAATGGCATTCGGGTTTTGAAGCAGTTCGAGTCTCAGTTACAGCCGGCGGGTGCTCCGATTCAGCCGCGCTGAAATTATCAACCTCTGCACGGCTTCTGCATCTTAAAGTAGCAACCTCTATTGCAGGAGCCTGCAATGCAATACCGCCAACTAGGGCGACCTAACGGCCTCAAAGTTTCTGCCCTTGGACTCGGATGCATGGGCATGTCAGAGTTCTACGGGACCGGTGATGACAATGAGTCTATCGCCACTATTCACCGCGCAATCGAACTGGGCATAAATTTTCTCGACACGGCTGACATCTACGGGCCCTACAAAAACGAAGAACTGGTCGGCAAAGCTATTCGCGGCAAGCGCGACCAGTTAATCATCGCAAGCAAATTCGGCATTGTTCGTGATCCCGCCAATCCACATGCACGCGGCGTTAACGGCCGGCCGGAATACATTCGGGGGGCCTGCGAGGGAAGCTTAAAGAGACTGGGAATTGATTACATCGATCTTTATTACCAGCACCGCGTCGATCGTGATACTCCCATCGAAGAGACCGTCGGAACGATGGCGGAACTGGTGAAGGAAGGGAAAATCCGGCACATCGGACTGTCCGAGGCTGGCCCGAAAACCCTGCGGCGTGCTGCCAAGATCCATGCCATTACCGCGTTGCAATCTGAGTATTCGCTGTGGACGCGCGATCCCCAGGATCGAGTTCTACCCACGTGCCGCGAACTCGGCATTGGCTTTGTCGCATATAGTCCGCTCGGCCGCGGATTTCTGACAGGAAAAATCAAGCGGGTCGAGGATTTTGCCCCGGATGACTATCGGCGTAACGCACCCCGTTTTCAGGGGGAGAACTTCCAAAAAAATCTCGATCAGGTGAAGAAAGTAGAAGAAATTGCCCGCCAAAAGAACTGCACGCCATCTCAACTGGCGCTTGCCTGGGTGCTGGCCCAAGGGGAAGACATCATTCCGATCCCGGGCACAAAGCGCGTGAAGTATCTGGAGGAGAACGTCGGCGCACTCGACATCAAGCTAAGCGCCGATGATCAAGCGCAAATTGAAAAATTCCTTCCCAAGGGCGCCGTGGCAGGAGAGCGCTACAACGAACAAATGATGCGACTGATCGATGTTGCCTGAGCGGATTAAAAGGCTTTGACTCGCAACAATCGTGCGACCTTATTAGGCCAGCATCATCTACAAGGCATGATTGACAAAATCAACCTAGCCGAGAAGTTTTCCCGAATCAAGGAATACTGGAAGCCGTACGTCGCGGGCGAACTGAATGGTCAGCTGGTAAAGCTTGACAAGCTGAAGGGCGAATTCGTCTGGCATCATCACCAGAATGAAGACGAAATGTTCCTGGTGGTGAAGGGTAGCTTTCACATAGAATTCCGTGACAAAACCGTTTCGCTGGAAGAAGGCGAATTCATTGTGGTGCCGCGCGGAATCGAGCATAAGCCGGTCGCCGAAGAAGAAGCCTGGATCCTGCTCTTTGAGCCGGCTTCAACTCTGAACACCGGTAACGTGAACAACGAGTTCACGTTGCGAGAGCTGGAGAAGGTTTGAACTTGTTGACGAACCTAGAAGTAATACGCTTCGGTAATCCTCTTCCACCCCCGGGTACAGCACCTTCGGTACTGTAGCCCGTGTCCGCCATCGGCGAGACCATAAAGCCAAGTCAAGCCGGGATTCTCTTCCCCATTTAGGAGAACGCCGACCCCACGGCAAAACGGCTGATGCTGAGAGCTCATGACGCTTGATCGTCCCACACACGAAGAAGAACCGGTATGTACCGCCTGGCAGTGGCTGGTGCAGGCCGCGCTGATCTTTTTCCTGATGATTACGTTGCTGGTGCTGGCGCACTATTTCCTGACTCCTGATTCGAAGACCATGCAGGAGCAGATTCACAGCCTGTCAGCACAGGTGAACGAGCTTAAACAAGAACAGGCCATGCCCTCTTTGGTATTGAACCGTTATCGCAATTCGATCTGCTACATATTTGGCATTTATCAAGTTGGATTTCAAAGCGGTAAGCCACTACAGAGGACACGAATTTCGGGCACCGGTTTTGTGGTTGCCGAAGGCTTGATCGCGACTAACCGGCACGTGGCCCAACCCTGGTATGGAGACCCCGATTCCGACGCGCTAATCGCAAAGGGAGCAACCCCAAGATTGGAAAAAATGGTTGCGTATTTTCCGGGATCGCCGGCGCCGGTTGATCTCACGCCCGCTGCGCTTTCCTCAGATGGAGACCTGGCGATCATGCGCATGGAAGACGCCTCCGCGCTGAATCTACGCCCGCTGCCACTGGCTCTGGCTAAACCGAACGCGGGCGAACTGGTTGCCGTGGTCGGATATCCCATGGGGGTTCTGGGCATGATGGCGAAGGCGCCGACTCCCGTGTATGCGCGGCTCGCATACCGTCGCGATGATCAAGGTGCGGCCAGCGAACTAGCGGCCCTCTCGCTGATTCGGCCCTCTGCAACCTGCGGTCATCTCGGCGATGTGGTGGGCGATAAGCTGATCTATGACGCACCTACAGCTCACGGTGCCAGCGGCGGTCCGGTGTTTAACTCCCGTGGCGAAGTGATTGGAGTGAATGCCGCTTACATTGATGGTTTCGCTGGCGGGACGCTCGGGGTCTCATCGCAAGCGCTGGAGCCGTTAATCGAAAAGGCACAGCATAACTTTTGAATTCTAATCCAGAATCGAGCGCTGATTTGAAGGGCCGCCCATTTTCAGCTAGCCCTAGCCGCTATTTCTGCGAAAGCTTCTGAACCATCCTGGCTCGCGCACATATTCATCATTGAATCGGCGCAAGCGCGCTGCCATAATTCCCGGTCTTCCCAAATACCCAATCACGTTTCTGGGATTATCACGCTCAACCACCGGCAGGCGCCCGATGTTATGCCGCAGCATTTTTTCTGAAGCTTCGTGCAGACCTTCATCGGGATATGTCACCACCACATTTTGTGATCCGGCCTCCGCCACCGTAGTCGCGCCCGAGGGATCTTTATCCAGCGCGCGCATCACATCGCCGCGCGTGATCACACCGACCAGCTTGCCTTGCTCATCAAGGATGAACATTCCGTGATGCACGGTGACCTGCGGTTCTCCGCGGGCAATGCGGTCGGAGAGTTCGCCAATTTTCATGGCCGCAGGAATGGAGGAAATTTCATGGTCCATGGTTTCTGACACTGTCATGTAGTGGAGCACATCAGCTTCGTATTCATGGGGAATGCGCAGGCCGCGGCGCCTCAATTTTTCGGTCATGATGGAAGCGCTCGGCATTAGCAACATGCAAATTCCATCGGCAATTACGCTGACCAGCATCAG
>Ga0070714_100004401_pt1 | contig 10602 bp, 11 predicted proteins | sample LARL83metaG_FD_65450 | JGI IMG/M metagenome (GOLD analysis project Ga0070714, IMG submission 65450) | Corn, switchgrass and miscanthus rhizosphere microbial communities from Kellogg Biological Station, Michigan, USA - LAR L8-3 metaG | ecosystem: Host-associated > Plants > Roots > Rhizosphere ... | reverse complement strand
TCGGCGACCGCCTTCGGGTCGGCGTCGTCGAAGATCACCATGGGCGCCTTGCCGCCGAGCTCGAGATGGACGCGCTTGACCGTGTCGGCGGCGGTGCGCGCGATGATCTTCCCGGTCTCGACGTCGCCGGTGAGCGAGACCATCCCGACCGCCGGATGCTCCACCAGCCGCTGCCCGACCGGGACGCCGTCGCCGGTCACGACCTGGAGCACGCCCGGCGGGATGACCTCCTGCGCGAGCTGGACGAAGCGAAGGAGGGAGAGCGGCGTCTGCTCCGAGGGCTTCAGGATCTGAAGGTTGCCGGCGGCGAGTGCCGGCCCCATCTTCCAGACCGCCATCATCAGCGGGTAGTTCCAGGGGCAGATGCCGCCGACGATCCCGATGGGCTCGCGGCGGATCATCGAGGTGTAGCCCTCGATGTACTCGCCGGTCGATTTGCCCTCGAGGTTGCGGGCGGCGCCGGCGAAGAAGCGGAGGTTGTCGGCCGAGAACGGCATCTCGTCGCGCGAGGCCATGAGCGGCTTGCCGACGTTGACCGACTCGAGCTGCGCGAGCTCCTCGGCATGCTCGTCCATCACGTCGGCGAGCTTGTGGAGGAGCTCCGAGCGCTCCTTCGGCGTCTTCTCGAGCCACTCCGGCGCCGCGGCCTGCGCCGCCTCGACCGCGCGGTCGACGTCCTCGGCGCCGCAGCGCGGCACCTCGGCGATCGTCTCGCCGGTCGCGGGCGCGATCACCTCCATCGTCTCGCCGGAGGCCGCGTCGGCGAGCTCGCCGCCGATCAGGATCTTGTACTGGGTTGCAGTGGTGCTCATGGTTCCCTCCTTGCTTACACCGCGGGTATCTCAGCCGCCTCGACCGCTTCGGTGACGTCGGCTGCGCCCCGCCGAACGATCCCAGTGTCGCGCATCACGCGCTGCGCGAGGGCGACCGGAATCACCGTGACCACTATCACGAAGAGGGCGACGACGTTGACGACCGGTAACTGCTGGCCGCGCTCGATGTTGTCGAAGATGAAGATCGGCAGCGTCTCCTGGGCTCCCGACGTGAACACCGTCACGATCACCTCGTCGAAGGAGAGCGCGAAGGCGAGCAGCCCCCCGGCCACGAGTGCCGTGGAGAGCACCGGCCAGAGAACGAAGCGGAATGTCTGCCAGCCGTCGGCGCCGAGATCCTGTGACGCCTCGATCAACGAGGGCGAGCTGCGCCGCAGTCTCGCGACGACGTTGTTGTAGACGATCACTACGCAGAAGGTCGCGTGGCCGATCACGATCGTCCAGATCGAGGGCGTGAGCCCGATGAAGGTGTACGCCGAGCTCAGAGCGATGCCGGTGAGGATGCCTGGCAGCGCGAGTGGGAGAACGAGCAGGAACGAAACCGCCTCCCGGCCGAAGAAGCGGAAGCGGGCGATGGCGGCGGCGGCCATCGTCCCGAGCGCGAGTGCAATTCCGGTGGCGATGAGGGCGACCTCCACAGAGAGCCGGAAGGCGCCGCGCACGTCCGGGCTGTGCCAGGCGGCCGAGAACCAGTGAGACGTCCAGCTCGTGATCGGCCAGCCCTGGATGTTCGAGCGGTTGAACGCGTAGACCCCGATCAGGACGATCGGGATCCAGAGGAAGGCGATCACCGCCGCCGACCAGACGGCGAGCGAGATGCGTGTCGAGCGACCGGTCACAGCGCCTCGAACGCTCCCAGCCTTCGCGCGATCAGAAGGTAGACGCCGACGATCGCCATCGGAATCATCGCGAACGCCGCCGCGAAGGGGGTGTTTGCCTCGACGATGAAGTTGTAGACCGTGTTCCCGATGAACTGCGAGTTGGTTCCGCCGATGAGCAGCGGCGTGATGTAGTCCCCGAGCGTCAGCGAGAACGTGAAGATCGAGCCCGCGACGATCCCGGGCAGCGCGAGCGGGAGGATCACGGAGCGCACCGTCTTGAGCCCGCGCGCGCCCAGGTCAGCGGAGGCTTCGAGGTACGACTCGGGGATCCGTTCGAGCGCCGCGTAGATCGGCAGCACCATGAACGGCAGCCAGACGTAGCAGAAGACGATCACCATCGCCGTGTTCGTGTACGCGAGGTTCAGATCCGGTAGGCCGACCTTGCCGAGGGTCCAGTTGATCACTCCGTCGTGGGCGAGGATCGTCTGCCAGGCGTAGATGCGGACGAGGTAGCTCGCCCAGAGCGGCAGCAACACCATGACGAACAGGATCGCGCGGGTTCGCCGGCTCGCGAGGCGCGCCATGAAGAAGGCAAGCGGAAAAGCGAGCAGGGCGTCGACGGCCGTCACCACCGCCGCGACCGCAAGGGTCCGCGTTGCGATTCGGAGATAGGGCTCACCCTGGGCGAAGATGAGCCGGTAGTTGTCGAGCGACCAGGTGTGCTTGACGGTGGCGGTGAAGGAATCGATCGTCCAGAAGGACGAGACGAAGAGGACGCCGAGCGCTCCGACGTAGACGATCAGGAACGCGCCCAACGGGGGTACCAGCAGCCCGAGCGCTTTCAGCGACGGCCGCCGCCAGAGGAGCCCGGAGAGGCGGAGACGGGCCCGCCTCAGCGACGGGCCCGTCTCGAGTGCGCCGGCGTCAATCGCCAAGCGTCACCCGGTTATCTTCGTCCACGCCTGCTGCCAGGCGTTGTAGTCCATGCAGTCCGAGCTCGAGTTCCAGCCGCACTTCGCGATCGGCGTCTTCCAGAACTTGATCTTGGAGTAGTACGACGCCGGCTCGTTCAGGTGGTACGCCGCGCACGAGCCCTTCTGGATCTTGTCCATGTACGGGCACGCGAGCGGGTTGACCGGCGTCTCGCCGAAGACGATTGCCTGCTGCGCCTCGACCTTGGGCATCGTCACGTACTGCATCCACTTGTACGCGCAGTTCGGATGCGGAGCCTTCGCGGCGAGCATCCACGTGTCGGCCCAGCCGGTCGTAGGCAGCGGCACGATCTCCTTGATCGGCTGCTTGTCGGCCTGCAGCTGCAGCGTCTGGTACGGCCAGCCGGCGCCCATCCACACGTCGCCGTTCTTGAACGAGGTGATCTCGTCGGTGGCGTAGTTCCAGTAGCGCTTGAGCAGCGACTTCTGGCTCACGAGGAGCTGGGTAGCCGCGTTCAGCTGGGCCTTCGTCAGCTCGTACGGGTCCTTGATCCCGAGGCTCGGCTTCGTCTGCATCAGGTAGAGAGCCGCGTCCGCGATCTGGATCGGGTTGTTCGGCACGGTGAGCTTGCCCTTGTACTTCGAGCCGTAGATCTCGCTCCACCCCGTCGGCGCCGGGTTCACCTGCTTCGTGTTGTAGAGGAGCGTGTTCGGCCCCCACTGCACGGACACGCCGTAGTGCTTGCCGTCGACCGTGTTGTGCGCCGGTGACTTGAACTGCGGCAGGAAGTCCTTCCAGCTCGGGATCTGGTTGATGTCGATCGGCTGGACGTCGCCCGCGTCGATGAGGCGCAGGCTCGCGTCGCCCGATGCCGAGACGAGGTCGTACTGGCCGCCTCCGCCGCCCCCGTTCTGGTGCATGAGCGCGAACATCTGGTTCGACGTGCCGGCGTCCTTGCGGTGGATGATGCAGCCCGTCTTCTGCTCGAACGGCTTGGCGAAGCTCTTGTCCGTGTAGTACGGCCATTCGATCACGTTGAGCGAGCCCTCTCCCTTGCCGATCGCCGTCGTCGTCGACGGACCGCCACCACCGCCACCGCCACCGCCGCAGCCGCTCGCCACGAAAGCGAGCGCCGCCGTGACGGCCACCACGACCACGACCGACACGTGCGACCTCTTGCCAATCCTCCTCACGTGCCCTCCTTGTCTCCCCCGATTACATACGTGTGTTCCGGCCGCCACGAGAGGCGGACGCGCTTGCCTTGCTCCGCGAGCGCCTCCTGCGAGGACGTCTCGAGGTTCTGCCGGACGACCACGAGCTGGCCGCCGGCGTCGAGATCGACGACGTAGCGCGTGACCATGCCGACGTAGACGACCTCTCTCACAGTCCCATGCTCGCCGTCGCCACCGCTCTCGTCGCTCATCCGGATCTTCTCCGGCCGGATCGCGAAGCGCCGGCCGTCCCGCTCCAGCACGTTCGAGATGCCGACGAAGCCGGCCACGAACTCCGTCTGCGGGTGCTCGTAGACCTCCGCCGGCGACCCGACCTGCTCGATCCGCCCGTCGTTGAAGACGGCCAGGCGGTCGCTCATCGTCAGCGCCTCCTCCTGGTCGTGCGTGACGTAGACGAAGGTGATGCCCAGGTCGCGCTGCAGCGCCTTGAGGAAGATCTGCATCTCCTGGCGCAGCTTCAGGTCGAGCGCGCCGAGCGGCTCGTCGAGGAGGAGGACCGGGGTCCCGTTGACGATCGCCCGCGCGAGTGCGACGCGTTGCCGCTGACCGCCCGACAGCTGGACGGTCTTGCGGTCGCCGAGGCCCGGGAGCCGCACCTTCTCGAGCATCGCCTCGGCCCGCGCCCGGCGGTCGCGGCGCGACATCCCCTTCACGCGCAGCCCGTACTCGACGTTCTCGGCCACGGTCATGTGCGGGAAGAGGGCGTAGTCCTGGAAGACCGTGTTGACCGCCCGCTGGGCGGGGGCGACCCGCGTCACGTCGACGCCCTGCAGCTCGACGCGGCCGGCGTCGGGCCGCTCGAAGCCGGCGATCACGCGCAGCGTCGTCGTCTTGCCCGAGCCCGAAGGGCCGAGCAACGTGAAGAACTCGCCCGCGCCGATGTCGAGGTCGATGCCCGCGACCGCGACGACGTCGCCGTACACGCGGCGGATGCCGCTCAGGCGAACTACCGGGGCGTCCACGAGCGGTTCGGTGTCAGGCGCGGTCGGCGCCAGCGTCGTCAAGTGCTTCCTCCAGCAGGACGAGCCCGCGTTCGAGCTCCTCGTCGGTGGCGGTCAGCGGTGGCAGGAGCCGGATGACGTTCCCGTCGAGGCCGCAAGAGAGGAGGAGCAGCCCCTGCTCGAGCGCCGCCGCGGTCGTCGCCTTGGCGGCGTCCGGGGTCGGGTCGCGCAACTCCAGTGCGAGCATCGGGCCGAGCCCGCGCACCTCGCCCACGAGCGGCTGCCTTGCGGCGATCTCCTCCAGTCGCGCGCGGAGTAGCGAGCCGACGCGCGCTGCCTGCTCCGCGAAGCCCGGTGCCGTCAGCTCGTCGAGTACGGCGAGCGCGGCCGCGCAGGCGACAGGATTGCCGCCGAACGTGCCACCGAGGCCGCCGACGTGGACGGCGTCCATGAGCTCGGCACGACCGGTGACTGCGGCGAGCGGAAGCCCGCCGCCGAGCGTCTTCCCGCTGACGAGCAGGTCCGGCTCCGCTCCCAGCTGCTCGATTGCCCAAACGGTGCCGGTGCGGCCGCAGCCGGCCTGCACCTCGTCGTCGACGTAGACGATCCCGTGCTCGTCGCAGATTCGGCGTAGCGCCTGGACGAACTCCGGCGGCATCGGGATGAACCCGCCCTCGCCCTGGACAGGCTCGAGCACGATGCACGCGACCGAGCGCGGGTCGACGTCCTGGTGGAAGAGGAGATCGAGGCTCGCGAGCGCGTCCTCGGTCGAGACCCCGCGGAATGGGTACGGCGCTGCCGCGCGGTGGACGTCCGTTGCGAGCGGGCCGAAGCCCTGCTTGTAGACGAGCTTCGCGGTCATCGCCATCGTCAGGTTCGTGCGGCCGTGGAAGGCGCGGTCGAAGACGACCACGGCGTCACGGCCGGTCGCGGCTCGCGCGATCTTGACGGCGTTCTCGATCGCCTCGGCGCCCGAGTTGACGAGGATCGACTTCGTAGCGCCTTCCCCCGGCCAGAGCTCGTCGAGCCTGCGGCAGAGGTCGACGTACGGCTCGTACGTCCCGACCATGAAGCACTGGTGGAGGTAGAGATCGACCTGCTCGTGGACGGCGGCGACGACGGCCGACGGGCCATGTCCGAGGTTCTGACAGGCAATGCCGCCGGCGAAGTCGAGGAACTCGTGCCCGTCGACGTCCCAGACCCGCGCGCCCTCGGCGCGGGCGACGACGAGCGACGGCGTCGAGACGCCGCGAGCCACGTAGCGCTCGCGCGCTGCGCGGATCTCCTCGGCGGCGTTGGCGCGTTGCTCGACGGACATCGACGCCTCGATTATCTCCGCGCGATGCGGCGCGTTCAAGGGCCGGCCGCCTCGCATTGCGAGGCCGACGCGGGTCTCGACTTACGAAATGCGCGTCTCGAACGTCCCGAAGCGGAGCTCGCTGTCGTAGTGGAAGCGGGTGGCGTCGACCCGTTCCATGTACTCCTCGCGGTGGGCGGCGATGAAGGCGTTGTACGCGTCGGCCGACTCCCAGCGGTCGATCACGAGATACCTGCTCGGCGCCTCGACGTCGCGCAGGAGCTCGGTCCCGATGTAGCCGCGGCCCCGCCCGAAGAACTCGGCCCACTCGCCGTCGGTCCCGTACACACGCTCGAACTCCGCCGCGTCGCGTGTCACCTCGTAGCTGAAGACGAGTGCGATCACCCGCGTGAGGATAAGGTCCGGCGCGTGAGCGCCGAAGCCGCCCCCGCGGAGTCCGAGTCCCGCGCCGAGTACGCCGGCGTCCTCCGCTTCTACCACCTTGCGAAGCACCAGGAGTGGCAGGTCGACGACGTGCCGTGGGGCGAGATCCCGTTCGTGCCCGAGGGCAAGGGATCGCCGGAGCGGCAGGGGCGGCGGCGCGACATCTGGCGCTCGGTGATCATGCAGCAGCTCCAGGCGGACGTCTTCGCCTGTGAGATGGCGTCGCAGCTGCTTGCGGCCGCGCCCGACCCGGAGGCTCGCCTCTACTACTCCACGATGGTGCAGGACGAGTCGCGCCACACCGAGGCGTGGCTGCGCCTGATCGGTCAGGTCGGCGGGGAGGGGGAGCGCGACCCGTACCTCGACGAGCTCGCGCACATGTTCCTCGAGGTCGACCTGCTGGAGGAGAAGGTCTTTCTCATGCAGGTCTTCTTCGAGCGGCTGATCATCCCGCGCTTCCGCCTGATCGCGCGCTCGTCGCGCGGCACCGTGCTCGAGGACCTCTGCAACCGGCTCGCCGTCGACGACGGCATCCACCACGGCGCCGGAATGGCGTACGAGCGCGTGCTGCTGCAGTCGGCAGGGAAGAAGGTGCGCGCGCGGCTCGTGGAGGCGGCGAACACGATGCTGCCGATCTTCGCGAACCACGTCCTCTGGCGGCCGAAGGCCCGTGAGGTGATCGGCACGCTGATGGAGGCGCGCGACCGCGAGCGGCTGCGCGAGGAGCTGAACCACGGAGTGCGGCTCGCGAACTCCCTCGGTCTCGACGTCTCCGACGTCCGCCTGCCCGCGGCCTGACGCTAAACGGATGCGGTTGGCATGCCGATTAGCTCGGTGTGCGGAGGCGTCTCGCAGGACAGTTCGGGCTGCTCGGTCCCATCCTCGCGTGGACCGTGCCGGTGGCGGCCGCTGCGGTCTACGAGCTCCACCGTGACCTCGTGGTCGACGGGGACTCGCCCCTATTCATCTCGGCCGGGCGGACGCTCCTGTCCTCGCACTGGAACCACGCGTTCGCGTTGTCGGCCGTCCAGGCAGGCCCCCTGCAGCTTGCGCTCTTCGGTTCCGTCGGTCGCTGGCACGCGGCGCTGGCGCTCGTGTCGCCACGGGGACGGCGCTCCTCGTGGTAGCGGCTACTCGCGCGGTCGGAGTGAGGAATCCTGCGCTGCTCGGCGGCGTGGGTCTCTTGGCCGTCGTGACGAGCCTGGCCGGAAAGGGCGCGGGCGGGCACCCCGCGGACATCGTGCTCCCGCTGGTCTGGGTCCTCGCCGCCGCCGAGGCTCGTCGCGGGCGAACGTGGAGCGCAGGACTGCTGATCGGCCTTTCCGCGGGGCTCGAGACGTGGGGGATCCTCGGCATCGCGGTGCTGGCCTTTGCGCCGCGCCTGCGCGATGCGCTGCTCGGCACCTTCCTGGCCGGAGCAACCGCTCTCGCTCTCTTTGCCCCGTCATGCTCGGCGGCCACTTCCACATGTTGTCGTTCCAGTGGCACGTGACCCGGCCGTCGCCGGTGTCCATGCTCGTCCCGGAAGGCACGTCGTTCGGCTGGCAGTTGCGGATGGTGCAGGCGTTGTTCGCGGTCGGCGGGGGAGTCGCCGTCGCGCGGTTGCTGCGCCGGTCGCCGCACGCGCTCTGGGCCGCGCCCCTCGCGATCGTCGTCGCGCGACTCCTGCTCGATCCGCTCCTTCTCCCGTACTACCTCGAAGGCCCGGAGGTGCTGATCCTCGTCGGAGCGGCCCTCGGTGCCACGCGTTTCGCGCGGGTTCGCGGCCTGAGCCGCGAGTCGTTCGCCTAGGAACGCAAGCCTCCGCGCTCGAAGTGGGCGCGGAAGAAGTTCTCGCTCCCGGCGGTCGCCATGGCCGCGGATGCGCTGATCTCGAGCGCGAGCGCCGTCGCCGCCACGAGCTGGGCCAGCCGGTAGACCTTGCCCGGCCCGGCGCACCCCATGAGCTCGAGCCAGCGCCTGGGATCGGGCAGCGCCGTCCCGCCCCCGACTGTGCCTACCTCGATGCCCGGGAAGCGGATCGAGGCGTGGAGGCCGCCCTCGACGCGCTGCTCCGTCCCGTGCGCCATCGAGCTCGTGCCGACGAGCCCGAGATCCTGGCCGGTCGCCGCGAAGACGGCCGCGACCGCCGACGCCGGCGTGAAGGCGACCGACTGCATGCCCGACGCGACCGCGCCGTGCGTCCCGGCCCAGGCAAGCTCCTCGAGGTCGACGAGCCTTGTCCGCAGCACCCGCTCGATTGCCGCCTCCGTCAGTGTCGTCTCGGCGATCACCGTCTTGCCGTGGCCCTGCTGGAAGTACTCGAAGGAAGGCTTCTTGTCGCCGCCCATGTTCGCTTCGAGGATCGTGCGTTCGATCGGCACCGGCGCCTGCGGCAGGACGTAGGCCATGTTCAGCGCGTAGGCGTTGCGGGTCATCATGTTCGCGCCGAAGGCGTCGCCGGTCGTGAAGCGCCAGAGGACATGGCACATCGGCCCGACGACGTGCGTCTTCGCCTCGCGCAGGACGGCGTAGCGAGAGAGCTCCGGGTTGTCGGCCTCGCGGAGGAACCCACGCATGGCCGGCACCTCGCCCTCGATCCAGCGCGCCAGCGTGAGCGCGTCGCCGGAGTCTTTGCAAACGAAGCAGGATGCTCTGGTGATCCTGTCGGCTATCACGTACGTTCGGCAGCCGCCGGACTCCGCGATCGCCTTCGCGCCGCGCTGCACGGAGGCGGTGAGCCCGCCCTCGGTGTGGGCGAGAGGAACGATCACCTCCTCGTCCAACCGGCCGGTCTCGACGACCTCGCCGTCCTCAGACAGCTCGTACTCGCCGAGCGAAACGGCGAGCTGGGCGACCGAGACCGGGATCGAGACCAGGCCGGTCACCGACTCGGCCGCCTTCGCGTACGCCTCCAGATCGACCTCGGGCACGCCGAGCGCTTCCTGCCGGGAGCGGACGGCGTCGGGGTCGTTCTTGCGGGAGAGGCGCATCGGGCGGAGGCTATAACCTCGCCTCGTGCCGGCAACGATCATCGACGGCAAGGCGCTCGCCGAGAAGGTGCGCGAGGAGGTGGCCGCCTCGGTCGCGGAGCTCGGCCACGTCGGCCTCGCGACCGTCCTCGTCGGGGACGACCCGGCGTCGCACATCTACATCGACCTGAAGCAGCGGAACGCGCAGCAGGCAGGCATGGAGGCCCGCGACCTGAAGCTGCCGGCCGAGACCTCGGAGGAGGAGCTGCTCGCCACGATCGCCGAGCTCAACGCCGACGACGACGTCGACGGGCTCCTCGTCCAGCTTCCCCTCCCCGACCACATCGACGAGACACGAGTGATCGAGGCGATCGCGCCGGAGAAGGACGTCGACGGCATCCATCCCGTCAACGCGGGCCGGCTCTACCTCGGCCGTCCGGGGCTCGTGCCCGGCACGCCGCTCGGGATCATGCGCATGCTCGACGAGTACGAGATCCCGCTCGAGGGGGCGCGCGCCGTGGTCGTCGGCCGCTCGGCCATCGTCGGCAAGCCGATGGCGCACCTGCTCCTGCAGCGCAACGCGACCGTCACCGTCTGCCATTCGCGCACGCAGGACCTGCAGCGGCACACGCTCGACGCCGACGTGCTCGTCGCGGCCGTCGGGAGGACGCACCTGATCTCCGCCGACATGGTCAAGGTCGGCGCGACGGTGATCGACGTCGGGATGAACCGCGTCGAAGGAAGCCGCAAGCTGCTGGGCGACGTCGACCCGGGCGCGATGGAGCGGGCGGCCTACATGACGCCGGTTCCGGGCGGCGTCGGCCCCATGACCATCGCGATGGTGCTCCAGAATGCCGCTACCGCAGCGCGATTGCGCAGGCCGACAGCCGTTGCAACCGAGAAAAACTGAGCTAGACTCCGGCCTGTTTCAGCAATGGTCGGCGGCTCGGTGCCCGAGCCGTCGTTTTTCTGCAAGGAGGAAGGGTTGGCTGAGGGCACCGTAAAGTGGTTCTCGAACGAGAAGGGCTATGGCTTCATCGAGCGCGAAGGCGGCGATGACGTCTTCGTCCACTTCTCCGCGATCACGATGGACGGCTACAAGTCGCTGACCGAAGGCCAGCGCGTGTCGTTCGAAGTCGTTCAGGGCGAC
>Ga0070714_100004399_pt1 | contig 10608 bp, 6 predicted proteins | sample LARL83metaG_FD_65450 | JGI IMG/M metagenome (GOLD analysis project Ga0070714, IMG submission 65450) | Corn, switchgrass and miscanthus rhizosphere microbial communities from Kellogg Biological Station, Michigan, USA - LAR L8-3 metaG | ecosystem: Host-associated > Plants > Roots > Rhizosphere ... | reverse complement strand
GACGTCCGCCGAGGAGCGTGTTAGCGTGGCCGAGTTTGAAGAGACAAAGATGCAGGGCCTGCTGGAGATTGTGCTCGTTCTGCAGCGCGCTCTGACCGCCGCGCATGCGCAATTGGCCAACGGCCCCACGCTAATCGTACTGGACGACTTCTACCACATCCGTTCCAGCGATCAACCGGACGTGCTCGCCTACCTACACCAAGTGCTGAAGAATCTCCCGTTCTTCCTGAAGATATGCAGCGTCCGTCATCGCCTCAACCCCTTCACTGATGAAGACCCCCCGCGCGGCATGCAGATCGGGCACGACGCCAGCCCTATTTCGCTCGATATTGGCTTGGATCGGTTCGAGGCTGCGTCCCTCTTCTTGGGAAGGGTTCTCAAGGGCTTGTGTGATCCGCTGGCCATCGACACCGATGATCTGCTTACCCCTGGTGGGAGAGACCGATTGGTGCTCGGCTCTGGCGGTGTTGCCCGCGACTTCATCTCCCTCACATCCATGGCTCTCCGGGCAGCAAATGAACGGTCTTCAAGCGCCAGTCGTCCGCACAACCGGATCACTGCTGAAGACGTGAATGTAGCAGCGGCCCAGTTGGCGAACGAGAAGCAGAACGACCTAGTGCGCGATGCAGGCACCCGCGCGGAGGAGTTGAGCGCGAGACTTTCCGAGGTCGTTGAATTCGCCCTCGACGGAAACAAGACCAACGTCTTCCTGGTCGAGAGCACGAAATTGCAGCAAGAGACCTGGGGTAAGGATCTCCTCGTTCTCGCAGACCTAAGGCTGCTTCACCACATCGGAACGTTGGCGGTCAAAGCAGGCGGCTCATACCGTGGGAGGAAGTTCACCGCCTTCACACTGGACCTCAGCCATTGGACGAGCACTCGCTCCGAGCAGATTCGTCAAATCCCGTTCTGGACCACTGCTGGCAAGCAGGACATTCGTAGCCCGTCACTGATCTACACGCCGGAACGGGCCGCCGACGTCCGAGCCCAAAGACTCGCTAGTCCGCCTAGAGCAGCGCCGAGCGCTGCGACAGCAGTGTCTGAATCCGCTGAACCTGAGGAACTGGAATTCGAATTCCTGCCGCCGCCGCCGGAGTAGGTGAGGATCAAGGCACGCTCGGCGGATTCGAGCGGTCCAAGACATCGGCGAGCCTTTGGGCTGCCTGCTCGTGCATGCCTGGGATGACGTGGCTGTACGTGGCCAGCGTAAAGGCGACGTTGCTGTGGCCCATGCGCTCCGACACGACCTTGGGGTGCTCGCCCGCTGCCAGCATGAGGGTGGCCATGCTGTGCCGCAGACCGTGGAGTCGAACGGGGGGCAGCTTGGCGTCAGCCAGAACGCGATACAGGTACTTGCGTAGGGTGACGGCAAGGACCGGCTCGCCGCGTTCGTTCGTGAAGAGCAGGTCGAAGTCGGCCCACACCGGCGCAGCCAGCCGCTGCTCGAGTTGCCGGGTCCGGTGCTCGCGGAGCTCGGCGACGAGCTGCGCCGGCAGGGAGACGGGCCGCTCCGAGCGGTGGGTCTTGGTCTCCTTGAACCGCGGTGTGCCATCGGGTGCGGGCAGGTCGAGCGCCTGGCGGACGGTGAGGGTGCCGCGGTCCAGGTCGATGTCGCGCCACCGGAGCGCCAGCAGCTCGCTGAGCCGCAGCCCGCAGAGGAGGGCCACCCGAAGCGGCAGCTCGTGGGGGTTCCCCCGAAGCGCGATCAAGAGTGCCCGCGCCTGCTCTGGGCTCACCACCTGGATCTCCGTCTTGGGCACGACCGGCCGGTCCACAGCGCTGACCGGGTTGACGGAGAGGGTCTGCCACTTGACCGCATGCGCCATGGCTCGGTGCAGCACGGCATGAACCTTCTGCACCGCCGCGGGCCCCAGCCCCTTGCCGTTCCGCCGGTTGCCCTCCTTCCGCAGCCGCTGCTGCAGTTCCACGACGTGCGCGGGCCGCAGCTTCTGCAGGGGCAGGCGTCCGATGTACGGCACTAGGTCGTACTCGACCACCTCCCGGTACCGCTGCTGCGTCCGCAACGCCAGGGACGGCTCCACGTAGTCGCGCAGCCACCGACGCAGGAAGGCTTCGACCGTCTCCTTACTCGGGTCGACAAACGTCCCGCCGGCGATGGCCGCCTCCTGCGTCGCCGCCGCCACTTCCGCCTGCTTCTTCGTCCCCTTCACCGTGAAGGTGCGCCGCAGACGCTTTCCCGTCTGCGCGTCGCGCCCCAGTTCGAGCACGACCTCCCACGTCCCGGCAGCGCGCCGATGGATCCTCGCCATGACCGCCCTCCCTGGTGCCGCCGCGGGCCCTTCCGTGCCGCTCAGTATCGCAGCGTTGGGCAACAAATGGGCAACAAATGGCCGTCCGGCCACCAAGTCGAGGGCGCAGGAAGCCCCAATTCGTGCTCAAAACCGCCCCTACCCGCACGGGGAGTCGAACCCCGGTTGCCACCTTGAAAGGGTGGAGTCCTGACCGCTAGACGATGCGGGCGCGCGGAGCCCGATGCTACCCGCTGGCTATACTCGGCGGCGTCAGCAACGGGTCACCACGAGGGAGCCAGGAGTGCCGCTGCGCGAGATCATCGGGAAGGCGACCGCCTTCGGGCTGGTGTCCCTGGCGTGCATCGCCGGGGGCTTCTTCACCTTCTACGGGGGCCGGCAGTACAACGACTACGTCAACATCTACCTGCCCTGGTTCCTCTGGCTGGTGGGCCTGGGGATCGGGGGGATCGGCGCGCTGCTGGTGCTCGGGATCATCGCCGACGAGCGGCGCCGCCGGAGGGAGGAGGAGCTCCACGTCACACCCCGGCCGGGTCCGCTCGGCCCGCCGCCGCCGTGGGGCATGGGCGACGTGGGCCGTCCCGGCAGCGGCGTGGTCAAGATGGGCGAGCATCCGCGCCCCCAGGGCGGCGGCACGGTCCGGGTGATGACCTCGCGGGTCAGCAACCTCGACGCCCCGCTGCTCATCGGCGTCCTCATCGTCTGGACGCTGGGCATGCTCATCTGGCTCGCCCCCCGCTGACGTCTCGCTGAGCTGGCTGCGCCGGGCTCAGTCCCGTCCGCGCACCGCCCCCAGCGCCAGCGCCCCCAGCACCGCGACCAGCGACGCCCCGTAGCGCGCGACCGACCCCGCGGCCGCCGCGATGTCGAGCAGCGCCTCTCGCGCCGACCGCTGCCGCGCCGTCGTCGCCGCGCCCGCGCCGCCGCCGTAGGCCGGAGCGGTGACCAGGTTGAGGCCGAAGCCGGCGCCGAAGAGCAGGATGCAGGCGACCAGCGCCCAGAGCACCGGCGAGCGCACCGAGACCAGCGACGGCATCGCCGAGCCCGTGTCTGCCGTGCCCACCCGCCCCGAGGCGACGGTCGCGTTGGCGCCGCGTCCCACCACGCGCACCTCGTCGGAGTAGATGCCCGAGCGGGCGAGCACGATGTGGTCGCCGGGGGTCTTGCTGAGGTGGATGGTCCCAGTCACCTGCCCCTGGGCGTTGGTGACGCCGTGCACCGGGTCGAGCGCGGCGTCGCTGCCCGGCTCGATGACCAGCAGCAGGTCGACCGGCGCGCCGACGACGGGCTTGCCGAAGGCGATCAGGCTGACCGTGAAGGGCACCGCGGTGCCCGGGTCGCTCTGCGCGTCCTTGGCGTCGAGCTTGAGGCTCACCGGTCCGGGTGGCGGCGAGGGCTTGGTGAACTGCACCGGCCCGTGGGCGATGACCGGCCCGCTGGCGCTGGGCAGGATCAGCCCGTTCGACGCCACCTGGACCCCGGGCGTGCCGGGCACCGGCGAGGTGTGTCCGCCGCCGCTGCCGCCGCTCGTCGAGCCCGAGCCGGAGCCGCTGCCGCCGCCGGAGGACCCCGATCCGGAACCGCTGCCGCCGCCGCCGGTCGAGCTCGGTGGGGGCGGGGCGTCGATGCTGTACGGGTAGCTCGCCGCGGCGCTCGACCCCACCGGGGTCAGGCTGACCGTGGTGGGGCCCGCCGCGAGGCCGCTGGGCAACTGCACCACGACCGACTTGTCGCCCCAGACGGTCACGGTGGCGTCCTGGCCGCCGACCTGGACCATGCCCTGCTGGGTGCCGAAGGTGGTGCCGTCGATCTCCACCACCGACCCGGCCGGCGCGTGTGCCGGTGTCATGCCGGTGACCTTGGCCAGCACGGTGAACGCGGGCGCCGACGGAGCGGCGGTGCCGTTGGTGGTGATGCTGATGGTGGTACCGCCGGCGGTCACGCCGTCGGGGACGGTGAAGGCGATGCTCGACGGCGACCAGCTCGACACCGTCGCCGCCGTGCCGCCGATGCTGACGCTCCCCGCCTGCGTGCCGAAGCCGGCGCCGCTGACGGTGATGCTGTCGCCGACGGCGCCCTGCGACGGCGTGACGCTGCTCACCGAACCGCTCACCGTCAGGCTCTGCGGTGCGGAGAAGGACTTGCTGTCGACGGCGCGGACGAAGGTCAATGCGCCGCTGGTCGCGGTCGACGGCACCTGTACGGTGACCGCGGTGTCACTCCACGACTGCACCGGCGCGCCCTGCCCGTTGATGGTGGCCGTCCCGCCCTGGTTGCCGAGCCCGGTTCCGCTGACCGTGACGGTCTGGCCGGGCACCGCGCTGGTGCGCGACATGCCCGTGGGGTTGGCGGCGATGTCGAAGTGGCCGGAGAAGGTGTAGGTGATGCGATTGCTCGACGGGTTGGCCGTGTCCGACGGCGCGCTGAGTGTCAGGTTGACCGCGCCGTCGCAGTACTGCGAGGGCACCTGCACGGCGATGTGCCCGCTGTCCTGGATGGCGGGGGCGGCGCTCGGTGCACCGGCGCAGTTGCCGCTGGTACCGGGCGCGGTCCACGTGTAGGTGGCGGTGGTCTGCTCCGCGCCCTGCAGCGAGCCGAACTGGAAGCCGGTGCCCAGGATATGGACCGTCGCGCCGGTGGCGGGGGTGCCGTTGTCGAGATTGAGGTTGAAGCCCGGGTCGGTGACGTAGGTGAGGTTGTTGTTGGAGGGGTTGCTGGCGTTGCTGCTGTCGGTGAGCGACACCTGGACGCCGCCGTACCATGCGTCCTGCGCAGAGAAGGTGATGTGGCCGCTGTCCACCACGTGCGGACTGGAGACGGTGTTGCCGCCAACGCTGACGGAAAGCGAGCAGATCCCCGGCGAGAAGCCGGACCCGGTGATGGTCACCGTTGTCCCGGCCTTGCCGTGCTGCGGGGACAACGACTGGATCTGCGGCGTGCTGCAGAGCTGCGTGCTCGCCGACGCGACCCGCGGCAGCAGCGGCATCGCCGCGCCCGCCATGGCAACGACCGCCGTCAGCGCAACCGCACGCCGCGTCATGCCTTGCTCCCCGTGGGATCGGCGATGAACACGAGTCGCTGCCCCGCCAGCGCGCCCTCCCACAGCGGCCAGCAGGTGGTCAGGTAGAGGTGCTCGCCCGGCTCCGGGCTGCGCACCACCGACTCGTCGTTGCCGTCGACGATCTCGCGCTTCTGGATGGTGTACGTGTAGCGACCGTATCCCATCTCCAGGCGGATGGTGTCGCCGGGGTGCAGGTCGCCCCAGCTCAGCGAGAAGCCGTTGTGGTTGCCGATGAGGATGATGCGTCCCTCACCGGGGTAGCCGGTGTGGTCCTCGTGGCCCGGTCCGGAGCTGAGGATGCCGCTGTCCGACCCCTCGGTGACGATGGCCTCGAAGTTGATCCGCGGGATGGTGAGGCGGGCCAGCGGCTGGCCGTCGGCGAGGTGAGGCTGGAGCTGGGTGAAGGCCACCGCGCTGGCGCCGCTCGCGGCGGGCTTTGCGTCGGCGACGGTGCCCGCAGGATGGGCGCTGTTCCAGGCCGATTCGAGACGGTGCTGCTGGATGCTCTGGTAGCCGACCAGGACGCCGACGTAAGCGATCAGCAGCACGCCGATGCTCATCAGCGCCCAGCTCGTCCTCCGCAGCCAGCGGTGCTTGCGGGAGCGCATCAGGTGGGAGGTCCCTGTACTTGCTGGTGAAGGAAGGAGCCGGCCCGGGTGGATGCGCCCACCCGGGCCGGTGTCACGGTGAACTCGTTATCGCACGCGCCGCACTCGCGTCCGCAGGCCGGGAACCACTCGGAGCGAGATTGCGACAGCGACGAGAAGCAGGCCGGCGGGGAGGGCGGCGCCTCCGAACATGCCGGTCTTGGGCAGCGAGGTGATGCTCTGGACACTCGCCAGCGGGCAGGTGACCGAGCCGGTGCCGTTGCAGCCGGCGGGCGGCGTCGGCGGGTTGTTCTGGTTGGTGTCCTTGCTGACGTCCATCGACGTCTTCGAGATGGCGGAGGGCGCCGCGATGTCGAGCAGGTTGCTCGGCGTCGAGGGATCGGAGCTGAGCGCCGCGATGCCGTTCGAGCCGCCGTTGGTGCTCGCCGTGTGCGCCCCGGCGGTGTTGCCGGTGCTGGGCGCGCTGACCGCAAGCGGGTCGCTGCAGTTGCTGCTGCTGTCGCAGCTCAGCTTGCCGTTGATCAGGCGGATGTCCAGCGCGGCCATGTCGACCTCGCGGGAAGTCGCGGTGTCGACGACGATCTGGGGCACGCCGCGGGTGACGTCGAGGGTCAGCCAGCCGTCGCTGCCGGCGGGGCCGAGGCCCGGGAAGTCGAAGGCGTGGCGCCACTCCTGGCCGGGGCCGAGGGCGAGGCCCGCGGTGGCCTGGTCGAGGTCGATGCTCTGGCCGAGCACGCTGATGGTGTGCAGGCCGGCGCTGCCGCAGGCGTAGGGATGGTCACCGGAGCCGCAGGCCGCGGCGGCGGGACCGACCGAGGTGATCGCCGAGGCGTTGATGCCGTCGACGGAGAGCAGCGCGGTCTTGTCGGTCACCGTCGAGAGGGTGCCGCTGGGCAGCAGGCCGACCGCGGTGTTGACCGCCTGGGCCAGCGCGTTGCCGATGGGCAGGACGCTGACCGAGCCGAGGGTCGAGGTGGCCACCGACTGCACGCCGCCGCCGGCGAGCGGGACGGTCTTGGCCGAGGCGATGTCGTTGGCCGAGGAGACCAGGTTGGTCACGTCGGGAAGCTGCAGGTTGCTGGCGGCGTCGATGACCGCGTTGAGGCCGTCGAGGGTGGCGGCCAGGGAGCTGAGGAGCTGCTTGGCCGGGTCCATCACCGCGGCGGGAACGTTGCCCGCGGTCGAAGTGGCGGCGCCGTTGATGGCGGTGCCCATGCTCTGCAGGCTGGTCTGCAACGTGCTCTGCAGGCCGAGGCCGGGCGCGGGATCGGCGGGGATCTGCGCGGCGGCGGTGTCGAGGATCGAGCCCGCCTGGGTGGGATCGGCGACGGCGTTGGACAGCGCGCTGACCACCGTCTTGAGCAGGTTGGCGGCGGCGGTCAGGCTGGGCAGCGAGGGCGCCACCTGGCCGACCAGGTCGGGCAGGCTGACACCGACGACGGTGTTGGCCGCCGCGGCCTGCGGGCCGGCCAGCTTGAGGCTGGGATCGGCGGCCATGGCGGCGTTCACGGCGTAGGCGTCGAAGGGATCGACGGTGACGTTGAGGCCGTTGGCGGGACCGCTGGGGTCGCCGGTGACCTGCACCGCGGTGGCCTGGTCGTGGCCGTTGCCGGGAAGCGCGGCGTTGACGGTGCCGAAGATGTTGAACTTCGCCGTGCCGATGGCCGGGATGGTGGCGCTGTAGGTGCCGGTGGTGGCGCCGGCGAGGGCACCGGAGACGGCGTCGGTGATGGCCCCGGCGGTGTCACCGAGGTTGCCGCTGAGCACCTGGGCGATGGTCTGCTCCAGCGTGCCGAGGTTGGCCTGGAGCGCCGTCCAGCTCGTGTTCACCGGGGTCGAGCTCGACTTGCCGCCGACCAGGTCGGTGGCCGCCGAGTTCAGCGACGCGGTGTCCTCGGCATGGGCGATCTGCACGGTGAGGTTGTCGGGAAGCGAGGGGAGGGTGAGCTCGTCGCAGACCTGCTGCGGGGCGAGCGCCGGGACGTTGTTGCCCGGCGAGGTGCAGAGCGCCGCCTTGAGCTGCGCCAGCGCGCCGGCCAGGGCGTCGAGGGCGGGGCCGGCCTGGCCGGCGACCGCCTGCACGGGATAGAGGGAGACCTTGACCTGCAGCGCCGAGGCGGAAGCACTCCCACCGGGCGCCGTATCGGCCGATGCGCTGAGTGGGAGCGACACCAGCCCCGCCATCATGCCGGCGGCCAGCACTGCCTTCCTTGTCTTCACGTGTTCCCCGTGCCTCCTTCCATCGTCCGGGCTGCTTGGAACGAAACGTCGAGGCCGAGGCGTGCGCCCTTCCGGGGTCCCCGCTGGCGCACACTGTCGGCCTGTGGCTCGCTTGACGCTCCTTGGAACGGTTGCCGTGAACGAATCCTTGCGCAGGGTTGAAACGAATCAGTGACGACGGCTGTCTATGCCACCCACCGAGGCTGAGGGGGGGCCGGGCCGGCGGGTCCGCTTCGCCCCCTCCCCGACCGGCGCCCTGCACATCGGCTCGCTGCGGACGGCACTGTTCAACTGGCTCGCCGCCCGCGCCTCCGGGGGCGCCTTCGTGCTCCGCATCGAGGACACCGACCAGGGTCGCCACGTCCCCGGCAGCGAGCAGCAGATCCTCGACTCGCTGCGCTGGCTGGGCCTCGACTGGGACGAGGGCCCGGGCGTGGATGGCCCGCACGCTCCCTACATCCAGTCGCTCCGCACCGACGTCTACAAGGAGCACGCCGCCCTGCTGGTCGAGCGCGGCGCCGCCTACTGGTGCACCTGCACGCCCGAGCGGCTGGCGGCGATGCGCGAGGCGCAGCGCAGGTCCGGCAGGCCCACGCGGTACGACCGCCGCTGCCTCTCGCGCCAGGAGGAAGTCGCCAGCGAGCGTGCCGAGGGGATGCCCGCCGTCCTCCGGGAGCTGATGCCGGAGGGCCAGACCTGCTGGGACGACATGATCCGCGGCGTGGTCTGCTTCGACAACGCCGAGATCGACGACCAGGTGCTGCTCAAGAGCGACGGCTTCCCCACCTACCACCTGGCCCACGTCGTCGACGACCACCTCATGGAGATCTCCCACGTCATCCGCGCCGAGGAGTGGATCCCCAGCACGCCCAAGCACCTCGCCCTCTTCGCCGCCTTCGGCTGGGAGCCGCCCCGCTTCGCCCACGTCCCCGTCGTCCTCGGCGACGACAAGCTGAAGCTGAGCAAGCGCCGCGGCGCCCGGAACGTGCTCGAGTACCGCGACCTCGGCTACCTCCCCGCCGCCCTGGCCAACGCCATGGCCCTGCTCGGCTGGTCGAGCGGCAGCGAGGACGAGGTGTTCACCCTGGCCGAGCTGGTGGACCGCTTCTCCATCGAGCGGGTCAACCCGGCGCCCGCGGTGTTCGACCCCAAGCGGCTCGACGCCCTGCAGGGCCTGCACGTGCGCCGCCTCGCCCCCGAGGAGCTGGCGCGGCTGCTCGAGCCCTGGCTGCCCGGCACCACGGACGAGCAGCGCCGCGCCCTGGTGCCGCTGCTGCAGGAGCGCATCACCACCCTGGCCGACGCCGCCGAGCTCGCCGCCCCGCTGCTCGGCGACGCGCCCTGGGCCCCCGACGTGCAGTTCCCCCCCAAGAAGGTCGACGTCGAGACCGCCGCGGCGCTGCTCGACGCCGCGACGGAGGCGGTCGAGCACGGCGCGCTGAGCGACCCGGCGGCGCTGCGCGAGCAGCTCACTACGCTGGTCGACGCCCGGGGCGTCAAGGCCCGCGACGCGTTCCGCACCCTCTATATCGCCGTCCTCGGCAGGCCGCAGGGCGTTCCCGTCTTCGACGCCATGGCCTTCCTCGGCGCGGAGACCACCCTGCAGCGTTTGCGACACGCCCGGCAGCAACTCACCAGCTAGGAGGCCCGCGTTGAGCGCCACCTCGATCGACAGCCTGCGCGACACCGTCGAGGCCTTCGTCCGCGACGCCAACCGCGAGTTCTACCTGCACGGCAGCGGCCAGAAGGAGCAGATGGAGATGGCCGCCATCGTCGAGCGCTACGGCGACGCCTTCACCCCCGAGGCGGTGCGCGCCTGCCTCGACGCCGCGGACGCGGCCGTCGACGAGGCGGAGAAACGGCGCCACGTGGCCCTCGCCCAGGCGGTCGCCGAGTCCTGCATGGAGCGCGAGCTGGCCCCGCTCGGCGACGAGCTGGCCACCGCCGAGGCCACCGCCAGCGTCGACCTCGACGGCGAGCAGGTGCCCTACTTCTCCGCCGCGGTCATGGTGCAGAACGAGCGCGACCGGGAGCGGCGGCGCGCCATCGACGCGGCGCGGCGCGTCGTCGTCGAGCGGCTCAACCCGCTGCGCGAGCGCCTCTTCCGCCGCCACCACGAGCTCATCGCCGAGCTCGGCTTCCCCGGCTACGTCGAGTTCTACAGCACCCTCAAGGGCATCGACGTGCGCCGGCTCGGCGCCCAGATGCAGGCCTTCATCGATCGCACCGGCGACCTGTACCAGGAGCACATCGCGCCGTGGTTCGAGCAGGCGATCGGCGCGCCGTGGAGCGACGCCGAGCGCCACGACGCCGGGCTGCTCTTCCGCATGACCGAGCAGGACGCCTGGTTCCAGTCGGAGCGGATGCTGCCCACGCTGCGCGAGACGCTGCTCTCCCTCGGCGTCGCCATCGACGACCAGCCCAACGTCCACCTCGACACCGAGGACCG
>Ga0070714_100004398_pt1 | contig 10609 bp, 8 predicted proteins | sample LARL83metaG_FD_65450 | JGI IMG/M metagenome (GOLD analysis project Ga0070714, IMG submission 65450) | Corn, switchgrass and miscanthus rhizosphere microbial communities from Kellogg Biological Station, Michigan, USA - LAR L8-3 metaG | ecosystem: Host-associated > Plants > Roots > Rhizosphere ... | reverse complement strand
GCTAGAGGCCTGATGTGAAATTCAGCCGGGCCCGGATGCCGCCCCTGGCGCGGCGCAGGATCGCCACGATCGGCCACGGCACGGAGTTCAACTCCGCGCCGCGTCCGCTCCCGGCGCCCTGCTTGGCCAGGAGCGCCCCCGAGCGCGGCCCAATTTCACATCAAACCTCTAGCCCCCCGTCGTCGTAGTAGTCGGCGCAGTGGTGGTCGTCGCCGTTGTCGTTGGCGGCGCGGTTGTCGTTGCAGCGGTGGTCGTCGGCGGAGGCGGCGGCTCGGTCGTCGTTGCCTGTGTCGTCGGATGCGTCGTCTGGACGGCAGTGGTGCCGATCGTCGTGCCGACTGATGTCGTCGGGTGTTTCTTCCGAGTCGTGGTTGTTTGCGCGTGCGTCGTCGTCGTCCTGCAGACGGCAGTGGGCTTGGCGCTGTCGTAGTTGCGTGCGTACTGGAAGCGTCCGCACCAGCGGTGCCAGTGGATCCCCGCGATGTTTTCTACGAAGCCGCGCGGCGGCGTACCCTTGAGCGTCGCGGTGATGAACGTGCGCCAGATCTGGGCGGGGAACGTTCCTCCGAAGACGCGAATGCCGTGCACGTTGGTCATGGGCACGCGGGACTGCGGATAGCCGACCCAGACGGCCGTGGCGAGGTCCGGCGTATAGCCGTCGAACCACGCGTCCGCGAGCGAGCTCGTCGTGCCGGTCTTGCCGGCGGCCGGACGTCCGGGATTGGCCGCAGTGCCGGTGCCGTGGGCGATGACCTCTTGCAGCACGCGTGTCACCTCGTCCGCGACCCCGGCGGGGATCACCTGCCGGCCTCCGTGCGGCTGCCAGGACCCGTCGCTGCGCTCGTCGGGAAAGGTGACGGAGGTGATCGAGTACGGCTTGCGGTAGACGCCGTGAGCGGCGACGGTCGCATAGGCCGAGGCCATCTCGAGCGGGGAGACCGGATTGACGCCGAGCCCGATCGTGTCGACAGGTCGCAGCGGTGAGCTGACGCCCATGCGGTGAGCGGTCTTCGCGACTGCTGCGTCGCCGAGGTCGAGCGTGAGCCGCACGAAGACCGTGTTGTCGGACTGGGCCGTCGCCTGATCGATCTTTGTGCGCCCGGAGTACGTCTTGGTATCGGTCTGGATCAAATAGGGATTGTTGGCAGGCCCGCGGAACGGCGCCGAGAGGTACGTGGTCGAGAAGGGATTGATCCCGCGCAGGATCGCGGTCGTGAGGACGAAGAGCTTGAAGCTCGATCCCGCCTGGCGTTTCCCCTGGACGGCGAGGTTGAACTGATAGCTCGGCTTGCCCGGGACGATGGAGGCCATCGCCTTGATCCCGCCCGTCGAAGGGTCGATGGCGACGAGCGCCGACGCCGGGTCGGTCGAGCGGTTGAGCGTCGTGCGAATTGCGCGCTCGGCGTTTCGCTGCGCTCGCCAGTTGAGCGTCGTGTGGACCGAGAGCCCGCCCTGGCGCACGGTCGCGGCGCCGTAGCGGCCGACCAGCTGCTCGTAGACGTAGTTGACGAAGAACGACTCCGGCTGCTGTTTCTTCGCGATCGTGCCCGGCTTCAGCTCGAGGGGAGCAGCAACGGCGCGGCGGTAGGAAGCATCGTCGATGTAGCCGTCGGAGCGCATCGCCTGCAGAACCTGGGTTCGTCGCGCTTTCGCATCCGCAGGATTGCCCAGCGGGTCGTAGGCCGTCGGCGCCTGCGGCAAGCCTGCGAGGAGCGCAGCCTGCGGGAGCGTCAGGTGCCGCGCGGAAGTCGAGAAGTACGTCTCGGCTGCAGCCTGAACGCCGTAGGCCTGCTGCCCGTAGAAGACCGTGTTGAGGTACGTGTCGAGAATGCGCTTCTTCGACCAGCGGTGCGCAAGGTGGTCCGCGAGACAACCTTCCTGGAGCTTGCGCCCGAGCGTCCGCTCGTCACCGAGGTAGAGATTGCGCACGAGTTGCTGCGTCAGCGTCGAGCCGCCCTGCGCGAAGCTCGCCGAGGTGACGTCGGCGACGCCTGCCCGCAGCACCGCGATCCAGTCCGTTCCGCCCTCGTGGTAGAAGCGTCGATCCTCGACCGCGATGGTCGCCCGCTGCAGCTTCACGTCGATCCGGTCGAGCGGCACGGGCGTGTGCGTCACCGGCGCGCCGAGAGTGGCAAAGCGCACGCCGTCGGCGGAGTACAGATAGGACGAGCGACCGGGGCCGTGCGGCTGCAGGCGGTCGATGTTGCACGCGACGAAGAAATAGGAGCCGTTCTGGTGGATCTCGAGGGCGACCGCGCCGACGAAGGCGGCCAGAATGGCGACGACCGAGACGAGCCACTTGCGCCGGCGAGACCAATGGGCAAGCGGCCCTTCCCATGCACGAAGGGCGTCCACGACAGTTGAACGGCCGACCGGCCCCTGAGGTCACGGGCCGGCTGGTGTCCAGCGGCGGGTTGGAGTAGAAGTGGCTGGAGATGGAGTACCGGGTTCTCGGGCCACTGGAGATCCGTGAGGGCAGCAGGTCGCTTCCGCTGGGCAGTGCCAAGCAGCGCGCGTTGCTCGCGCTTCTGTTGCTGAATGCGAATCGCGCGGTGTCGCGCGACCGATTGATCGACGCGCTCTGGGATGAGGATCCACCTGAGCACGTGGTCACCGCGCTGCAGGTCTATGTGTCGCGGCTGCGGAAGCTGCTGCCGGCCGGTGTGCTCGTCACGCAGGCGCCCGGTTATCTACTGCGGCTGGAGCCCGGCGAGCTCGATCTGGAGCGGTTCCATCGTTTTCGTGCGGAAGGCCGTTTCCACGAGGCGCTGGCTCTGTGGCAGGGGACGCCGCTCGCGGAATTCGATGAGCCGTTCGCACACACGGAGAGCGGCCGCCTCGAGGACTTGCGACTGGCCACGCTCGAAGAACGGATCGACGCCGATCTTGCCGCGGCGCGACACGCCGAGCTGGTCGGCGAGCTGACCGCCCTGGTCGCCGAGCATCCCAACCGCGAGCGCCTGCGGGCGCAGCTGATGCTCGCGCTCTACCGCTCGGGGCGCCACGCAGACGCGCTCGCTGCCTACCGCGAGACGCGCGCGGCGCTCGACCAGCTCGGTCTCGAGCCGAGCGCGGCGCTGCGCGAGCTCGAGAAGGCAATCCTCGTTCAGGACGCCGCCCTCGCTGCGCCGCCGCAGCTCCTCGAGAAGACGGTGCCGCTCCCCGGGCCTCTCCGTGCGACGTCGCCGTTCCCGCTGGCGGGACGCTCACGGGAGCTCGAGCTGCTGCGCGCACGACTCGTCCTTGCAGAGGCGGGCGAAGGCGGCCAGGTCGCGGTCATCGGCGGCGAAGCCGGGGGCGGCAAGACCCGGCTCGCGCGCGAGCTTGCGCACGAAGCGGCGAAACGCGGGACGCTGGTCCTGTACGGGACCTCCGACGCGGTCGTGTCGACGCCCTATCAGCCGTTCGTCGAAGCGCTCGGTTTCCTCGTGCGCGTCTCGGAGCCGCAGGCACTCGACGCATATCTCGGGAGCGCCCGAGGGGAGCTTGCCCGTCTGCTGCCCGAGCTCGGCTCGGTGCCTGCACCCTCGGAAGTCGATCCCGACACGGCGCGCCGCCGCTTGCACAGCGCGATCATCGACCTGCTCATCCGTGCGGGCCGGCAGCGCCCGTTGCTCCTCGTCCTCGATGACATCCACTGGGCCGACGCCGCGTCGGTTCAGCTCCTGCGTCAGCTGATCCATGCAGCGCCGGAGGCGCGCATGCTCGTTCTCGCCACGTATCGCGATCGCAGCGAGGACGTCAGCCCGGAGCTCACGGCCGCGCTCGCCGATCTCTCTCGCGCCGAGGGAGTGACGCGCATTGCGCTCCGCGCGTTGCGCGACGACGACATCGCCGAGTTCATCGAACAGGCATTGGGCACTCCCGCCGCCACCGCTCTCACCGAGACGATCAGCGAGCTGACCGACGGCACGCCCTTTCTCGTCTGCGAGCTCTGGCGCTCCCTCCTCGATGCCGGGACGATCGAGATCTCCGAAGACCGCGTCACGCTCGCTCGAACGGTCGCCGAGCTGACGAGCCCCGAGAGCGTGCGCGACGTCGTGCGCTACCGCCTCTCGCGCTTGACGGCGTCCACGACAACGATGCTCGAGATTGCTGCAGTCGCCGGAACGGAGTTCGAGCTGAGCCTGCTCGGCGACGAACGATCGCTGGTCACCGCCGCCGAGGAAGCGATCGAGAGCGGAATGATCGAGCCGGTTTCGGAGCCCGGGGTGGCGCATCGGTTCTCGCACGAGCTCGTGCGCCGCGCGCTCTACGAGAGGCTTTCGAGCGTGCGCCGCGCCGAGCTGCACCTGCGCGTCGGGGAGGCGCTCGAGCGAAAGCACGCGGAGGGCCTGGATCGAGTCGTCCACGATCTTGCGCATCACTTCGCGCTGGCGGCGTCGCTCGGTGTCGTGGATCGCGCGGTCGAGTACAACGTCCGCGCCGCGGAGGCTGCGATCAGGTCACTTGCCTTCGGCGATGCGACGAAGCGATTCTCCGCAGCTCTCGACCTCGGAGTCGCCGACGACCGCCGACGGGCGCGCATTCAACTCGATCTGGGAACCGCGCTGATCCATGCGGGCAGAGTCGAGGAAGCCGAGACGAAGCTCGCAGCTGCGATCCGGGATGCGCTTCGCGCCGAGGACGACGGCCTCCGCTCCCACGCGGCGATCATCCGCAGCCATGCCCGCCTCCGGATAGACGCCGCCGCAGGAAGTGATGAGACGCGTGCCGTCGCTCGAGAGGCGATCGAGACGTTCACGCGTCTCGGGGACCGCGGCGGGCTCGGGCAGGCGTGGCGACTCGTTGGCCGGGCGAACGCGCGGGAAGGCAAATGGGGCGCGGCGACCGAAGCGCTCGAGCTCGCACTCGAGCACGCGCGAAACGCGGAGGAGCGGCGAGAGTTCCAGTCGATCGTCAGCAACCTCATCACCGGGCTGTACTACGGGCCGACGCCCGCACCCGACGCGATCGCCCGCTGCGAGGAGCTGGTCGCCGAGTACGGAGAGAACCGCTACATCGACGCGGTTGCGGCCTGCGGTCTAGCGGGTCTTCTCGCCATGACCGGCCGCTTCGAAGACGCACGCGGCGCGGGGAAGCGGGGGCTCGCTCTGCTCGACGAGCTCGGCCTCTTTGTGTCGGCCGGCCACATGCGCGCGTACGTTTCCGACGCAGCGTTGAGCGCAGGCGACGCCGCTGGCGCCGAGCGAGAGCTGGCAACCGGGTACCGGTTGCTCGAGACGGCCGGAGATCACGCCGGCGCCGTCTCCACCGCGTACGACCTCGCCTGGATGCTGTGCGGGCAGCGCCGGTATGCAGAAGCGGAGGACTGGGCGGCCAGAGGACGGGACGCATTGGAGACGTGCGATGTCATGACCCGCGTGTTCGGGCTGGCGAGCGAAGCCGAGCTCGCTGCACATCGAGGAGATATCGCTGGTGCAGAACGGCTGCGCCGGCGTGCCGTCGAGGTCGCCGACGGCACGGATGCACCCAACGTCCGCGCCGCCGCATATGTGTCCTCGAGCCGGGTGCGTGCGCTCGCCGGATTGAGCGGAGAAGCGGAGTCGGCCCGCGCGACCGCATCCAGTCTCTATCGAGCGAAAGGGAACATCGCCGCGGCTGCTCGGTTGCTCGAGAGCTCTGCGGTCGTCGGGGGCACGTAGAGCAAGGCAAGGCGCGGGATCGCTGCGCCGGCGAGCTTCGACAGCTGAACGCGCTCGACCATCGGCTTGGCAACGGGATACGGCGACGCGGCGTAGCAGACGAGCTCGTGCTGCGGCAGGTAGTAGCGCTCGAGGTATTCGACGAGCGCCGGCAGGCGCGAGAAGTCGCCGCCGGGGGTGTACGCCGCGCTGCCGAAGACGGCGGGCTGCCAGAGGATGAGCGCGGCGGTTGGGTCGATTCGATGCCCATGCCGTACGAGCTCGGTCGAGTCGTAGCTCTGGCAGCCGGCGGTGCCGGGATCGATTCCGAGGTCAGCGAACAGGCAGTCCTCAGCGGAGACGGCCGGCAGCATGCGCGCAGCGAATCCTTCTTCGCTCGCGCGCCGGACCGCTTCGTGAGACGAAGTCGCAAAGACGCCCGGGTGCCCGTACAGGGCGAAGCAGACATCCCCGCCCTTCCGAAGCCGCGCGAGCACCTCTTCGACGATCGCTGCGTACGTATCGCGCCGATCGCGGCCCGGCTCGTAGAACGCTGCCAGCGAGCGCGAGCGAGGGTTGACGCTCTCGATCCACGCCGCCGCTACCGGCTCCGCAACGAGGTAGAGGATCTCATGGGCGCGCTCGAGCACGGCTCTTGCCTCGGCCGTGACGTGGGCGGGCACCTCGATGCCGACGCCGACGACCGTGAGCGATCCCCCCCACGAGGCTCGCTGTCGACTAGGCGAAGTGGTCGCCCGGCCTGATGCCGTACTCCGAGGCGAGCTCGTCCAAGATCCGCCTGAGGTCACCGGAGGCGAGGATGGCCTGCTTATCCTCGTTGAGCCCCGAGTTCGCGAGCGTCTCTTGCTGATTCGTTTCGAAGGCGGTTCGAAGATCCGACGAGATGACGAGCTTCAAGATGAACTCACCAAGCTTGAGCTCAGGCTGTTGTGCGGCCATCGCACCTTCCCTCGTTGCCGGATAGCGTAGAAAAGCCCATCGGCACGACTCGTGTCAATAGTCACTCCGCAAGGCGAACGGTCCAGAACTCGGGCCCCGCCCACGGCGAGGTCACGTAGCCGTACGGCATCGTGAAGTACCCCTGCTGTCCCCACTCCGGCCCCCACGAGTTTCGAACCTTGAACATGCTCGTGTCGTCGTCGTAACCCACTAGCAGCGCGACGTGACCGTCGCCGGCCGTGTGCTCGCCGGCGTTCGGCGTCGGTAGCACGCCGCTCCGCTTGACCTCCTGAGAGTCGAGCTCAGCGGTGTGCTGAAACCCGAAGGAGATCGGAAACCCGTCCGCGAGGACGGCCTTGAGCCTATCCAGCAGCGTCTGCTGCCGCGCCGGCTTCACGAAGAAGTAGTTCTGCGCTTTGTGCTGCGGCGCCTGCGCATAGGCCTCGGGTGACGGTTGGCGCGCGTATTCGGCGGTGTTGTAGGGCCAGACGTCTTCCGGCGGAGCCCCGTCGGAGAACAGCACCTTGAGCGCCGTGCGGATCATGATGCCCGTGTCCTCCGCAACGGAATTCTCCCGGACGCGGCCCTGATACCAGATGAAGAGCCGAGACAACGTGACCGGCGGATGATCTGACCTTCGAGCCGCGAACTCCCAGGCGGCCGCGACCGCGTGGACTGCGCATGAATTGCAGGCGCCCTGGTCCCAGACCTCAGGCATCTCCTTCCAGGTGGACAGGTCGACGCGCGTCTTCGCGGCGCGGGGACTAGGCGGGTGCGGGAGGTCCCGCGGGTCGGGGTCGTCGGGTACCCGGCCGTGACCAAGAGGCATTTGGCACGACTATACGCCCGCCCGAACGCAGCTATAGATAAGGAGAGATGCCGTCCGGTAGCGAGGTCCTCGTCGTCGAGCACCTGACGAAGCGGTTCGGCGAGCGGCTCGCGGTCGACGACCTCTCGTTCAGCGTCACCGAGGGCGAGGTCTTCGGCTTCCTAGGTCCGAACGGCGCCGGCAAGACGACGACGGTTCGAATGCTTGCGACGCTGATCACGCCGAGCTCGGGCTCTGCCGTCGTCGCCGGCATCGAGCTCACGCCCGAGGACGGGCTCGCGATCCGGCAGCGGATCGCGGTCATGCCCGAGAACCCGGGTCTCTACCTGCGGTTGACCGTCGCCGAGAACCTCGAGTTCTTCGCCGGTCTCTACGGCGTCGGCAATGTGAAGAAGCGGATCCTGCAAGCGCTCGAGTCGGTGAACCTCGCCGGCCGCGCCAACGACCTGTGCGGCAGCCTCTCCAAGGGACTGCGCCAGCGCGTCGGCCTGGCGCGCACGCTCCTCAGCGACCCGGCGATTCTCTTCCTCGACGAGCCGACCTCCGGCCTCGACCCGGTCGCGAGCCGAGAGGTGCACCAGCTGATCGACAACCTGCGCACACGGGGCGTCACCGTCTTCCTCACCACGCACCGGCTCGACGAAGCACAGCAGCTCTGCGACCGGGTGGCGATCCTGAACACGAAGCTGCGCACGATCGGGACGCCGCAGGACTTGCGCGACAGCCTGTTCACGAAGGCGCTCGTCGTCCGCACGGCAGCGCCGCTGCACGAGCCGGACCGCGTGTTCTCGGTTCCAGGCGTCGAGAGCTGGCGTTCCGACGACACAAATCGCTACACGCTGTCGGTGAGCGACGCGGGCGTGGCGGCGCCAAACCTCACGCGTGCGCTGGTCGCGGCGGGCGCCGACCTGCTGTCGCTCTCCGAGGCGCAGCATTCACTCGAGGACGTCTACCTCCAGCTCGTCGACGAAGACGTCGAGGCCCACCTTTGAATGTCCTAAGCCTGCCGCGGGTGCGGGCGGTCGTGCGTAAAGAGGTGCGCGAGTTTCGACGCAATCGCTTCGTGATCGGAACGATGGCCGTGCTGCCGATCGTCTTCCTGATCACGCCGATGCTCACGATCTTCAAGATCCCGGAGTCAGCGAGCGGCCCCCAGGTCAAGGCCGCAATCGGAGTCATCTCACTTCTGATGTTCATCGTCCCGATCATCCTGCCGCCGGTCATCGCCTCCTATTCGGTCGTAGGCGAACGCGACCAGGGAACACTCGAGCCGGTCCTCACCACGCCGGTCCGCGCCAGCGAGCTCTTGCTCGGAAAGGCCGTCGCCGCGTTCATCCCGTCCGTCGGCATCGCCTACGCCATCTACGTCATCGTCTTGATCAGCATCGGCCTCGGCGCAGCGCACGTCGTCCGCAGCGTCGCCTTCCACCCGCCGCAACTGCTCGCCCAGCTCTTCTTCACGCCGCTGCTTGCACTCTGGGCGATCTGGGTGGGGATCGGCATCTCCACTCGCGCGACCGACGTGCGCGTCGCCCAGCAGGTCGCCACCCTCGCCAGCCTGCCGCTACTCGGCTTCACGTCGCTCATCTCCTTCCAGGTGATCAAGCCGTCCATCCCGCTCGCGGTCGGGCTCGCCCTCGTCCTGCTCGTCGTCGACGTTGCCGCCTGGCGCGTCGTCTCCCGGCTGTTCGACCGGGAGCGCCTGATCGCAGGGCGACCGGTCAGGTCTGCTGCAGCATCGCCTTAGCGTTGCGCTCCATCACGGCCGAGACCCTCTGCAGCTCGTCGGCCGGGCTGAACTGGACGAACTCGGTGCCGGCGACGACCTCGGGCGTGTGCCCGGCCGGAACGTAGAAGGCATCGCCTTCGGCAAATGTCTCGTCGTGGTCTGCGAAGTGGTAGGTGATCTGGCCCTTCGTGATGTAGCCCCAGTGCGGGCACGTGCAGCGGTCGCCCGGGAGGCCCTTCAGGAGGGGCGCTCCGTCGAGGTCGATCTTGAAGGTCAGGAAGTTGACGCTCAGGTCGCCGAGATCCTCGTGGCTGTCGAGCGCCGGCCCGTGGTCGTCGTGATGTGCAGCGGTCTGCCTGGAAATGCCCGGCATTGCTCCTCCTTCGGTGGACTGCAGCCCAGGCTAGGGAGACGCTGCGGGAGCGTCATGAGGCGTTCGCCTCATCTTTCGGCGTCGGCCAGGAGCCCGTACCGCATCGCGAACAGCCCCGCCCCTGCGCGGTTCGACGCACCGGTCTTCGCGTAGATGTGCTCGACGTGGTTGCCGACCGTCTTCGGCGCGATCACGAGGCTCGCGGCGATCTGCTTGTTCGAGAGCCCGCGGGCCAGCAGCCGCAGCACCTCGATCTCGCGCGGCGTGAGCCCGGCCGGCCCCTCGCGTCGGCGCGCGACGCGATGACCCGCGGCGCCGAGCACCGCCTCGACGGCGTCCGCGTCGAGCCTGCCGGCCTTCACCTCGGCCCGCAGCTCCGCGGCGGCGTCGTCGCGATCGCGGGCCGCGCGATACGGCCGCGGCTCGCACATCGCCTGGTACGCGTCGGCCGCACCGAGGATCCGCGCCGGCCCCGAGATCGCGCCGCCGGTGAGCCCGCGCGGGTAACCCGAGCCGTCCAGACGCTCGCGATGCTGCACGGCGATCGCACCGAGCGGCCGCAGCGACGGTGAGAACTGGAGCATGCGCTCGGTCAGATGGGGATGGAAGCGGACGCGCTCCCACTCGCCGGCTCCGAGCGGGCCCGCCTTGTCCCAGATCGCGTTCGACACCCCGAGGCGGCCGAGGTCGTGGACGAGCCCCGCCCGGCGCAGCGTCTCCTGCTCGTCGGCGCCCAATCCGAGCACGCTGCCCGCGCCCGCGGCCAGCTCGGATACGGCTGCCGCATGGCCGAGCGTGTACGGCGACTTGAGGTCGACGAAGTTCGCGATCGCAAGCAGCGCAGCGTTGATCTCTTCTCCGGTGAGCATCACCGCGAGGCTCGGCTCGGCGTTGATGACGGCGTCCCAGGCGCCCGCCGAGTCGAGCTCCGTCAGCAACATCTCCCCTTCGCGAGCTACGAGATCGGCGAGGGCAGGATCGAACTGCGTTCCGGAACGCCCACGGGCGAGCGCCTCCACGGCGTCGATGCCGCCGACGCGGTGAGCGACCTCCACGAACTCCGCGATCTGCGCCAGCCGCGATGCCAGCGGGAT
>Ga0070714_100004397_pt1 | contig 10610 bp, 8 predicted proteins | sample LARL83metaG_FD_65450 | JGI IMG/M metagenome (GOLD analysis project Ga0070714, IMG submission 65450) | Corn, switchgrass and miscanthus rhizosphere microbial communities from Kellogg Biological Station, Michigan, USA - LAR L8-3 metaG | ecosystem: Host-associated > Plants > Roots > Rhizosphere ... | reverse complement strand
TTGATGAGGATGTCGAGCCGGTCCGTGCGTCGGCGAACGGTGTCGGCAAGACGCCTTACTTCGGCCAGGGACGCCAGATCGGCTGCCAGGAATTCAGCGGTCCCGCCGGATTGCCTGATTTCCTCGACGACGCGCTGACCTCTGTCCTGGTCGCGGCCGTGCACCAGGATGCTTGCGCCGGCTTCTCCGAGTTTCCTCGCCACGACCCTACCGACGCCGTCGGTCGAACCGGTGATCAGTGCCGTCTTCCCATCGAGTTGCATCATGTCCCAACCTCCGTTCGTTATCCGGCTCGTGTCGCCTGAGCCCGCATGTTGCCGTTGCGCGCAGCCGATGTGGTCGTTGCGAGAAGGCTGTTGCTCGTGTCGGCGGGGTTCACCAGCCGCAGGCAGATGATGGCCACCGCAACGATGGTGGTCTATGCAAGCACCCACATTGCATTCGAACGACGACAAGCGACTGAAGCTGGTGATGTACCGCGCCGAACCGCGGTGATAGGTCGGGCGGACTGGTTGCCTGGACTCCCCGCGCCCAAGTAGGGTGCCGCATGAGGTTCGAGAACACAGCATGAACGACCTGTTCGGTGGCAACCAGGGCAAGGGGTCCGACTACTCCGCCAAGGACATCGAGGTCCTCGAGGGGCTGGAACCGGTCCGTCGCCGGCCCGGGATGTACATCGGCGGCACCGACGAGACGGCGCTGCACCACCTGGCGGCGGAGCTGCTCGACAACGCGATGGACGAGGCGGTGGCCGGTCACGCGAGCTTCATCGAGGTGACGCTGGAGCCGGACAACTGGCTGACGGTGCGGGACAATGGTCGGGGCATTCCGGTGGACCCGCATCCGAAATTCAAGAATCTGAGCGCGCTGGAGGTCATTCTGACCACACTGCATTCGGGCGGCAAGTTTGGCGGGAAGGTGTATGCGACGTCGGGTGGGTTGCATGGCGTCGGCAGTTCGGTGGTGAATGCGCTGTCGGCTGCGATGCAGGTGGAGGTTGCGCGTGACCGCGTGCTGTGGAAGCAGAGCTATGCGCGCGGCAAGCCGACCACCAAGCTGGTCAATGCCGGCCCGGTGCACAACAGGCGGGGCACCTCGGTCCGCTTCAAGCCGGACCCGACGGTGTTCGGCGGCGTCGGGTTCAGTCCGGCGCGGCTGTATCGGCTGTGCCGGTCGAAGGCCTACCTGTTCCGCGGCGTGCAGATCCGCTGGGCCTGCGATCCGTCCCTGCTGCGCGGCGCGAAGGACGACACGCCGGCAGAGGCGGTGCTGCATTTCCCTGGCGGCCTTCGCGACAGCCTCGAGGCGGAGATCAGCGAGACACCCCGCGTCCTGCCGGAGTTCTGGTCGGCCGAGGCGGACCTGCCGGGGAACACCGGCCGCGCCGAATGGGCCGCCGCCTGGCTCGAGGAGGGCGAAGGGTTCATCCACTCCTATTGCAATACCATTGCCACGACGCAGGGCGGCACGCACGAGGCGGGATTCCGCGCGGCGCTGCTGAAGGGACTGCGCGCCTGGGGCGAGCAGCGCGGCAATCGCCGGACCGCGCAGGTGGTGGCGGAGGACCTGCTCGGGCCGATTGCGGCAAAACTGTCGGTGTTCCTCCGGGAGCCGCAGTTTCAGGGGCAGACCAAGGAGAAGCTCACCAGCACCGAGGCCGCGCGGCTGGTGGAGACCGCGCTGCGTGACCGCTTCGATCACTGGCTGGCCGGCAATCCGACCCAGGCGGACAATCTGCTCGCCTTCGTCATAGAACGAGCGGAGGAGCGGCTGCGCCGGCGTGAGGTGAAAGACACCGCGCGCAAGTCCGCCACGCGGCGGCTGCGGCTGCCCGGCAAGCTGACCGACTGCACGCGAGAGAATGCTGCGGAAACGGAGATCTTCCTGGTGGAGGGCGATTCCGCCGGTGGGTCGGCCAAGCAGGCACGCAACCGCGAGACCCAGGCGGTGCTGCCTTTGCGCGGCAAGATCCTCAACGTCGCAAGCGCCTCGGCTGACAAGCTGCGGCAGAATCAGGAGCTGAAGGACCTGATCGAGGCGCTGGGCTGCGGTGTCGGCGACCGTTTCGACCGCGCCAAGCTGCGCTATGGGCGCATCATCATCATGACCGACGCGGATGTGGACGGCGCGCACATCGCCTCGCTGCTGATGACATTCTTCTATCGCGAGCTGCCGGAACTGGTACGGAACGGACACGTGTACCTGGCACAGCCGCCGCTGTACCGGCTGACGCAGGGGGCGAAGTCCGTTTACGCGATGGACGACGCGGATCGCGAGGCGAAGACGCGGCGGGAATTCAAGGCGGGCGCGAAGGTGGAGGTGAGCCGCTTCAAGGGCCTGGGCGAGATGCCGCCGTCGCAGCTCAAGGAGACCACGATGGACCCGGCGAAGCGGACGCTGCTGAAGGTGGTGGCGCCGCCGGATGAACGGGCGGCGACGCAGCAGCTGGTGGAGAGCCTGATGGGGCGGCGCCCGGAGCTGCGGTTCCAGTTCATCCAGGAGCGGGCGCGGACGGTGGAGGAGGTGGATGTTTAGCGGGCGTTCCTAGCAACTCCCGCGTGTGCAAAACGTTGCTCCGGCCAACTGGACGCAGCGTTTGGCGCCTTCCTCGCGTTCGGCAAGACCAGCGGCCATCCCGCGGCGCTGAATTTCGGCGATCTGTTTTCCTATGCCCTGGCCAAGGTGCGGAACCTGCTCCTGCTGTTCAAAGGCGCGGACCTCGCCGAGACCGGCATCCGCGCAGTCGAGGCTGCCCTGTAGCCCGGTTCACTGTGGCGCAAACAACGCAGAGATTCGCCGCGGCGCGCGTGCGACCAGACGTGACTGGACGGGCGTACCCTGGCGCCTTCTCTTTGCAGCACCGTTGCACGCAACGTATCAGGGAACACTGACCGTGAGCCATATTCTGTCAGAGGACCTCCCTGGGCTGCCGGCGGGGCAAATGGCTCAGCGGCTGCTGGCCGATGCCCGGGCTTGGCCCGCGCTGATCAACCGCTCCGATCCGGCATCTGCCGTGATCAAGGGCGGGGTCAGGGGGTCGGAGCCGGCGCCCCGCGCCGCGTTTCCCGCGATGGCCCTGCTGTCGGACCCGACGCTCGACATTCGGCGCTATCTCGAAGAGCTGGTTACGATCTCCGTCAACTCGGCGCAGCGGGTCGAGGAGGTTTCGTTGCAAGCCTGCGAGGCCAGCAGGAAGGCGCGGCGCGGAATGCTCGCTGTCGCATGCCTCGGTGCACTCGGTCTCATCGTGGGCGCCGGTGGGTTCGCTGCCAGCCGGGGCGCCAATGTCAGGCTGTCGGAGGTTCGCAAGCAACTCGGCGCGCTACAGGAGATGCAGCGCCAAGCGCAGTACCAGTTGGCCAGTATAGTGTTGAGGCAGTCCGACCAACAGACCGACATGAAATCCTCGGACCTGTTGAGCGTCACGCCGCAGACAGCAGCGCGACTGCGTGCGCCGGTACTGGCTCCACCGGCTTTTCAGCCACCTGTCCGAGCGTCCGAGCCATGGCCCGATTCGCGGAAGCCAGTACCGCGTCCGGCGGCGGCGCATAGCCGGCCTGCGGTGGTTCCGCGGTTTTTCGCAGACATCCAGCGCGACCTACGGGCATTGTTCCGTTAGACAACAGACGTGCCCGGATGAAGCGCTGGGCCAAGATCGCAATCATCGCGTGCATGAGCGGGCTGGTCTGATGGTTGCCAATTCGAACTCACCTCAACGACTTTTGACATGCGGCCTGTGGACACCAAACGTTCGGCCTGCCACGACAGTGCGAGCGGGGAGCAAGAAGGCGGCCGCGGATCGAACAGGGTGAATGGACTTCACGTATGCTGCACGTGACGCTGAACGATCTATCGCAACTGCCGGTAGAGCGGCTTGCGCAGCTTCTGATGGAGTGGGCGCTGGAGGACCAGCGATTGCTCGCGCGGTTGCATGCGACGCTTGAGGAACGGCATGCCACCTCGCCGCAACCTGCGCCGGCAGCAGAGGTGAATTCGGACATCATCGGCCGAAGTGCCGCGATGCGGCACGCGTCTGAGATGATCGCGCGTTTCGCCAGGACGGACGAGCCGGTACTCATCACCGGCGAGAGCGGTACCGGGAAGGAGCTCGCGGCGCGCGCCATCCACGATCGTTCACCCCGGCACAGTGGGCCTTTCGTCGCGGTCAACTGTGCCGCCTTTCCATCCACCCTGGTTGCCTCCGAACTGTTCGGCTACGAGAAGGGCGCCTTCACCGGTGCGGCAGCGCGGACCAAGGGGCGGATCGAACATGCCGATGGCGGCACACTGTTCCTGGACGAGATCGGCGACATGCCGGTGGATCTTCAGGGGCATCTGCTGCGCTTTCTGCAGGATGGCCGGATAGTCCGCGTCGGCGGCCGTGAAGCCCTCCACGTCAATGTGCGCATCGTCGCGGCCACGAACGTGCGTCTCCGCCAGGCGATAGCCGAAGGTCGGTTCCGCGAGGATCTGTATTATCGGCTCAACATCCTGGCCGTGCGCATGCCGCCGCTGCGCGAGCGTCCGGAGGATATCCTGCTGCTGGCAAATTATGCGCTGCATCAGGCGGCGGCGCATTTCGGCCGCAAGGTCACCGGGTTCGCCCCGGAGGCCATTGAGGCGCTGCATCACCATGACTGGCCGGGCAACGTGCGCGAACTCATGGCGGTGGTCCGTCGCGCCGTGGTGATCGGTGATTCGCCCCTTGTGATGGTCGCGGATCTCACGGGGCTGGGTGAGACGCCGCACAGAAGCACGGCAGCGACAGCCCGGCCGCTGCCGGGATCAGACGAGGAACGCGGGGCGCTGATGGAGGCGCTGGCCGGAACGCAGGAGAATATCACGCTGACAGCGCAGGAACTTGGCGTCTCGCGCGTGACTCTCTATCGCATGCTTCGGCGCCATTCGATCATGCTGAGTCGCGGATTGAAGGCACCACCTGTCGCGGCCGAGGCGTCACGAGGCTAGCAGAGCAGGCTGCGCTCTCCGCCGTCGGTCTGCGGCGGATGGATCACCGCCAATGCATCGGCAAGCGAGTGGCGTGTTGGGGAAACCGTGCCTTCCGCACAGCATGCGACGACCCAGGCTTCATTATGGCAAATCACCAGCCAGGACGCGCTCTCTGCTCCCGTCTGGAAGACGCCGATCACGGTTCCGGCAACCGCGCGTGGCCATGGCCGCGATGTCAGGTCCTCCACTGAGTCGATACCGTTCGTGCGTGCGTTGTGAAGCCATTCGTCCAGGTACTGCCGATCGACCGGACTGAGGCGGCTGAACGTCTGGGTGGTGTCGGAAGGGGTTGCCTGCAAAATCGAAGCTTCCACGATGCACCGAACCAAATGATGTTGCCCAAGTGACCTCGCGATGGGGTGCAAATGGCGAGCCAAATGACGCGCGTGTGTAAACCGTCGGGACCGGACCGTCAGACATCCATCGCTTGTGAAACGCGATACACCTTCACGTCACGCGCGGCATTTCACAACAGTTAGAGCGGAGGAACCACGGCTCCATCGGGGCCCTTGCGACGACCCATACGCCGCCATCGGCCCCGAAGACGCCTGAACGAAATTGGTGTGCTTCCCTAAGGACTACTTCACTGCCACACCTGGACCCATCGTGTACGAGAAGCCCCAGGTGACCGGAACGAACTGCAGGAAGTACTGGTAGAAGAAGCGGTAGACCTCCGCGACACCGCTGCGCGGCACGTACACCACGTCGTAGGGCGCAAGCCGGATGTCGGCCGCCGGATCACGACCCCATATCACATCCTGCAAGCGGGCGGAGAAGAACTGCGGCACGTCATTGGGGCCGCGGCGGATGATGAACACCTTGTCTTCGTCGCCGCCCATGGGCTTAAAGCCGCCCGCACGCGCGATCGCCTGAGACAGTGTAAGTGTGGGTCCGAGTGTGATGAACTCGCCCGGGGTGGTTACCTCTCCGCCGACATAGATCCGGGTCGGAGCGAACGACTTGACGACGACGGTGAGGCGCGGGTTGTGCAGATCCGCCGAATAGTCGCGTGCGAGCGCGGAAGTCACCTCCGGCACGGTGCGACCATATGCGAGTTCGTCCTTTGCGACGGTGGTCGAAATATGACCGTCGGGCCGAACCGTGACCTCCTCGTTCAGCTCGGGGTTCAGCATCAGCCGGACGGCCAGCACATCGCCTACCTGGATCCGATACGGCTGGAGGTTGCTCGAGTAGCCTGCGCCAGGATCCGGCGTTGCGGGCGCCGGCGGCAGGTTGTTTGGTACCGGACTGCACGCGGACAATCCTGCGAGCCCGAAGACAGCGGTGGTCATGGCGAGGGCATTGCGCATCCGCATCCGCATCGTCGGGGGATCCCCGCCGCCTACGACCTGGCAGTCGAGCTTCCTTAGTGGAGCGGAATAACCACGAGTAACGCCCATCATTGACCACAATCTCCAGTGCGACATCGGTTTGCGATTACGGCACGAGTGAGGAAGCTGCGCCCGCGTTGGCTAGTGCGCCCCGCGCAGGATCGCCGCAGGGACGGCCTTGAGGGGAATCGCGGTATCGCGCCAATGCGACGTGTCCCGCACGTACCAGACCTCGAGCTGCATTTGGTCTGCATATGACATGCTGCGTCGCCTGACCTGCCACAATACCGTGAGGCAGAGCTTCTCCGCGTAGTCGTGTACTTTGTTGCTGTCTTGGCCGAGACGATATGCTGCGCTCGATCGTTGCTGGACCGACGGGGCGCATCTTGGTCTCGCAAACCATTGAACATTGCGGATTTGTATTCACACCGGGACGCGCGATGTATTGTGATCCGGAATGGTAGGACAGGCCAGAAGCAGGACCAGCGCAAGTATCAAGCGCCGCTGCCGCAGGCGGCTCTCGATGTCGTGAGCCTTCACGATTGCGCGTGCGTGCCGCGAGAAAGCTGACACTGTCTCGGCGAGTGCAAACGCCGGAGAGGCTGCGACAACGAATACGGCGATGTTCTCGTAAGGCAGGGAAGCCGCATGGATCCGCGCGTGCATCCGGTGCGCTGCGGTTGCTCGTCTGAGGGATTGCGGTCACAAGGTCCGGCTGTTCGATGTGTTGCGTGGTTGTACAGGGCGTTGTGCAAGCGATGTGCCACGGTTTCCTCGGACGAGGGGAACGGTGCGTCAGATCGATGGATGTCGCAGCCTCAACCAATGGCTATGGCTGTACACGGGTCGGACTAGCACGTGCGGTTGCACGTGACGGTTGCTCGAGGTTCGATTAGACGCACAGTCGTCATGCCGCGCCGTGTGCTGGACGTGTCAATCCGTATCAGCGGCTCACAGTACTGCTGTAGTAACCTGACTGTGGGGGGACACCGCCCGAGGGCGCGCCAGTCGGATACCCTGACCAGGCGCGGACAGGCCGGCTCGCGACATTCGCGTCGTCGATGGCGCGGGTGATCGACTGCATGGCCTGGCCGCTGGCGCCCATGTCCAGCCAGCGGATCGCATCGCCGATGTCGGTCGCGGACGGATTGCCTCCCTGCGCTGCCGGCTGATCCGGCGTCACCGGCTGAAAGACCATCTGGGTCTGCACCATCGCGAGTACGCGACGCGCCTCGTCGGGCCGTCCCGCCGATAGCCACTGCCGCGCAGTCTGCAACTGCTGCGAAGCGGCCGGCGCTGGCATGAGCTGCGGTGGTTGTGGGGCGGGCGTCGGCTGTGTCGGCTGCTGGAGCGACACGGGCTGAGCCGGCTGCTGGGCCGGTCGCGTCGGTGGCGGCGCGGGCCTCGGTGCGGCGGGGCGTGCCGGTACGGCCATCGCGACCTGCTGCTGGGCGGCCTTCAGCCGGGCCAGCGACGCCTCCTCCGACTGGCGCTGCTCGCGCAACGCGTCTATGCCCTTCTGCAACCTGTCTGCTTCTGCTCGCGCCACATCGAGATCATGTGTTCGCTGGGCGAGCTCCTGTGTCCGCTGCGCCAGTTCCTGCGAGCGCTGCGTCAGATCCTGGGTGCGTTGAGCGACCTCCTGCCTATGTTGGGCAATCTGGCCCTGGATGGCGCCGTCCTGCTGCTGCAAATCGGCAACCTGCCGCTGCAGATCAGCCACCTGATGCTGAAGTGAGTCACGCCCCGCGCGTTCAGCGGCAGCCGAGGTCGACCGGTCTTCCGCCGTGCGCTGCGAAAGCTCCTGCTTGTGTTGGGCGATTTGGCCTTGCAGCGCGCTATCTTGTCGCTGCAGATCGGTGATCCCGGCCTGCAGCGAGCTGCCTTGTCGCCGCAGATCGTCGACCTGGCGCTGCAGGGCGTCGCGCGTCGCCTGTTGGTCCGCGCTGGCCGGCGGCGGCGGCCGTTCCACCGGGCGCTGTGCAAGCTCCTGCTTGTGTTGGGCGATCTGGACCTGCAGTGCGCTGTCCTGCCGCAGGAGATCATCGATCTGACGCTGCAGGGCGTCACGTGTCGCCTGTTGGTTCGCCGCTGCCGGCGCCGGCGACTGCTCCGCCGGCAGAGAGGATGGCGACGGCGATGGTTGTGGCATGCGTCTTGGCGCGGGATCGCCGACCAGGGCGACGTCTCGGTCTGACAGGCCAGGCAACGACTGCAGATTGCTGAGAGCACCGGCGAACAGCACGAGCAGCGCGCCCATCATGGCGAAGGCAGGTAGCAGGAAGCGCCACATGCGGCCCTCCTCGGCGGTTGGCGTGACAGATCCTATCGTCGGTCAATCAGGCAGCGTTATGGCATTCCGAATGACCGCGGGTGAACTGTGCGAGGGTCACGGATCGTTGAGCGCGATGACCGGCAATCTGGCACGGAGGCGCGAACAGGTCCATCGACAGCAACCGCAGTCTTGCCGGGCATTGTCGGGGGGCTGCCGTTAGCTCAACTGGATGCGCAGCAGCCCGGAACCGCCGCCGATGATCCAGGCTGCGTGTTGGCAAGCCGATCGAAACACCGGCGGTCCGACGTCGAGGATGCTACGTGCGCCGGCGACGTTCGGCAGAAGCCAGCCGGGTGGTTTCGCGTCTCTCCCTGGTTCCGCGTCTCTCGCTGAAATACGTTCTATCCATCTGCCTCGCTCCGCACGCCTCGTATAACCTGCGTGCCGACGCGTTCGATGAATCCGTTGTCCATTCCAGCGCTGAAAAGCCTTCGCTGGCTCTGAGCTGGGTTGCGGCCTTCACGAGCATCCGCCCCACGCCGCATCGTCGAGCTGATCTCGCCACGTAGAGGTCGCGGATGTAGAGCGACAGCGTCAGTTCAGACGCCGGGAATGTCACATTCATCACGACCGATCCAACGACTGTGTCGCCTGCGACGGCGACGAGGACGCGTGGATCGAACGTGTTCACGGCTGGCCTGCATGCCAACGCCGCCGCCTTCAGAGCCACCGCATCTGACACCGGGCGATCGTAGTGAGCCTGCATCTCGGAGAGATGCGCGGCGAGGGCCGGGATGTCAGCCTCGGCTGGATGGCGGATGACGATGTCCTGTGCCAGCACGTAATCGGAGGTGCTCTCCGAAGCGATCTCTGCGTTGAGCGCCGAGCGACTCGGTGCGAATTGATCCATCTGACTCTGGCCTCTCGGTGGGATGTGAGCGACACTTATACTATTAATAGATTCGGTATTACAATAAAGTGTCGCTGTTCATTGACGATGTCTCGGTACAGACAAGACATCGAAGCCATTCATTCAGTCTGAAACCTCTCCAAACATGGAGGTCCTGTCTGAGGTGGCTTCGATGTACTCAATGACCTTATGAATGGGCTGCGGCCGTCCGATGAGGTAGCCTTGCACGGTAGTGCAGCCGAGGTCTCGGACGAGCCGCAGCTGTTCGTCTGTCTCGACGCCTTCGGCTGTCGTGGTCATGCCGAGCTTATCGGCCAGGCTGACGATCGCGCCGACGATGGCTGTGCAATCCTCGCGTGTCGCCATTTCACTGATGAATAGCCGGTCGATCTTGATCACGTCAAAAGGAAAGCTGCGCAGATAGCTCAGCGACGAGTAGCCCGTGCCAAAATCATCGAGCGCGATGCTGAGACCGAGATCATGTAGTCGACGAAGCAGCGCGATCGTCCTTGCGTTCTTGTTCAGCAGCGCCGATTCGGTGATTTCAATCTCGAGCCTGGTAGGATCCAGTCCGGAAGCAGAAAGTGCTGCGCTAACGGTTCCGACAACCTCATCGTCCTCAAGCTGAATGGGCGACAGGTTGACCGCGACCTTTGTACCACCGAAATACTGCACTGCGTCTGCACAGGCTTGGCTTAGAACCCAGGCGCCGATCGACTTTATGATCCCGAGCTCTTCCGCCGATGGGATGAATAGCCCTGGCATGACGAGCCCGCGCGTCGGATGGTTCCAACGCAACAGCGCCTCAAAACCGCAGAGGCAACCACTGTGCAGGTCAACGAGCGGCTGGTAAAATACCTCAAACTGCTTCCGCTCGAGCGCAACACGCAGATCAGCCTCGGTTGCGAGCCGGGCGTGCAGTCTGGTTTCCATCTCCGGTTCGAAGATGCAGTACATCCCTCGTCCCCGGGACTTCGCCTGGTATAGCGCCATATCGGCGTTCCTGAGGAGCTTCTCGCCATCCATGTCGGCGCCGGTCGCACAGGCAATCCCGATGCTGACTCCTAAGTCGATCTGGCGCTGG
>Ga0070714_100004396_pt1 | contig 10611 bp, 7 predicted proteins | sample LARL83metaG_FD_65450 | JGI IMG/M metagenome (GOLD analysis project Ga0070714, IMG submission 65450) | Corn, switchgrass and miscanthus rhizosphere microbial communities from Kellogg Biological Station, Michigan, USA - LAR L8-3 metaG | ecosystem: Host-associated > Plants > Roots > Rhizosphere ... | reverse complement strand
GCATAATGTCAGTTTGTAGAACAAAATTACAAAGTGTGCTGATGATGAATAAATCTAAAATTAGTAACGTGTAGTATTAGTATGAGTGTCATGGTGAATCATAAAAGGATTCACATTAGTTAGACAATGATACCACTAGGCGCACGTTTATTCGGAAAGTAGCCCAACGATATATCCAAGGAAGAAGTGAATGTCACTTATTTTGCGCCATCTATTGGTATAATGGCGGTTTCTTATGGCGCAAACTTGTTCCCTAATCTCTTAAAAAAAGTAATAAAAATGCAGCTATTTTCGCTGGTGTAGAATGTACAATTCAATATCCAGGGACTACACTTCAAGATGTGTAAAATTTCCAATAGTATTGCGGCAAGGAACTTAGTAAATATGGAGACGCGCAAAGCAGACGTGGGCCACATAACCGGAATAGTTTTCTATTCCCTCGGATTTTTGGGACTGGTACACTCAAGCACTATCCCACCCGAGATCATCTTGTTTTGTTTGAGTAAAGTGGTTTTAGGCGGCATTATTATATATATATCTGAAATTGGGTGAACGATCAGAACCTATTTGTCAGCCAATGATTTTAAGATCAATTTATAGTGCACCATTGCGTATGAGAAATCAGTGAAATTGCTTCATTCGTTTTCACTTTTTTGGAAGTATGCCCGCTTTCGTTACATACTGTACAGAATTTTCCTCCGCGTTAAAATGGGCAAAGATAAGAGGGACAAGTTATTACGACAAAATCGAATATCGGAGTTTGATTTTTTGCCTGAACGAGCATACGTAACAGAAAGTGGAGTTAAGGCGATACCAAGACGTAGAACACGGGACTTTCAGATGCTCTTTGTACCAAGAGAAGAAGAAGTGAAACGATATTTAGTCATGGAAGAAAATGAGACCTTGGTCGATGTGGGAGCAAATGTTGGTTCTTATTCATTAATGGTTGCAAACGAATACAAGAGTAAGGCCGCAAAGGTTATTGCGATCGAGGCTCATCCAGACAATTATAAGGCATTATGTAGAAATATCCAATGCAATAGGTTTGAAAATGTAATCATACCAATCAACAAGGTCGTTTCAGATCATAAAGGCGTAGTTGCTCTGTACGAAAGGTCACACGATGGAACTCGTGTTGATTCCGAAATGTTTAGCGTTTGCAATGACCAACTCATAGATACATCCAACATTCTTCATCCCAGCGGGAATTCATTAGAAATGGAATGCGATACACTTGACAATATATTGCATAGTTATAGGGTTGATGTAATAAAAATGGACGTAGAAGGTGCGGAAGTTTTAGCGTTAAAAGGAGCACCAAAAACATTAGAGAGAATACGTAAGATAATAGTAGAGATACATGGAGATAAATCCGAGGACGTAATGCAAGTATTAAGAACCCACGGATTCAAACTAGAAAGTATCAACGAAGGACAAATGTCATATATTACAGGATCCAAATGAACATCTACCGGCTACCGGCTAACCGACTCCGACGGGGGTGACGCTAGCCGTTGTCGATTACTAGGATAGTCGAGATAATCAAACTATGACGCTGAATACAGAAAAAGTTGCCCGATAGGTCAACACATAAAGATACCCATTTCCAATGAGGCTTGCAACAAGAGGCATAGGCGTAAGTATATTGGGAAAATCAGTATCTTAACTTTCGGGTTATTCTAATCAAACCGGTTGGTCTACTGTTTCAACGAATATAAATATTTTGAGACATCGGGGAAAATCCAGTTAATAGTACTTTAAAAAAGATGTTAAGTAAGCATAAGCACCTAATTTTGTAGATGAGTGAGTAATATGTAAATGAGTTATATATACGATTATGACATCATAAATACGATATTCGAATGAAGAATCCATCCGTGCCAAAAATTCTTAATATAAGAAGCCATAACTGGATGAGGAGACGGTGGCTTGACTTTAGAAATGGTCATAGCATCTATTTGATTTTTCTCATGACGTTTGCTAACTTCGTAACAATTCAGTACCAATTGCTCCTTCAGAGAGTACCTGCGATTCACGAGTTCCATATCAATATTTGGATTTTCGCATTAATTTTTGTTGCAATATATCTTCCTGTCGGCATGATAATTGGATACTGGCACAGGAAGAATCAGTTCAGTGTTGAAGCAGAAGCTTTGTTTAATCAGAACCAAATAGGTGCGACAATGACTCTCTTTTTGATCGATATGATTGACGGAAAGGTGACTGAAGACGAGAAGCAGCATATGCGAAAATACCTCCTGAAAATAATGAGGCAGGCTGATAGGCCCTACGCCGGGGTAGATAAGGTGAAAGATCCTGCAAACAAGATCGAAGATCAAATGAAAAGTGATTCAAAGATAAATATACAAAAAACGGAGTAAAACGATACATAATCTTCAACTTTCTAATTGACCATGCGAATCTTGCATATATGGGACCAGGCAGGTGTCGCATTCGTCCTGGCAAAATATCAAAGATTGCAGGGACATGATTCGAAAACAATCATGGTTAGAGAATATGATAAATACGGGATTGCTGAATTCTACAATCGGTACGCCATTGCAGCCACCTTACAGGATTTTGTTCAAAAAAGCATGGACGAGGCACATTCGGCGGATATTCTGCACGTACACAGCAGGAGCGACATCGTTTTTAAATTCCGAGAGGAATTTGGGAATTCAAAAAAGATTATCCTTCAATATCATGGAACCGATATTCGTGGAATAAAGAAGCAGAAGCTGCCACACAGATCGAAAGTATCAGATTTGGCTGTTAGAGGTATATTTACATATAGAAGAGTGAGAGACGCGATACTGATTAAAAAAAGGATTCATTCCAAGGCACAACGTCTGGCAGACGCGGTTATCGTTTCTACTCCAGATCTGTTACCTCTAGTTAGTAAAGCTATTTATGTTCCAAATCCGATTGACACGGAACATTTTTCGCCCGATAAAAGTTCTTCAAAACCTGAGAGAACACAGGCGTTGACGATGGACACTGAGGCAACCGATATACAACTAACACTCAGCTATTGTAAAAGACATAATGTCAAGTTAGACATTGACGTTTATAATAGGATCAGAGACCCGATCATGTACGGAGACATGCCAGCCTTTTTGAAAAAATATGGACTATACGTTGATGTAAGATATGTCGATGGCAAAATTCTAGAGAACTTGAGCAAAACCGCTTTGGAATCATTAGCGTGTGGTCTTGACGTCTTAGACTATAAGTTGGATCGCATGCATGGTTTGCCTGAGGAGTTTAATCCAATGAATGTTACTTCTCGTCTTGAGTCTATTTATTCGCACTAGAAGGAAGCCCTACCAACCATAGTGCTGACAATTGACGTTTCATTCTCGGGAGATATTGATATGGTCACGATAAAAATTCTAGCAATAGAGGAGTCCGATCGTCAATAAGGTCAAACTTATCATGGGTGTTGCGGTGAGGATGACCATGTCCAATACCTGAGTTGCGAACCACTGACAACATATCGTGAGTCTAGATCATACCATTCATTTCAATCGTTTGTCGATGTCGCGAACTTGGGCCAACTTTTCATCAAGAGGCCTGTCGTCGCCTTTAATGGCGAAAGAAAGTGCCCATTTAAAAATTTCATTCACATCATTAAAGTATCTTTGGTGTTTTACCAGCAATCCTTCAAGTTCTTCGAGCTTAAGTCTCGTCAGTGGAGATACATTTCTATATCGTTGATCATCAGGTCGAGATATTGGACCAGTGAAATAATGTGAGTAGTGCATATTGTCCTGGGGTGCTTGTTGCCAGGGATCTCTAGCTTGGAATCTATCTCCTGAGCTGTCTGTAACTGCTGCAGGCCTAAATTTATTATTGTATATATCATCCGATGGAGTCTGCCACTTTCGTTCGCGTCTATATCTTGGATAGGACAGAAATAAACCTAACGAATTAACACGGCTAGTATAGAAGACTAGAAGTCATTCGAAGTGAAAATCATTTGTAATAACCTTATATCCTTATGTGATAATTCTGTTATGCGACTCATTATGATCTTTCGAACCTAAACACTCAGAGCCATTCAGGTAAAAATCTTTTATCATCTCACAGTCTATTTAACAATCGTCTTAGGGCCTATTTTTTGCGTTATTTTCTGTGCAACAATTGAAGACGCTAGCGCTCCCAAATATATTCCAACTCCAATAAGCAAGTTATCGTTAAATCCTATTACCATGGATGATGTGGCGGTCAGGACTGTACCTACGACTGACGCAATTACGTTTACTCCCCAAAGGAGTGTGATATCTTCACTACCTGAACCCCCGCCATTCCCTTCACTGCCATGCAACTCTAGTTTCAACCGACTGGAGGCAGAAGAAGAAGCCATCCGAGTAATAGAAGGAAATTGAAATCCCATAAGAAAACCAGTCGGCGACAAGAGTGCAAAAGCCAGGGCTATCCTTTCTGACAATTGCAAAACTATTGCAGATTCTATTAGCCCCTCTAGCGAAAAATAGTAGAGCAGTACAATACCAACCAGGGGCGGTATAGATATCATTATAGCTCTGTAAGGGTTCTTGTGAAATAGCTTTCCACTCAAATATGCACCTACTCCAGTTGAGAGTAAGATCGAAAAAAGAATAACAGTCAAAGCCATAATAGGGGTTCCCAGTAAAAGCAAAAATTTTTGAATGAAGGTTATTTCCAAAAAAATAAAACCAAGCCCAATAAACATCGCAAAGACAATGTGGAATCGCGACGAGGAGGTTAGTCTAATCTTGTTTACTTTTGAATAGTAAATCAACAATAAGCCGAGGACTGCAGATACTCCAAGTACAGTTTCGATTAGTAACACCATTTGACTTGGAACGAGCTGTGTCGCAAAAAAGAATGGAGAGTCATCGGTAGGTGGCTTTAATTCAAGAAAACTTGGTCTTTTGGGGTCATAACTCACTTGAAGGGTTTGTTGATGTTGATGCTGCTGATTACTACTATTGTTATTGTCATTATTCGCTCCACTTGAGAGCAACCTATCATATGGGGGCTGTACATATCCCCCCGGCATCACAACTACTTTAGCATCACCTTTGTGAACCCTATCTTTTATCAAGGCGAGTTCAGAGACAGTGAAGGGGCTGTTTTTTATTACTAAGAGCACTGGGTAGAATGTTCGTTGAGGGTTGGGTCCAAACGTCAATCCAGGGCTATCCTCTACTGCCAAAATCTGCTTACTGAGATCCGGATGATTGCCTCTGCCATTTTCATGCTCTCGCAAGGCTTCAAAGGCGAGCGGAATCAGCCTGGGCAATTCAGTACTCCAACGTACCATGACAAGCTTGCCATTTGGTCCGTTTAAGTGATTCAAATATTGCTTGAATGCCTCAACTGTGTAAAGATAGTTTTCTGAAAGTGCGTACCCGCCAGCTAGCTGGGCAGCCCAAGAGTCTACAAGTTTTATTACTATTGTATCATATTTCGTATTTGTGGCGCTGATAAATCTTCTGCCATCGTCAATGGATAATTGAACATCTTTACGGTTGTACAAATTTCCTGCAGAATTCCCACCATATTGTTTTACTGCGGATACTATCAACGGATTCAATTCCACAGCTGTAACATTCTTTGAACCCGCCGACAAGGCAACTAAAATATCCTCGCCGCCGCCGCTGCCAATGACTAAAGTTCTACTATTATTCATTTTTGACATTTCATACGGCATGTAGTCCATGTATCCCTTCAACCACAGTCGATCCGAAGGCGATCCGTTCCATTTCAATATTGGAGTAAGGGCGTCGGCATCTATGAGAATCGAAGCCAGGTCTTTGAAGCCGGTCTTGCTAATATCGCCTGTGTGTTTGACAACATCGATCCTAGAGAAGGAATTCCATTTGGTTGATGCGTCAGTGTAGCCTGCGGGGTTTGCGAGTAAATAACGTAGCCCTTTACTTTCTCCTGGTTGTACTGCTAGAATGTTGGAATGCAAATTGGCAGCTAGTAGGATTGCAGATACCAAAAGTACAACGAATCCATATGCCGCTGGCCTTTTTTCGATTATAAATCGATCCGAAATAACTTTCTGTCTTTGGCTGAATAATAAAGACGCAAATGCAATAATCGCAGGCAAGGTAGCAAATAAACTAATCAAGAGCAATACAGATTCTGCTCCTACCCCTCGTATGAGTGGATCAAGAATGAGTGTGGCCGCCGATGCTCCAGCCAAATCAATAAAATATAGCTTCGTTACCTGGCTTGGCATCGCAAGGTAAATTAATGCCATTGAGAGTCCTGCAAAAAAGAATGGTATTGACGATGCTAAAAAAAATAGATAAATAAAAGAGATACTGGGGGGAATGATATGCCCTATAACAAATAAGAAAATAGGCAGTGAAACCGCAAAACCTATCGTCGACTGAATTATTTTCTTTGGCAATTCTTCTGTTTTGATTTTATTCTTTAAGATATGAATCAGCAAGGCTCCAATTCCAAGTCCAAAAAAAGCCACAGAGATTGCCATGAAAGTGTAGTTATACCATAAAATGATCGAGAACATTCTAGTCAGTGTGAGCTCAAACAATAATACGCTCAGAGAAAGTATGAAGAGAGACGCAAGAAGAAAGGCTAACAATGTACTCGAACGCATCTCAGTCCTAGCACTAGTACGCTTCATATAGGTATTTCGAGTGTAGAAGATTGAGAAAATAATTTAAGTCCGTGATTTTTTGAGAATGTTAGGCCATCTAAAGTAGTTAACAAATTTTTTAAAATGCTAACTATGCTAATTTATCCCATCTGAATAATAGGATTAGACTGTTAGTCTCGGAACCGGCATGCACAAATTGAAATACATTATTCCAATCGATCTGTTTTGACCTGTTAGTAGGACAATTCATGTTATTGCTAGGGAGATGTGTTTGCATCCTTCAGATTTGCTAGGGAGATGTCTCCCCTACTTTTATTGGCGACTCTCTTTGTTTTCATGTCAGGACTAATAGGTGCCCGGATTGCATACCCGCCATATATTCAGTGTACAGAACTGGAAATATTCCTTCGTCATGTAAATTAGAAATATGACGGACAGCACTTGTTTTCCTCATAAAGTCTTGGCCACAGGAATGACAGGCCCAGATTGCTTTCGACATTTCTACTATAATTGCCCAACCTTTTTAAGATCTTGCGAACTTATCCTAAGGTGGCTCGGCAGATCCAGCGCCCGTACTCCTGCCACAGTCTAACACAGTGTAGTGCGATGCTGGTAGGATAAGTTTTGTTGCCCAGTCTCGAACTAAGTTTGGGCAAAGCTTTGAAAGTTATTTGAGGTCTCTGAAACGAGCTCGTTCTAATTTTCAATTAATTCAGCATTATCATCCAATATTTATTACTGAGAACTATTACACGACCCGTTGTTGTTAGGCATAAATAGATGTAACCATTTTTACCGGAAACCATGACTCATCTGATGAGATGACAGGTATACATTACCACTCCAGACAATGGCTTCGCCTCACGTATTCGCATGTGTTTAAATGGGACACCAAGTCGTGAAGCGTGATAAGATGTAAATTGTAGACACCCAAGCCTCAATAAGTTGCCGACTGATGGATTTGACTACAACGCTTTGACAAGCCTTGTCATTTTCTCGAGACTAACCTCAAAGCCAAATCGGCTCTCCTCTTTCTTCATGTTTCCATACATACTCATCATAAGGGGAAGATGTCTGACCATGTTTAGTTTGTTTTTCATTTTTAGTCTCACAATTCTGTAGACGTCATCATAGTAATTGAACCTCTTGAGCACCTTTTGTCTGTACTGCCCAAAATTAAATCCACTTCGCTTTGTTCCATCTAATACTTCCAAAAAAATATCACAACATATTAGGGAAGGAATGATTCCCTCTCCCAACATTGGGAAGACACATCCTATCGATTCGCCTACACCAATCACATTGCCAGCTTGAAACGGCTGCATTCTTTTGGGAGGAGCAAGGCGGATTGGTCTCCCTATTTTTCTTAAAACCCGGGCCTCAGGATGTTCTGTAAAAAATTCTTTGACTCCTGCATAATTCTTATCGATATCTCCAGCGCCTACGTACCCACGATTATTGTCAAGAGGAAAATACCAAAAATATCCCCTTGCACCTTTATAACCAATAACATAGAATTCATCCATCCCGTGGACATTTTCTACCAGGTACTCATAAGCCGGAATAATAAAATCTTCATTAGATCGTGGAAGTAACGTGCGGTGCAATCCCGTGCAATCAATAACATAATCATACTCAACGAATTGAAAATTCTGTGGTGTACATTTAATGCCATATGTGACTTTCAAATCATTTAATAAATCATGTTCCCATTTTTGTTTGTCATAAGTTACTAATCCTCTCAAGTCCAAATATTCTCGGGCTTGGTTCGGCAGATCCATCTTCAAAGTCTTACCTACATGGAAGATGTAATTATCAAAGTTGAGCCCTGCGTGGTTGGAGAACTTGGTAAGCATGTTTCTAGATGCACCCCAGGCACAAACGGCCCACTGATTTTCCTTCCTTGAAGATTCGAATATTTCTACGTCATGTCCGCGTTTATGAAGCATGTGCCCTAAATAACTGCCTGAGACCCCTGCTCCAACTACGGCAATCCTCATAAACTGATTGTCGTACAAAGGAGTTTATTTATAATTCTTCTCGTGTATACAATGCGTCAAGATATCCTATGGTTATTCTCGTCATCATTGATTCCTAGATATCGTTACCATTTGTGGTAACTCAGGTTAGTTCATTAGAAAAAGATCAAGAGAAACTTTAATACTGGAGGTATCTCCTCTAATACAATAATAATGTTGTAGAGAAGTTACGCCATAGCAATAAAGTGAAGTACCGTTCTTATCTTAGTTAATCTTTGTCGACCAAAGCTTTAATCTATAGTCATTGGATTCCATGTATTAAGAAGATCGAAAGTAACCGATAACTAGACTGTATGGTGGACGAGAAGGAACTAAGTTACGAAATAAAAGTCTGAAAGGGAACTTCAGTAGAAGAACTACTTATACTAATAAATAGTTACGATCAATAACGTAAATACATACTTATATTCAATAAACACGAATTTAGAATTTAGTACAAATAGTAGGTTAGCATAAATAGTTTATTTCCGAGCCGTCATTTGAATGAAACGAACTATAATGTCATACATGGTAGCGACAATCTTGTCCTTATCGGCAGTGATTGGCTTTGTAATCCAACCCACAGCTGTAATGGCACAAGCACAGACGCAAACACAACAAATCCCATCACCAGCAGCCGATGCAATAGCAGCAGCATCTAAACCATCGTCAGCAGCAGCAGCAACAATAACACCCATCACAAACCCAGCGTGTGGAGAAGTAGTCCAAGGAAGTGTTAACTTGACATCGAATCTTAACTGCACCGGAGACGGCCTAATTGTAGGAGCAGACAACACAGTCATTAATTTAAACGGCTATACTCTAACAGGACCGGGGCAACAGAGCTCTAAAGTAGGAATAGTAGTACCCAACAATGACAACATCATGATATCTGGACCCGGCGTCATAAAGGGTTTCCAAGCTGGCGTATTAGCCACAGGTTCTAACAACGTGCAAATAAAGTCAATCATCTTAACAGGCAACGAAATAGCGGTCTTTACAACCGGCTCTACTAACACACAAGTGCAGGAGAACATAATCAAGAATAACAACTTAGGAGTAGCATCTCATTCCAGCAAGGGTGCAAGCCTTATGTCCAACTTAATTACTGGCAATGAGCTCGCAGGTGTCACATTAGTAAACACGCACAAGGCGATTATTGCAGCAAATAACATAGAGGGCGGTCAAAATGGGCTTTTCCTCGATGCTCAAAGCAGCGAAAACACAATAAACATGAACAACGTACTGCATAATGTAATCGACCTAAATAACGCAAACGGATTAGCACCGAACATCAACGTCAATTCATTTGCAGACAATAACTGCATGGTAAGCAACCCCAGCGGACTCTGTATCGGTAGGTAAAATACAAGATTTGGTCAGGAAGACAGCTGAAAGGCTGTTATCCCTCAATTTATTTTTTAGTTAATGACATCAGAGAGTTAATTTTCCCTTATAAAATAGATTTCTTCCACTCACTTGATATATCCAACAATTCCCTTCTTATCATTCTAACTATACTTTCAGATAGAATAGTAGGTCGAAAGTGATAAATTGGAGACGAATTCTCTGTGAATAATGAACAAAAAACGACAGACGAGCCATTTGTTGTTGTTGTTGTCTGCAATCGCTATAATTGGAGCAATGTCGTTTAATGCAGGCCAAATTCTACAAGGGGCTGCTGCCCAGGCCGGCAAGCCTAGCACGACACCGTCCGTTGCTAATCAAACCGCTGCAAACAATGCCCTTTCATCGTACCTTCCTCCTGCTTTAACGAAATCAATAATCGATCAGACACGTAATACGAATGCAACGAAATTTGCGCTTCACAACGCAATCGGTGCAACTACCGCAGCAATGAATAAGACTGCGGGAACGAATGCTACTAGTGCTGCCGGAATGAATAAGACTGCGGGAACGAATGCTACTAGTGCTGCCGGAATGAATAAGACTGCGGGAACGAATGCTACTAGT
>Ga0070714_100004394_pt1 | contig 10614 bp, 8 predicted proteins | sample LARL83metaG_FD_65450 | JGI IMG/M metagenome (GOLD analysis project Ga0070714, IMG submission 65450) | Corn, switchgrass and miscanthus rhizosphere microbial communities from Kellogg Biological Station, Michigan, USA - LAR L8-3 metaG | ecosystem: Host-associated > Plants > Roots > Rhizosphere ... | reverse complement strand
CGGACCAGCGCCGTCGCGTGCTTGGTGACGCGAGGGGCGACCAGGGGCACGATGACCACCCGGCCTGCCTTGTTGGTGGCATAACCGAAGTGGGTGATTCCCTGCAGCCAGTCGGCCGCGAGATCGGCGAACGAGCGGCTCCGGCCGGACGCCAGCGCGACCATCGTGTCCCCGGTGAAGCAGCCGAGGGCGCTGTCGCCTTCCACGAGAAATAGTTCGCTACGCGAAACACCCGTGGTGCGGCAGTCGACGAGCTTGGCCGGCATGGCCGCGCCTTCCAGCGCGGTTTTCCGTCGGGCCGCGTCCTTCTGCTGTTTCTGCGTCAGGCGGACACGGGCCGCGTCCACGACCTTCTGCAGCACGATCTTGGCTTCCGCCTTGGTGCGGCGGTCCTCGGTCCACGCGCGGATCTGCTGCTCGACCACACCCTGAATCACCTTCGTGATCCCCGCCGTGGACAGCTCGTCCTTCGTCTGGGACGTGAACTGGGGCTCGGGGATGCGCACGTGGATGACGGCGGTCATGCCTTCCAGCACGTCGTCCAGGGTCGGCGGGTCCTCTTTCGGTTTGAGCAGGCCGCGGCTGCGGGCGATGGCCTCCTGGATCGCCTTCACGGCGGCCCGGTCGAAGCCCTTGCGGTGGGTGCCACCGTGCAGGTTGCGGATCGTGTTCGTGAAGCACTCGACGGTGCGTTCGTAGCCGGTGCCCCAGCGCAGCGCGACCTCGACCTCGGCGTGACGCTCCACTTTGGACCGCATCACGCCGTTCTCGTCGGCCGCGTTCTCCAGGTACGTCCCGGTTCCGTTGATCAGCAATGTGCCGGACACCGAGCGTTCGCCGTCCGGCGTCAGGAAGTCCACCATGTCGGACAGGCCATGGGGGTAGTGGAACGTCTGTTCCTCGATGGCGCCCTCGGTGGCGTCGCGCAGGACGTACGTCACGCCGGGCACCAGGAAAGCCGTGTTGCGCAGCTTCGCGAGTACGGCGTCGCGGGTGAGCGCGGCACCGGGGTCGAAGTACCGCGGGTCGTACCAGTAGCGGATCGACGTGCCGTCGCGTTCGCCGCGCTTCTTCTTCCCGGTGACGCGCAGCCCCGACCGTTGCGTGAACTTCGCTTTCGGCCCGGTGCCGTCGAATTCGCCCGGCACGCCGTGCGCGAACGACATCTGGTGCACCTTGCCGTCCTGCTTCACGGTGACGTCGAACCGGGTCGACAGCGCGTTGACCGCGGACGCGCCGACACCGTGCAGGCCACCGGACGTCTTGTAGCCGGACCCGCCGAACTTGCCGCCCGCGTGCAGTCGCGTGAGCACGAGTTCGACACCCGACAGCCCCGACTTCGTGTGTACGCCCGTGGGAATGCCACGGCCGTCGTCGTCGACCTGGATGGAGCCGTCCGCGTGCAGCGTCACGACGACCTTGGTCGCGAAGCCGCCGATGCCCTCGTCGGTCGAGTTGTCGACGATCTCGGTGAACAGGTGGTTGATGCCCCGGCTGTCGGTGGACCCGATGTACATGCCGGGCCGCTTCCGGACGGCTTCGAGGCCCTCCAGATGCGTCAGATCGTCGGCCCCGTAGAAAGTCTCGGCACTCACAGGGTCGGTCTCCCGGTCAGTAGGCTGGCTGCTCCCCAGCCCCAGACCATACCCCGGGGCTACGTCAAAGCTCGGATTATCAGCACGACGCCGCCGAGTCCCAGCCCGAGTACCAGGCTCAACACGGTCGGGTTCATCTTTCCGAACCAGCGCCGGCCGCCGTCCAGCGAGATTCGGCCGGGGCCGGTGAACGCGACGGCGATGGCCGACGTGCCGACGATCGACACCAGGTCACCGCCGCTGGCGATGAAGCCGTACGGGATCTGACCGGCCACGACGGCGTTGAGCATGACGCCCATCACAGCGGCCGCGGCCAACGGTGTGAACAGGCCGAGTGCCAGCAGCAGTCCGCCGCCCATCTCGGTGACGCCGGACACGATCGCCCACACGTTGGCCGGCTTGTACCCGATCGAGGCGTAGTAGTGGACGTCGCCGGCGTACGTGCCGCCGCCGAACCAGCCGAGCAGTTCACGCGCGCCACGCACCGCGACCAGCAGGCCGGGCGCGGCTCGCAGGATGAGCAGGCCCACGTCGAGGCCGGTGGTCCGGTTGCCGGTACGTGTGGTGGCGGTCACGGCCGTGATTGTGGCCGGATGATCACGCGGACAACAGGGTTGGCATCAATCTGTGACGCGATGTGTACGGAAGCCGACGGTCACGAACGGGACCTCGATGATGCCGCGCGACGTGGCCGGATTGCCGTTGAGGTAGGTGCGGCAGTTCTCCAGCACCAGCGCACGGTCCATGTCGGACAGTCCGAGCACGTGGTCGTACGTTCCCAGCGAGGCAACCAGATCGTCCACCGTCATCCGTTTGGTCCACGGGTGCGTGAGCTGTTCCGGTACGGCGAACCCGCTGCCGTTCGGCACGTCGAACCGGCCGGGGCCGCGGCCGGACTCGCCGTTGCGGCCGGTGATCTCGTCGAGTTTTGCGCGCCAGCCGATCCGGCGGTCCGGCATGGTCCACGACACGCCCAGCAGCCCGCCGGGCACCAGAACCCGTGCGATCTCGGGGAAAGCCGCCGCCGGGTCGACCCAGTGCCACGCCGAGTGGCTCAGGACCGCGTCGACGGTCCGGTCGGGCAGCGGCAGGTGCTCCGCGGTGCCGTCCAGGACGGTGACGTCGGGGCAGTACGCGCCGAGCCGGATTCGCATCCGCGCGTCCGGTTCGATCGCGTACACCGTACGCACGCGCTGCGACAGTGGGGTGGTGAACAGCCCGGTGCCGGCGCCGAACTCGGCGGCGGTTCGGATGTCGTCGGCGCCCAGCAGCCAGTCGACGGTGACCGGCGGCGGCGACGGCCGTAGGCGATGATAGGTATCGGCCGCTGTCCCGAACCTGGTGCCGGATGCGGAATCCACCCGGGTGATTGTAGGGACACACGGTCCGCTTACAGTGACGCGCCAGAACGCGGTAAGACCCGGTGGGCCGGATGGCAGACGCCGGTCGGAACGCTTGGCCTACACGCGAAAGGGGAGCGCTGGTGAACGTCGCCGAGCTGATCGAGGACGCCTTCGGCCGGGTGCGGGAGGTGCTGCACCACGCCGTTGACGGACTGTCACCGAAGGAGCTCGCCGAGCGGCTGGATTCCGGCGCGAACTCGATCGCGTGGCTGGCCTGGCATCTGGCCCGGGTCCAGGACGACCACATCGCCGAAGTGGCCGGTAGCGGCCAGGTCTGGACGACGGATGGCTGGGCGGACCGGTTCGGGCTGCCGCTCGATCCTTCCGACACCGGCTACGGGCACACGAACGACGAGGTCGCGCAGGTGCAGGCATCGGCCGACCTGCTGACCGGTTACTACGACGCCGTGCACGAGGTGACCACCCGGTACGTGCGTGGGCTGTCCGACGCCGATCTCGACCGGATCGTGGACGATCGTTGGGATCCGGCCGTGACCCTGGGCGTGCGGCTGGTCAGCGTGATCTCGGACGGGTTGCAGCACGCCGGTCAGGCGGCCTATGTACGAGGTGTCCTGGCTCGCCGATAGACTCAGCGCAGTGCTGACCATGCAGGAGGCGCTGCTCGCGCTGACGAGGTACTGGATCGACCGTGGCTGCATGGTCGTGCAGCCGTTCAACACGGAGGTCGGTGCGGGCACGCTCAATCCGGCCACCATGCTGCGCGTGCTGGGTCCGGAGCCATGGCACGTCTGCTACGTCGAACCGAGCGTGCGGCCGGACGACGCGCGCTACGGCGAGAACCCGAACCGCCTCCAGACGCACACCCAGTTCCAGGTGATCCTCAAGCCCGATCCCGGCGATCCGCAGGAACTCTATCTAGATAGTCTTTCCGTGCTCGGCATCGACCTGGACAAGCACGACGTGCGGTTCGTCGAGGACAACTGGGCGTCGCCGGCGACCGGGGCGTGGGGGCTGGGCTGGGAGGTCTGGCTGGACGGCCAGGAGATCACGCAGTTCACGTACTTCCAGCAGTCCGGCGGCACCACGCTGAAGCCCGTGTCCGTGGAGATCACGTACGGCCTCGAGCGGATCATGATGGCGCTGCAGAACGTGAACCACTTCCGCGACATCATGTACGCCCCAGGCCTCTCCTACGGCGAGGTGTTCGGCCAGGCCGAGTACGAGATGAGCCGGTACTACCTGGACGACGCCGACGTCGAGACCACGAAACGCCTGTTCGAGGACTACGCGGCCGAGGCGCGGCGGATGCTGGACGCGCGGCTGCCGGTGCCGGCGCACTACCAGGTGCTCAAGTGCTCGCACAGCTTCAACATCCTCGACGCGCGCGGCGCGGTGTCGACGACGGAACGGGCGCGGGCGTTCGCGCGGATGCGGAACCTGTCGCGCGAGGTGGCGCGGCTGTGGGCGGAGCGACGCGCCGAACTCGGCCATCCCCTCGGCGAGTACACGCCGCTGCCGTTGGCCGCCGCGCCGACCGAGTTTCCGGCCGTGGATCACGCGTCGACGCTGCTGTTCGAGATCGGCGTCGAGGAACTGCCGCACGCCGAGGTGACGCGGTCCGCGGAGCGGGTCCGGCTGGCGGTGCTGGAGAAGCTGGCCGCGACCCGGCTGGCGCACGGCCCGGCGCGGTCGTACGCGACGCCACGCCGCATCGTGATCGAGATCGCCGATGTGCAGCCACGGGAACCGGACGCCGAGCGTGTCGTGCGTGGGCCGCGCGTGTCGGCGGCGTTCGACGACGCCGGTACACCGACGAAGGCGGCGACGGGTTTCGCGGCCGGACAAGGGGTTGACGTCGCCGCGCTGGCCCGCGTGGACGTGCAGGGTGTCGAGCACGTCGCGGTGGTCCGTACCGATGTCGGGCGTGGGGCGGCCGATGTGGTCGCCGGTGTGCTCGGCTCGGTGGTCGCGGAACTGCGTGCGGACAAGAACATGCGGTGGTGCGATCCGGAACTGTCCTTCACACGACCGGTTCGGTGGCTGCTGGCATTGCTGGACGACGTCGTGGTGCCGGTGTCGGCGTCCGCCCTGGCGAGCGGCCGGACCACGCGCGTGCACCGGACCGCCGCCGCACCGGTGGTTGACGTGCCGACCGCGCGCGACTACCCGGCTTTCCTTGCCGCACACGGGATCGTGCTCGACACGGCGGAGCGCCGCGCGCGGATCGTCACTGCGGCAACGGAACTGGCGGCCGAGGTCGGCGGCACGGTGGACGTGGTGGCGGAGTCGGCGCTCGTCGACGAGGTCACGAACCTGGTCGAGACGCCGACCGCGATCCGCGGCTCGTTCGCCGAGCGGTACCTGGAACTGCCGCCGGAGGTCCTCACCACGGTGATGCGCAAGCATCAGCGGTACCTGCCGGTGCGGGACGCCGGCGGCACGCTGATGCCGTACTTCGTCACGGTGGCCAACGGTTCCGTGGATGGGGACGTCGTGCGGGCCGGCAACGAGGACGTGCTGCGGTCGCGGTACGAGGACGCCGCGTTCTTCTGGCGGGCCGACCTGCGGACCGAGCCCGCGACGATGAAGGCCGGCCTGGCGCGGCTCGCGTTCGAGGAACGCCTCGGCTCGATGGCCGACCGCGCGGACCGGATCGCCGCGATCGCGACCCGCCTCGCCGAGTCGGTGTCCCTGCCGGACGCCGACCGGGACACCCTCGCGCGCGCGGCGAGCCTGGCCAAGTTCGACCTCGGCTCGCAGATGGTGATCGAGCTGACGTCGCTGGCCGGCACGATGGCGCGGGAGTACGCGCTGCGGGCCGGTGAACCGGCGGCTGTGGCCGTGGCGCTGTACGAGATGGAACTGCCGCGCACGGCGGCGGGTGTCTTGCCGGCGAGCGTGCCGGGTGCGCTGCTCGCGTTGGCGGACCGGTTGGACCTGCTGGCCGGGCTGTTCGCGGTCGGCGCGAGCCCGACCGGCAGTTCGGACCCGTTCGGCCTGCGGCGCGCCGCGCTCGGCGTCGTCGCGATCCTGCGTGCCACGCCAGCCCTGCGGCCGGTGACCCTCACCGCCGGCCTCGCCGCGGCTGCTGAGGCACAACAGGTCGACGTGCCGGCATCGGCGTTGGCGGACGCGCGTGAGTTCACCGTGCGGCGCTACGAGCAGCAGCTCATCGACGCCGGCCACGACCACCACTTCGTCACGGCCGTGCTGCCCCTCGCGGACGCGCCGGCCGCGGCCGACGAGGCACTCGCCGAACTCGGCCGGCGCACCGGGCGGCCCGAGTTCGCGGAGCTCGTGGCCGCGCTGCAACGGGTTCGGCGCATCGTGCCGGCCGACGCGGTCATCGGCGCGCACGCCGAGCTGCTGACCGAGCCGGCCGAGCGCGCGCTCGCGGAGGCGCTGGCCAAGGTGACGGGATCGCTGGCCGGATCGCGTTCGCTGGCCGTGTTCGCGGACGTGGCCATGGAACTCGTCGGTCCGGTCAACGAGTTCTTCGACGGCGTCCTCGTGATGGCCGACGATCCGAACGTCCGCGCGGCACGCCTCGGCCTGCTGGCGGGCGTTCGGGACCTGGCCGAGCCGGTGCTCGACTGGGCCGCCCTGCCCCGGACAGGGGCCTAACTGATCGACACAGCCCCGGTCAGGCTGACTGGCGGATCACGAGTTCGGTCGGCAGCGTCATCCGGTCCTCGATCTCCTCGCCGGCGACCAGCCGCAGCAACTGCCGGGCCATCTGGCGGCCGATCTCGATGATCGGCTGCCGGACCGTCGTGAGCGGGGGATCGGTGTACTGGGCGCGGGAGATGTCGTCGAAGCCGATCACCGCGATGTCGTCCGGGACGCGGCGGCCGGCCTGGCGGAGGGCCTGGAGCGCGCCGTCGGCCATCAGGTCGGACGCCACGAACACCGCGTCCAGATTGGGGTCGTCGGCCAGGAGTTGGCGCATCGCGGTGTGACCGGAGTCGAGCGTGAAGTCGCCGACGGCCACGATCGAGCGGCGGGACGAGTCGCGCAGCGCGTTGCGGTAGCCGGTGAGCCGGTCGATGCCGCCGATCATGTCCTGCGGCCCGGCGATCGTGGCGATCCGGTTGCGACCGGCCGCAAGCAGATGCCGCACCGCGACCTCCGCGCCGCCGACGTTGTCCACACCCACGTACGGCGGGGAGGACGGGCCGAGTGAGCGTTCGTTGCACACCACCGGAATCCCGATCCGGGTCAGCGCGGCCGGCAGCGGATCGGCGCCGTGCAGCGACGCGAGCATCACGCCGTCCACGTGGTGCGCCGCGACCGAGCGTTCGATCCGTGCGTGGCTGGCCTCGGATCCGGCCAGCATCAGCACGAGTTGCTTGTCCGCCGCCTCGAGTTGTTGGCTCACACCGTGGATCACGCCGGGGAAGAACTGGTCGTCGGAGAACACCCGGCTGGTGGTTTCCGGGAGTACCAGTGCGATCAGGTCGGTGCGTTGCGTCACCAGGGTTCGTGCCGCGTGGTTCGGTACGTAGCCCAGCTCCTCCACCGCCCGCCGTACCGACTCGGCGCTGGTCGGGGTCACCGGCATCCCGTTGACCACACGGGATGCCGTGGCCCTGGACACGCCGGCCCGTGCCGCGACGCTGTCGAGGGTGGGCCTGCCGCGGCCCGCCGACGCCCTGCTCATCCACTGTCCCCTTCGGTCCCGCCCCGACCGCCCTGAGAGCGCTTACCCGTCAGGCTAGATGCCAGTATGTCCCCTGTCCGCCGTTTGGCGGTGCGATCGTGATCTGCATCGATTTTTCACCCGAGTTTTGGCTTGTTGCGGAACCGGGGTGATCTGGTCTGAACCGGTTGCGGCGGGTGGTGTTCTGGCTGGTCGACGAGGGTATCAGGGTATTGACACCCGGCCTCGTACGGATCACGCTTCCGCATGAAAGCGCTTCACGCCTGAGTTTGAACTTGAGCTTCAGCTTCACCGAAAAGATGCCGGTGGCCCGGCCGCACGTTCCGGTGGCCGCCCGGCACGTCCGGTGTGGTGCGGCCGGTCCGGTTCCCGGACGCACCACACCGGGCTGATCGCGTTCGGTTTACGGGGAAAGTTCGCGCAGGCCGTCCAGAATGCGGCCCAGCATGTCCTGTTCGGACGTCACCGCGTCGTCCGGGTCGATCGCGACGAGGCCGTCGGCGATGAGATCGCTCAACAGCACCAGGAACGTCGTGTCCGGAATGGCCCGCAGGCACCCCGCCAGGTCGGCCACCGTGATCGGTTGCCGACGCGCCTGCTCGTAGATGGCCTGCGCCTCGGGCAGCAGGTCGGCGGCGCGGGCCGGATCGTGGTTGGGCACGGTGACGCGCGTGTGGGTGGTCAGGTCGTGCTCCGGTCGGGTCCGGCCTCCCGTGATCGCGTACGGACGTACTCGGCTGGCGCGCATCATGCGCCGCCGGTCCGCCGTCCGCTGACCACCCGTCGCAGATCCGCGCGTAACTGCGGGGTGAGCGCGTGCCCGGCCTGCCGCACGAACTGGGTCATCTCGTACCCCACCACCTTCATGTCACAGCCGGCCGACGTCAGCACGCAGAAACCGGCACCCCGCCCGACGGTCATACACAACAGGTACCCCTGCGCGAGCCGAATCACGATCTGTTCCGGATGGCCGCGACCGAACAGTGACCCGGCATTGCCGGCCAGTGACAGCAGCGCGCTCGCGATCGCGGACAGCTGTTCGACGCGGTCACCGGGCAGCGCGTCCGACGCGACCAGCGGGAAGCCATCCGCGGACAGCACGAGCGCGTGGTCGACGCCGGGCACCCGACGGGCGAAACCGTTGATCAGCCACGCGAAATCGTGCGCGCTGGCCGGCGCGGGGTCACTCACCGCCGACATCATCTCCTTCACTCGCCTCGCCGCGCGCGGCTTGCGTTGAACGGGGCCGCTCGGCTTTCGCGGCCGGTGCTGAATGGGGCCGCTCAGCTTTCGCGGCCGGCGTCGAATTGGGCTGCTCGGCCTTCGCGGCCTGCTCGCCCTCGGCGAACGCCACCAGGTCGGCCATGAACTCGCCACGGTCCGGCATCGGTTCCACCACCGACAGTTCCGCCGCGCGCCGACCACGCGGAATGCGGCGCGGCAGGCCGCCCGCAGTGGTCCGGACCACTGGCACGACTGGTCCGGGTGGACTCTCGCGCACCAGATCCGCCGGCAGCAACGCGGATGCCGTCGTACCGTGCGGCGAACGTCGGCTCAGCCGCACCTCGATCCCGTGCCGCGCCGCCAGTCGGCGCACCACGGCGAAACCGATCTTCGCGTCACGGTCCGATTTCAGGCCCGTGTTCAGCGCGGTCAACTCCGTATCGGACAGCCCGACACCCTCGTCCTCGACGCGTACCAGCACCGAGCCCTTCTCGGTCAGGTGCGCGCTCACGACCACTGTCGACGACGGCGGCGACTGGATCGTCGCGTTGTCCAACAATTCCGCCAAGAGCCGGCTCACGTCGTCGGCCGCGGTGCCGACCACGGCCAACGCCGCGACCCGGCCGATCGTGACCCGCGGGTACTGCTCGATCGACGACAGCGCGGCGCGAATCGTGTCCAGGAGCGGTGTCGCCTCGTGGTTCGGGTCGCTCGTGTCGTCGCCGGCCAGTACGCGCAAGGCTTCCGCATTGCGGCGTAACCGGGTCGCCAGGTGGTCCAGACCGTAGAGGGTGGCCAGCGTGTCCGGGTTCCGCTCGGCCGTGGACAGTTCCTCCAAGCGGGACAGCAGGCTGTCCAGCAGGTCGAGATCGCGCCCGGCGATGGTGGTGCACACCGTGGCCAAGCGGTCGTCCGGCGGCGGTTCCTGTTCCCTGACCGGCTGCTTCGTCTTCGTCGGCGCGGTCGGCGGGTTGAGCAGGTGAGCCGCGGCGGATCGCGCGCGGTCGATCAGGTTCGCGGGGCTCCGTCGTGAGCCGATGAGCGATCGCGCCCGGCCCGTCATGCCGGCTCGTCGGATCTGTCGGTGCTGCGCACGTTCGAGACCGTACCGATTCACTGGCCGCGGTCAACCCCAAACGATTACGCCAGGCAGGTGATCAATCGCACTCCGTGGGCCGAACGCAGTGGAAAAAACGATGCGACACACGGGCCGAATGGGGCACGCTCCGGCGGACGAGCGGAGGAACTCATGACGGTACAAGCGCGAGTCGGCGGTGCGGCGTGGACCGATCGGCCCATCCGGGAGCTGGTGGCCGCTGACCTGCCGAACTGCCTGGCACTGGCGCAAAGCCGGGACTGGCTGGCCGAAGAACATAAGTGGCGACTCCTGTTCGCGGTCGGCACGGTGTACGGGATCGACGATCCCGCTGGTGAGGGCCTTGCCGCGGTCGTCGTGTGCACGCGCTACGGGCCGGAACTCGCGGGCATCGGCATGATGCTGGTCGCGTCGCAACATGAACGGCAGGGCTTGGGAGCCCGACTGATGCGACACGCGGCCGTCGAGGCCGGCGTTGCCACGACGTGGCTCAACGCGACCGAATTCGGCCAGCCGCTGTACGAGAAGCTGGATTTCCGGGTGGTCGACCACAGCACCCAGTACCGCGGTCATTGGTTCGGCGTGGCGCCCGGCGATTCGCGCCCGGTGACCGCCGCGGACCTACCGGAGATCCTGGCGATGGACGCGGAGGTGTTCGGTTCGGACCGGTCGGAC
>Ga0070714_100004393_pt1 | contig 10614 bp, 8 predicted proteins | sample LARL83metaG_FD_65450 | JGI IMG/M metagenome (GOLD analysis project Ga0070714, IMG submission 65450) | Corn, switchgrass and miscanthus rhizosphere microbial communities from Kellogg Biological Station, Michigan, USA - LAR L8-3 metaG | ecosystem: Host-associated > Plants > Roots > Rhizosphere ... | reverse complement strand
CCCCCTTTCTTATGGTTAGCGTCGGCGCGCGGGACTGGAGGCCCGCACGCGTGATCGATTCGCATGACGGCGATTCGACGCCGCAAGCGATGTACCGCGGCGGGCAATCGCACACCGCTTCTCGCGCCGTCGTCGGACTACTTGGCTATGTCTCCCTCTTCGCTGTCCTGTTGTTTGTTCCAGCCGGGAGGTTGCGCTGGCGCGCAGCGTGGCTGCTGCTCGCTGTGCTTCTCGTCGCAAGGGGTTTGAGCACAATCCTGCTCTATCGCGACCAGCGCGCGCTTCTCGTCCAGCGATCGCGGATACCGCTCCAGCCGGGACAGCCCGCAGCGGATCGCGTTCTTCTTCCGGCGTTCATGGCGAGCTTCGCTGGTGTCGTCGCGTTCACATCGTGGGACGTGTGGCACGGGCACCTGCTGGGTGCACCGCCCGTCTGGCTGCGCCTACTGGGGCTTCTCGCCTTCGTGCTTGGGTGGTGGGTCGTCCACACCGCTCTGCGTGCGAACGCGTTTGCGGTGACGGTCGTTAGGCATCAGACGGAGCGCGGACACGTCGTCGTGAAGACTGGTCCGTACGAAATCGTACGCCATCCGATGTACGCGGGACTCGTGTGGTTGATCCTGGGCCTGGCGCTGTGGCTTGGATCGGCGGCCGGCGCAGCGGCGACGATCGTGCCGGTTGCTGTACTCGCGTTGCGGATCGTCGTCGAGGAGCGCATGCTCGTGCGCTCGCTCTCGGACTACGCTGCCTATACGCGGAGCGTGCGATGGCGTCTCGTGCCGGGCCTGTGGTGACGACCTGGGACTCACAGAGACGGCCAGCAACTTCAAGGGAGACGCGTGATCCGACTTCTCGCCATCATCGCCGGCCTGCTCAGCGTATTTTTTCATCCGCGGGGGTTTGACACGTAGCGCCATCCGCGCGACCTAACGAGCAAGAGCATCGTTCACGGCGACGAGCGGCAGGTCGCGCTCGCGTGCCCACGCCTCCCACTCCTCGGCCGTGCGCTCGCGCATCCGCTCCGTGAGGTCGGACCTCGGCGCGAGCCCGAGCTGCTCGTAAAGGGCCTTCTCGAAGTGCGGCTCGAGTGCGGCGACGGCGACGCGTCCCGTCTTCGCCGCGTAGACGCGATAATGCGGCGCTCGGCCCCCGAGCGGCCCGTCGCGAGTCGTTAGGCGATGGCGGACGGGCGCGACGAGGCCATCGAGACTCTCGACCAGACCGACGTCGATCGTCGCACCTGGCGGCTGCATCAGGAGCGCGAGCGCGGCACCGAATATTCGCTCGGCGCCGACGACGTCGGCGACGAGCGTGCGCGGCATCTCGTCGCCGAGAAAGCCAGCCTGCGCTTGATAGGTGAGGTCGTGACCTGCCTCCTCGGGCTCACGCGTGCTGCCAACGATGCGGAGGATCCTGAGCCGCGGAAATCGCGCGAGCACTGCGTCCGCGTCGAATCCGAGTCGAGAGAGGCGCGAGGGCCGCTGGCTCGTAATCAGCAAATCGGCGGAAGCCGCGAGCTCCATCGCGCGCGCTCGGCCGGAATCCGCCTTGAGGTCGAGTTGCTCGACGTCGATGCCCGTGTGCAGGTCGTCGTACCAGGTCGGCGCCACCTGCCGCAGCGGGTCGCCCGATGGCGGCTCGATCTTGGTGACTCGCGCGCCCGCTTCATGCAGTCGAGCTACGGCGAGGGGTCCGGGTACGTACTGCGCCATGGTGAGAATTCGAACGTCAGCAAGGAAATTGGAGTCAGACATCGTCCTTCGATTAGTGTCCAGTTGTTATCCCGAGCGAGCGAGCTTGGTACCCGCACTATGCACATGCACGTCGAGTTCTACAAACTGGATGGTGGACGACTCTGCGGCTGGACGGCGACCCCTCCAAAGCGCCGGCCATTCGTCGGCACGACGATGGCGTCGGGCAAGGACATTCCGCACGACCTCGGGCAGTTCGTCGTCGAATCAGCGCTCGAGCTGCGCGAGGGTTTCTGGGGATTGCTCGCGAATGGAGCGAGCTTCAAGAGCGTGCCCGGCCGGCGGCTGACGAAGCCCGGTCGCGAGATCACTCGCGCCCACTACGCGGCTCTCGTCGAGGTTGAGGGTATCGTAAACGGCCATGTTTCCGCCTGGCGCCGTGGCGCAGCGACGCCTGTGGGCACTGCGCTCGACGAGATGTATCGCCGCTGGCGCGCGCTCACGCCAGGCGAGACGCTATCACTGGAGTGGCGGGTACAGCGACTCGCGGCGGAGCACCGCTGACACGGGCACGCATGCATCCAGCGATCGCGTCGGCTGTCGAGCGGCTCTACGCCGCATTCGACGAGCCGGCGCCGAGCGACATCGAGGGGTGCCCGTGCTGCCTCAGCATCGAGGCGATTTCGGTACTGCTGCAAACGCCGCGGCGCGAGATCACGCTCGATCAGATCCGACCTTATGCAAGAAACGCCATGTCGACGGTCGGAAGCGCTCGGGACTTCCGCTATCTCTGGCCGCGGATGGCCGAGCTGCTGGTCACTGCGCCGTCGCTCGGTGAGTTGGAGGCCCCTGAGCTCCTGCTCCAGCGGCTGCTGCTCGCGCAGTGGCGCACCTGGCCCGATCGCGAGCAACGCGCGACGGAGCAGTACCTCGCCGCTCTGATCGATCGCTTGGCCGACGAGCCGCTCTATCCGTCGGATGTCCACGCCTGGGTATGTGCCGTGAGCCAGGCGCTGGACGACGTGACGCCGCTGCTCGACCGTGCGCTAGTGCGCGAGACACCGGCGTCGGCGCGTAACCTGTTTTGTCTGTATGACTGGAACCGGCGGAAGCTCGAGAAGCGTGGCACGCTCTACGGCGTGTTCTGGGATTTGCAGGGTACCGATCCGGACGGTAGTTTCGTGAACCCTAATGTGGCGCTGATCGTCGCGTGGCTTCGTACGCCGCGAGTCCTGGCGGCGGTGGACCGTGCATACACGGCGGAGGCGCTTGCGGACGGAACGGATCCATTGCTTCGCTGAGGACAACACAACTCGGATGAAACGACTCGTCACTCTGCTTTGCTTGCTTGGCGTCGGCTGCTCGAGCGCTTCCCTGCCGCCGACCTCCGATGCCAACGCCGGGATCGACACGCTGAACGCGCACTTGATCGCGAGCTATCGTGCGCGCGATCCAAAGGCGTACGCCGCGCTCTACACGGACACCGCCGCGTTCGAATGGCCGGCGTTCAACACGGTGCGCGGCACTGCGGCGTTAGGCGAGATGGCGAAGGACAACTGGGCAGCGGAGCGCGACGTCGATCTGCGGCTCAAGGTGTCGTCGCGCCGAGTGGCGCCGGATGACGCCACCGAGTTCGGCGCCTTCGAGCAGGACTGGACCGACTCGAGTGGCGTGCGCCGCACCGAGTTCGGTCGCTACGCGTCGTATCTGCTGCGACAGCCCGATGGGTCGTGGCGGATGGACCGTTTTCTGGGCTTCGAGGACTCGACGCGACTCGTATCGCGCCCGGCGACGGCGCATCGTTAGCCGCCCTCTCGCGAGCCATTCGCTGGACGTGATCTTTCCGCCGCGCATCCGCACGGCACGGCTCGCGCTGCGGCGCTGGCATCCCGATGACGCCGCCGCGCTGCAGCCCATCCTCGCGGCCAACACCGCACACCTCGGCCCGTGGATTCCCGCGCACGTCGCTGCCCCCGCACTGCTGCCGCAGCTCCTGGAGCGGCTCGACCGATTCGCGATCGCCTTCGATGAGCAGCGCGAGTGGCGATACGCCATCTTCAGTATCGAACAGGGGATGCTGCTCGGCGAAGCGAGTCTCTTTCCCCGCTCGGCCGCTGGACGCGTCGCCTGGCCCGACGCTGACGAGATGGAGATCGGCTACTGGATCCGGCACGACGCCACTGGCGAGGGGTTCGCGACCGAGGCGGCCCAGGCGCTGCTCGACGCCGCGCTCTCGCTCACGGCCGTCCGTCGCGTCACGATTCGCTGCGACGAGCGGAACGTCGCGAGCGCGGCCATCCCGAGGCGCCTGGGATTTCGCTTGACCGAAACGAATGATTCGCTCCAGATCTGGGAGTATGTCTTGGCGGAGGGCGCAGAGGACTACCCATGAGTTGGACAGGCGGACGAGGCGGACGGTGAAGACGCGCAAGAGCAGATCCCTCGCTGCGCTCGGGATGACAGAAATGTTTCGACACCCGAACTCTCACTCCGAGCAAATCGAGGAATCTGCTTTTGTCCTTCGCCCCGTTGCACTCGCGTCAAGGCGCCATGCGTCCCGCGCCTCGCAGCTCGCGTCCCGCCTGCTTGCAGTCTTCCGCGACCTCGTGACCTCCCCGGTCTTCCTGCTTGTGGAGTCCCAGACCGTTCGCGATGTTGCGCGTTTCCGACAACTGACCCGGCTGCCGATGCCACGCCTCCGACACGCACTGAGCCTCTTCGCTGTCTGCGCATACGCCAGGACGTCGACGACCGCGCAGCAGTTCACCATCGAGCAGATCATGAGCGCGCCATTCGCGAGCGACCTCGTCGCCGCGCAGCATGGCGCCGCGGTCGCGTGGATCACGAACGAGCGAGGCGCGCGGAACGTGTGGGTCGCGAGAGCGCCCCAATGGGAGGCGCGCGCCGTAACGCATTATCCCGACGACGACGGCCAGGAGATCACGGAGCTCAGCTTCGAGCCCGGGGGACGCGCCGTCGTTTACGTGCGCGGTGGATCGGGCAATAGCGCGGGCGAGCTGCCCAATCCGGCGCTCATCGCCGGCGGCGTCGACGAGTCGATCTGGATCTCGACGCTCGGCGATGCCGCACCGCGCAAGATCGCCGAAGGTAGCGGGCCGCGATTCTCACCAAAGGGCGGCTCGATCGCGTTCGTGAAGAGCGGTCAGATCTGGATCGCGCGCGTTTCGCCGGACAGCACGAAGCCAGAGCAGCTCACGAAGCTGCGTGGCGGCGCGTCGAATCTTCGCTGGTCTCCGGACGGCCGGTATCTCGCGTTCACGAGCGGTCGGCAGCGACACGCGTTCATTGGCGTGTGGGACTTCGAGTCGAAGACGCTGCGCTACATCGATCCGAGCACCGACGAAGATGGCTCGCCCGTCTGGTCGCCTAACGGCAAGACGCTCGCCTTCATTCGCACGCCATCGACGGTGTCGGATCTCATCTTCGTTCCGGAGCGTGAGAGCCGCATCCCGTGGTCGATCCGCATCGCCGATGCGGCGACGGGTAGCTCGCACGAGCTGTGGCGCGCGAAGATGGGCATGGGAAGCGTGTTTGCCGGCGTCGTCGCCGACGATCAGCTCATCTGGTCCGCGGCGGGTGACCGACTCGTCTTCCCCTGGGAGGCGGACGGCTGGACGCATCTCTACTCCATCGCATTGAGCGGAGGCGCACCGTCGCCGCTCACGCCGGGCGGGTTCGAGGTCGAGCATGTTTCGCCAACGTTAGACGGCACGGCGATTCTCTACTCGTCGAACTCGGGGGATATCGATCGGCGGCACGTGTGGCGCGTCGCGATCGACGGGTCGTCCAAGCCTAACGAGCTGACGAACGGCACGGGTCTCGAATGGAGCCCGGTGATGGCGTCGGACGACCGCACGCTGGCCGTGCTCCACTCCGACGCGCATCTCCCAGCGCGCGTGGCCATCGTCGACGGCGGCCTGATTCGCGATGTGACGGGAACGCCCACGCCCGCCGATTTCCCCGCGAGTCGCCTCGTCGAGCCGCGACAGGTGATCCTGCACGCCGCCGACGGCACGCCGGTGCACGCACAGCTCTTCCTGCCGTCAGGCGCAAGGGCTGGCGACCACCGCCCGGCCGCGATCTTCTTCCATGGCGGCTCGCGGCGGCAGATGCTCCTCGGCTGGCATTACATGTACTACTACTCGAACGCGTACGCGATGAATCAGTATCTCGCGAACCGCGGCTACGTCGTGCTGAGTGTCAACTATCGCAGCGGCATCGGGTATGGACGCGACTTCCGCGAGGCACTTCACTACGGCGCGTCGGGCGCGAGCGAGTATCAGGACGTCGTCGCCGCCGGCAAGTATCTACGCGGCCGGCCCGATGTGGATCCGAAGCGTGTGGCGCTGTGGGGCGGTTCGTACGGAGGCTATCTGACGGCGATGGGTCTCGCGCGAAACTCCGATCTCTTCGCCGCCGGCGTAGACATTCACGGCGTGCACGACTGGAACAGCGAGATCCCGAACTTCGTGCCCGCCTACGACTCCCTGCATTACGCCACGGAATCAGCGCTTGCATATCGCTCGTCTCCGATGGCATCGATCGACAAGTGGCGCTCGCCGGTACTCCTCATTCACGGGGACGACGATCGCAACGTGCCGTTCACAGAGTCGGTGACTCTCGCGTACCAGTTGCGGAAGCGCGGCGTGCCAGTGGAGGAGTTGATCTTCCCTGACGAGGTGCACGACCTTCTGCTGTGGAAGAATTGGGTGAGCGCGTATCGGGCAGCGGACGAGTTTCTCGGGCGTCGGTTGTCCAACGGTGCGGTGTCGGCGCGATGAGAGAGTGAGTCTGCCATAGCAACCCTTCTGACGTTCCGGCCATCCAAGTATTGAGAACGCTCCGCCGGAGGGATAATGCGACACCTACGTGACTTGGCTCTCTTCCTGCTGTTGGTCGGCGTCGGCCGTCTAGCCGGCGCGCAGCAGACCACTGCTCCCGTTCCCGCAACCCAGCAAGCGACGCCGGTCGTGAATAACGACTCGGCTTGCGCGTATCGGAGCTGCGCGCTGAACATCAAGCCGGCCTGGGACGGGCTCGCCGTCGTGGGGCCGACCGGTCAACGCGTCGCGACGCTCCACTTCTTCTGGCCGCGCGACATCACCGCGGAGCTGCGCGGCGACAGCACCGCCGTCGGCGCGGATTCCGCGGCGGTGCACGCCGAGCGCGCGCTGGCATTGCGACAAGCGGGGGCGGGGTTCACCGACGTTGGCATCGTCACCTTCGCCGTCGCGGTGCTGCGGGGGTTGCGCGATGGACGTCTGAGTCAGCGCGATCAGGTGCTCGCCGGCGCCGCGTTGGGCGCGGTGGCTGTGAGTGTCCCGCTGCAGTTCGCCGCCGATGGGGAGCTGAGTCGCGCCGTCTGGTGGCATAACGTCCGGTTCGCGCGGTGACAGCGCTCGACGCCGCGATCTTCAATCGTTAGGTGCCCGCCGCCGCTGCGCGTTACATCATCGCTGTCGCCGCGCTCGTCGCGGTCTCCTGTGCTCGCCGGCAATCAGCATCGTCCGACTGGCCGATAACGGGGGGCGACCCCGGCAATAGTCGCTATTCGTCGCTGGCGCAGATCGACCGAAGCAATGTCGGGCGACTGCGCCTTGCCTGGAGCTATCACACCGGCGACATGCCCGCAGGGCATTCCGAGATCCAGGCAACGCCAATCGTCGTCGACGGCGTGATGTACACGACCACGCCAGCACTCGCGGCCATCGCGTTGCGCGCCGACAGCGGTACGCTGCTCTGGAGGTTCGATCCCTTTGCGCACCGCGCTCGTGAGTCGCATGTCAATCGAGGGGTCGTCTATTGGACCGCTCCTCACGGCGACGGGACCATCTTTTTCACCGCGGGGCGAAGACTGTACGCGCTCGGCGCTCGCACCGGGAAACCAATCACCGCCTTCGGCGATTCCGGCTCCGTCGATCTCGCCGCCGGCCTCGGACGCGACGTTGGCGACGCATACATCGTTGCGACCAGTCCCGGCGTCATCTATCAGGACTTGCTCATCCAGGGCACGCGCGTCGGCGAGGAAGAGGGTTCGGCACCGGGTGACGTTCGCGCGTACGACGTCCACACCGGCGCGATTCGCTGGACCTTCCACACCATTCCACGGCCGGGCGAGTTCGGCTACGACACGTGGCCGCCCGACGCGTGGAAGACCGTCGGCGGCGCGAACTCCTGGCCGGGCATGTCAGTGGACGTGAAGCGCAGCGTCGTCTACATCCCGACCGGTTCCGCGACTCCTGATTTCTACGGCGGCGACCGCGCTGGCGCTAACCTCTTCGCCAACACGCTGCTCGCGCTCGACGCGAAGACCGGCCGTCGCATCTGGCACTACCAGACGGTGCATCACGACGTCTGGGATCGCGACCTGCCCGCCGCGCCCAACCTCGTCCGCCTAACGCGTGGCGGAAGATCGGTCGACGCCATTGCCCAGATTGCCAAGAGCGGGTTCGTGTTCGTCTTCGATCGCGAAACCGGAACACCGCTCTTTCCGATCGAGGAGCGCGCCGTTCCGCCGTCTGACTTGCAAGGCGAACAGACCTGGCCGACGCAGCCTTTCGCGACCGCGCCTGCCCCCTTCGCGCGCCAGAGCATGACCGAGCGTGATCTCGCCGATCTGTCTCCCCCAACGCATGCAGCGGCACTCGCGCGCTTTCGCAAACTCAGATCGACCTCACTATTCACACCACCCAGCCGGGAAGGAAGCATCGTCCTTCCAGGATTCGACGGTGGTGGCGAGTGGGGCGGCGCTGCCGTCGATACGACCACGGGCATTCTCTATGTGAACGGAAGCGACGTGCCGTGGATTGCCGCGATGCGCGACGTGGCGAAGCTCGCCGCAGCCACCGGATCGCGCAGTGGCGCTGGCGTGTACGCGGCGAGTTGCGCGACCTGCCACGGCGCGGATCGACGGGGACGGGACCGCGCGCCATCGCTCGTGAATGTCAGCGGCCATCTGTCGCCGCAACAGATTGAGCAGGTGCTCAACTCCGGCCGCGGCTTCATGCCCTCCTTCGCGGCTCTTCCGCCCGCCGAGCGGCGCGCGGTGATCGCGTATCTCGTCGGCCATCCACTCCCCGATTCGTTTCACGTGACCGGCCACTCTTTTCACCCGAGAGCGCCTTACGAGTTCGTCGGCTATGAGCGATGGCGCGACTCGGCGGGTTTCCCCGCCATTGTCCCGCCATGGGGAACCCTCAGCGCGATCGATCTCAACACAGGTCAGTATCGCTGGCGCATCCCACTCGGCCAGCACCCTGCGCTCAGCACCACGGGCGCACCAGCCACTGGCACGGAGCAATACGGCGGCCCGATCGTCACTGCCGGCGGTCTCGTGTTCATTGCCGCAACGCAGGACGCGAAGTTCCGCGCCTTCGACAAGACGAGCGGGCGCCAACTCTGGGAGACGACGCTTCCCGCCGCCGGCTATGCGACGCCGAGCACATTCGCGGTGCACGGAAAGCAGTTCGTCGTCATCGCTGCCGGTGGCGGAAAGCTCGGCAGCAAGTCGGGTGATGCGTACGTTGCGTACGCGTTGCCGTGATTGGTGGCCGGTGAACGGTGGTCGGTGGGATAAGGAAAGCGGGCGCAGCGCGCCGGCTCATCCGAATTCACCAATCACCAACCACCAGTCACCAACCACCACTTGACGTCCGCAACCATCACGCGCCAGGTTCAAGGACCGGCGCCTCGGAGGCGCCCGCGGGTCCGCGCGAAGGACTGAGTCCACTCCCCGAAGGTTCACGGTGACTGCACGTCATCTCCGTGCTGGCCAGCTTGCGGACCGCCGGCTATCGGCATGGAGGCCGTATGACGTCACCGCAGTTACCCGAGCGCCCGAACCTCGAGCAGCTCAAGCGCCAGGCGAAAGACCTGCTGCGCGCCGCCCAAGCCCGGAACGCCGACGCGCTCGCGCGTTTCCGCCGCCTGCCCGCCTATGCGCGCGGTGTCGATGATGAAACGCTCATCGCGACCGTCGCGCTCCACGACGCCCAATCCGTGGTCGCGCGTGAGCTGGGCTCCCCATCGTGGAATGCGCTCGTCGAACGTGTCGAGGAATTGACGCTCGCGCTGGATGCCGCCGTCGAGCAATTCATTCACGCCGCCACCGAAGTGCAGCCGGATCGCGCCGAGCGACTACTCGCGCTCCATCCGCGCATTGCCGAGGCGAGCTTCTACACAGCGCTCCTCCTCGGCGACGTCGCGCGTGTCGAGTCGCATCTCGCGCGACGGCCGGCGCTGGCGACGGATGTCGGCGGACCGCGGGAGTGGCCGGCGCTACTCTATGTCTGCCACACCGGTCTGGACTTCGGGCCAGTAGCGCGTCGCGATGGACTCGTCGAATGTGCGCGGCGCCTCCTTGCTCACGGCGCCGATCCGAATGCGCGTTATCCATGGTTGCACCATGGCGTGCATCGTCCTGCGCTCTGGGCCGCCGTGTTCATCCTTCGACTGCTGCCACTGGCGAAGCTCCTGCTCGAATCGGGCGCGTCGCCGGACGACGGCGTGACCTTCCCGCTCGCCGTCGGTGGCGGCGACATCGCGGCGCTCGAGCTGTTGCACGCGCACGGCGCGGATGTGAATCAGCCCTGGGCCAGCGATGGCTCCGCGACTTTGTACGCAATCATGCAATGGTCCGACACGCCTAACGGTGTCCGGTGGCTGCTCGAACACGGGGCGAACCCCGACCCCGTCTTCGTGGCGAATGGAGAGACGCCACTGCACGTCGCCGCGCGGCGTTGGAGCCTCGAGGTCGTCGAGATGCTCGTGCAACGCGGAGCGGATGTGTCGCGCCGGCGCGCCGACGGACGAACGCCGTACGCCGTAGCTGCATTGGCCGGCAACGAAGCAGTGGCCGCATGGCTCGCCCAGTACGGCGCGACGACCGAGCTCTCGGAGGTCG
>Ga0070714_100004392_pt1 | contig 10616 bp, 8 predicted proteins | sample LARL83metaG_FD_65450 | JGI IMG/M metagenome (GOLD analysis project Ga0070714, IMG submission 65450) | Corn, switchgrass and miscanthus rhizosphere microbial communities from Kellogg Biological Station, Michigan, USA - LAR L8-3 metaG | ecosystem: Host-associated > Plants > Roots > Rhizosphere ... | reverse complement strand
GCCTGCCGGGGGCTGGCCGGTGATCGAGGTGGACACGACCACCCCCGTCAAGGTCGGCCCGCTCATCGCGGCGATCCGGGCGGCGGCGGGCGCGCCTTCCGGCGGGCCGGCGCGCTGAGGTGCCACTCCCCGGGCCGCGCGCCGGTCAGTGCCGGGGCCAGGAGAAACCGTCGCCCACCTCGGCCGCAAGCACCAGGTAGGCGTCGGCCGTGGCCCGGCTGAGCTGGGCCAGGTCCACCTCCGCGCCCTCTTCGAGGTGGGCGTCGTAAGGAATGCGCACCACCGCACGGCAGCGGGCCGCGAAATGCTGCTCAAGCCGGGCCAGGTCCACGGCGCTCCTGCTCCTTGGCCGGATCGCGGAGAGCACCACGACCGCGCTGCGGACCAGGTCGCCGTAGTTGTGGGCGGCCAGCCAGTCCAGGGTCGCGCTCGCGCTGCGGGCGCCGTCTACCGAGGGCGAGCTGACCAGCACGATCTGGTCGGCCAGCCCGAGCACCCCGGCCATGGCCGAGTGCAGCAGGCCGGTACCGCAGTCGGTGATGCTGACCGAGTAGTAGTGCTCGAGGACCCGGGCGACGTCCACGTAGTCCTGGTCGCTGAAGGCCACGGACACGGTCGGGTCGCGGTCGGAGGCCAGCACTTCGAGGCCGCTCGGCGACTGGGTGGTGTAGGCACGCACGTCGGCGTACCGGCGGATCTGGTCTTCCTCGTTGAGGAGGTCACGGACCGTGGCCGCCGTTTCCAGCCGCAGCTTGTCGGACAGCGTGCCGCGGTCGGGGTTGGCATCGACGGCTATCACCCGGTCGCCGCGCAGCGAGGCCAGCGTGGAGCCGAGGCCGACCGTGGTGGTGGTCTTGCCCACGCCGCCCTTGAGGCTCAGTACCGCGACCCGGTGATGGCCTCCTGCGACCGGGGTTCTGGCCCGCTGTACCAGGTCCTTGCGGCGCCGGTCCGTCGCGGACTGCGGGGCCCGCACCAGCCCGCCGGTGATCTGGTACAGGGCGCGCCGCCAGCCGGACGGCGGCGCGGCGTGCCGCCCGGGCAGCAGCAGGTCCGCGGTCAGGCTGTCCGCGGACTCGGCCCGCCAGTGCGGCGGTTCCCCGCGCTCGGGCTCCGCCTCCCCGCGCCCCGGCGACGTGCCCCTGTGTTCGGGTGGCGGCTCCTCGTGTCCTGGCGGCGCGTCTGGTTCCGGCGCCACGGTCCCGTAGCCGGCTTGTGCCCCGGGGCCGGGCTGTGCGCCGCGGCCGGCGTGCGCTCCGTAGTCGGCGTGCCCCCCGGGGCCGGCCTGCATGCCACCGGCCCGGCGCGCGCCATCGGCGTCCCGGGCAGGCTCGGCCGGGTCGTCGTAGGACTGCGCCCACCCTTGCTCCGGCACCACGCCGTAGCCGCCGGTCCAGCCGTAGCCCTCCTCGGTCTCGTACGTTTCCCACGGCCCGAACGCGGCCTCGTTGCCAGGCTCCGGACCGGCCCCGGGTCCCGGCTCGTCCTGGCCACCCGGCTTGCGGTGGCCACCCGGCTCGTCCTGGCTGGCAGGCTCGTCCTGGCCGTTCGCCGACCCCTCCCATCGGCCAGGCTCTACCCACCGCAGGCCAGGCTCCTCCCAGCCGCTGATCGCCCCCGCCCAGTGGTTACCTGGCTCCTCCCACGGCGCATTTTGCTCATCCCAGTGGCTGCCCGGCTCATCCAGGCCACCGTCAGGCTCGTGTTGCTCGTCTTCGGGCTCGGGCCGGTCAGCGTCGGCTCGGTGCCAGGCCGGCTCGGCGGGCGACAGGCTCCCGGGCGGCGGGCCGCTTGGCGGCAGGGAACCTAACGGGCGGTACCCGCCATAACCGGAGCCAGGCTCGGGCTGGGGGACCGAGGGCCGCTCTTCTCCGGTGGATCGCTGCCCGAAAAGCGGCGGCAGCCCGGAAGCCGGCCAGCTAGGCGTACCCTCTGGCGGAGCCTGACGACCTGGTTCCGCACCGGGCTCCGTCCCCGGCTCGGGCGTCGCCCCTGGTTCGGGTTCTGGCTGCGGCTCCTCCTGATCGTAGGCCCCGGACACGACCATGTCCGCCCAGACGGAACTGGGCCGGGCAGGCTCGGACTCGACAGGCTGGTCCTGTTCGCTATTGTCCAAGGCCGTTCACCCCCGGCTCTCATCCGTAAGAGAATCGATTTGCCTGGCTATGCCCGGTAACTGCCTCACGCCGAGCCTAGGTCACCACTACTTAATGGCATACCCAACTAGCCCTGAGTTTCTGGAGCTGCCCGTGCGCGCGGTCATCATCACCACCCCCGGTGGGCCAGAAGTATTGAGCCTAGAAGAGGTACCGGACCCGGTTCCCGGTGAGGGCGAGGTCCTGGTCGAGGTCACTGCGGCCGGTGTCAACCCGGCGGATGTGATGCAGCGGCAGGGCTTCTACCCGCCGCCACCGGGCGCTCCGGAATATCCGGGCCTGGAGTGCTCCGGCCGGATCGCCGGGGTCGGGCCCGGGGTGCCCGGCTGGCGGGAGGGTGACAGCGTCTGCGCCCTGATGGCCGGCGGCGGCTACGCGGAACTGGTTGCCGTGCCCGCCGGGCAGTTGCTGCCCATCCCGGACGGGCTGAGCCTGACCGACGCCGCCGCGCTGCCCGAGGTGGCGTGCACGGTGAACGCGAGCGTCTTCGGGCAGGCCAGGCTGGCCCCCGGGGAGGTTCTGCTGGTCCACGGTGGCGCTGGGGGGATCGGCAGCATGGCTATCCAGCTCGCGAAGGCGCGCGGCGCGATCGTGGCCTGCACCGCGGGCACTCCGGAGAAGATGGAGCGGTGCCGCGAACTCGGCGCGGATCTCGCGATCTCCTACCGCGACGACGACTTCGTGGCAGCCGTCAAGGACTTCACCGATGGCCGCGGCGCGGACGTGATCCTCGACATCATCGGCGCTCCGTACCTGGAGAAGAACGTGGATGCGCTGGCCACCGGCGGACGCCTGCTGCAGATCTCGACGCGGGGCGGGGTGCTCGCGGAGGTTAACCTCGGCATCCTGATGCGCAAGCGCATCAGCATCTTCGCCTCGACGCTGCGGGCCCGCCCGGTGGCGGAGAAGACGGTCGTCGTCGCCGACGTCAGGGAGCAGGTGTGGCCCCTGGTAGCCGCCGGTCAGGTGGTGCCGGTGATCGAGCGCACCCTGCCGCTGGCCGAAGCAGCGCAGGCGCACCGCATGATCGAAGACGGCACCCACGTCGGCAAGATCCTGCTCCTCACCTGAGCCCAAGCCCCCGCCCGTGTCACCTGCGGGCCCTCCGCCACTCCCGTACCGTGCGTCCCTCGGGCCCGCGGCGACGTTTGTCGTAATTGGCACTCCGCCCACATTCTTTTGGCGCGGAGGGGCCAACCATCGCAAAAGCACTGCTGCGCGATCACGAACCTCCTTGACCGTGCCCAGGCTGGCTGGGCGGGATCAGTCGAAGGGGATTCGGGTGGTGCCGGGGACGACGGGGGAGACGCTGAGGTCGCCGTTGCAGGGAGAGATGTTGGCTGTGATGCTCAGCGAGGTGAAGTCATCTGGGGGGATGATCGCGAGCGTGGTGGCTGCCGGGCAGGCTTGCTGGTAGGGCGGCGGCGGGTTCCCTATGGGGATGTCGACGTAAGCGAGGTCGAAGGAGGCTTTCTGGGCGGGGGCGAGGCCTACCAGGTGCGGGCTGAGCGCGGGGAACAGGAACGATCCGCCCCAGTGCGTGACGGTAGGCAGTGCCACGCCGCTGGCGTTGAACAACTGCAACCCGGGGAAGCCGTAGAGGTGACAGGGGGCGGCTGAGACATTGCGCAGCACGATCTGCACGCCGACATGCCCGGTGGCTGCGCCTATGGAAGCGAGGGCAGCGCTCAGCTGGCCGGGCTGGCAGCGCGGCCAGCTGGCGGCGGCGAGCGGTGCGGAGCGGTAGGCATATACCATCGCGGTGTCGGACTGGACCGGCTGGTCTGGGCCGCAGCCCAGCCGGGCCCAAATCCGGATCGTATGCTGCCCGGGCCGCGCGTAGCGATGGGACACCGGGGGGGAGTTGACCAGACCGTACGGCCTGACCGGGTCGGCCCGGCAGGTGGTCGCCGGGAATGTGATTATGCCGCTGCCGTCCCCGAAGTCGGCCCGGGTTACCACGAGGGGCATCGGCGTGGACGACTGCACCTGAGCGAACGCCCTCACCCTCTCACCGGTGAACGTGACAGCAGGCCCGGCCAGAGCGGAGACCGTCGATGGCGGCCACGTGCTGTTCGGCTCGGGGCTGAAGGACGCCGGCGAGCTTGTCGCGCCGGGAGTGGCCGCGATCGGCGAAGTAGCCTTCCGCGCGCCCGACATCGGTGGGCCGGCGGCATGGTAGCCGGTTCCACCACTACAGGCGCCCAGCAGAACCCCGCAGATGACCACCCCGGCGCCGACCCGGCCAACCGTCAGGTTCCTGGACTTCGTCATCGCACACCTCGCTCCAAGTCCCCTCTCTTGGAGACGACAGGCAAGCCCCCCTAGTTGTGGGCGGTTCGCCAGGACCTGGGCCCGGCCCGCGCGGTCCCCCTGCCACCGGTGCGTTATCACAGGTCGGTGGTCCCCTCGATGGTCAGGCGCCGGCCCTGGTCAGCGGAGTCGGGATTGTCCCATTCGCCATGACACGCTCTGTCGGGCTGATGAGCCAAAGGGGCACGCTGCCGCGCGGCACCTTGCCGGTTGTGTCTGCCCTCACCCCAGAGCGGCCCATGACAAAACCCCCAATCACGGGCCCGCTGACCAGGGACGACGCTTGCGCATCGAGGCGACGGCCCGCCTCTGACCACTCTGGCACCAGCCAGCCAACGACCTAGCAGCGAGGAGGAACCGCCAGATAACCCACCACGCTACCTGCCAGCCCGGAACAGGCCGCGTGGTCAGAGGCTGGCTTTCCTGCTGGGACGGCTGCTGGTATCGGGCGCATCCCAGCCGTGGGCTGGCCCGGCCAGTATCTGGGTCATGACGGCTCCGAGTGCCAGCCACGCGGCACAGATTGCCAGCTCTCCCCAGCTCACGATGGCAGGGCCGGAATCTTGCGGCACGATGCACCCCATCGCATTACCACATCTAGTCGCCGGGTATTCGCTCCAGATACCGGCCTGGCGCATGAGCGCGAGGCCCGCGACCCACGCACCGGCCCACGCTGCCGCGCGGAGCCACCCACGCGGCTCCGAGACGCGGAGCCGGACGAACCCGGCAACCAGCACTGGAATAGTCAGCAGCACCGATGCCGCCACCGACAGATATGCAGCGATGCTCACCACCTTGGGCTCTGTATTCCAGAGAGGAATCCAGAAGTCGGCGTTGGTGAACGGCTTGGTGGTTACGAAAAAGGTGTAGCCAGTTATGGCAGCTCCTAGCACCACCCACAGAATCGACAGCCACCAGACCCAGCCCCGGACCCGCAGCCCCCCGATGACCAGCGCCCGTACGTCGCGGAACGAAGGCCATCTACTGCCGGGCGGGCTGGCTTCCAGCAGGGTGCCGAGCATTTCGTCGGCTCGGTTGCGCCGGTACCAGGCGGGATAGGCGTGCAGCAGCCAGTGGCAGCGTCGCTCCAGGGGACTCACGCAGGGCTCGCCTTCCGGGCACTCCGGCCGGCCTTCAGGTCGCGGCCCCCGTCCGTCACCAGGCGGGCGGCATCCGCCATCCGCGTCGCCTCGGCCCGCAGCGCACTAGCACCAGGCGGCGTCAGCCCGTAGGAGCGGCGTGCCCTGCCATTGACGATCTCCTCGCGCACCAGTTCCACGTAGCCCTCAGCGGTGAGGCGGTCCAGCGCCGTGTACAGCGTCCCGGTGGCCAACCGGACCCGCCCGCCCGACAGTTCCCCCGTGCGCTGGATGATGGCGTAACCATGCAGTGGCCCATCCAGCAGGGACGCCAGCACGAAGTATGTCGGCTCCCGCATCTGGACCCTCGGCCTGCTCATATGACCCACCATAAGTAGACAGCCGACATATAACAACGGGGCTCGCGGGCGGGCCGCCGGGCCCAAGCGATGGCTAGGCTGACAAACGCGGTGCCGCCGACCGCATCACAGGCTGGCGGTCCACTCAATGATCACGCGTCGGCCCTGGTCACAGGGCGCGGGATTGTCCCATTCGTCATGACACACTCTGGGTTGTGTGAAAGGCCATTCCAGCGGGGCGAGCGAGGGTCAGGGCTGCCGGATATGGCCCATAGCGTCACCCACCGCAATCGCGGCGCCCGCCCCGGCGGCCACTATCGGCCCGGCCACGGCTGTCACTGCGCCGCCGAGCGCATGGCCTCCCGAGCCCCGGCTAGCACCCACCGGCAGCCGCCAGAGCACCCCGTACCCTGCGTCAGCGCCCAGCCGTCGGCTGCTCGCGCCATTCGCAGGCGGCGTGGAAGACGGGGCGGGAACCTTGGCCCGCCCCTGTCTTCCACGGTCCGGCCTGCTAAGCGCAGACGGAGTCGAGATTGTCGGGTTTGTTGTCGAAGACCTTTCCTCTGGTTCCGTGCAGCGTCCCGCAGAGGTTGAAGATGCCTCCGCCCCGGCGACCGGAGGTGTTGCCGGTGATGGTGGCGCTGTCGTTCAGCGTCACCGTGCCGACCCAGTTGAAGATGCCTCCGCCCCGGCGACCGGAGGTGTTGCCGGTGATGGTGGCGCTGTCGTTCAGCGTCACCACGGAGTGGGCGCCTTGGCTGAGGATGCCGCCGGCGTCGTTCGCGGCCGTGTTGCCGGTGATGGTGGTGCTGCCGTTCAGCGTCAGCGTGTCGTTGCCTTGGCTGAAGATGCCGCCACCGACCGCACTGGCGGTGTTGCCGGAGACGGTGACGTTGTTCAGGGTCAGCGAGCTGTCGACGTTCACGAGAATGCCGCCGCCGTTAACGGCGTTGCCGCCGGTGATGGCGAGGGTGTTGACCGCCAGGGTGACACCGGAGTCGATTTTCAGCACGCTGTCCTGCCCGGCGCCATTGAGGGTGGGCGCGGTGAAGCCGCGGCGGTGCTGGCCTGTGACCGTCAGGTTCTTGGTGATCTTGCTGGTGCCGGTGCAGGCGCCGCGAAGCCACAGCGTGGCCCCGGCGTGCGCCGCGTTCTGGGCGACCTGCAAGCTGGTATAACGAGCAGCGGACACGGCGTTGATGACCAGGCACCGCGGGGTGCCCGCGGACGCGGCCGGGGTCCAGGCCACCCCGCCCCCCATCAGCAGACCCAGCACCACCGACATTGCCACCGGGCGCGGGATTCTCACAGTCCTTCCCTCTCGAAGGAAACCAGCGCGGGGACGCTAAACAGCCAAACGCGGCATCAGCAACGGGTCAAGTGCGGCGAGGAAGAGGCATCGCCCGCACCGGCTGGTGACGTCGGCGTCTTGCAGCCGCGCTGGCCTGGCCCCTGGCGGCGTAGCTGCCGCGCCCAGATCGCCCGGGTAGCCCGTGTGCTGCCTCCGGGCGGTCCATGCGGGCTGCTTGCCCTTACCCCTTGACCAACAGATGCGCTCATGGCGGCGGTCACAGATCGGCCGTCCAGTCAATCGTGAGGCGCCGGCCCTGATCAGCAGCGGCATGATTGTCCCATTCGCCCCGACACACTCTGTCGTGAGGTGTACGTCAGGACCGGCGGCGACGAGGGGCTGTTCGTCGTCTACTCCGACATCCAGTTCCGGACGCCAGTATCGGCCGGGGACGTGCTGGAAGTCCCGGATCTCGCCTTCGAGGCTGGGTGATCTGCCGGTTCGACCCGGCCCGCGGCCCGTCGACCTCGACCGTGCTGGCCGAGCCGCTCACCGTGGTCACCGCCACCGGCATCGCGGAAGTCCCTTCCGGCTGACTTGTCAACGGCCGCGGCGGTCTCGGCGTCTATCTGCCGGGACCCCTTGCTGCTGGAGGAGAAACGTCATGATCGTCTCGCTTCCCCGGCTGGCTGTCATCGCCACGGCGGTGATGGCAAGCCTAGTGGCCGCCGTCAGCCCGGCGCTAGCCTCGCCTGCTGCTCTCGCGACCGGCGGCGTCCAGGCGGGAATCACGACCGGATGGCCGCAGCTTCAGGGCAACGCCGCCCACACCGGCTTCGAGCCTGGGGAAACGTCAGTGACCTCGTCGAACGTCAATCAGCTCAGCGTCGCGTGGACGGCACCCCTGCCCAGCCCGGTCGGTACGCCGGATCTCACCGTGGCGGGCGGGACGCTGTATGCCGCGTCAGGCTCCACGGTGACCGCACTGAACGCGGTCACCGGCGCCCAACTCTGGCAGACGTCGCTTCCTGGGACGATAGCCAGCACCCCGGCGGTGCAGGGCAGCCTGGTGATCACCGGGTACAACGAGGGGCACGGGGCCTCCAGCCGGGTCTTCATCGTCGCGCTCAGCAGCGCCACGGGCGCCGTGGTCTGGACCCACCGAGTTTCCGGGGCGCAACTGCTAAAGGAATCTGTCACTACGACGCCCCGGCGGGTTTACGTATCCATCAGTAGTGGGCAGGTGCTGGCCCTGGGCATGGCTCATGGGCTCCAGCTCTGGGCATCTCCGGTCCTTGCGGGTGCGGTGTGCGACATCTCCGCACCGTCGGTCGGCGGCGGCTTCGTCGTCGTCGGCGGTGGCGGCGGATACGTGTCCGCGCTCCACGTCTCCGACGGGACGCTGGCCTGGCAGGACAACCTAGGCGGCGGGTGCGGTGGCAGCGGCGACAACTGGGTTCCCGCGATCAGCGGCACCACGGTCTACGCTGGGCTGCTCAACGGCGTCGCAGCCCTTGACCTGGCCTCCGGTGCCATCCAGTGGACCCGCCCGTCCGCCGGGATGGTCTTCTTCCCGCTGTCGGTCACCGGCCGCATAGTGATCGCGGGCGCTAAGGACGCCACAGAGCCGGTCGCCCTGGCCCGGCCCGGCGGCGCTGTCCGGTGGACGTCCCCGTTCCATCCGCGGGTGACGGTGCTGAGCGGGCTGGCCACTTTCGGCAGCCTGACGTGGGCCACTGTGGAGCCGACAGATTCCGACGCCCAGGCCGTCGCCTTCGATACGGCCACCGGGCAGAACGTGTTCTCGTCGGCGGTCTACCCCGACTCGTCGGTGGACTTCACGCCACCCGTGGTCGCCGCGGGCCGCGTCTACCTGGATCTGAGCAATGAGGTGCTGTGCCTCACCCTGCCCGCGACCTGACCCGTAGGTGCCGTTGAGCGGCTAACCAGGCCGGCGGTCCACTCAATAATCAGACGTCGGCCCTGGTCATCAGAGAGAGCCTCATTGGCCCAGGAAGACGATCACGTCGGCGGCTTGGACCAGCCGGCTGGCGTTGCTCGGCGCGAAGTGGAGCGTGTCTACGATCCTGGTCAGCTTGCGGCTCCGGTACCCCCGGGTGCCTACTTCGCGGTAGCTCGACAAGTCGGCACGATGCACCGCCTGGGCATCGACCTCATCGGCGATGACGAGTGCGTATTCGCCAAGGCTGGTGACGCACTCGTCCACGCGCTCCAGCAGGTGCTGCAGCACCACCGTATGAGGAGCGTCGGGCCGGTGATACCGGGCCTTCTGGCCGACTACGTCCATCGCCCTGGCGATCACATAGACGTCCTGTCCGGCCACCGCCTCGATGACGTCGTCAAAAACACCGATCCGAGCACGAACGGGCACATCACTCCAGGCCTTCTTAGCATGGAAGATCTCATGCCCGTGAAGCTCCACGTCCGCGCCTAGGCCGTAGGCGCCCGCCGCCGCGCAGCGTTCCTGTCCAGTTCCTTGTCCGTCACACGGGTCTCCTAGTGCTCAGAGACCCCACCTGTCAACGATGTCCGTCAGTTTTAGAGCTCACTTCTTCGCGTGTTGTGTTGCCGAAGCGCGCCTTTTCTGGTCAAGCTGCGCCGGGCCTGAGTTCATCGGGAGTCTGCGGCGTCGGCTGCGAGGAGTGGGAAGAAGTGGCCGGCGACGCCCCGGAGGGTGCCGACGATGAGCCGGGGTTCTAGCCCGGCTTCTGGGTTGTTGAGTTCGGCCGGGAGCGGCAGGCCCATTTCTTTTGCTCTGGTGATGAGGGCGGGTCCGATGCCTTTGCCCAGGGTGCTCAGGGCCCTGCCGACGACTTCGTGGTCCATTGTCCATGCGGGCTCGGGACGGGGGACGGGGGCCGCCCAGGTGTGCGGGTCGCGTGGGGTGGTGCGGGAGAAGACGTGGTCGAAGGTGCGGACGGCGGCGTCCCGCTGGGTGAACGCCTCGCCCAGGTCCCAGGTTTTCCGCAGCGTGGCGATCAGGGAGGTGTGGCGGTATTCCTCGTTGTACACCGATCCCGGTTCGACCCACGGCGAGGCGATGATGGCTGGTACCCGGTATCCGGAGCGGTCGAAGGTGAAGCCGAACTCGCCCGCAGGCGCGGCGGGGTCTGGTGGCGGGACTGGCCCGGGCGGGACGTGGTCGTAGGTGCCTCCCGGTTCGTCCCACCCGATCAGCAGGGAGGTGTTCCAGACGTTGGCGCCGGTGGGGGAGGTGGCGGACCGGTAGGCGCGGTACACCCGGGCCAGGAAGGCCTCCCCGGACAGCATCGAGGATGGGCTGTCCATGGCCAGGTCGACGGTGGCCGAGAAGGAGCGGCCGAACGCGGGGTGGTAGTCGCCGTGGCCGCCGAGCATGTTCGGCTCGATGAGGGAGAAGTCTGGCAGGGTGCCCGCG
>Ga0070714_100004391_pt1 | contig 10617 bp, 8 predicted proteins | sample LARL83metaG_FD_65450 | JGI IMG/M metagenome (GOLD analysis project Ga0070714, IMG submission 65450) | Corn, switchgrass and miscanthus rhizosphere microbial communities from Kellogg Biological Station, Michigan, USA - LAR L8-3 metaG | ecosystem: Host-associated > Plants > Roots > Rhizosphere ... | reverse complement strand
GACCGGCTGGGATGCAGCGCAACAGGAAGCGTTCCTGCGCCAGCAGTTTCAATTTCAGACCACGCACTACCGGAAACATTACGGGGATGCGTCGTTTCGGATTATCCTGCGTAATGACGCGCCTATCGGCCGGCTTTACGTTCACTTTGGAGCCCAAGAAATCCGGTTGATGGACATCGCGTTGCTGCCGGAGCATCGCGGCGCTGGCCTGGGCGGCTCGATTCTCGAAAATCTGCTGCGGGAAGCTGCTCAACTCGGCAAAACCGTCACTCTGCATGTGGAGCGATTTAATCCCGCCCTACGGCTTTATCAGCGCCTGGGGTTCCGGGTGATCGAAGACCAGCAGATCAATTTCTACATGGAATGGCGCCCACCCGCCGCTTGAACTTTTAGCGATAGCCCGCGGCCTGCAATTCGAACAACTCCGCATAACGCCCGCCTAGCGCGACCAGTTGCTTATGCGTGCCCTGCTCGATGATTTCGCCGTCAGCCAGCACTAAAATGCGGTCGGCCATTCGGACCGTGGAGAAGCGATGCGAGATCAGCACCGCCATGCGATCGCGCGTGAGGTCGGCAAATCGCAGGAATACTTCGTACTCGGCGCGGGCATCCAGACTGGCGGTCGGTTCGTCGAGGATCAGCACTTGGGCGTCGCGCATATAGGCACGCGCCAGCGCAATCTTCTGCCATTGGCCTGCCGATAAATCGACGCCGTTCTCAAAGCGGCGACCCAGCATCTGCTCGTAACCGCGCGCCAGTTGCCCAATCAAAGGCTCGGCCAGGCTCTTGCGTGCCGCATCCTCGATGCGCGATTGGTTGCCAAGCTCTTCGATCCGGCCAAACCCGATGTTCTCGCGGACCGGCATGTCATAGCGCATGTAGTCCTGAAAAATCACGCCGATTTCTTTGCGCAGGCCGTCGACATCGTATTCGCGCAGATCCACGCCGTCCAGAAAAATCGCGCCTTCGGTGGGATCGTAAAGACGCGCCAGCAGCTTCACCAGCGTGGTCTTGCCCGCACCATTTTCTCCAATCAGGGCGATGCGCTCACCGGCGTCGAAACTAAAATTCACTCGGTTCAGCACCTGGCGCTCCGATCCGGGATAGGCAAACGATACGCCGCGAAATTCAAACCCGGAATGGATAGGCCTAGGCGCCGGCAACGCATTGGGCGGTGACACAATACCCGGCCGGGTCTCGAAGAAATCGAAGAGATCTTTGATGTAGAGCGCCTGTTCGGCGATGTTGTTGAAGCTGGAAAACAGGCTTTCGATCAGGCTTCTGGAGCGCGCAAATGCGCCGGTCAGGAAAGTAAGCCCGCCGATGGTGAGAGCGCCGGATAGAGTGCGAACCAGAATCAGAACGTAGGCGGCGTAATATCCGGCCGTGGGCAGCAGATTCAGAAGCGAACCGGAGACTGCGCGCTTGACCGCCAGCGCTTTGTTCTCGCGATAAAAGCGGTCAAACAGATCGCGGGAACGTTCCGCCAAGTAACTGCCCAGCCCGAAAATCTTCACCTCTTTGGCGCTCTGGCTGCTGGCGCCCAGCATGCGGAGGTAGTCGAGTTCGCGCCGCTCCGGAGTCCAGCGGTAGAGCATGGAATAGGCCAGCATCGCAAAGCGCGTTTCACCGAGGAACGCAGGGATCACGGCGACCACTAAAAGCAGCAAAAACCAGGGCGAAAACGACACTACAGCGGCCGAAAGCGACAACAAAGTGATGGCTTGCTGGCCCATTCCGGCCAGGACCGCCAGCATCCCCAGGCGAGCGGTGGTCTGGCGGCGGGCGCGGTCGAGCTTGTCGTAAAAAACCGGATCTTCGAAGGAAACCAGGTCGAGTTGGGAAGCGTGCTCCATCAGCCGCAGGCTGACGAAATTGGTGAATTTATCGCCCAGCAGGCTATCACAAAGGTTGATTGCGCGCGACAGCAGGTCGCTCAGCACCACCAGCCCGATCTCGTAGGCCACCAACACCCAGATTCGCTGGTGGTCCATGGGGCGGCCCGTAATGGCACGGCCCACCTGGTCCATGATCAGCTTGCCGATCCAGAGTTGGCCCACCGGAATAACCGCGGCCAGCAGGCGCAGGAGCACGGTAGCGGTGGTAATGGACGGGCTGGTTTGCCATACCATCCGCAGCAAGGGCGGCATGTTGCGAAGCGCGCGAAAACGATCGCGCCAAGTGGCCGGTGCGTCGGCCGCTTTAGGCTGATGTGCGTTCAAATTCCAGTTTAACGTGGCGCAGGTCTGTCCGGCGTGAGCGAACGGGATTGAACTGGGGCCGCGAAGGCCCCAGCATTCCGACACCATCCGCCTGCAATCGACAGGCCCCTGTTCTACCAGGGTGATGTCCGGGAGAATCAGATTCGACGGAAACGCAACCGCCAAAATCTGTTTGTGATCAGATCATAGGGCTTGGTAAGGTAGCGAGTCAAGGAAAAAACTGTTCAATCGAAAAATGCCATATAAGCTACTGTAATTAAACGAGTTATTAATTAGATCTCTTTTGGAAACCCTGTGGAAGATTCTGTGGAAGACCTCTGGAGAACAAGAGGCTTGGTTTCTAAGGTAGAGAAAGCCGAGGAGTTATTTGTCGCTGAGATGCAGCGTCGTCATAGACGTTCGAGCATCTGCATAACCAAACCTGCGGGCCAGCAGGCGGAGGGCGCCAAATATGAGGCCGGACCCCAGGCAAAACGCCAGTACTATGCCGGCTAGCGTAATGATCGAGAGCAGCATTTGGGCTGCGGTTTCAGGCCGCAGGATCAGCGGCATGGGTTCGTTTACCGTCACCGAGGCTTCGTAATTGATTTGACTTAGGAGCTGGTTGGCAACAGTGGTGTCGGTCGCGCCCAGGACTAGGGCCACTAGCGGACCGGTCCGTTTTACGCTTACGCCCGATATGGCCTGGAAGGCAGTGGCCTGCTGGCGGGCGATCTGGGGGGTAGGATACGAAAAGATGGCGACTGTAGCTTCGGTCTTGGGTTCGTTTCGTAAAACGCGGTAGTGGGCGATAACGCCTTCGGTTCCAAACTGGAACGCCACGGCGGACTCGGGGATTTGCGGGGCGGTCTGTCTGAGGCCTACCGGTCCGAGGATATAGCGCTGTGAGTGTGGTACGAGGTTCTTGGGAGGCAGGTAGCTTCCCAGAGCGGGCAGCGGGGCATGCGAAACCCGAGGCAGGGCTTCGGCAAGTTGGGCCAGATTTTTCGGGCAATTTCCGGTGCAAATGATCACATAATTGCCTACCTGCAGGGCCTTTCCCCCGTCTTCCAGCCAAGCGGCATAGGCACCCGTGGAGTCCTTGTAAACCGTGGCCGACACTTGAAATTTTCCGTAATCGGCTCTCTCGGTTGCCTCGCGGCCGTTCTCATCAGTGGCGACTTGTGATGCTTCGACCGACCGCCGGTCGTAGGTTCCCAAATGCTCCGGCCAGATGGCGGCGCAGGCCGAGGAAACGAATAAAATCGCGAGGATTAAGATCCGTGACATTTCTTGTACTTCTTGCCGCTGCCGCAGGGGCAGGGATCGTTACGGCCGGCTTTCTTGGCGGTTACGGCCTGCTTTTTCTCGGTGGCCGTGCCGTTGCCGCCGACGAATTGCAGCTCGGCCATTTCTCGATCTTTCTTGCGCTGAATATTGCGCGTGAAGTCCTCGACAACATTTTGAGCGGCGCGGCGCTGCTCGCCATTGGCTCCTTCCAGGGCTTCGTCGGTCTCCTCTTCCTCTTCTTCCTCGTCGCCATCGGGCGAGAAGGGCAGCACGGGCTGAGCCTGTCCGGTTGGTCCGCCACCGGTGGTCACTTGCAGGAAGAACAGGTAGCGGATGGTCTCGTCCTCGATGCGATCCATCATGTCCTGGAACATCTGGAACGATTCTTTCTTGTACTCGATCAGCGGATCTTTCTGCCCATAGCCGCGCAGACCGATGCCTTCCTTGAGGTGGTCCATCGACAGCAGGTGGTCTTTCCACTGGTTGTCGATGACGTTGAGCATGACGATGCGCTCGGCGTCGCGCATGTTCTCGGGACCGATCAGATCCTCTTTTTCCTTGTAGCGGGCGACGAGCAGATCGTAGATGTAAGTTTCGATCTCCTGCCGCGCCATACCCTGCAGCGCGTCGGTGTCTATTTTGACGCCGAATGCGGATAGCACGTCCGATTGCAGCGCGGTGAGGTCGAAAGTGCTGGGATGGGTGCGCTCCGGGCAGCGCATGTCGATGAAGGTGGCGACGATGCCCTCGATAATTTCGAGCATGCGCTGTTTCTGGTCCTCGCCCTCGAGCAAGTGGCGGCGCATGCCATAGACGGCCTGGCGCTGCTTGTTCATGACGTCATCGTATTCGAGCAGGTGTTTGCGGGCTGCGAAGTTCTGCGCTTCCACGGCCTTTTGGGCGGCCGCGATCCGCTTGGAGATCATCTTCGACTCGATGGGGACGTCTTCCTCCATGCCCAGCCGCAGCATGAGGTTCTGCATCCGCTCACCGCCGAAGATGCGCATCAGGTCGTCTTGCAGCGACAGATAGAAGCGCGAACTGCCGGGATCGCCCTGGCGTCCAGCGCGGCCGCGGAGCTGATTATCGATGCGGCGGGACTCGTGCCGCTCGGTACCGAGCACGTGGAGTCCACCCAGCGCGACCACTTCATCGTGCTCGACGGAAGTCTCGGCCTTGAACCGGGAGAAGAGCGCGTCCCATTCGGCGCGTTCCGGAGATCCGATGGCGCTGGTCTGAAGCAAATCCGGATCCTTGTTCTCCTTCTTCAGGTACTCTTTGGTGAGGAATTCGGGGTTGCCGCCCAGCAGAATGTCGGTGCCGCGGCCGGCCATGTTGGTGGAAACCGTGATGGCGCCCTTGCGGCCCGCCTGGGCGACGATAAACGCCTCACGCTCGTGATTCTTGGCGTTCAAGACTTCGTGCCTGACGCCCATCTTCTTTAAAGAGTTGGAAAGCCGCTCAGATTTTTCAACCGAGATAGTGCCAACCAGCACCGGCTGGCCTTTTTCGTACAGGCCTTTAATCTCTTTGGCCGCGTTGCGGAATTTTTCATCCTCGGTGCGGTAGACGATGTCCTGAAATTCCTTACGGACCATGTGGCGGTTGGTGGGGATCACCGCGACGTCGAGTTTATAAGTCTTGTCGAACTCGGCCGCTTCCGTTTCAGCCGTGCCGGTCATGCCGGCCAGCTTCTTGTACATGCGGAAGTAGTTCTGGAAAGTGATGGTGGCGAGCGTCTGGTTCTCGCGCTCGATCTTGACGTTTTCCTTGGCTTCAATGGCCTGGTGCAAACCGTCGCTCCAGCGGCGGCCCGGCATGACGCGGCCGGTAAACTCGTCGACGATGATCACCTGGCCCTCCTGCACCAGATAATCTTTGTCCCGCAGGAACAGGACGTGGGCTTTGAGGGCCTGCTGCACATGGTGCAGGATGGTCCAGTTCTCGGGCTGGTAGAGGTTGCCGCAGCCCAGGAGTTTTTCGACCTTGGCAATGCCCTCCTCAGTGAGGGCGGCGCTGCGATGCTTCTCGTCGACCGTGTAGTCGCCGGTAGTGTAACTCTCGCCCGGCTCCTTGCCCTTGATCTCTTCGCCGCGCACCAGTTTGGGGATGATGCGGTTGATCTTGTAATACTTGTCGGTGGATTCCTCGCTCGGTCCGGAAATGATGAGCGGGGTGCGCGATTCGTCGATCAGGATCGAGTCCACTTCGTCGACGATCGCGAAGTTGTGGCCGCGCTGCACGCAATCGTCGATCCGGAACTTCATGTTGTCGCGCAGGTAGTCGAAACCGTACTCGTTGTTGGTACCGTAGGTGATGTCGCAGGCGTAGCTCTGGCGCCGCTCCTGATCATCCAGGTCGTGCACGATTACGCCCACCGACATGCCCAGGAACTTGTAGATGCGGCCCATCCATTCGGAGTCGCGCTTGGCAAGATAATCGTTGACGGTGACGACGTGCACGCCCAGGCCACTCAGGCCGTTGAGATACACGGGCAAAGTAGCGACCAGTGTTTTTCCTTCACCGGTCCGCATTTCGGCGATCTTGCCGCGATGCAGGAAGATGCCGCCGATCAACTGCACATCGAAGTGGCGCATATTGAGCACGCGCCGGCCGACTTCGCGGCACACCGCGAAGGACTCGATGAGCATGTCGTCGAGCGATTCGCCATTAGCGACGCGCTGCTTGAACTCGGCGGTCTTCTGGGCCAGTTCGGCGTCGGAAAGCTGCTGTGTCGCCGGCTCCAGGTCGTTGATGGCAGCGATCATCGGCCGAATGCGCTTGACTTCGCGTTCGTTCTTGGTGCCGAAGATTTTCGCCAGGACCTGGTCGATCATAGGGACGCTATTACTATTCTAACGTGGTACCGTGATTTGGTCACTATCCAAGGCGAGTTGGAGACTATCGACCGCTAGTGGAGCGAAGCCCCACCGCTACAGGGCGGACCCCTGGTCCGTGGGCAGCCCCCACGTTGGCCGTTCCGCGCTCGACTCTCCCCTCGCCCGTTCCGCGCTCGACTCTCCCCTCGCCCATCCCGCGCTCGACCATCGAAACTGATTGGCTTCCCGCACCAACCCTGCCCGAACAGGATTCCTCTCAATGTAGGTTCGGATGCTTTCGAATTCCCGATCATGCCGCACCAAGTGGTCGTAGCTCTCTTCCTGCCAAAAGGGGCGTCCCGTCAAAGACAGCATGGCGTTCGCCCGCCTGGCCGTGATGCCCTTCAATGACTTCGTCAATTTGGGTAAGGCAAGGGCTGGAGTAGCCAGTAAATGAACATGATTTGGCATGACCACGAAGGCATGTAACAGATAATGCCCGAGAATGTTCGCATTGTAATAAATCGCCTCCACCATCATGTTTGCGATGGCCGGTTGATGCAGGTGGAACGCTCCGCTGCGGGCTTCGTCCAGCAATCGATCCATGGCGGCAAATGCCTGCCCCGAGTTGAGCGAGGCCGCTGGAAAAACCCGGTTGGGTGGCAGGCTGTCCTGGAGACGCCAGGTGAGGAACAGGGGCTTTCCCGTTTCGGAAAAGTGAGGAAGTCGGCGACGATAGAACCTCATAGCAGATTGGTCCGCCGGTCATTAGGGAATTCTCAATGAATAAGCCAGCCGACCGAGGGGTCGGCTGCGGACCACGGGTCCGCCCTACATGAATAAGCCAGCCGACCGAGGGGTCGGCTGCGGACCTGGGGTCCGCCCCACAATCCGAGAGTCTGCCGCCAAATTGGCGGGACCCGTAATCAGCCGCGCACCCTGGTTGTAGGTCAAATAGAGAAATCCCCATTGGATGAAAACCAGCACGCGGTTCGAGAATTCCACTAAATACATGAGGTGAATGAAGAGCCAGGTGAGCCAAGCCAGTAAGCCGGAAATATGCAGCCCATGGATATCGGCCACCGCGGATGCACGTCCAATCACCGCGAGACTGCCTTTGTCGAAGTAGCGGAAGTTGCCGGTGGTCTTACCTCTTATGCGTTTGGCCACATAGCCGCCTTGCTGCATGGCCACCGGCGCCACTCCGGGTAGCATTTTGCCGTCCTGCTCGAAATGCGCCAGGTCACCGATCACCAGGATTTCCGGATGTCCCGGCACGCTCAAATCGGGGCCGACCAGCACGCGTCCGCCGCGGTCCAACTGTGCTCCCACACGCTGCTTGAGCACTTCTCCGAAACTGGAGGCCCGCACGCCGGCAGCCCAGATGACGGTCCGGGCATTGATCCGGTCGACGCCGCTCGAAGTCTTGACCGTAACGCCAGTCTCGTCGATTCCTGTCACCAGTACGTTGGTGCGCGGCGTCACTCCCAACCGGATCAAGGATGCTTCGGCCTTGGCGGAAAGATCGGCAGGATAGGCGGCAAGCACGCGCGGGCCGCCCTCCAGCAGCAAAATCTCGGCTTTGGTCGAGTCGATTGAACGGAAATCGCGATGCAGCATTTCGTGGGCGATCTCGCCCAACGCGCCGGCAAGTTCGACACCAGTCGCGCCAGCGCCGACAATCACAAACGTTAGCCAGGCGCGCTGCTTTTCCGGGTCAGATTCTTTCTCGGCGGCCTCGAACGCATACAGAATTTTGCTGCGGATTTCGGTGGCTTCCTCGATGGTCTTCAAGCCCGGCGCACGCGGCTGCCAATCGTCGTGGCCGAAGTAGGAGTCGGTGGATCCCGTGGCGACGATGAGGGTGTCATATTCGACCTCGCCGTCGGCCAGAATCACTCGGCGGCGATCGGAGTCCAAGTCCACGGCTTCTCCCAGCAACACCCGAGTATTCTGCTGGCGGTGCAGGACGCGACGCAGTGGCGACGCAATCTCACCGGGCGACAGCGATCCGGTGGCCACTTGATACAGCAGCGGCTGGAAAAGATGGAAATTGCGGCGATCCAGAACAGTAATCTGTGCCGGCGCCTGCTTGAGCGCCTTGGCCGCATAGAGGCCGCCGAATCCGCCGCCCAAAATCACAACCTGATGCTTGGTGGTCATGCCGCCCTCCTTTCGCCATCACGTTATTTGGATGCTCGATTCACTATCATAGGTTCAAGGATGAAATACCGGACGCTCGGACGGACAGGTTTCCAGATCAGCGAAATTGGATTCGGCGCCTGGGGCATCGGCGGAACGCAGTGGTTGGGGAGCAATGACGATGAATCCATGAAGGCCCTGCGGCGCGCCATTGAGCTGGGCTACAACTTCATCGATACGGCGTTAGCTTACGGTGACGGGCACAGTGAAAAGCTGGTCGGCAAAGTCATCCGTGACGCCACGCACCGGATGTATATCGCGACCAAGGTGCCTCCCAAGAATCGCTTGTGGCCCGCGCGCCCTGGGATTGGCATCGAGAACGTGTTCCCTTACGACTACATTCTGCGCTGCACCGACGAAAGCCTGCGACACCTCAAAGTGGAGACCATCGACCTTCAGCAGTTGCATGTATGGAACCCCGAGTGGCTCGATCGCGAAGAATGGCGCCGAGCGTTTGAGGAATTGAAAACCGCCGGCAAGGTCCGGGCGGTGGGCGTGTCGATCAACGACCATCAGCCCGATTCAGCGCTGGAGCTGATCCGCACGGGGCTGGTGGACACTGTTCAGGTGATCTACAACATATTCGACCAGACGCCGCAGCAGAACCTGTTTCCACTGGCGCAGGAGAAAAACGTAGGTGTGTTGGCGCGCGTGCCTTTCGATGAAGGAAGCCTGACGGGCAGCGTCACGGAAGAAACGGTTTTCGATTCTAAGGAGTTTCGCGCATTTTATTTTCGCGGCGACCGCAAGAAGCAGGTGGTGGAACACGTCGCTCGATTACAAAAGGACCTGGCGTCGCAGAATGGATCGCTGGCCGAGACCGCGCTTCGCTTCACAATTTCCGATCCGGCGGTGTCCACCGTGATTCCGGGGATGCGAACGGTGCGTAATGTCGAGCGAAATGCCGCCGTCTCCGGGAAAGGGCCGCTAGACACGGCGACGCTCCAAATTCTCAAGCGGCACGCATGGAATAAGAATTTCTACAGTTAAATTTTATAATTGGGCGGGCTGAAAACTTGTCTCAGGGCGAATTATCGACAGATTTAATGCTGGATCGCGATATCTATGGATGGTCGGATACCGTCACCGCACGCCTCAGTGTCCGCAACAGCACCGGTGATCCTGGGAGTCCCGGCGTCCTGAGTTTTTCCAGCGGTCAAATGTACGATCTGGAAATCCGCGATGGCTCGGGTAACGTGGTCTACCTCTGGTCGCGCGGCAAAGTCTTTCCGCAGGTCGTGTCGGAGTTAGAGATTGAGGATCAAAAGGAGTACGTCCTCAGCGTGCCGCTGGGGAAATTACCGCGCGGCCATTACGTAGTGCAGGGCTGGTTCACCACCGACGGGCCCCCGCGCGCCTACTCGGCGTCGGCCCGATTTCATATCCAGTAGCGCGGAAGTATAATTTTGACACTATGCGAAAAGTAAACCTGCTGCTGCTGATTTTTGCCGTTGCCACGGTGAAAGTGCAGGCGGCCGATATTCCTCTGGTTGGCGTTTGGAAGCTCAACCCGCCCAAGTCGCACTTCAGCCACGGCAACCTTCCACTGAGCCTGGTGCTGACCATCACCGCTGACGGCGCCGACGGAATCCAATACGCATCTAAGAATCACTTGGTGGATGGCTCGAGCGGCGGAGCGAGTTTTCACGCCAAGTTCGATGGCAGGGACTATGCGGTGACCGGGGCGCCAGCTTACAACATGGTTTCCATTCAACGGATCGGCGCCAACGTCTTCAACGTGAAGATGAAGAAGGACGGCCAAGTCATCGTCGACACCACATACACAGTGGCGCCGGATGGAAAATCCCTGACCCGCAAAGGAACCGCCAATCACGGGGAAGTGAACCAGTTCGCCGAGTGGTTCGATCGGCAGTAGATCAGTCGCGTCAGATTGAAATGCTAGTGGTACGTTTAATAGAAGAGGTACGTCATGTATTCGAGTCTCTCGCTCTGCACTCGCTTCGGCATCCTGGCCATTTCGCTTTTCGCGCTTCCAGCATTTGCCCATCACGGTTGGGCGGGGAACGCGGATGAGGAATTCGAACTCACGGGCACAGTGGAACGAGGCGTAAGCCTGGCCGGACCGCATGCCACCATGCAATTAC
>Ga0070714_100004390_pt1 | contig 10618 bp, 13 predicted proteins | sample LARL83metaG_FD_65450 | JGI IMG/M metagenome (GOLD analysis project Ga0070714, IMG submission 65450) | Corn, switchgrass and miscanthus rhizosphere microbial communities from Kellogg Biological Station, Michigan, USA - LAR L8-3 metaG | ecosystem: Host-associated > Plants > Roots > Rhizosphere ... | reverse complement strand
GTGCTGGACCGCATCGCCCAGGCCCTGAGCGTGGATGCGTCGGAGCTGATAGAGAGTATTCCAGATGAGAAATAGGGGACTGCGCCGCGTGAGCCCCACAGCGGCGCGGCGCGTCAACCCACAAGGCGCCCTCCGCAGTGCGAGTTTGGAGGACGCGAGAAAAAGTATTGGACCACGCCAGTCTTACCCTACTTTGCGCCAGCCTTGATATCAGATCCCTGGCAGCGCAGATTCCGACCCGTGAACAGTGCTCGCGAGGGGTGTCCTCGGAGTGTGTCTTAAGGCAGACCGGGTGATTGTTCGATTGTTCAGTGTTCAGTAAGGCCAATAGCGAGAAGAAAAAACTCAACAGGGAGTCGAACCCCAATATTGCCACAAATAGACCCACCCGAAGCGAGGAACATATCTGTCCAATTTGAGTCGCAAAAATAGTCAATTTTGACGGTGTTTTTTGTACCAGATTGTGTTATGCTGTTCGTATAAGAAATGGGGCGTCTGCGCAGACTTTGTTGCTCCATTGATGTTGGGCGTCTGTACTACCTTACAGCGCCTTTTCGGTTGTGTGTTTGAAGTTGTGCTCTCACCCCCTCTCTGCATGTGCAGGAGTCGAATGCTCAAAAAAAACGAGCGAGATGATAGCGAAAGATAATAGAATAGGCAATAAATCTGAAGCGTCGTGATACGCGGCGTGTTCAGTGTGGATATGCTGGCGGTTTCGGGTCATCTGTGCGAGGTAGCGCAAGCAGATAACTCAAGTGTACCTAAGCACGCCACATACCTACAATAGACACTTTGCCTATAAAATTTTCTATTTACACCATAAAACATACACTCCCACGTAACACTACAAGAGAGCGGGCTCCAGATCCATCCGTCACCCGCTCTCTGAGCATCACTGATCCCAGTACCGGCGCAATCCCTCAGCGCCGGTCATCATTCCATTATCCAAGTATTGCCCGATGTATTCCCGATAATCGTCCTCGTTGTGACAAGGACAATCTGGGTCGGAGCAAAAGGGGTGCTCATCTGAATGGACGAATGATGGTTCCTCCTGCGGAATCACGGTGTCCGGCGCGATAATGGGCGCGATGTCTTTCTCATCCCTGAACATCAGCATGGTCTTACTTCCCTCCCCGGATATCCAGACATCTGCCGGTCATGCTTGGTGTCACCCAGGCATGACCGGCAGATGTACACGGCCTGCATTTCTACCATCCGCACGACGTTGGTTTTTCCGCTCTGCTCGTTACCTGGCAGGACGATCATGAGCTGTTTTCGTGGCTCCTCGCTCGGAGCTGGTATAGCAATTGTGCTCATATGGTGGTACACTTTCTTTTAGCCAAAGACTTTCTCGCTCGAAACTTGAAGTCTCTGGTGGGACTTGGCACCCCATAACCGGGGTGCTTCTTGTTTTCAGTAAATTTGTGCGACCATTCGCACAGCCCTGGCAACCCCCGAAGCGATTGCCAGAATCTGCGAACAATCTTCTCTCCCCGGCGCGGATGTCGCTAAGTTTAAGCCGTTAGCCGTAAGCCAGGCGCTCACTAGGTGCCTGGCGAGGAGACGCATATGCGATTGTCGAGAGAACCACATCTCCGTATCATGGAGATTATTGAATGTGTACAGCCTGGCCAGGGTTCGCGCCTAGCACCCGCTTTGACGGATCAGGCTTTCAAGACTCAGCAGGCAAGGGACCAGCCAACTTGCTGAGTGAAGAGTGTACCTGAACAGTTTTGCTAAAATTAGTTTGTTGTTCGGTACAATATAATTATAACTGATATCAAGACTGTTGTCAAACGTAAAACCGTGTTATAATGACGTATAGAGAAACTAATAAGTGAGGTTGTTCTCAATTATGCCAGTAACTACACAGTTGTTTGACAAAGACGCGCGTGGTTGCCTTACAACGGCTCAGGCGCGCAAGCACTCCGATCTGAGCGGGGTGTATCTTGGCCGACTTTTACGTAACAAAACACTTGATGGTTTTAAGGTTGACCGAGAGTGGTTTATCTACGCAGATTCCCTGGAGCGCTTCTTAGCAAGTCCTCGGAAATCCGGCCCTCGGGGTCCGCGTAAGCCCGTCACTCAGTAGTAAGTGTACTGTTTGTCGGACGCAAAACGGAACATCTTACCCATCGTTCAGGCCTATCGTTTTTATCGTTTCGAGATTGTAGGAGAGACAGTGATAAATACCAGGTTGATTGCAGCGCGTGAGCGCAAGGGATTGAAGCAATCTGAACTGGCATCCCTTCTGGCAGTAACAGTATTAACGATTTCTCGATGGGAGAACGGTATACAGATACCGCGTGCTTATTACGTGTTGCAGCTTTGTCAAATTTTCGGGATGACAGAAAAGGATCTTGGATTGGCTGCCGATCAAGCAGTAGCAGAACAAAAGAAACGTAGAATGGTGTACGAAATGGACGAACATTTTACCTTCGGAGGAAGAAAAACAACGGAGATTGTGCTTGACGGCGACGGATCAAGAGTCTACTTGCCACGGCACATTCGAACGCACTATAACCCGATTCCGCTCGATATTCCACAGGAATTTCGAGACCGCAAGGCGCGTATCGCGCAAGAACAGGAAGAGAAGCGAGCTGCTGGAGATCCGTTTCAGTGGAACGGCGAACGCTATAATCTCACCCGGTTTACTATCAGCCGCGACCCGGGAAACGAGGATATGACCCTTGATCTCTGGTTCACGCCATCAGACTACTATACCTTCCTGGCAACAAGTACGGGGCTGCGAGAGCAGGCTATTCGGCAAAAATACCTTGCCGACCCGGAGTGGGACGAGGCGATCCCGCTTTTCTCGCACTCATTTAGTGCTCTGATAACTGTTATCACCTCGGATAACTATGCAATCCTGGTAAGACGTGGCAAGGCATTGGGATGCCGACCCAGCTCCTATGACGTGAGTCTGGCGGAGGGGTTGTCCCGTCCGGCTGACCGAAGTAGCGCCAGCCAGGCCCCGGACATTTACCATTGCGCTGCTCGTGGGCTCTCCGAGGAGATGGGGTTGCACGCGCCCGCCGACTTCTCTCCTGCTGACATTCTCTTTACCACATTTGCGGTGGATACAGAATTTTGCATGTGGGGACTCTTTGGGTTTGTGAGGCTACAGCGGACGCGAGAAGAGGTATTGTCCATCCTGCAACGCGGGGTGCCAGACAAATTCGAAAACAGACGGATTTTCACGGTACCCTTTTATCCCCAGGATATCAGTGCCTTTTTCCATGAGCATGAGCCCTTCTCTCCCGGTGGTATTGTGTGCTTGTATCACGCGCTTGTCCACGAGTTCGGGCGTGCGGAGGTAGATCGGGCGATTGCGGGACACTAGGAGGATGTATGACACAAAAACAGGCAGAGACATTCCCGTTTGAGTTTATCCTGATGTGGATACGTCCTAAAGAGCAGAAGGATTTGAAGTGCCTCTTTTGTAAAAAAGAACCAGTGGCGTACGAATTGTATCAATTTGTTGATATGCGAGATATGCTGGCAGGTGGAATTGATGCGGCCTGGATGAAATCCATTCGTCAGCAAATCACCGGGAATTATCGGCCTGCCTACACTCAGGACGTGTGTGTGGATTGCTGCACTCACTTTGCGTCGATAGCTTTGGGGAAGCGACAGCCTGTTCAGCAGCTTCTCTCGATGGCATCTTTGGCACGGAAACAGGGCGGGATCATCCTCTCCCAGGCCATCGTCTGCACCGTTAAATCGTTTAACGATGAGGGTGATACATGGATAGTGAATGCTCCGAACACGAGCATTGGGGATGTTGCGCAGCATATCAAAACGATAAAGCGTTAGAGGAATTAGAAATCATCATGGCAGAACAACTTACTCCAGAAGAGCGCATAGAGGCGCTGGAAGAAGCGGCCCGCGAAGAGACACTGCAACGGCGCACCGTCGAGAAGATGATCTTGGATATTGTCGAGAGAACAGAGGGGAAGGTTGATGCGCTGACCGGCTCCGTGCGGGCGCTCCAGATCAATAGCACGATCGTTGACGCACGACTGAATGCGATGGACGCACGACTAAACACTGTCGAGGCGCGACTTGGGACGGTAGATGCAAAGCTGGACCAGGTGATCTCTTTGCTGAGGCGGGGAGAATGAGGCAGGCATTGAGAGGCTTAGGGGCGAGTGCGACGTAGGCTCTGGGACATTGGGCCTGCGTCGCGCTGGTTAGGGTGGGTTGTCACAAGAATTATACCATAGGAATGCAGGTCAGCAAGGGTTCTCTTGCTGACCTGCCCTCTCATTGTAGGCAAATAAGAAGTTTCCCTTGTCGATATCTGATTTCTTGTGCAATATCTTTTGTCGGTATTTTGTGGTATTTGTTGACTTATAGATGGATTATCACGTACAATTTGGAAAATACCGAGAGGAGGGGTTTTTTATGTCTACCCAGGAGAAAATCCTGAAACCGAAAGACGTTGCGGACTTTTTGCATCTTCACGAGCGAACCGTCAAGAAGATGGCGCTGGCCGGGGATCTTCCTGGTTTCAGGATCTCTGGCCAGTGGCGCTTTCGGCAGTCGGCAGTTGACCGGTATATTGCAGAGAGAGAAAAGGCGGAACTCGCCTCCGGGGGAGCAAATGAGCAATCGACGCTTCAATAGTCGCCAGCGAGCTGCTTTGTACCTTGCGCGAGGCGGAAAGTGTGCGGAATGTGGGACGGAGCTTTTACCTGGCTGGCATGGTGATCATGTGCAACCCTGGAGCAAAGGCGGTCAAACAGACATCATAAATGGGCAGGCATTATGCCCGACATGCAATCTTCAAAAGGGGAGTAAGGTCGAAAATATGAGCGCAACACAGGGTAATAGTAACAAAAAGCCACGTGAGTGGCAACTTCAGGCGTGGGATCAGTATATTCGGGACGAGAAAAGTGATTGGCTTCTTTGTGCGACTCCCGGGGCCGGCAAAACGACCTGGGCACTCGGGTTGGCGCGAAGGTTGCTTGATAACGGTACAGTCGAGCGTGTGGTGGTGGTTGCCCCAACACAAACGATCCGTGATCAGTGGAAAAATCAAACGGTTGTCCACCTGGATTTTGTGCTCAATGAACATGGCGGACTGGAAAATGCGAAGGATTTCGAGGGGATTGTTTTAACCTATGCTCAAGTTGCGAACCAGCCCGATCTCCAGCGCATGGGGTGCGGAAGAGCGAAGACCCTGGTTATCTTTGATGAAATCCATCACGCTGGTTTCCCTCAACAGTCGTGGGGAGATAAGGCGAAATATGCATTTGAGGGGTCAGTTCGACGAATAGAACTGACAGGCACGCCCTGGAGGCGTCCGGGCTACGGAAGAATCTCGTTTGTTTCCTATGACGAGAAGGGGAAGTTGCTCGTGGACTACGCTTATGAGTACGGAAAGGCTGTACGCGACAAGGTTTGTCGCTCGGTAGAGTTTCGCGCTTATGACGGTACTGTGAAATACGTCTCCTTAGAGAGCTGTGTCCCTTATACCAGAGAGTATACCCTCGAAGATGAGGACGACCGGACCCAGGTTCTTCGCAGTCTCCTCAATCCATCCGGAGAATGGATAAAATCAATGATTCAGATGGCTCACACAGAACTTCTTGACATCCGAGCGGGCAACGAAGAGCAAGGGGCAATACCAGATGCGAAGGGGTTGGTAATTGCGGATAACCAGACGGACGCCCGGACAATTGGAAAGTTGCTGGAGCGAATGACGAACGAAAAGCCAGCTATCATCATTTCTGACGAACCAGATGCGAAACAAGCGCTCGAAGCATTCAAATCTGGCTCTGGCTTGTGGGCTGTAGCAGTCAATCAGGTTTCTGAGGGCGTGGATGTGCCTGCTCTTTATGTCGGTGTCTATGCTACTCGTAAAAAGACCCCGCTGATTTTCCGCCAGATTGTTGGGCGTTTTGTTCGTCGGAGGGTTGATGCTAAAGATGAACCTCGAATCGAAGAGGATCGCTCCGCTGTCGTGTTCATGCCTGCAGTCCAGACACTAAAAGACCTCGCTTCTGATATGCAAAACGAACTTCGCCATAATCTCAAGCTGGAAATCGAGGAGGGTGAAAGAGAATACCAGCAAGAACGATCCAATTTGAATGGAGAGAATGAAGACGATGATCCGATAGAACTTCCAACAGACATATCCCCTGCGGAACTTGATTCGATCATCACGAGCGGCACCGTCTATTCCAGTGCCGAGTATACCGAAGCGCAGAATGTGGCCAAGCAGGTCGGTATTCCTCTTACCTATGCTATCAACCTTGCTGCAGCAATGCGTCTTAAAGGGCTGGCCGCATCCTCCTCTTCCTCGCTGCCCTCGGAACCTGAAGCCCGAGAGATGCCTCGCCATAAGGTCAGAGATGCTCTTTTGCAAAGAATTAATCAATTAGCGAAGTCAAAAGCGCTGACATTGGGGGTCCCTTTTAAGGACTTTAACAGGGATCTGGCTAAGCGTTTCGGTGGTGCCAGGCGCGCCCTTTCAATTGAAAAACTTAAAGAGCAATTGTTGTATCTAGAACAATTGCAAGTGGATGAATAGGTAAAATGGCATGAACTTAAAAGAACGAGCCGACCTGGTAAACACTGTTGGGACTGCCCTCTCTCGTGGAGAACACACTCTCACAGTGCTCCCGGATCTTATTCGCCAACTGCTTGAAGAGGAGGCCTGGCGCGAGTTTGAGACAAAGATGGGAGCCCATGTTACCTATGAACGGTTTGAGGACTTTGTTAGTACGCCGCCCCTTGCAGGATTGGGAGCACATTTAACTCTTGTAAAACGGATTGTATCTGATGATCCTGTGACTCGGGATCTGTTGGATCAGGCGCTACAAAAACCTGTAGGAATTAATCAATATACTATGGGTGGATTGATTCAATCCACCCATAGTGACGATCGGGAGGCGTCTCCCCCAGAGGCAGAGAAGCGTGATCGATCAGGACAATTAATTCGCCGTCTCCGTAGAGATTTTCCAGAACTGCATGAACAGGTGTTGCGCGGAGAAAAAACAGTTACATCTGCAGCGGTTGAGGCAAAGATCTATCCCAATCGGGTTACTGTGAATCTTGCGAACCCCGAATCGGCGGCTCAGGCATTGAAAGCGAAGGCCTCGCCGGAGTTTCTAGAAGAATTGAAAAAACTTCTTTCGTGAGTAGAAGGAAAATCATAATATGGTAACGCTGATGAATATAGTAACACTGATCGTAGCCGGAGTAGCAGCCCTAGCGACTGCTGTTAGTACAGGCGTCGCCATCTATTCTCTCAGGTTCAATAAGCAGACAGTAGAAGCGTACCGTGAGCAGATACGTATTGGGCAAGAGCAGGTCAGAGCATCCCAGTCTCAGACGTACAATCAATTGCGGCCTGTCCTTATCCCACCGAAAATCGAGGGGAGCGATTTGCTGAAAGGCATACCCGGGGCGTATGAGATAAACTGGAACCAGGTGCAACTGAGCATTGATGGGCTGAGAAACATCGGCGTAGGGCCTGCGCTGAATATCAATTGCATTTTCTTTCCGCCATCATTTCAGGGAACACCGCCGGAAACCCAGCGCTATAGCGTCTGGAACTACGGCGCGATTACGCCCGGGGAGACGGGAGAGAAGATTATCCTGAGGCAAGGGACCAACCTCACAAGCACGACAATCATCGGTGGGCAGCTGCTCCATGTACCAGACGATGCGGACCATATCAATCGGATTGTTCGCCTGACAATGACGTATCGCGATGTGTTTGGGCGAAAGTTTGCCAGTATGTACGATTATCAGCGGGTGCTTGGGTGGGTGCCCGTCGGTAACTTTGAGGATATTGAGCATGATCTCGCTGAACTGGAGCAGGCAAACCCGGCGACGCAAATGACCGATCAGTTTTTTCATGCACTAGGCAAGAGTCGTGGCGTAAATGCTCATTCCTAGCGGGTGAGACGAGATAGACAAAGAGGCCAGGAGTTGCTCTTCTTGGCCTCTTTGTTGTTTGCGGATTACCCCCACTGGCAGGGCTCGAACCTGCGACTCTTCGGTTCTACCAACTGAACTACAGCGGGCTTTTAGTGAGTTCCGCAACCGCGCATGGTCCACGGGCTCACCTAGTTGTCCGATGCACCAGACGACACCCCGAGTATAGCACGCTGCGCATGAAAAAACCACTCTTGTCCGGGAGTGGTCTGAGCCGGATGTTTTCTTTGAGGTTGCTGCGGGTAGAGTAACACGGCAGAAGCTAACAAGCAAGTAGACTAGGATTTTTGTACTCGCCGTCCTTAAACCGGGATTGCTGGACTCGAGCCAGCATTTTGCCGTTAAACTAAAACCCGTGGCTGGCCCGATACTTGTAAAGCGCCCAGGCCAACGGCGCTTTTATCGGCATACCACACATGGCAAGCGCGGAACCCCACCAGGGTTGGGCGCATTGTCCGCAAAAAAAATCTCCCCTGTGGGTGTCACAGGGGAGAAATGTGCCGGGTTTATCGCTCTCCTGACGGGAGGAGAAATTGCCTCTCCGTCATCGCCTCGTAGAAGGTACGCTCTCCCGATCGCTCGATCATATACGGGAGAAACACCTCCTCGGGCTTCATCATCCCCGTGTCGATCATTGCACACTGAGACGTAACCCAGTCGCGCAAGTTTGCCCAAGCGGTCCTGTAAGCTTGTTCGCGCATTGTGGGTGTTAGGTGCCTCCTGGGATAGAGTATCTTTTCGACATTTTCTATCCGTGCCGGCAACCTGAACGGGTATTCTGTGCCATCGACTGCTATAGAGAACTCCATCCCGATGATACGCCCGTTGCCGGATGGATCGTACTTGAAACGAATGTCTGTCACCTTATGGGCGACGAGTACCTTCTGGATATCCGCGAAGATATTTTTTGATTCACTAAACGCGTTTTTCAAGCGTGGCGTCGTTGTGCTCACTGGTTCCCCTCCTCTTTGGTATAATACTATCATGCGATGGCACTGGCGTGGTTCGAGCCCCACGCAAGACATGCACGCCAGTGCCGGGCTAAGCAGCTTCAGAAAAACTGCTGTCTTCTTGTGGTTGGCTGCCACCTGTATGTCCAGGGTGCACGGCTACAGGTTTGAGATTATACACATCCCCAAGTAGGTATAAATTTGTCCTTCCCGCTTTTTTGGCGGGTTCTAACCTTCTCCGCTGCACAGGCTTCTTTCCTTTGCCGATGTTCGGTCGAGATATCTCCTTGATATAGCGATGGCTCACCACTCGTTGCGATTTGATACTGACAATCGCGCCGGCCTCTACCGGATTCACGAGAAGCGCTTTCTCCTGGTCGGTGAGGCCACCTCCCTGCATCATCTTTTCCAGGACCAGAGCTACCTCTTCGGAGATTTGTTGCTCCTGCTGGTCGCCCAGCCCTGTCATCGTCTTTATTTCCTGTGATAATTCGGTCACATTCTCTCCTCCCATTTTGGAATAGTCCAATATTAACACCATATGGCGTATATTTTCAAGGTTTTTGACTGCCAATTTTGCCATATGGCGTAACTTCTCTGGCAATTTGCTTGACAGATTACGCCATATGGCGTATACTTAGGACATAGCAACGAGAACAAAACGAAGGAGCAAACGAAAATGAAAAACATCGAACTGACTGAACTGACTCTCACCCAGACCCGTATCCTCGATCAGATCTGCGCTGTATGCGACAAATACGGCAACTTCGAACTTGACGACCTGCGCCCCCTCAAAGAGTTTGGTATCTCCCGCCTGGATGTGAAAGCAGAATTCGTTGCTCTCAGGAAAATGGGCTATGGCATCGCCCAGAACAAAACCACCCTGTTCGGCGGAGCGAGCTTCTACGGATGGTGCTGGAACGACTTCGATCGTCAGGGAGCCGCCTACAAACTGGCGGCTGAGCAGGCGGCGGCGATCGCTGAAGTCGAGCGGATACTGAGCAAGTAGTAACGAGAAGGAGCAAACGACCATGACGACTACCGCAACTCGCAAGCCACGCCGGACACCTGAGCAGATCAAACACGATTTTTACTTGAAGCTGGTCGTGCTCCGTCGCCAGGGGCGCTTGCATCGTGTGACCATGCAGGCTGAGCACTGCACAGTATGGTGCAAGGGCGAGGCTATTGAGCTATACGCCAGCAAGACGTATCCTGGCTATGCGTATGCGGTGCGCAACAGCGAATGTGGCTGTGAAGGTTTCGAACACAGGCACACCTGTTCTCACGTCCAGGATGCAAGCAGACGCGCGGTTGCTCGCTACTACGCTGCACAGCAGGTAGCTTCGGTGGTCTTGGGCGAAGATGCTGCACAGCACATTGCTGACGAACTGACCCCGGAAGAGTGGGCGTGGTTTGAGGAGCCATGGGAGAAGGTGCTTGAGCCGGTGGCTGTGGTAGCTCAGGAAGTTGAGGCTATCGAGTCTCGCCATCGGGCGGAGCGTCGGCTGAAGGCTCCGCTGAATGGCAATGGAGGTTTCAGCCTCCTGAAACCTGTAGCATAAGATAATGATGTTCTGGCGAGCGGTCGTAAGGATGGTCGCTCACGGAGGAGGGAATTGAGATGGAAAAGGCCTATTTAGAGCATTGCATAGCTCAACTTGACGCGATGATCGCAACGTTTGAGCAGGCGGTCATTTTCGGTAAGCGCTCTAAGAGAG
>Ga0070714_100004389_pt1 | contig 10619 bp, 18 predicted proteins | sample LARL83metaG_FD_65450 | JGI IMG/M metagenome (GOLD analysis project Ga0070714, IMG submission 65450) | Corn, switchgrass and miscanthus rhizosphere microbial communities from Kellogg Biological Station, Michigan, USA - LAR L8-3 metaG | ecosystem: Host-associated > Plants > Roots > Rhizosphere ... | reverse complement strand
CGCGATCTCCGCCATCCACCTGGGCCACGCCTGCCGGATCGCGTCCGCTGCGCCGGCTGCGTTGATGTCGTTGACGAGGCCGACCACTGCGACGAGTAGCGCGTCAGCGATCCGCTGCACGGTTCCCGCCATCAGCTGGCCCTGCTGCTCAGCGAGCCGCACCTGACGTTCCGCGACCCCCGCATCCAACGCCGACTTACACACCGCCGCGAGATGCTTCCGCTCCTGCTGATACAACGTCAGCCACACCGACGGGACAGCCTTCTCCACCCGGTCAGTGCCCGGGAACTCCGTCGCGTTCTTCTCCGTCGTCTCGACCAGGTTCCACACCAGGTCGTCCTCGTCGTGCTCAGCGACTTTCCGGGCGAGCCACGCGACATGCCCAGCGGACCGGTGAACCTCCTCCAGCAGCGCCACGTCCGGGGCGACGACCCGCGGCAGCCCATAGGTGTCGACCGCGACCTGCGCCGCCATCTCCTCACGCCGACGCTTCGCAGCCGCAACAACCTGCGGGGCCTTCCCGCCGTGGCGTGGGCAGACCTTCGCGCCGCGGCGTGGCCATCTCATGCACGGGTCGCCGGTCTTGTTGTGGCCGGTGCAGCGTTGATGGGGTTTCCCGCAGCGGGTGCAGTCGATGGGGTCGCTGGTCAACGGGTCTCCTTTTGCCGGGCCAGGAGGCGGTGCCACCAGCGGACGGGCCGCCACGCGGGATACCGGCCGACGACGATCCAGTCCCGCTCGCAGGTGGGGCAGGTGACGATGACGCGGTGCGGATGGGTCTCCGGAAGTAGCGGGGGTGGGCAGATCACCGGATCTCCTTCATGCAGCTGGGCTGGTTGCGGCGGCGGAGGACGAGGCGGCCCCGCCGGTGGTGGAGCGGGAACGCTCGGACACACCGGTAGGGATGTGGGTAGCGGGTCACGTCCCCTCCGGCCGGTCGAGGGCTTCGAGGAGGCGCTTGGCATAGTCGGAAGCGACGCCGTAGGGACTGCACCAGTTGCGCATGTCCTCGGCGAATTCCCGCACCCGCTGCACGGCGGCCTCGGCCTGCTCGGCGCGCTGCCGAAGCGTAGGCGCGGCAGCTTCTCCGCCCGCCAGCTGCTCGATCGTGGCGAGGATACGGCGAGCGAGGCGCGCCTCCAGCTCAGCGACGGGCGGGATAGTTGCTGTCCGACACATCTGCTCGACACGGGCGATCGCGCCCTCAGCCCTCTCCAGGTCGGCGAGGAGTTCGGCAGCCGTCCGCTTGTGCCAGTCGCGGCTCTGCTGTGCCTCGTCCAGCTCATGCAGGACGCTGTCGGGGTCGTCGATCTGTATCCGGTACCGGGCGGCGAGCGCCTCGGCCTGCTCCGCGCGCATGGTCTCGGCGTAGGCGGAGTCCAGCACCCGCGCACACGACGTGCACGACGTCTGCCAGTTGAGCGCGCCCTCCAGTTCAGCGAGCCGGGCATCGGCCTGCCGAAGCTTCTCGATCAGTTCGGTCGCTGCGGTCATCTGGTTGGTGAACCGGTCGCGGTAGTCGTTCCGCTCCCGCTCGGCCTGCTCGGCGCGCTGAGTCTGCTCGGCGAGCAGGTCGGCGGCTTGCTCGGCGCGGAGTCGCCAGTAGTCGGCATCCTGCCGGGTGCCCACGGCGTCGTGCTCCCGCTCGTCGAGCGCGGCCCGCACGACGGGCAGCACAGCATCGGCTGCGCGGTACGAGGGACGGGAGTCGGTGCTGTCGTACTTGCCTCGCAGCGCCTTCGCTAGTTGGTCGCGGAGCGTGGGCGCGGTCACCGGGCCTCCCCACGGGCGCAATCACGGACGCTCTCGCAGGCGCACAGGGGGCACTTGCGGGCGACGCGCACGGCACGCCATAGACCGTTGGCCTCGCACATGGCGCGCCAGAACGTGTTGCCTGCCGCCCCCGGGAGACGGTCACCGTGCTCGGCTTCGCGGTCGGGGTCCATGTCGAGCGCCTCGGCGTAGATCTCGGCGGCGACCTGCTCGCGGACCCGTTGCGCGATGAACGCCTCGTACGCGGCGATCTCGCGGGCGCCTTTGTCGCCTTCGAGGGTGTCCGGGATGCTGGCTTCCGCCTTCTCCCAGAGTCGGCGCCGCTCGTCGTCGCGAGTCTTTCGATCATGCTCAGCTAGATCGGCAGGCGACAGCCACCCGTTGTGGCGCAGCAATGCGATGACGAGCGCCACCTGCGGCTCGGACACCGCCGGGTTCATGCACGCGATCGTCGTCGCGGTCTCGGCATCGGTCATGGGGCGGAGCGCTGTGTCGCCTTCTGCGGGCTCAGGACCGCCGGACCCTCCCACGGATGCGGCTCCAGTGCCGTTAGTGCCCAGAGAGGCGCGTGAGGCGGTCACCGACCCTCCCCCGCGCCGCCGGGCCATGTGCCGGGCGAGAGTTCCTCGCCGCGCGCCCAGAAGAACACCGGGTCCTCCGCCAAGGCCCGCGCCAGATGCGGGTCCCGGGCGGCGAGGTCGACGCCGGCGTCCCGGAGGTGCTCCAGCAGCCGCAGCGCTGTGCCGCGGGCCTGGTCCACCCACGACGTCCGACCCGGCTGGGTCCCGGCTTCCCGGTGGCAGTCGCAGGAGCAGCCGTCGTCGCAGTACTTGCAGGTGTTCCGGCAGCTGGTGTGCAGCCCCGGCTCGTTGTCGTTGACCGCGTGCCAGCACGCCGTCGACAGGTACTCGTGGCCAGTCGATGCGCTCATTCGCCGTACTCCTCCGCGACAGCGCCGTACAGGTCGCCGAGCAGCGCCACGGCCTGATCTGATGTGAAGCCGTGCGCGATCAGGTCCACCGCGGCGGACTCGAACATGTCCTGGCCGTCCGTCCGCCACCAGCCGTCCTCGCCGGGGATCCGGGCGATCTCGTCACGGGTCTCCTGCGGCAAGGCAGGCATGCCGGTTCCTTCGTTCGGGCTCACAGGACTCCTCCGGTGACTCGTACGTCCTTGGTGGGGCGCCACACCCTGGGCCGCTCCGGCGCCCACGCGCCAGCCGCCCGCCGACGCAACGCCCGGTCGGTGTTCCACTCGTCGACCACAGCGAGCAGCACCGCGGCGTGGCACAGGTCCGGTCTCCCTGGCTCAGGGAGACGACACCAACACGCAAGATCCAGGCCGGGAAGCTCCCGGTACGCGCGCTCGAGCAGGTCGGTGTCGGCGAGCAGGTCGTCCTCGAACGCAAGGACCGCGTCCACCAGGTCGTGGACGACACCGCAGCCGCGGCACAGCTTCCCGACCGGGTGTGGGTTGCGGAACGGGCTGGCTTTCAGCCCGGGTGCGCCGCGGCCGACGTACACCGCGCCGGCAGGGACACGCCCGTGGAACAGGTCGCCCTCGACCTTCACGCGGCGGGGCATCACGCCACCGCCCGCATCCGCAGCCGACGCCACGCCGACCGCCACAACTCCCGGTCCTCCGACAGACCCAGCGCATCCACGTACACCAGCACCAGGTCCAGCTTCGGGAGCTCCCGCGACTTCTCCATCGCCGAGAACGTGGAGTGCGCCGGCATCCCAGCGCAGCGGCGGGACATCTCCCTGAGGCTGATGTCCGACCATTCGCGAAGGTCCACGAGTGCGTCCACGAACTCGGCCGGCGACCGCACTGCGGACGGGTCCGGCTTCAGGCTGTAGCCCGGTGCGTCCGGGATGGGTGTCGGGACCGGCCGTCGCACCCTGTGCGGCGACTCATTCATGCCGGCACCTCCGCCGGCTTCCGGTCCGCCAGGTACGCCAGCACCGCACGCATCGCGTCATCCCGGGCGACCGGGCACGCGTCCGGGTCCGCGGCCTTCTCGATCCGGTCCGCGAGCACCAGCCACTCCGGTCGGCGTCCACAGTCGTGGTGGGTGCGCATCATCCCCGCGACGACACGCATGCCGTCCTCGAGCGTGTGGATGTCACCAGTGATCACGACACACCACCTCGCTTCCCGAGGTGACCGACGTGCCAGCCGCCACCACAGTGATCGCACCTGTACGTGTTGAGGCGGGACTCCGCGGCGCCCTGCTCGACCATCCGAGCCATTACCACGTCCGCTGCGGCCTTCTCCGCGTACCGGACCTTCCCGGCGCACATGCGGCCCTTCGTGCGCGTCACGACGCCCTCGCCTGGTCGGCCTGCTCCCGCTCGTACTGCGCGGACTGCCGCGCGATGAGGTCCATGACCGCCGCCTCGGTCTCATCCAGCGGCGTCTCCTCCTCCAGCAGCGCTTCCGCCGAGTAGCAGCGGACACACAGCCACGGCTGCTGCTCACCGCGGTCGGTGCGCTGGCACCAGCGGCAAGACCACCGCGCTGGCTCGTGGAAGTGGACGCCGTGGTTCGGCTTGTACTGCCACAGCGGCCGGCGCTGCTTGCAGTGCTCGCAGGTGCCAACGCTCATGCCGGGCTTCACCTCGTACGAGTACGAGTTGCTCATCAGATCTCCTTCGAGGGGTTGCTGTTTCGTCCGGGGCGGTGCGTGGCGCACCGCCACCCGCACGCGAAGAACCGCGCCTCACCACCACACGGACCCGCAGCACCCGGCGACTTCGGGACCGGGCACACACCCGGAACCACCCGAATCACCGGCCTCACCGCGGCAGTCACGAGACATCCCGCTTCAGCAGGCGCGCATCCGCCGGCGGGTGACAGCCGAAGGGACCTCGCGCGTGGCAGTCAGGGCAGCGGCACGTCGAGAACGAGGCATGGCGGACCCGGGGCCCAGGACAATCAGTGAGCTCAGTGCACTCGTACGTGCCATCGTTGTGAGTCGTGACGTGGCCAGGGCACGACAGGCGCGCACGGCGCCGGTTCGGGTCCGCAGCCACCCACCGCTTCTCGTAGTCCGCGGCAGACCATCGGCAGCCACTCCGGCCCACATGGAACGTGACCGGTGGCCCGCCGGGGACCTCCAGGTTCTCGGTGAACGTCATCGCCTTCTGGCGGGTCGTCACCGGCTCCTGGCACGCTGGGCAGACACCCTCCGTCGAGTACCGGTCCATCGTCTTCGCTGAAGCGGCGGCGATCTTGATCGCCATCTGCTCGCGGCAAGGCAGCGGCTCCGAGCACGTTGCGCACATCGGGTAGTGCTCGTCCGGGTACACGTGCCACATCGCGCCAGCAGCGTGCAGGTGCACGTCGTAGTCACGGACCCGCGGGTCATCACCAATGACCTCAACCGGGCGGACGATCACGATGTGCGGCCTGTACCTGTGGCTGAGGTTCTCGACAGCGTCGCGTTCCTCGTCCGTCCACTCCTCGGCAGGGACCGGATGGACGTCGATCACGCGCCAGACGGCATGCCCCTCAGCGATCAGCGCACCGACCGCAGGAGGCGAGTAGTAGAACCTCTCGGCGCCGAGCGGGTACCAGGCGTAAGGCAGGTCCAGGTTCACGCTGCATCACCCCGAGCGAGCTGCACGATCCGCCGGTCCCAGCCGTTCGCCGCGTTCCCCAACACCGCCTGCCAGTTCGTGTCCGGCAGCCAGTTCTTCTCCATCAGGTGCGCCGTCCACCGGACCAGGTCACGCCACGTCCGGACCGTCTCCACCGAGATGTGGTAGCCGTCCGCGTCATCCGCAGGCTGGCAGGACACGTGGTGGATCGACCACGGCGCCGGCCCCGGCATCTGCAGCAGCGTCCCGATGTCGAACGCCTTCCCAGGCTCCCGCGCGGCCTGCCACTCCGCCTTCGCGCGGCGCTTCTCCTGCAGGTCCGAGAACCTGACGTACAGCGACCCGCACCCGTCCTCGACCGGACGGCCACACACATCGCAGATGAACTCGAGCTCAACGTTCACGAGGGGACTCCGATCTGAGGGGTTACGGGACGGCCCGGAGGTGGCCCTTGGAGGCGGGCGATGCGGGCGCCGGGTCGGCGGCCATGTCCATGAAGCGGGAGTAGTGGCCCTGGAACACGACCGTGATCGTCGACTGGGGACCCGCGCGGTGCTTGTCGACGATGAGGTCGGCCTCACCGGCGCGCGGGGACTCCGGCTCGTACATGTCGGGCCGGTGAATCAAGATCACCGCGTCGGCGTCCGCTTCGATCGCGCCCGAGTCCTTCAAGTCGGACGCCACGGGACGGCGGTCCTGGCGCGTCATCACCTCACGGTTCAGCTGCGCCAGCAGGATGATCGGGACACCGACCTCGCGGGCGACCTGCTTCAACCCGCGGGTCAACTCCGCGATGGACTGCTGCCGGTTCTCCTGCCGGCCCGACGTCGACAGAATCCCGAGGTAGTCGACGATCGCGATCCGCACGCCCGTGGTCCGCTTCAGGTGCCGGAGCCGGGACCGGAGGCGCCCCAGCCCCGCCGACGACGCGTCATCGATGGTGATCGCGGAGTCCTGGATCCGCTGCGACGCCTGCGCCATCCGGTGCCAGTCGTCCTCGGAGAGGAGTTCCTTGTCCACACGGTGGTGCAGGATCGAGTGGAGATTCACGCGAGCCTCAGCGGCGATCATCCGCTTCATCAGCTCTTTCGCGGACATCTCCAGCGTCAGGAAGTACACCGGGTCCTGAAGCCGGATACCGACGTGGCGGGCCACGTCCATACCGAAGACACTTTTCCCGGCACCTGGCCTCGCTCCGACGACGATGAGCTGACCTGGGCGGATCGACATGAGCTGGTCCAGGTCCGCGAACCCGGTCGGGACCACGTCCGCGTCCGTGCCCTGCGCGATCTCGTCGACCACCGACAGCACCAAGTCCGCGGCGCGGACCGTGCCGCCGTCCTGCCCGACGTCGGAGAGTTCATCCAGCCACGCCTGCAGCAGCTCCGCGTCCTCCTCCGGCGGACGCTCACCCCGCTCAGCGGCCTGCTGCACACGGGTGCCGAACTCCCACAGCCGCTGCTTCCACGCCCGCGCCTTCACGTCCTTGACGTGGTAGCCGACCTGAGACGGAAGCGCCGCCTCCTCCACCAGCCCCATCAGAAGCGGACCGTTGAGCTGCCCGGCCAGCAACCGGCGCTTCTGCATCTCCGACAACACGATCGTCGGGGACACCTGCGACCCGCTGCCGACCAGGTCCAGCAGCATCTCGAACACGTTCCGCAGGTTCGGGTCCCGCACGTCACGGGCGTTGATCTGGTCCACGACCTTGACCGCCAGGTCCGTCGTGGAGATCGCGGCGCCGATCAGCGCACGCTCTGACGCGTATGTGACATCCGTGCCGGCGGTCACGACGCCCTCCGGTCCGGGCCGCTCAGCTCCACCCGCGTGAACCGGTCTGACAGCCGCGACGCGATCCGGTCGCCGAGCGTGGCTACCACGTTCGGGACATTGCTCGTCACCACGATCGGGAGCTCATGCGCCCACCGGTGGTCGATCACCGCGTATAGGTTCTCCGCGGCCCACTCGTTCACCCGCCACGACCCGAGGTCATCGAGGGCGAGGAACTCACACGCCCGGACCCGCTGCAGCCGGACGTCGTCGACGGGCGGCTTGATGATGTCCGCGAAGTCGGTCGCGGTGATGATCTCCCACCGGCCCCGCCACCCGTTATGGAGCAGCGTCTCCGTCGCCTTCCACAACGTCCAGCTCTTCCCGGTGCCGGTCGGGCCCTCCAGCGCCAGCGTGCGGTTCTCGCCGCGGACCATGCCCTCGAGCCACTCGTGGACCTGACGGTCCAGCCAGCCGCGCTTCGCGAACACCGACGGCCGCCGCTCGTAGAACCGGGCCAGCCGAGCCTGCTGATCCTCGCGGAGGAACTCCTCGTACTCGTCGCCGGTCATCGGCGTCCTTCCCAAAGCTGATTGACGTTGTCGAGGGGGCCGAAGCGGCTAGGAGACCCGTTCACCGCTTGCGGGAACGGCCGCACGTTGTTCGGTGGTCCGGGGTTCCTACTCGGCGGATCGAGTTCGTTGCCGAGCGAGTTCACAGTGACCGTGAGACGGCGGGCTGCCAGCCGGAGCATCGCGTCGTGGATCTCTTCGTCGGTCCACTTCTCCGCGTTGATCGCCCGGATCACGATCTGGTTCACGGCCTGCCACTTGCACATGGGAGTCGCAGCGGCGTACGCGTCGGTGATCTTCTTCGATCGCTGATTGACAGTCAGCGACGGCGACGGGGCTGGCTCACCGTCGAGCGTGTCCTGCGTGTGCCCCCGGCCCGCTGCCGCAGCATCCGAAGGATGCTGAGTAGTGGATGTATGTGAGGACGTATAGGCGGAAGCAGGCTTCCGGCCCGTGCCGGAACTGGACTTCCGCCCGGTAGCAGGCTTCCGGGCGGAAGTGTGCTTCCGGTCCCTCTGGGGTTTCTGCTGTTCAGAGACTTGTGCCGTCTCGCCTCCGCCGTTTGGGGCGGAAGTAGAGTTCCGGCCGGAAGTGTGCTTCCGGTCCCTCGCGCGTTCGACGGCGAGGTCCCATACGATGGGTCGCTCATCGGCCGGCAGGTGCGAAACCACCGACTGATCGCCACGGCGAATCAGCCCCAGCTTCTCCAGCGACGCGAGATCGTTGCGCACTGCCCGGTCACTCTTCCGAGCGCGCTCAGCAAGCCACTCCTGGCCCGGGTACGCGGCAGTGCCGTCTTCCCTGGCCTTGCTCGCGAGCGCCATGAGCACGCCGAAGCAATGCGGCGGCAGGTCCGGCGCATCTTCGAGTACCCAGTTCATGACGGCGATCGCCACCCGTATCCCCTAGTGGACGTGTGTCTGCGGATCACTATGAGACATGCATGTGGCATAGTCAAGGTGGCCTCATGAATGTCCGGTCCGTGGTAACATCGAGTCGGCCACACCCGTGTGGCACGATTGCTCCGTGACTAAGGACCAGGCGATGACCGAACTGCGCCTCGCGATGGAGGACCTGAACCGTCAGGACGAACGCCGTGCGCGCGTCGCCAAAGCCCTGCTCGAAGCCACGGAGGCCGGCATCAAGCAGAAGGACCTCGTCACCGAGACCGGCTACACCCGCGAGCACGTGCGCCGCCTGGTGGTTGAGGCGCGACGCCGGCGGGAGGATGCCGCGGCTCGGAGGTCCTGACAGACAGGAGCCTCGTCCATGCCCCCTGGGCGCCCGCTCGAGATGAGCCGCCGCACCGCGCTGTACCGCCTCTTCGACGAGGCCGACCACCTGCTGTACGTCGGCATCGCGTTCGACCCCAGAGTCCGCGGCTACCACCACAAGAAGCACAAGCCCTGGTGGGCTGACGTAGCTCGCCGTGAAGTCGAATGGTTCGACAACCGGCACGAGGCCGAGGCGGCGGAGCGCCAAGCCATCGCGACCGAGAAGCCGCGGTACAACGTCGCCGGAGTCCCCGATCCACTCCGCGTCGAGGTTGTTGTTCCGCCTCCCCCACCGCCTCTGAATCCCGCCATCGCTGAGGGACTCCGCAAGGCCGCGCGAGCGAGCCGACGCGCAGAACGTGCCGCCGACCGGTCCCGTCAGGCACTGCGGGAAACGATCCTTGAGGCGGCCAGCAAAGGCATGGGGCCGACCCAGATCGTGAAGGCGATCGACTACGCGTACACCACGACGCACGTGTCGCGGATGATCCACGGCAAGGCTTGACCTCACGCTGCCACCTCCCCGCCGCGGCGGTTCCTGTGGTCGGCGCGCCGGTTGGCGTCGTTGCAGCAGAACCGGCACCGGTACTTGAGCCCGTCGTTGCGTGACTTGTCCCGGTGGAACTCGCGGGTCGCGCGGACCTGCCGGCAGGACGGGCAGTACTTCTCGCCCGGGTCGGTGACGAGTTGCCCGAGCGGCAGCTGCTCCTGGTCCTCCTCCTGCTGGTGGGTCCAGGCGACGAGGTCTCCGAGGTTGGCGTCGTCGGGGATCATCACGGCGAGGGCGATGAGGAGCGCGGCGGTGCGGTCGCGGTCGCCGGCGTCGAGGACGGGGGTGAGGATCCGGTGGACGGCTTCGGTGTCGCGGTCCCGGACGCAGACCGCGAGGTCGGTTGCGGCGGGCAGCATCTGCTCGATGAGGCTGTCGAGGGCGTGAGGGGCGGTCATGCTGCGTTCGCCCTCCGCTGCCGGCGGCGGCGCTCAGCGGCCCGCTCCTCCTCGTTCAGCCCGCCATAAACCCCGTATTTTTCGGGTCGGGACACGGCGTAGTCGAGGCATTGGGTGCGGACGGGGCACCAGCCGCAGATCTCCTTCGCGATCTCCTCGCGCAGTTCACGCTCGGGCTGGCGTTCACCGTCGGGGCCGAAGAACAGGGCGAGGTTCTCCCCGCGGCACTCGGCAGCGTCCTGCCATCCCCAGTCGGGGGTTTTGAAGGCGGTGCGGGACAGGCGGGGCTTCTTCTGCTCCGCCCCGAACGGTGGAACATAGTCCTCGAGCGGGACCGGTTCGTCGAGCGGGACGAGGTCGTCGCCCGGGAGGCCGAGGATGTCGAGGGCGACCGCGGCCCACTCGGCGTCCCGCTCATGGTCGGGATGTGTGCATTCGGTGACGACGCCGACCACGTCGCCGCTCTCGGGATCCTCGATGACGTCGCCGAGTTCGCAGGGGTGCTCGCTCGCGGCCCGGTCAGTGATCTTCAACGCGGCCCTCCAACGCTCGGCGGCTTCCGGGGTGAGTTCCTCGAGGGAGGTGGAGAACAGGCTGTGGTCGGTGACCTGGGCGCCGACCCGCTTGCTGGTCCTGTGGGCGCGTTCGGTGGCGTGCTGGGCGTCGAGCTGACGGACACG
>Ga0070714_100004388_pt1 | contig 10621 bp, 14 predicted proteins | sample LARL83metaG_FD_65450 | JGI IMG/M metagenome (GOLD analysis project Ga0070714, IMG submission 65450) | Corn, switchgrass and miscanthus rhizosphere microbial communities from Kellogg Biological Station, Michigan, USA - LAR L8-3 metaG | ecosystem: Host-associated > Plants > Roots > Rhizosphere ... | reverse complement strand
TGAAGCCGGCGGGGCAGTTCTGGGTGACGCCTAGAGGCGGCCCCCCGGCCCCGCAGTCAAAACCAGTAGCCCCGGCTTCCCGCCTCGTGGCGCAGATCGCGCCGTTGGTGGCATTCCAGCTTGGGGTGAGATTCCGGCTACAGGACCGGCACCGCTTCTAACAGTACTCCGATCGGAGCTTCCCCACCACCATCTAGCGAATTTGCTGTGAACGTTCAGTTATGGGACGGTCGGCTGCGTTCGGGCAAGCGTCGGTCGGCTTCGCGGAGGCACACGGCGATGAGCTTGGTGACGATCGCCTTTGGCAGCGGCCGGTCAACGGCGAAGTGCAGCGAGCCCATGGTCATCGTGTAGCCCTCGAGCTCGTCGGCAAGCTGCCCAAGGACCGTGCCGCGATGCGGCAGGTGGCTGAGGTGGTCCTTGAACGGCGGCGAATCCCGGCGACCATACTGCCCCGCACACGAAAGGCCGGCATCCCATACGAAAGCCCCTGCTCCGCGTCGGAAATAGCCTCGAGGATCGTGAGACGCAGAGCCTGGAGCGCGCTCCGCTTCGGCTCGTCGACATCTCGTAGGTAGTCGTCGATCTGCTCGCCGGACCTGGCCGCGATTAAAGAAGCCTCGATCCTCAGCAGTCGAGGCCTACCGTCCTGGAGACCCTGAACAGGTCTAACCATCTGCCTGCCGGGTTTCCCAGCGCGAGCGCCACGGGCGACGTGAAGTTCGCTGAGCGTTAGGCACAGAGACGCCCCGGGTCCGCCCAGCTCTACAGGCTGGCGGCACGCGAAGCGGCGATTGGGGATGCGAGTACGGTGTGAGTGTGGACGACGACGCGATTCTCGCGCTGGTAACGCGGCTAGCCCGCCCTCACCCCTCCGGAGGTCGCGTGCTCGAACGAGCCGCGATTTTGGCCGAGGGCGCTGATTTCCCCGCGGTGATGGAGTGGATCACCGACCATGCTGGCCAACCCGAAGCAGCCGCCGCTCCGAGGTCGACACGTGGTCTCCACGGCTCGTGGGTCGACGGCGACAGAGGACAGCCACGAGCGCCGGCGCGGTTCGTGCTGCCGCCTGGCGCGCTGAACTGATCTCTTCGTCCTCGCTGGCCAGCGAGGCCCACCACCCATCGCGATACGGCGCTTGCTCGTTGACCTGACACTCCGCCTCCACCTAGCGGCATGTTCACGAGGCCCTGGCTTGTGGACGCCGCGATCGCCGGAGCGGGCGCTGGATGCCGCCGCCAGGCCGTTCGCGTGGTCGTGGCGGATCGGCTTGTACAACAAACTTGCTTGCAAACCGGGAGGCTCACCGTGACCGAGGAGCAGGTTTTCGCGAGCTGCGAGAGCGTGTGTGGTCTGTACCAGTAGCGGTCACGCGGTCGGTACGTATTGCGGGTCGACTACTCGTATGGACGTCTCACGCGACTGAGCGATGGTGCCAGCGCAAACGATTGATCAGCCAGACGGCTCGCGATTGGCTTGAGGACCCGCAGCGTCATCTCACGTGCACGGCTGAGGCCGCCGTCATGAATCCGCCACCCGTGAAAGGTCGGCTCATGCAAGCCCCGACGAGCACCATTGCCATCCCTGCCACCCCCGCGACGAGGAGGAAGGGCCAGCTCGCGGAACCGGCAACCAAGGACCTCGCCGCAGCGGCTCTCGCCCCTCCCGCAATCGCTCTTCGCGACGTCCGCAAGGACCATGGCCAGGCGTCTGACTAAATCCGAGTGCGATGGTCGGAATGTGATAGCCTCGTTGGTGCGCTCAGAGAGCCCAGCTCTTCTCGCTTCCCGGGCGACGTTTTCCGCCAGAAGGGCAGAAAGGCGGTCGGCTATGGCCACCGCAACAAAGCAGATCCGAGCCACCCGGCATGTCGCTCGCCGCGCTGTAACTATTTCTGGAGTGGCAACGCTCACGTTCCTTGTCTTGGAGGACAACGGCGGCGGCTATTACTGGACGATCCTCGGTAGCGATGGTGAGAGCCTCGCGCACTCCGCGCGACACGCGACACGCGACGAGGCGGCGCACGCCGCCCGCGTTGTCCGTGACGGTGCCCGCTCGGCTCGATTCGAACCCGGCGTGGCGCCAGATCGCCCGGTTGATTTCATGGCTCGGCGCGACGCCGCGGTGGCGCGGGACGATTCGGACGCTGAGCGCTGGTTAGACGAGCGCGGCAGCTTCAGCGGCGAGGCGGTGACCGAATGGCCAGCGGAACGCTGATCGCTCGTGTCGAAGCACCCACGGTCGGAGGAATCGCCGATCGACGCGGTGAGTATCGCTGTGAGTGCGGGCACGTCCTGCGGGTATTCGGCGGCGGGCGACACCGGGTGTACCACGAGCCCGGCGACACGCGTTGGACGACCTGGTGATGAATGGTGCCTGCCCAGCGTGCGGACGCCATGTGCCCGGCAAGAACCGATCGTGACCGTGAGTCGCGCCGCACAAACGCGAGTTCCTCCGTACGGAAGGGATCGGCTGTGAATCACGCCTGCTGCACTAGCTGCCGGATACGTTTCACCCCAGCCGTGACGGCGTGCCCCGGGTGCGGCGAGCCGCCGCACCGCCTGACCCGGGCGCGCGGGAGCCATGGGGTATCGCCTGGTCAGACTTCAAGACGTTCCGCATTCGCGGCCAGAGGCAGTTGCCGTGTCACTTCCGATTCCGGACCGCGGAACAGGTCGACCGTGAGCGACGCACACCTCCGGATTCTCGGGCGCGTTGCCCAGCAACGACGAATCGCGCTCGACGACCACGATACCGCCGACCACACAGCGGAAACTCACGCCGGACGCCGACGGCAGCGGCTGCAGCAATCCGCGACACGAGCCACAGACCGTGTCGCAGAAGCCGAAGCACGACGACGTCACCCGCGATCGGATCGTGTCTCGTCAGCAAAACCAAGGCGATCCCACGCACTGAAATCAAAGTGGGACTGACATAAGGAGACAGTGATGGCTGCCAACCACAAGGTGACCGTGTCCATGCAACCGACCAACCGCCGGCCGAGTACCGCCGAACGGCGCGCGGCCCAGATCGCGTCGCTCTCGACCAAGCAGGCGGAGCTCAAGCAGGAGGCGGCGGAGCGTCGCGCCGCCCGCGCCAACCAACACGCTCCGGCCTCATTCACGCCGCGCCAGCCAGGCGCCGCGAGACGCAGCAACGCGCGCTGACGGGCTGATCATCGTAGGTTCCGATCAACGCAGTTCACGGGGGCCGTCGCTTTCCCGCCGGGCGGGGATCAGCATCCTCGGGGCGGCTGTGGTCACCGGCGCCCTCGGAGCCGAGCTCGCCGGACGGCGCGGCCAGTTCACGGCGGCGATCCACGCCGCTCCGATCTGGATCCTGTCGTTGGTCGTGTTGCTTCAGCTGGTCGCCCTGATCGCGCGCACCGAGGCATGGCATCTGTGCGTGCGCGCGACCGGTGCGACGGTGGGCCGCCGCCCACTGTTCCGTGCTGCCGGCGTCGGCTACCTCGCCAGCGTCGTCAACGGCTCACTCGGGGTCGCGGCGCGGATCACCGCGCTTCGCCGGACCGCGCCGCACGACAGCCCGCAGGTGCCGGCGCTCCTGGCCGCCGAGGTACCGATCATCAGCGTCGAGATCGCGCTGACGGCGGTGTTCTCCTTCACTCTGATCGGGCCGCTTGGCCTCCCTTGGTGGGCACCGGTCATCGCCGTCGCGGTCGCGGTCGCCGCAGTGCTCGGGCTGGCTCGCCTCTCACGCCGCCGCCGAGTTGGACTCTGGTCGGGCCTTGCGGTGATGCGCAGCCACCAGGGTCGCACCGTCGCGTTCATCGTGGTGGCCGTCTGTGCGCAGATCGGCCGCAATTGGCTGGTGCTGCGCGGGATCGGGGTGCACGTCTCGCCGCTCGACGCGATCGCACTGCTGATCGCAATGTTCACGCTCGGTCAGCTCCCAATCGGCCCCACCCTCGGCCCGGCAGCAGCGGTGCTGATCCTCGGCTCGCACGGGGTCGCGACAGCAGCCGCAGCAGGCGTGCTATTGACCATCACCTCGATTGTCGGCTCCCTCTGCTACGCCGCGTGGGCCATCGCCGACCACTTCGGCCGCCGCCGCCCCGCCCTCAGCCCCGAGCTGACCGGAAGCCCGGAGGTCGCCGTCACGGCGATCCCGGCCTGAGCGGACGCTGGACAGGCGCTCCGCAGGCGCGCCCCAATCCTTCGCCGAAGCGCCTCGCATCCGCCCGGAGACCGCTCGGCGACCTGCCGTTCGCCTCGGGTGCTTGCACGTTCGCGGCTGACGGCGGCGTCGTGGCCGAGGTCTCAGGTAAGAACGCCGCGCTGCCGGATCCACGCAAACTGAGCACCTCGCGCCCAGTCCGGGTGCGGCCATCGACGCCGCCGCCGCTCTTGGCGCCGAGGGGCAGCCAGCGCAACGGCAACCAGGCACGGCCGGTTACCCCTTGCGGACACACGCAGCCACGAAGACGTGCCAGCCTCCCCTACTCGCCTCCCTACTCGCCCAATCACGAACGCGGGTCTCGACCCGCGCGTATCGACGCACCTGCTCGTCGCCGAGCTCGGGGGCGCGGGAGGCAGAGCCGGGTATCGGGCGTGAGCCGCCGCGCAGCGCCCCCCTCCTTCTGGCTATCCGTCATCGCTGCAGGACCCGTGTGCCAAAGCACTCGCGTGGGCTCGCCGCGACGAAGCGTCGCTGCGCACAGCGCAGTCGTTATCGAGCGCCACTCCGAGTGCGATTATCATCGCCATCTGCGCCATGACCTCGGCCGATACGCGACGCACTGGTCTCAGCCGGTCTCCCGCGAGGCGCGGTCGCGCCTTCATCCCGGTTAGCCATGGCTGACCGCGCGGATCTGGAGTTCACGTATTCGCTGATCGATCGCATCTTTCGGCTGAGTCTGGGGGAACTCGCGGACTTCAGCGGCGCGAAGTATGACGGTGACTTCTCGCTGAGCCTCGAGGAGGCCCAGCGGCGCAAGCATGAGTATGTCGCCGAGCAGATCGGCATCGGGCCGGGCCGCCGGGTGCTCGATCTCGCGTGCGGCTGGGGGCCGCTGCTGAGCTTCATCCGCAACCGGGGAGCGACAGGGATCGGTGTCACGTTGTCCTCCAAGCAGGTCGCTGCCTGTCGGCGGCACAGTCTCGACGTCCATCTGCACGACGCGCGGGAGGTCACCCGCGACACGTTCGGGGGGTTCGACGCGGTGGCGTGCGTCGGTGGCTTCGAGCACTTCTGCTCACCAGACGACTACGTGGCCGGCCGGCAGGAAGAGATCTACCGCGAGGTGTTCGCCAATATCGCGAGCGTGCTGCCCGACGACGGTCGGTTCTACATGCAGTCGATGGTGTGGGGGCCGAACATGATCCCCGTGGAGGAGATCGACATCGACGCTCTGCGCGCGCTCCCTGAACGAGGCTCCGACGCGTGGATCCTCGCGCTCCTGGGGCGCCAGTTTCCCGGCTCCTGGCTTCCGTTTGGTCAAGCGCAGCTCATTCGCAGCGCCGAGCCGTATTTCCGATTGGTGGCAAGCACCAGCGGACGTCTCGACTACATCGAGACCATCACCCAGTGGAATCGGCGGATCGGGGCCCCCAGTTTTCAAAAGACGCTGTTCAAGCTTCAGCTTCTCCCGCGCTGGCTCACCAGCGCCGACTTCCGGCTTGCGTTCACCTCCGGGGTGAGCGCCAACAAGGTGTGCTTCGAGCGCGAACTGCTCGAGCACTACCGGCTCGTATTCCAGAAACACCCGTAGTGAACGCGGCCAGCCGACCGCAGGTTCTCGCGGCGAGCGGGATAATCTCGCTTCCCCCGGAGCATGTACGCGGCTCCACGCAGTCGCCGCGCTCGCAACCGGCCCATCGCGAGCGTCCGGCCGCCACCCTCGGCCACGGCCGCTTTCTACTTCGCGCCGCCCCGCGTCGCTCAGTCGGATCGGCGATAACTCGAGCGCGCGTCATCGCGGACGTGCAAGGGCTGACGGCTCGCCCCGCTCCGATCGGGTGCCCGCGTGGCGCCACCCTTGGGGCCACAGCGCGAGTACGGATCGGTTGCGGCGGGCATCGCCGTCTCTGAACAGCCCTTGACTTTGCCCCACAAAGTGAGCTAGAGTTTGCATCACAAACTCTAGTCGGAGGCAGAACCATGACTGCGAACGTAGGGCCGTCGGGAGGAACGCCCGAGGAAGCACGGATGGAACCACGCGAGGCGGCACGCCTGCTGGCGCAGACCCAGGCCGACGCGCGGCGCTCGCTGGACTTCCGGGCGCCTTGGGTGTCGCTGGTAGCGGCGGTCGTGGCGCTGGCCGGTTTCGGGATCGTGTGGCTAAACGTCCGCGATCAACACCCCTTCACCGGCCCGAGCCTGGCGTCGCTGGCGGTCTTTTACGGGCTGATCGCACTCCGGATCGCCACCGTCATCTACGCGTATGCGCATGCGCGCACCGGCGTCAGCGGCCGCTCCGTGAACGTCCAGCGCGACGAGGCCATTGTGATGAGCGGGGTCCTGCTTGTCTGCTATCTAGCGCTGATCGGGATCGCGAACAGCGGCTCACACGGTGCAGGCTTCTACTGGTCGCTTTTCCTGAACGGAATCCTGATCGCGCTTGCCGCCGTCTGGGCCGGGCGCTGCGCGATCCACAAGAACTGGCACGAAGCCGCGCTCACCGTTCCGGTCGCGCTGATCGCTGCCCTCGCCGCAATTGCCGGCCCTCGTGGCATGTGGCTCGTCAACGGTGTGGGGCTCTGCGTGCTGCTGCTGGCCAACGCGGCAATCGGCAAGTGGCAGCGGCGCGCCACTCGGACATACACGGTGCAGACGGGCGCATGACCGCTGAGGCGCTCGACCCGCTGATTCACGTCCCGGCGCGGCTGCAGATCATGGCGGCGCTGGCCACCCTGCCCGAGGGTGACCAGCTCTCGTTCAAACGCCTCCAGGACATGCTCGAGCTAACGCCCGGCAACCTGATCACGCATCTGCGCAAGCTGGAAGAGGCGGGCTACCTCGCGACCAACAAGACCGGCAGCGGACCGGCCTCGCGGACCTCGGTCGCGCTGACCTACGACGGGCGCCACGCCCTCGATATCTACGCCACGACGCTGCGGGGACTGCTAAACGGAGTGTGAGCAGGCCCCGCAGCCTCGGCTCGCGATGACCTGCCGCGTCATACACGACGGATTCCATCTTCCCCTCCTACAGGGCGTGTGATCGGACCCGTCAATCCTCGATCTCGCGCCGAGCGCGCACCTCGCCGAAAGGAGGGACGCGCCGACGGCCCTCAGACTCGCAGCCCTGCGTAGGCAACCGGATGTGACGTCATGGCCGCTGTCGTCTCTCATCGCCGCGCGAGCCCCAATCGCCTTCGTGGCTGGCCGGCCAGTTGACGAAAGCGCTCGCCGGCGAGTTGCTCGCTTCCGCGCGCTTTGCATGGCACCCCGTCGATTCCGTCCTGATGCGCGGCGAATCGCCAAAGGAGGTCGTGCGCGGACGCAAAAAGGCCAGTAGGTGTGGGCTTGTGATTCCGGCTTGCCAGGGGGCTGGCGAGCCAGGTCTGGATATGACAGAAGGCGAGGCCGGTGCGAACTGTGGCGCTTGACCAGATCGCAGGTGTGCTCGCCACCCTCCCGCATCTGTCGCCATCCGTCCGAACGCTGGCGCGGGCGGAGCGCTGTGAACGCGCCGCCGCGGCATACTGTATCGGGCGAAGATGGGCACCTCGGACACAGAGACCGCGCCGACGATCACCGCCGTTCTCCAGCGCGGTCCGCTGGCGGGCCAGCGCATCGACGTAGCCGTCGTGGAGGGCCGCCCGCCAAAAACAATCGATGTGCCGGCCGAGGACGGGAGCAGCTGTCGGTACTGCCTCGCGGGCTGGACCCAGACCGGTCCGTCCGCCATATACACGTTCTTGTACCTCGTATAGCGGCTCAGGACGCTCATCCGGCGGAGATCCTTATGCTCACGCGCTAAACGGCCACACACCCCGACAGCCAGCGGTGGAATTGGGATTCGACCTCATGTTGATGCTGGCCCACCCACCTGCCATTCCACCAAACGAGAACGCTTCGTCGGGTGCGCTCTATTGAGCCTGCCGGGCCAAAGCGGCCGATCGACGCCCGCTCTCGTGCGAGATGTGAGGGCATGCGTGCGCGTCCGCCGCGGCTCGCCGCCGGTATTGCCCCACCCGTACACGCCGGCGGACGATTGTTGCATCACGGCATCGGCCACCAGGCGGCGAGGTCTTTGGCGACGTTTCGTATCCGCGGGTCGGCGCGATGACGCTGCCGCTGCCAACGGAGACGGGCAACGCCGGCGCCTGCGGATCGCCCGGCTGCGGTTGCCCGACACCGGCACTCAGAGCACCGATCTCAGACGTCGGAACGGTCGCCGCTTCCTGCTACGCGGAGCCGACGTCCGCCGACTTCTCGACGCGGGTGCGGTGCCTGCCGCCGCCAACACGGCCATTGCCTGCCGCGTCGTGCCGGACTCTCTGCCGACGCGTGGTCACTCACGGAGCAGACATCTTGGGCGTCATCCCCGCAAACGAGGAGCAACGCGTCGCCCGGCGGCGTGGAGATGCCCGCCGTGACGTGCAGGGCTGCCGGCGTCGCGTGTGGGCGGGGGTTAGGGCGACTGCCGGTTGCTCAACCAACCGCGCCAGCGCGAGGATAGTTCGGTCAATCGTCGTCCATAGGAGGACGTCATGCAAGCCGTAGCACCGCTCGATCGCGCCGGCAGGCGCCGGTCCCCCGCGAGCACGTCGCTTTCACCAGGGCGTGCCGCCACACAACAAGGGTCTTCGCTATCCGCCGGACTACGGCGCCGATTCGCGCCCCATCAGCTGCGCCACGCCCACGCGGTCGAGATGTCACAGGGGATCTCGCTGATCGTGATCCAGCGCCAGCGAATCGCCCCAACGATTCTGCGTGAGGCCGCGACGAGCTCGCTGCCTCACCCCCCTCGGCCACCGTCACATGTCAATGGCCATGGGTTTCTCCCCACTGGTGGTCACTTAATTCCCCACTGGTGGCCCTCAGATCTCTCACCCGTGGCCATCGTTCTCCCCGGTAGGGGGTGACGAAGACGCGGGAGGCCGTGCTGGCCTCGTCAGGCGGCTGCGGGTCGGGTCAGCTCGGATTCGGCGGGCTGCCGTCTGCTGGGTGAGCGCTGCGCCACTGTGCCTCGGCTGCGTGGAGGCGTGCTTCTGCCTGCTCCCAGGCTCGTTGGAGCTCGCGCATGCGTGCTTCGCTGGTGGGTCGCTGTCCGTAGGCCCTGGCTTTATATAAGTCGTAGCGTTCGCGGGCGTATTGAGCCTGGGCGCGCAGATCATCCAGATGCTTGGTGGACATGGCGCAGGTCTCGACTGAGGGGACGTGCCCGGTGGGTGCCGACCGAGTCAGCGGCGGGCGAGTCGGCGCCCGCTCTCGGTCTCGCGTGGCGTGTAGTTGAGCTCGAAGTGGTGATACAGAGCCGACTCGTCGGCCTGGGAGAGTTCGTCTCCGTGCTGTTCGATATTTGGCGCGGCCTTGACCTGCTCCTTGCCGACCATCACCTGCAGATCATCGGGACCGACCGTGATCCCACCCAGCGGCACAAAGGTCAACTGGCGACCGATGAAGCCCTCCTGGACGGTGGCGAACTGCGGCTCGTCGTTCTCCACGTCGACGTAGACGTCCTGCAGCTTGCCGATCTTCTCTCCGTCGAGGTCGACGAGCATCTTGCCGTGCCACTCGGCGACGTTCCAGTTCGCATTTTCCTGGTGCTCGACCACCGTCGAACCTCCTTCGGCTCCTACTCGGCTCATCGTAATTCCCATCTTAGACCGGGAGTCACGCGCGAACCAGGCATCGTGGGGCGCGGACGGCGGTGCCGGCGTCCCCAGACCCGCTCTGCCTATACCGAAGACCCTGGCCAGCGGCGCAGGGCACCCCGCGAAGTCCACTCCGAAGCAAGGGCGAGCAATACCCGGCAGATCCGCCGACGGTCGAAGAGAACGTCACTGTAATGAGCGCGGTCGGTGACTACGCTGACGGTCACCGACATCGTGCGCTGGTTTTGCTGTTATGGACTGGTCGTCGTCCGTTCCGACGTTGAGCAGCCTGCGGATCGAGTGTTGCTGCACAGGCGTTCGATCGACGGCGAGTCTGGTTCCTTGGCGTCGGTGCTTGACGGCGTAGGCTGCCCGGCTTTGAACTCCGATGCCGACGCCTCGTCCGAGGATCTGTCAGCGTGGACGCGGCACTCCACTCCGGGCCGCGACTGGTTTCGGATCCAAAGGCCCGTTCCGGAGGATCCGTTGTGGACGGCCAAGCAGGATTCGATCAATCTGCCCGGTCAGGTGGGCTGCCCGGCCTGCGTCACTCGATCGGGCTGGCCCGCTCGTGGCATCGGAGCGTCGGCACGCTGTGGCTGCTCAACGGAGTGGCGTTCTACGTGCTGCGGTTCGCGACCGGCTGGTGGCAGCGCCTGTGTGTGGTCGGCACCAATAGCGGTCACGCGGTCGGGTGTACGTTCGCCATGTACCGGATGAAGCCGGGGCAGCTCTGGGTGACCCTAGAGGCGGCCCCCCGGCCCCGCAGTCAAAACCAGTAGCCCCGGCTTCCCGCCTCGTGGCGCAGATCGCGCCGTTGGTGGCATTCCAGCATGG
>Ga0070714_100004387_pt1 | contig 10624 bp, 11 predicted proteins | sample LARL83metaG_FD_65450 | JGI IMG/M metagenome (GOLD analysis project Ga0070714, IMG submission 65450) | Corn, switchgrass and miscanthus rhizosphere microbial communities from Kellogg Biological Station, Michigan, USA - LAR L8-3 metaG | ecosystem: Host-associated > Plants > Roots > Rhizosphere ... | reverse complement strand
ACGAATGCCGAGGTGTTGCGCCGGCCTACGGCGCTGGGCACGCTGATGCTCATCTATCGCGCGCTCGGCGCAACGACATCGAATGCCGGTTGGCTGGCGCGGGCGGATTTGTATGAGCGGCTATACCAGCGCGCGCTGCGCAGCGTGAAGCTGGAGATCGACACGAACGGCGATGGAATTGCGGACGTGACGCGCGATCTGCAATTCGCGCAGTTCGTGCGGGCGTAATTTAGGTGCGCGAAAGAAAGGGGGGAAAAATGTGGCATTTTCTCGCAGAAGTTCCCGCGGTCGACGGGATCACGAGTTTTGGATCGGCCGGGTTGATGGGCGCGATGTGGCTATGGGAACGGCGCACGTCGCGCCAGCGCGAGCAGCAGCTCGACGAAGCGCACACGCGCATCATGGGCGATCGCGTCGCACTCGACCAGCTCATCGGCGTCGTTCGCGCGAATGCCGAGGCGATGTCCAAACTCGCGACGATGATCGATCAACTCACAACAAGAAAGGAGGCAGCATGAAGAGGCAGATGATATGGCTTTTGATGCTCGCAGGAGGTTGTGCGCGCTATACGCAAAGTGAACTCGACCTGGTGACCGAAGCGCGCAAAGGCGTGAAGCTGGTAACGGACGCGCAGACAATCGTGAAAGCGCCAAACCGAAGCCACCACGACCGAACGGCGAGCGCGAATCGACGAAGCATTTGACGCCGATATTCACGAGCGAAAATCGCTCGATGCGGATTGGGTGATCGTCGAGCGCAAAGCTTACGCGGCGGCGCTCGGCGCGCTGGCGAATCAGCAGGCGAAGGATGAGCAACTCGCCGAGACCACGCAGAACAACCTGCGCGAAACCGACACGGTTCTCGAACGGCTCGCGTGGATGCTCAAGATCCAGGGAAATCTTTTTGACATGAAGGAGGCAAAATGACCGACGTGAAACAACTGGTGGCCGATGCGGTGAAACAGCAGTGGGAAGCCTTCGAGGCCGATCACCCGCACCTGGCCGCCGCAATCGATCAGATGCAACTGATCGACGGCGCAGTGGCGGAATTGGCGGATGATCCCGATTACGTGCGCGTGCTCGGCGAAGCCGAGGCGCTCGGAACCGCCACACAGGAAGTCGCGGATTTTATCCGCGATTACGTCGCGAAATGGATCAAGCGGCTGGTGTGAAGAAGCAAATCATCGGACCATTTCACCATCGGATCATTGAAATGCATTTTCAATGATCCGATGATCCGATGACTCAATGATTCAATTTCTCAACGAGTTGCGCGGCGCGGTCCGCCAGCAACTCCAATCCCCCCGATTTCGGCCGAAACGTGTTGTAGAAAAAGTGGGCTTGTTCTACCTCGTATCCGCCCTCCGCATACGCTTCGCGCGTGGGGATGTAGCCGAAGGCGCAGTTGGCGTAGGTGATCGTGAAGAGATTCTGGCCGGTCCTCCGGCGGAGGATTTCGGTGAAGCGAGAGAAGATTTCGCCGTTGATCGCGATGATCGTGACGGGGCCGATTCGCGCGGTGAAGAGTTCGATGTCGAGCGTTTGGCCGCGGCCGGATTGGACGAGTTGTTTTTGCGTTTCTCGCCAGGCTTCGTTGGCGATTCGCCAGGGGACGGCCCAGGATTCGCCGACGTTCTGGGTGAGATTGTGGTCGATCACGCGGTCGATTTCCTCGGGCGTCATCGTATCCATCGGCATGGCGACGACCTCGCGGGCGAGATTCAGGCGGGCATCATCCGCGGGGGCGGCGGCGAGTTTATCTAATACTGTTTGCGCGACGGTCTGGCCGAATCCGCGCAGGGTTGCATGGTCGATGTTTTGTTTAGGCGGATTGATATTTCCGCAGGCGCCGTTGGTGACGAGCGTGATCGGATTACCGGGGAGATTTTGCGAGAGCAAGTCGGCGGCGTAGCCGCACCAGTCGGTGCTGATCGCGCGATTGACTGAGCCCAGCGACGTCGGGTGCATCGCATAATTGGCGATGACAGCGGCGAAGGTATTGTCGGCGCGTTTGAAACCGATGGCGCTGACGACGGGATCGGTGTGAGCCGAAGGCTTATTGCGACGATCGATCGCGAGGCGGCATTCGCCGGTGGCGTAGACGACGCGAACGGGCTCGGTCTTCGCCATCGCCTGGCGGGCGGCGGATTCGAAATTCGCCCGCAATTGACGCAGATAAGTCTCGTCCATGTTGCCGCATCCGGTGAGGGCAACCGTCACGGGGCCGGCGTGCGTGTGCGTCGCGGTCAGCAGCACCTGCTCTTCGCGAACATTCAGATTCGCTTTCGCCCAGGCGCGGAAACTCGTGACGAATTCGGTATCCAGCGCAATCACATCCGCGTGCAGCCAGAGGAGTTTTTCGGTTTCATCTTTGAGATACAGAGCGCGCAGGTGAAGGCGATCCATTACGGAAATCGAGGGCTGGACTCGCGCGGCGTAACCACCTAATTCGATCCCGACGGGCGGGGTGATGTCGATTTGAGCGAGACCTAGATTCATAGGATCAATGGAACCACAGATGAACACAGATTAACACAGATGAATCAAGAATTTTTTATCTGTGTTCATCTGTGGTTTCAATCAATGAGTTTTGATCGCAGTTCGTACACCTTCTCAAACGCGCGCACGATGTCGTCCATGTCCTGCCTGGTCCCGAGGAGGACGCTTTGATAGATCCATGCGCCCTCGCCGGCGCAGATGGAATCCACCACGGGCAGTTGAAGTTTGTTGCAATCGACTGGATTGCAGGCGCTGTATGGGCCGAATCTTCGCTGAAGGAACAGGGGCTGTTTGTAGAGGGGGATGAGATATCCGCCGACGGCGGGGATGCCTTCCTTGCTCAGTGCTTCGAGATATTTCGCGCGGGGCACGCCATAGACGCTCGCGTCGTAGCGGAAAAGATAGAGGTGATATGCGCCGCGCGTGCAGTCGGCGGTGCGGAGTTGCGGCGTGATGCCGGGGATCTTCGCGAGCTTGGCGTCGAGATATTTCGCGTTCTCATCGCGCGTGCGAGTTTGTTCGTCAAGTCGATCGAATTGCGCATTCAGCATCGCGCCCGCGAATTCGCCGAGGCGATAGTTGGCGCTGATCACGTGATGTTCGTACCACGCCCCGCCCGCGATTCGGCCGCAGTTGTGGATCGATCGACACGCTTCCGCGAGGGTGTCGTCATTGCTGGTGATGATCCCGCCTTCGCCCGAGTTGAGGTTTTTTGATGACTGAAACGAAAACGATCCCATGTGGCCAATCGCTCCAACCTTGCGGCCCTTATACATCGCGCCATGCGCATGGGCGGCGTCTTCGATCACGATCAGGTTATGTCGCTTGGCGATCGCCATGATCGCGTCCATGTCGACCGGCAATCCGCCAAGGTGCACGATGATGATCGCGCGCGTGCGCGGCGTGACCGCGGCTTCGACTTTCTTTGGATCGATGTTGAACGTCTCGCGCTCGATATCGACGAAGACGGGTGTGGCGTTGGCTTCGACGACTGAGGTCGCGGTCGCCAGGAACGAATATGGCGGAATGATGACTTCGTCGCCTGCTTTGATTCCCGCCGCCATCAGCGCGATGCGCAGCGATACCGTGCCGTTGACGACACCGATGCCATGCTTCGCGCCGTGATATTCCGCGAATCGTTTTTCGAATGTCCGAACCTGATCGCCATCGAGCTTGCCCCATTTGCCGGAGCGGAGAGTTTCGATCAGCGCCTTCTCTTCGGCGTCGCCGAAGATGGGCCATTTCGGGAACGCAGCGGTGCGGACGGGCGCGCCGCCGTGGATTGCAAGAGTGTTCGACATGCACATGAGTATCGGGAATTTCGGCGCCTTTGCCTAGATGCGGGCAAAATCTTGCATCGGGAAAGAGAAAAGTTAGTCTTCGCGGTTACACATCCATGAGGAAAGGGGTTATGGAAAGCAGTGCGACTCAGGAGGTTTCCTGTCCGGCGTGTTCGGCGCGGCATCGCATTAAAATTGGGCTGGTGGGCAAGCGGGCGCGATGCACCTGCGGAGAAGTTTTCGTAATTCCCCATGCCGATGTTGCGCGGGATCCGGTGCCGGAAATCGACCTTGCGCCCGAATCATCCGCGCGGAGCAAGGCGCCGGCCCAGCCGATTGCCGAGCCGTATATCGCGCCGCCTCTCGATGATCCGTATGCCGGCGCGGAACAACAGCCGATTCACGCGCCACCGGTTTTTCGGAACCGATTGGCGGCCGACGCAGCGCTCGCGCGGGGATACAACCCCGCGCACCAGCGCGTGGAAACCGAGGACGAGCATCCGCCGATCCAGCCGAACATTTTTCTCGATCTACTCCTACCGGTGATTTTGATTCCCACGGGAATTGCGCTTTGTTTCGTGCAGGCGATTTATTTCGAGAAAGACGGATTGCCGCGCCCGTTCGCGGAGATCGCGCCGGCGACGATCACCGGCATCATCGGCAGCCTGGTGCTGATGGTCGGCGCGGTCGTGGCGGCGGGCGCTGGAATGGGATGGGTTTTCATGGATCACTGTGGCAGACGATCATGAAAGTCTGCGCGGTGGCGCTCCTGCCCGCGGCAGTCGGGTCCATCGTCAGCCATCGCGTTGGTGATATCAACGGCGATATACTCGGTGTATTTACCGCCGTCGCACTCTACGCTGCACTGACAAAACTAATCCTGCGCCAGACCTGGCAGGACACCGGCGTGATCGTCTTCGCCCTATGGACCATGCACGCGGCAGTGATGTGGTTCAATTATAAATTACAAAGCGCAAAGAGCGGCGCGCCGTTTTGATCTTTCGTCGCGTCATTCGTTCGTAGCTGCCACCTCTCGCCGCGCCAAGTGCGCCACTGCTTCGATCAGTTCGCCCGGTTGCACGGGTTTGGGAATATGCGAATTGAAACCCGCTTCCAGCGCGTGCTGGCGATCTTCCGGACGGGTATATGCCGTCAGCGCCGCGACGGGAACATTCTTTCCTCGTCGCGATGCCTCGGCGGTGCGAAGCCGGCGGATGAAGGCGTATCCATCTTCCTCGGGCATCGCGATGTCGCTGATGACGGCATCGACGGCATGATCGGACATCAGGATTCCCATCGCGTCGCCGACACTGCCCACGAGCGTTACTTCGACACCGCAGCGCGCGAGCACCGCCTCAATCACTCGCCGCGCATCGGGTTCATCATCCAGCACCAGAACGCGCAGCCCGGCGAGTTTGTCACAAATAGCGGCATCGTCTTTGGGAATCGCCATGAACGACGTCAGGCCCGCCGCACCTTCCCGCTCGATCGCCGCGATCGGAAGCTCGACAATAAAAGTGCTGCCTTTATCTTCACCTTCGCTCAGGGCGCTCACCGTTCCGCCATGCAATTCGACCATGTGGCGCACAATGGAAAGCCCCAATCCCAGGCCACCATGCCGCCGCGTCGTTGACGAATCCGCCTGACGGAATCGCTCGAAAATATGCGGCAGGAATTCCGGGTTAATGCCCTTGCCGGAGTCGGTGACTTTCACCATCCATTTTGAAGCGGCGCTTTCGGTGGTGATTCGCACTTCGCCGCGCTTGGGAGTGAATTTGATCGCATTGGCCAGCAGATTCCAGAAGATTTGTTGCAGCCGATCCGGATCGCCCCACACGTGACCGTGGGCGGCATATTCCTTGACCAGCCGAATATGTTTTGCGTCAGCCGCGGATTTGACGGTCGCGATCGCCGCGTCGATCACCTGCGACAGTTCAACATCGCGCATGTTCAACCGCAACTTGCCCGAAGTGATTCGCGCGATATCGAGAATGTCATCGATCAGCTGCGCCTGAACCTGCGCATTGCGCTGAATCGCATCGAGGCCCTCGGCCAATGTTTCCGGTTCCGGGTGCATGTGCAGGATGCTGGCCCAACCGATGATCGCGGTCATCGGAGTGCGCAACTCGTGCGATACGGTGGCGAGAAAATCATCCTTGGCCCGGCTGGCGGCTTCGGCGAGCTCGCGCGCGGATTTCTCCTGCTCGAGCAACAGCTCGCGCTCGGCCACCGCGAGCCGCTGCTGCGTCATGTCACGGAGCACCTTGGTGAATCCGATCGGATTCCCCTCCTCATCGTCCACCCGCATCATCATTCCCACCGCATAAAAGCGGGAGCCGTCTTTGCGGAGATGCCAGCGCTCATCGGCCGCATGACCATCGCGCAGCGTCCGTTGTTTTTCCCTCTGCGGAACGCCGGCCTCACGATCTTCAGGTAAGAAAATGTTGTCGCATGTTTTTCCAACAATCTCCGCCTGGCTCCATCCGAGCACGCGCTCCGCGCCGATATTCCAGCGCGTGATATGCCCGCGCAAATCCATCATGAACATTCCATAATCGCGAACGTTTTCCACCATCAGGCGATGCTGCCGTTCGCTTTCGCGCAGGGCGGCGATCGCGCGATTGCGCCTGTTCGCGAGAAAGCTGATGATCGTAGAAACCCCCAGCAGAACGATCGCCGGACTCACGATCTCGGGCGAGTTGTCGAAAAGGAAAATCGCCAGCACTCCCGCAACGGCAAAACCCATTCCCCAACCCCAACCGAGGAAAAGCGCGCAATACGCGACGGCGCCGAAATAAAGCGCAAACGGGAAACGGTGGAAAACCGGACCCCAGAAGAGCATCGTCGCCGCTGTGATCGCCACAAAAAGCAGCAGCGACACAACTCCAGCGAAAACGATGTGTGAGTCACGTAGCTTGCGCAACATCGGAAAATATTAGCCCGGGTTGCGGGCGATTTTCCGCTGACTAAAAAGTTATTTCGCGCATGAGCGCGCTGACGCGCTGCGGATCGACGGGATTGCTCGCAACGCCGTCGCGTTTGAAATAAGTGCCCACGATGAAACCGTCGGCGTGGGGCAACAGCGCGGGCAGAGTCTGCGGCGTGACACCGGAGCCGAGGAATACGGGGGCATGTTTCGCGGCAGCTTTCACGATTTTCACTTTCTCGGGATCGGTCGGTTTTCCCGTGCCGGCGCCGGAGACGACGAGGGCATCGGCAAGCCCGCGCTCGAGCATGTCGTCGACTTCCTCCGTGATTGGCCGTGGAGCGAGCGGGGCGGAATGTTTTACATCGACATCAGCGAGGATCTTGATGTGCTCGGCTCGCAGTAGCGCGCGATCGCGCAGCAAATCGTGGGCGATTCCCGAGAGCGGGCCTTGATCGGTGACGCGCGCGCCGGTGAGGACGTTCACGCGAATGTAGTCGGCGCCGCTCGCGTGCGCCACGGCAAGCGCACTGCGGCCATCGTTGCGCAGGCAATTGACCCCCAGCGGAATATCGAACTTCGCTCGCACCGCCGTGGCAATGGCGGTCATGTGCGCGACGACATGGGCGGGAACACGATCGGGAAAAAAAGGAATGTCGCCGAAGTTTTCGATCATCAAACCATGCACGCCACCGGCGACGAGAACCTCGGCATCGCGCAGCATCGCTTCGCGAATCTCCTTCAGATCGTTTTTATAAAGCGGCGCACCCGGCAGCGGCGGGAGGTGGAGCATGCCGATGACGATTTTGCCCGCGTTTTTCCATTGAGGGAGCATGCGATCATTAAACCACAGTTGCATGTTTAGCCAAAGCATCCGCGACTTTGGCGACCGCGCTCGGCCAATCATTTGGCGAAGATTGCCGGAAAAGCCGGGCGGATTGATACCACGGCGAATCCTCGCGATTCGCCAGCCACCGCCAATCCGGGATCTCTTGAAGCAACACCCACACCGGTTTGCCCAGGGCGCCGGCGAGATGAGCCGTGGAAGTACAAACACTGATCACCAGATCCAGCGAATCAATCAATGCCGCGGTATCGGCAAAATCGCCGATCTGCGAAGTGAAGTCGATCATCGGGAACGGCAATGGCTGCGAGCGCGCCCCGACCTGCAGTGAAACAAAATGACACGGAAGCGCGCCCAGTGGCGCCAGCAACTCCGCTGGAATCGAGCGCAGGCCATCGTGCGGCTGCTGCGGATTTCCCGCCCAGGCGAGGCCGACCTTCAGTCGCCCATCTTCCGGCAGGCGCGCTTTCCACTCATCCGTTTTCTTCGAATCCGCCTTGAGATATCCGCCGCCAAAAGGCAGCGATTCCATCGTGGTTCCCAGCAGCCGTGGAAGCGACATCAAATAAGCATGCGCATCAAACTCCGGCAACGGATCGTTCCGTTCCAGCAACTGCATTTCGATGTCGAGCGTCGACATTAATTCCCACAGTAGCGATGGCACCTGAAAATAAATTTTGCCGACTCGGCCGGCCAATAGCGGCAGAAAACGCGAGAACTGAATCGTGTCCCCCGCGCCCTGCTCGTGCCGCACCAGCAGCCGCTCGACGCGCGAGACGCCATCCCACAAAGTTTGCGATAGCGGCTTGGGCCCCGAATAACTCGGCGACCGTCGATACCATTCGTATTCCGCGATTCCCCCAGCCAGATCGCCGCGCATCAGCAGTGTGACGGCGAGATTGGTGTGCGCTTCTTCGGAGTCGGGAAGAATCTGTACGCCGCGCCGGCACGCATCCAGCGCGGCCGCGAAATCTCCGGTTTTGTGCGTCGCCCATCCGAGGTTCACCCATCCCGGGCCAAAGTTCGGATCGGAACTGACCGCAGCGCGATAACACCGAGCCGCGTCCGCCCAGTTTTTTTCCTGCAACGCAATGTTCCCCAGCGTCAGAAGCGCCTGCGGATAACCCGGCCGCAGGCGAAGGCAAATCTGGCAATGCTCCGCCGCGCGCTGCGGCGCTTTCATTGCCATGTAGGTTGTCGCAAGATTGTAGTGAAAATCGGGATTGTTCGGCGCGATGGTGACCGATTGTTTCATCAGCCCCAGCGCCGCCGCCAGTTCCCCCTTCTGTTGCGCGATGAGTCCCAGCATGTGCAACGGATACGGGTGATTCGGCTGAATCGTCAGCGCCTGCCGATATAGCGACTCGGCCTGGCGAAGCTGTCTGGCTTCGTGCAATTGCGAGGCGGTGGAGAGGATCTGGTGGATGTTCATGCGAGAAACTGGAGGGCCCGCCTCTGTGCGGGCCAATTAGCCAGATCGTGTGCGCCCTGCGTGAACTGCCCGGACGGAGCCGGGCCCTCCAAAAAATCATGAATCCGACGATTTCACCATCTGCTTAAGTTCTTCCGCCGCGCGCGTCATCACATCGCTCCACTCTTCCAGGCGGATCTGCCGCAGCAGCCGCATCGTCGGATACCACGGTGTGTCCTCGCGTTTTTCCAGCCAGCGCCAATCCGGCACATATGGCGTGAGCATCCACGTCGGTTTTCCCATCGCGCCGGCAAGGTGCACGACGGCGGTATCCACGGCGATGATCAGATCGAGATTGTCGATCAGAGCGGCGGTATCAGCAAAGTCTTTGATCTCCGCGGTGAGGTCGAGGAGATTCATCCCGGCGGGCGGAGTTTTCGCAGCAGCCGACGCGGGACCGACTTGAAGGGAGACGAATTGGATGCCATCGACGCTCGCCATCGGCGCCCATTGTTCGAGTTTGGACGATCGCGCGCGATCGCGCACGTGAGTGGGATTGCCGGCCCAGACGATGCCGACTTTTAGTTTGTCTTTGGATTCCGGCGCGGCGCCGAGGATTTTGTCTTTGAAATACGCGGACCGTTTCTCGTCGGCTTTCAGATAGGGGACGGAATCGGCGAGCGTGTCCACCGTTTTGCCGAGCAGCAGCGGTAGCGACAGAAACGGAACCTGCAGGTCGAATTTGGTCGAATCATCCACGCGGCCAATGACCTGATCGATTCCCTTGATCTGCGAAACCAGCGAAGTGATATCGGATGGAACTTCGACAATCACCTTGCCATTGAAATTCGCGCAGGCCGCGACGAAGCGGGCGAATTGAATCGCGTCGCCTTTGCCTTGTTCAGCATAGACCAGCAGGGTCTTTCCACCGAGATCCTTGCCATCCCACAAGGGTTGTTTGAAATTTCGGCGCTCCGACGGGAAATCGCTGCATTGCCAGCGCCATTCGTATTCGCGCCAGCCGCGGTCGTAGTCGCCGACGCGCAGCAATGTGAGCGCGAGATTAAAATGGCAGCGCGGCTGATCGGGACGGATCGATACAGCCTTCTCGTAATATTCGATGGCGACGTCGTATTGGCCCATGCCATCAAACGTCACGGCGAGATTGTTGTGCGCTTCGAGACAGTTCGGGTCGAGCGTTAAAACTTTTTTGTAGCAGTCGATCGCATCCTGAAATCGACCCATGGCTTCGAACACATTGCCGAGATTGTTGTACGCGGGCACGTAGGTCGGGTGATGCGCGATGCACTTGCGGAAGACGGGGATGGCTTCTTCCCAGCGCCGAAGTTCTTTCAGCGCGGTGCCGAGGTTGTTCATCGCATCGCGGAAACCGGGGCGGATGGCGACGGCACGTTGGTAATACTGCAGCGCCTCAGCCTTGCGGCCCATGTCGTACAGCGCGATGCCGAGATTCCCCCAACCATCCGCGTTACCCGGATCGAGTGTGACGGCCTTGCGGCACATCTCCGCAGCGACGTCGGGCTTGCCCGAACAGCGCATGACTTCAGCGTAGTTCGAGAGGAACCCCGGGATGTTGGGCGCGATCTGAATCGAGCGACTCATGAGGTCGCGCGCCACCGCAAGGTTGCCCAGTTGAAATGCCAG